>PVBE012162687.1_pt1 | contig 24109 bp, 18 predicted proteins | sample 1631181 | NCBI WGS metagenome assembly PVBE01 (sample SAMN08397723, study PRJNA350692) | Marine metagenome, whole genome shotgun sequencing project. | isolation source: water | place: Pacific Ocean | collected 2012-04 | reverse complement strand
GCCTGAATTTCTCCGCGGCCATGCGCCCTAGAGTTTGACCAGCGAGGCGATCACGCGGGTGCGCCGGTGGACCGAGCATTGCACCCGGGACCCCTCGGCGACGATATCGTGATAACCCTTCCCGGCGAGAAACCAGCCCTCGGCCAATTCGAGGCCTGTGCCATAGGCAATCGGGCGGTGGTCGTCTCCGCGCACGATGCGCAGGTGGAATTTATCCTCGAGGAATACCAGGCGGTTCAAATAGAGCGAGGCGCTTTTTCCCGAAATCTTGCCCTGAATCGAGACGGGTTTGCCGAGCAGGTCCAGGAGCGCGCGGACGCCCCGGAAGATCGCCACCGCAAGCGCCGCCACCGCAAGCGCCGCCACCGCCGCCGCGAGGACGTACTCCCGCCGGGCGACCCCCGTCCAGAACCCCGATAAAAACACCTGAGCGATGGCCGCCGCGCTCAGGCCCGCGGCCACGCCCCAGAAAGCGACGGCGTTCCTCAGATAGTGGGCCGCGTATCCTCTCGCCGTAACCACGGGCGGATCGATGGGACTTTGGCCCTGGGATCGGTTCCGGGAAATGTTGAACACCTGATTATTCGCTCCCGCGCCCCTCGGCCGGTTCCTCGCCGGGGACGGCTCCGCCGGGGCCTCCAGCCGCAGGCTCGTCATCTTCCGGCTCGCCCGAGGGATTCACGAATATATCCACCGCGAGCAGCGCCACCCCCACGCTGATGCACGAGTCGGCCACATTAAACGCCGGCCAGTAAAAGTCGCCGTAGTAGAAAAGAATGAAGTCTATCACCTCGCCACGGACCACCCGGTCGACGAGGTTCCCCAACCCCCCGCCGAAGATCAGGACCAGGCCGAAGTGGCCCCAACGGGTCGCGGGCGGGCTATAGCGGTGGAGATAGAAGACGAAGACCAGGGCGGCGAGAGTGGCCACGATGAAAAAGGTCCGGCCCCAGAAGGGGGGAAACCAGGCGAACAGGCTGAACGCCCCTCCCCGGTTCCGGTAATAGGTGAGACTCAGGAACCCGGGGACGATCGGCTGGCTTTCGTTGAGAAAAAGACTCGCCACTACGGCGTACTTGGTGATTTGATCGACAAGCACGAGCAGGGCCGAAACGGAGAGGAACGCGGCGAGTGGGGGACGGCGGCTCACGGATTCTTTTCGGCCGCGATCCGGGCGCAGCGGGCGGAGAGGTCCGGATAGCGGGGGTTCGAGCCAACGTCCTCCGAGATTTTCCAGGACATGGCGCATTTTTGGCCCACCGCCTCGCTCACCTCGACGGCCAGCCCCTCGACCTCCTCGCTTCGGAATGCGCCGTTAGCGGGCTCATCGCCCTCCCCGGCCAGCTTCGCTCCCGAGACGATGAAGACATCTTCCATCTCGCTCTCGAGCGGGGAGAGGTTGCCCGTTAAGTCGGCGGGGGCGAAAACCCTCACCTCGAAGTTGAGGGAGCTCCCCTTGCCCTTGCCCTCCTGCGCCTGGCGGGTCGCCTCGAGCGCCCTGAGGACCTCGCCCCTGACGCGCAGGAGGGGCTCCCATTTTTCCTCGAGCGCCGGGTCGCGGCGGGCGGCGTCCACCTCCGGCATGGGCGCGAGGTGGACGCTCTCACCGTGCGCCATCGGCGTGCGGCGGTAGGCCTCCTCGGCCGTGAAGGAGAGGATGGGCGCCATCAGGCGGAGGAGCGCGTCGAGAATCTCGTGCATCGTCGTCATCCCCGCCAGGCGGTCCCGATCGCCGGGCAGGGCGATGTAGATCCTGTCCTTGAGCACATCGAGATAGAAGGCCGACAGGTCGACGGCGCAGAAATTATTCAGCGCGTGGTAGACGAGGTGAAAATCGTAATCTCCGTAGGCCGCCCGGACCCGCTCGATGAGCCGGTCGAGGCGGCTGACGATGAGGCGGTCGATCTCGGGCCGATCCCCCAAGGGAACCGAGTCGCCCGCGGGGTCGAAATCCTCATAGTCGTGAAGGTTGCCGAGCAGGAAGCGGCAGGTGTTCCTGATCCGCCGGTAGGCCTCGGCCAGCCGGGTGAGGATTTCCTGGGAGATGCGGATGTCCTCCCGGTAATTTTCCCCGGCCACCCAGAGCCGCAGCACCTCGGCCCCGTACTTTTTGATCACGTCCTCGGGAGACATCGCGTTGCCCAGACTCTTGCTCATCTTCTTGCCCCGGCCGTCCACGACGTAGCCGTGGGTGAGAACTTCCCTGTAGGGCGCCCGGCCGCGCACCCCGACCGCCACCAGGAGCGAGCTGTGGAACCAGCCGCGGTGCTGATCGCTTCCCTCGAGGTACATGTCCGCCGGCCAGGTGAGATCGGGGTTTTTCTCCATGACGGCGGCCTGGCTCACCCCCGAGTCGAACCAGACGTCGAGGATATCCGTCTCTTTCTTGAACGAATCGCCGCCGCACGAGGGGCACACGAACCCGGCGGGCAGAAGCTCCCCGGCCTCTTTTTCGAACCAGATATCCGCCCCGTGGTCCTCCATCTGATCGGCGACGTGGTCGGCCACCTTCGCGTCCAAGACGACATGGGCGCAGCCCTCGCAGTGAAACGCAACGATGGGCACCCCCCAGGAGCGCTGGCGCGAGATGCACCAGTCCGGCCGGTTCTCGATCATTCCGTGGATGCGCTCCTCGCCCCAGCGGGGGATCCAGCTCACCTTGCGAATCTCGTCGAGAGATTTCTGGCGGAGACCGCCGTGTTCCATCGAGATGAACCACTGCGGGGTGGCCCGGAAAATAGTGGGCCGGTGGCTCCGCCAATCGTGCGGGTAGGGATGCGGATAATCCTCGACGGCGAAGAGGCGGCCGCTCGACCGGAGGAGCTCGATGATTTCGGGGTCGGCGTCGAAAACGAATTGACCCGCGAAGTGCTCGATGTCCCGGGTGAACTTTCCGTCGTCGTCAACCGGGCTATAGACCTCCAGGCCGTACTCGAGGCCGGTTTCGTAGTCCTCCCGGCCGTGGCCCGGGGCGGTATGGACAACGCCGGTTCCCTGCTCGAGGGTGACGTAGCGGGCGGTGACGACGAGGGAATCGCGGTCGATCCAGGCGTGGCGCGCCTTGAGCCCATCGAGCGCACCGCCCGAGAACGTGGCGATTTTCTCGAACGAGGACGCCTCGGCTCCGGCAAGCTCCGCCAGGCGCGGCAGAAAATACTCGTGAAAGATCAGAACCTCGTCTCCCCGCCGGAAGAGGCTGTAATCAAACCCCTCGTTGAACGCGAGCGCCAGGTTCGCCGGAAGCGTCCAGGGCGTGGTCGTCCAGATCAGGACGGATGGATTCCCCCCCGAGAGGAGCCCCTTGAGCCCGGGAACCTTCTCCTCCCACTCGGCCGCCTGATCCTCCGCGATGGGAAAGCGGACGTAGATGCTCTGGGTGGTGACGTCTTCGTATTCGACCTCGGCCTCGGCCAGCGCGGTCCGCAAACCCGGCGCCCAGTGAACGGGCTTGAGCCCGAGGTAGACGCCGCCGTTTTCCATGAAGCGGGCCAGTTGGCGGACGGTGTTCGCCTCGTAGTCGTAGCTCATGGTGAGGTAGGGACGCTCCCAATCGCCGAGGACGCCGAGGCGCTTGAACTCCTCGCGCTGGATGTCGATGAATTTCTCGGCATACTCGCGGCACATCCGCCGCTTCTCGACCGCATCGATCTCGAATCGGCGTTTGCCGAGCTCCTTGTCCACCTGATGCTCGATGGGCAGGCCGTGGCAGTCCCAGCCGGGAACGTAGACCGCGTTGAAACCCGACATCTGCTTCGCCTTGACGATGATGTCCTTGAGTATCTTGTTGAGGACGGTCCCCATGTGGATATGCCCGTTCGCATAGGGCGGCCCGTCGTGGAGGACGTATTTTTCCCTGTCCGCCGCCGCCTCGCGGAGCTTTTCGTAGAGACCCGCCTCACTCCACGAAGCGAGCATCTCGGGCTCGCGCACAGGGAGATTTCCCTTCATCGGGAAAGCGGTCTTCGGCAGGTTGAGTAGCTTCTTATAGTCGTTGCTCATCTGGTTTCCATTACCCCCGGCGCGCGGAGACAGGAGACCCCGCCGGCACCGGCATCCCGCCGAGGCCGGCGGCTTCGCGAACCGATTTTATCGTCGTCTGGGCTTCGGCCCGCGCCCGCGCGCCACCCTCGGACAGGACGGATTCCACGTATCCGGGATCGCCCTCGAGCCGCCGCCGCTCCTCGCGGTAGGGGCCGAAGGTCTCGTTGATTTTTTCGAGGAGCATTATTTTTGCGTCTCCGTAGCCGAATCCGCCGGCGCGGTATTTTTCGGCGAGCTCTTCCTGTTCGGCTTCCGTGGAAAAAAGCTTGTAGAGGGAAAACACATTGCACCCCTCGGGGTCCTTGGGCTCTTCGAGCGGGGTGGAGTCGGTGACGATGGACATGACCCGCTTCCGGAGCGGCTTGCCCTCCTGAAAAATTTCAATGGCGTTGTTATAGCTCTTGCTCATCTTCTGCCCGTCGATGCCGGGCACCTTGGCCCCGGCGTCGAGGCGGGGCTTGGGCAAGGGAAACACCTCGCCGTAGGTGTTGTTGAACGATTGGGCCATGTCTCGCGTCATCTCGATGTGCTGTATCTGATCCTCCCCGACGGGGACGATGTGGGAGCGATAGATAAGGATATCCGCCGCCATGAGCATCGGGTAGTAGTAGAGGCCGACCGAGGCGGCGATCCCCCGCTGGACCTTGTCCTTGTAAGAGGTGGCGCGGTCAAGGAGCCCCTTGGCCGTCACGGCGGAGAGCACCCAAGCCAGCTCGGCCACCTCGGGCACGTCGCTCTGTCGGAAGAAGACGGCCTTGGCGGGATCGAGGCCGAGGGCGAGGTAGTCGAGGGCGACGTCGAGGGTCTGGCCCTCGAGCACCTCGCGCTCCTGTACCGTGGTCATCGCATGGAAATTGGCGATGAAATAAAAGGCCTCGCCCTCGTCCTGGAGGGCGATGTGCTGCCTGAGGGCGCCGAAGTAGTTGCCCAGGTGCAGCCTGCCCGAAGGCTGGACGCCCGAGAGAAATCTCACAGGCCCTTTTTTCTTGCCGCTGTCGTCCGCCATCGTCCTCTCAAATGAAACCGGTTACAAAAGACCGAAAATCCGCAGAATGTTCCCGGCCAACACCTGCTCGGCGAGCATGAGTGTTCTGTATATCGGTCCCATGATCCAGTGTAAACCTCCGATCAGGAGCAGGCCCATGACGATGAAAAAGCCGTAGGCCTCGGTCTGGCCGTAGCGCCATGCCCACCGCCGGGGCAGAAGACCCATCAGTATCCGCCCGCCGTCGAAGGGCAGGATGGGAATCAGGTTGAAGGCCGCCAGCGCCGTGTTCACCCGGTAACTCGCCACGATCATCAAGGCGGCGGGCTGGCCGATGAATCCCTCGTGGAGTTCGAAGCGGGCCACGAAGTGAAAGACGATGAGGCTCGCGATGGCCAGGAGAAAATTCGTCACCGGCCCCGCGAGCGCCACCCACATCATCCCCCGGTGGGGGTTGCACAGGTTGTTGATATCCACCGGGACGGGCTTGGCCCATCCGAAACCGACCCCCGCGGCCATCGAGACGGCGAAGGCGAGCGTGCCCATCGGGTCGAGGTGAACGAGAGGGTTCAGGCTCAGCCGCCCCATCCGCCGCGCCGTCGGGTCGCCGAGTTTGTCGGCCGCCCAGCCGTGAGCCACTTCGTGGAGGGTGAGGGCGAAGAGAATCGCCGGCAGGGCGATGACAAGCTGCTGGATATAATCCGATGAGAACAAAACGCGCCTTCTCGTTAGCGCCCCGGCGGGGACCGTCCCGGTCGGGGGATCGTCCCGGCAGGGGGCGGAGGCGAACAAAAACCCGGCGGGGACTGGTCCCGGCGGAGACTGCCCCAGCAGGGGCCGAACGCAACCCTCCCCCCGGGGAGGGCCCAAAAAAATCAATGGATTTTAGGGCTTGGGGGGAGAGCGGTCAACGCATGGGGTTGCCCCCCCCCAAGAGAGGTCTCCGGGGGGGGGCTGTTGGTCAAAGACCAAGGTTTGAGGGAATCAGGCACACCTACTTTGCCTATTTCCTTTTTCCAATTTCCTTCAATTCACTCGCGATACTTTTACCCGCTGAAACCAGCTTTTCGAGTTCGGTGAGAAAAACATCCAATTCGTCACCCTTCTTTACAATTTTATCGTGGATCGCTTTCAACTCATATTTCAAATTTAATTTTTTCCCAGGGTCTTTTTTTAATAGGAATTCAGCATGTTTTTGTCCCCACAAGATACCTTGGGAATCAGCTATTTTCAAAGCGGCGGCAACAATGGCTTTTAGCTGCACGGAGCCCAACTTTTTAAGCTGGGTGTCGATAAGATTCAAACGGGCGGTCACATTTGCGGCCTCTCCGTCCGTGATTTTTTTCGCCGTCTTCAGCGTGGCGACTTCTTTTTTCAAGGCAGCGGAGGATTTTTTCACGGAAGCTTCCATCTTCGCTCCGATTATTCCCGATTCCGGAATTTTTTCTTTGAGCTCGAAGGAGGGGTTGGGCCCTTCGAGCAGTTCTTCCTCCTCCAGTTTTCTCTTGACCTTCGCGGCTCTCTCGGCGGTCGCGGTTTCTAATTTTCCGATATCTTTTTGAAGGCCAATGGCCTTACGCAATGTTTCTCGAGCCGCTGTCATGCCAGGATCGCGCACCGTTTTTATCGAATCCGCCGCCTCTTCCATGCCCGCGTTGAGCGTGCACTGGTTGTGATAGTCGAGCGCATCCCGAATGGCCGCCTGAACGTTGTACTTATTAATATTTCGTACTTGTTTGCCGCGAATCGCTTTGAGCTTTCTATCTCGCCTGGAATCGACACCGGGCGTAATCACGTGGACAGCCACATCCTTGAAAAAAGCCTGAGAAAATTCCGCATCAACGCCGCTTGTGATACCACTGAGGCCGCCCAAAATGCGGGCGCCCGACGCCCCGGTAACAATCGCGGACGCGCCCCCCAAAACAATAGAGGTCATTTCATAACCTCTTTCGCGGAATCTTCGTCCGTCAAAGGCCTTGATTTTATCGGCCTTCTCACAGGGGTGGAAACCTCGGGAATGGGTTATGAAATGACTTCTAGACAATCCGCCCAACAAAAAACTTTCATAGGAATCTATGCGCCTCAAATAGTCCTTATAAAAATTACAAGCCTGTTGTGAAGCGAGGATTAATCTCTCCTGAATTCGATTCCAGTGAATGCCTTTTTTGTCGTACCCGTCCGCTTTATAAAAAGCCCGTTCTAGGTCTAAAGCTGTTAGGGTTTTCTCCTTTAATATTTCCTTACCTAAATTCAGCTTATCATCCGGATCCAGCACGGCGACGAGGCGCGCATCGTCAAACTTTTCGATTGATTCCAGAAACGGTTGATTTGCCCCTGCGATATTCACCCCTTTACCGAACAAAGTGAATTCCCTGCTGTTGCCATTAAGGCCACAGCCCGTCGCCACCAACACAAAACAACAAAAAATGAAAAATCCAAGTGATTTGAACCGTTTCATCGCATGTCTCCTCACGACGTTAGGGTCGGCCACGTGGACAAGCCGAGCGAGCAAACGTGTAAATTAACTCAAATTATATAATTATATTATATATATACCCATATATTATATCTTCAAGTGAACCATTTCAACCAAAAAAAGCCCGGAGGCCGCTTGGCCCCCGGGCTTTCAGGCAAACTGAAACGGGTCTCGATCAGGGCTTGCCCGGCGCTCCGAATTCGTCGAAGAAGAAAATTTCCTCGGGCAGTTTGCGGACGCTGGGCCGATTGGCCTTGGCCTGCATTTCCTCTGAAAGATCCTCGACCTTTCCGGGCTCACCGACGCCGAAGAGCGCCGCCACACGGTAAGGGTCGGGAATATCGAAATTGGCGCGCACCTTCTCCTCGTCCCAACCCGCCATCGCGTGCGCGGTCAGGCCCAGCTCGCATCCCTGAATGAGCATGTTCTCGAGGGCGAGACCCACATCGAGGAGCCAGCGATCCTGGCCGAACCGGGGGGGCTGCTCCTCGGGGTTCCCGATGATGACCATTTTCACGGGCGCCTCGGTGGCCCACTTTTTGTTGTTATCGCTGAGGGCGTCGTCGAATTTCTTGTGCGCCTCGGGGGAGCGGACCACGAGGATGCGCCAGGGCTGTTTGTTCGCCGAGGAGGGCCCCCAGCGAAAGGCTTCGAGCATGGTTTCGAGCTGCTCGGAGGTGGGCGGCTTGCCGCTGAAGGCGATTCCGCTCGTTCTGCTTCGTAGGACAGGATGAATCTCCGCCATTTTGGTTCACCTACTCCGTATCGAATTCTCTGAAAACGTCTCCGAAAATCCGCGGCATCATACACATTTTCCCCAAAATTTCCAGGGATTCTCCTTCACGGCTCAAACGCGAACGCCCTCCTCCGCCCGGGCCGAAACGCGGGACCTCTAATTCGGAATCGAAAACAAGCCGTTGGGGCTGGTTGAGTCTGGCCGGTTTCGGGCGGCGACTCGCGGCGCCGCTCAGCCCGGAGAAACTATACGATGGGCAAGTCGATTGGGCGGTTTTCCGCGGCGCTCCGCTCGATCGCCAGGGTGACATCGAGGGTTTGACGCGCCTCCTCGGGCCGCGTGTTGGGAATCGTGCGGCCCGTGGCCGCGTGTTCCAGGAACAAACGCGTCTCATCGCGCATGGGCCCCCAGAACTCCCCGAGGGACCAATCGCCCGCCATCATCGACTCGAGAAAGACCACGTCCGAGGTGGCGTCCGGCGCATAGGGCGAGGGCACGCCTTTTTTCGTCGCCAGGATGACGCCCTTGTGCGAGTCGTCGATGACAATCGCCCCGTCCGTTCCCATGATGTCCATCCCCATCGTGGTGATGGGGGCGGGCCAGTTATCCGGAAAAATCCACGAGCACCCGAAACTGATGTTGCTCCCGTCGTCCAGGGTGACGATCGCCCAGGCCCAGTCGCCCACGTTGTTGGGATGGGGGAAAATCTTGCTCCCGCCCTGGGCGTAGACCCGGACGGGCTTTCGGCCCTCGAAGTACCAGAGCCCGATATCCACCACATAGGTCAGCGTATCGGTCACCGGACTCGCATGGGGGGACCGCGCATATATCTCCTTGCCGTTGGATTGGGGGTTGTAGAGACTCATCCGGGCGGTGAGAAGCCGTCCCAGCCGCCCCTGGTTGATCTGCTCCTTGGCGTTGAGATAGCGCCGCCTGAGGCGCTGGGTGTAGCCGACATGGAGGTCGCCGCCGTAGCGGCGCACGGCCCTGAGGATGCGGTCCGCCGCATCGAGGGACAGATCCAGGGGTTTTTCGACGAGAACAACCTTCCCCAACTCGAGCGCCCGGCAAACCGGATCGGCGTGCGCGTGCTCGGGGGTAGAGACGATTACGGCGTCCACCTCCGGATGAGAGAGCACCGCCTCGTTGTCGCCGGAATGAAAATCGGCCTTGACCTCGTCCGCGACCGTCGCGGCGCGGCCCGCGTCCGCGTCCGAGAGGGCGAGGAACCCCACCCTCGGATCTCCGGCCGTGAGATTCGCGCGCAGGCGGCCCATCCGCCCGCTGCCGATGATCCCGACTCCGATTTTTTTTTCCGCCATTTGTTCAGCCTTTCAGCGGCAGTTCGACGAGCGACCCGCCCTCTTTCGCGCTTTTCTCCATCGCCATCGCGAGTTCCAGAACCGCCCGGCCCGATTCCCCGCCGCAGAGCGGTATTTCGCGCCCCGTCGTCACACGCTCTAGGAACAGGCGCGTCTCATCGCGCATGGGGCCGTAAAAATCCCCCATCGCCCAATCGCCCGGCATCGCCGAGCCGAGGAAGGCCACCTCGACGGAGGAATCCGGCGCGTAGGGTGAGGGTATCGCTTCGTTCGTCACCATCATGACTTCCTTATGGGAGTCGTCCACCGAGACGGCCCCCTCGCTTCCGAAAATCTCCATCCCGATGCTCGCGACGTAGGCGGGCCAGCGCTCGGGTAGAATACACGAGCTGCCCAGGTTGACGGCCGCACCGTCCTCGAAGGTGACGATGGCCCAGCCGTAATCGCCGAGGCCGGCCGGGTGTTCGGAGAAAACCTCGCTCCCGCCCTGCGCGTAGACGCGGACGGGCTTCCGGGGAGCGAAGAACCAGAGCGCCATGTCGGCCATATAGGTGAGCTCGTTGGTGAAGGGTGTCGAGTGCGGCGTACGGGCGTGAATCTGGCGGGTCACCGCGCGGGAGCTGTATATCGTCAACCGCGCGGACATCACCTCGCCCAGGCGGCCGGCGTCGATGTGCTCTTTAATCGAGAGAAAACGCCGCCTCATCCGCTGCGTATAGCCGATATAAAGATCGGCCCCTGATTTCGCCCTCGACTCGAGGATGCGGTCGGCGTCGTCGAGAGACAGGGATATGGGCTTTTCGACGAGCACGGGCTTGCCCAACTCGAGCGCCCGGCAAACCGAATCGGTGTGCTCGCCCTCGGGCGTCGAAACGATGAGGGCGTCCACGTTCGGGTTTTCGATGACGGCCCGGTTGTCGTCCGTGAAGTAGGCGGCCTCGCACTGCTGGGCCAGGGCCTCGGCCTTGGCGGAATCGATGTCCGAAATCGCCAGATAGTTCACGGCGGGGCTCGTGGACGAAAGATGGGCCCTGATCGAGCCCATGCGCCCCGCGCCGATCAAACCGATTCCGACCACGGGCTTACGCTCTGCCATGCATCCTCCCCGGACAATTCATAAAATGATTCCGAATCCTAACAGGGCACAGGGAGCCGGGCAAGATTCCCGAAAAATTCTTCGGCGGGCGTTTTCCGAAAACGGGCGGCGTAGTGTACCTTTCGGGAGTCATCCGACCAGACATACAACTCGGAATAGAACCGGAGGAATCATGGCGAATCGCGCGCGCAACAAACCGATCATCGGATTCATCGGCCTGGGCCTGATGGGCCGGGCTTTTTCAAAAAACCTCATCGCGGACGGCCACCGCGTCTTCGGATGCGACCCGGACCGCGCCGCGCGGGCGAAATTCAAGCGGCTGGGCGGGGAGCCGGCGGCCTCTCCGCGGGAGGTGGCCGAGGAGGCGGACATCGTTATGATTTCCGTGCCCAATTCTAAAATCTCGATTCAGGCGAGCCGGGGGAAAGAGGGATTTCTCGCCTTTGCGAAGGAAAAGGCCCCTGCTCTCATATGCGACACAACCACGGCGGACCCGGAGGACAGCCGCCGCCTCGCCGTCATGTGCAAGAAAAAGGGAGTCGATTACCTGGACGCCTGTGTGAGCGGGCACAGCGAAAACGTGAAGAACCGCGTCGGCCTACTCATTGCCGGCGGGCCGGAGCGGGCCTATAAAAAAGTGTCCCCGATATTCGGGAAACTCCTCGACGATCAGATCTACTGCGGCCCCTCGGGGTCGGGCGCGACGATGAAGGTGCTGATCAACTACCTCACCTGCCTCCAGCGGTGCGCCATCGCCGAGACCATCCGCATGGGCCTTCGGTCCGGGGTAAAGGGCGGCGTCCTCTTCAAGGCGCTCCACCGCAGCGCGGCCGACAGCCGTCAGCTCCGGAACCGGGGCCAGCGGATGATCAAGCGGCGGTACACCAATCCCGTCAGCGCCGTCACCGTCCTTCACAAGGATATCAACCTCGGGATGACACTTGCCAAGAGGAGCAAGTCCATCACCCCAATCGGGTCCGCCAGCCTCCCCTTCTACGACGAAGCCCTCAGTTCGGGTTACGGCGAGCTCGACAGCGCGGTCGTCTACAAAGTGTTCGAGGACCGGGAAAAAAAGAAAAAGAGGAGTCGCTAGCCCCCCCCCGGAATATTTTTTTGCAATACAAACAAAAAACCCCGCGGCTAAAGCGCCGCGGGGTTTTACTTTGGAAGAAAATCCCGTCTAGCGCATGCCCGCCAATTCCTGGAGCAGGTGCCAGTTGCGAAGCCGCCCCTCCTTGGTCTTGAGGAGGAGCTCCGAGGGGTTGCCGTCCTTGTCGAACTGCTTGGCGAAGCGCCCCTCGCTCCGCGCGAAGGTGATGAAGTCGCACACCTCGCCCGTCTTGGCATTTTCGAACCAATCCTTGTTCGGCGAGGGGTTGCCGGTCAGGTTCATGCGCTCCTTGATGCTATCGCCCCGGCGCGGGTCGTAGGTGAACACCGGGAAGGCCCGGCTGTCGGCGGCGAGCTTGGCCTGCTGGCGGGACACATCGTCCGCGACGCCGTGCTCGGGCTGGCATGTGGTGTAGACGTTCACCACCGCCGGGCCGGGGAACGCGTTCGCGTCCATGATGGCCTTGTAGAAATGATTCGTGTGGGCGCAGGTGGTCTGAGCGACGTAGACATCGCCGTGCATCATGGCGATGGTGCTGATTTCCTTGCGGTGCTCGACCTTGCCGGGAATCACCTTTCCCACCTGGCTCATCTTGGCGTCCTGGCCCATGAAGGTGCTGGTGGACGCCTGCCCGCCGGTGTTCGAGTAGACCTGGGTGTCGAGGATGAGAACATTGATGTCGGCCCCGCTGGCGAGCATCCGCGAGAGGGACTGGAAACCGATGTCCAGCATCGCCCCGTCTCCGCCAATCGCCCAGAGGCGTTTTTTCTCGAGGCCTTTCTGGTTCCAGCGCGCGCGCACCCCCATCGCAACGGCCGAGCTATTCTCGAACAGGCTGTTTGTCCAGGGCACTAGATAGGGGTTGTAGGGATAGGTGCTGGTGTAGACGGTATTGCAGCCGGTCGAGGCGACGATGCCCATACCGTCGGCCCCGTACTGGAAGCCGGTGGCGGCCGTCATCATCCGCAGGGCGGTCGCCTCTCCGCAGCCCATGCAGCTTCCCGCACCGCCGACATAGAGCAAAGAGCGCTCGGTCAGCATCATGTCCGCGAGGAACTTTTCGTTGACATACTCGCTGGGCGTCTCGGGCAGGGTTTTGTAAAAATCCCAACTGCTGCGGAACTCCTCGAGGTTTTCTTTCGACTTCGGAATCATGCCGAGAGAAGCGTGGGTGCCGCAAGCTTCCACGCACTCCCCGCAACCCTTGCACTTGGAGGGATCGACGAAGATCCCGAACATGGCCCCGTCGAGACCTTTTTTCTCGGCCTGTTTGTGGAACTTGCTCGTCTTGGAGAAGCGCGCGCGGAGAGCGTTGCGCTCTTTCTCGTCCGAAACCTGGGCCAGCCGGCTCTCGAGCTCTTTTTCGCCGATCGCAACTCCGAGGATGGCCGTATCCGGACAGTCCGTCACGCAGTCCATACACCCCACGCATTTATCGTTGTAGAAGTCCGGAAGGTCGGGGGCGATATAGCTGAAATCGCGGAACACGCCGGTTCCGGCCGGAACGAGGCTCCGCGCCACCTGAACGTCCGCCTCAAGCCCCATCTCGGCGGAGCCGTCGTTGTAGGCGCCTATGATGCGCTCGTTGAAATCTCCAATATCAAGAAAGATTTCCTCTACCGTTCCCGCGCCGCCGTTTTGGCTCATGAATTCACTCCTGGAACAATCGGCCCCGCTCGAAAAGCCGAGGCCAAAGAAATTTAAAAATCCGGATCGGCGGTCAGCCCACCATTTCCAGCTCGCTCGCCGTTTCGATCAAATCGGCGGGAATTTCACGATTCTCGGTGTAACCGCGCCGGACACATTCCATGTTGTCCTTCACCACCTGCTCGCCGCGCCGGCCGAAATATTTTTGAATCGATTTCTCGACGCTGGCGAAAACCTCCTCTTCGCTGATGCCTTTTTCCTTGGCGAAAGGCGTGCAACTCAAGAATATCCCGAGAAGCACGATGCCCTGCATGCGCTGCTCGAGAGAGGGATCGCTGGCGATCTCGCGTGCGGTCTGCACGGTGTCCATATAAACGACGCGCGCATTCCGCGCCCGGAGGATGCTCCTCGCCGATTGCGGAATGTTCCGCCACACCGCCTCGGGTTCGGTCTCGTTGGTCTGGATGAAAACCATCCCGCCATCGCTGAGACCCATCAGCGGATTTCCGGCATGAAGGGCGTTTACATCGTTCAAGGGTATGAACTCGACCTGGTGAAGCTCGCAGTGGGTGTAAATCACATCCTCGGCGATGGTCAGGAAGTAGGTGGTGGGCAGACCCTTTTTCTCGGACCCGTATTTCGGATAGGCCTGGACGTTCAGGCCGAACGTCTCGCCCGCGATGGTGGCGATGACCTTGTTCGTCGTCACGGAGCCGTAACCGCCGACCGAGTGGCCGCGCATCGAAAAAGAGCCGGCCGGCCGGAGGTCCGGGTCTTCATTGACCTTGAGTGCGGTGGCGTGCTCGATGCCGATGGAGAAATAGCGACGGCCCGGCCCACCCTCTTTCATATTGTTCGCCACTTCGATGAGATCCCCCGGCCGCACATCGCGGCTGCCGAGACCGGCGGAGCAGGAATAAGCCGTCGGGATTCTGTCGATATTCGGGTAGTCATCGGAGCCGACCACCGCGTCGGCGAAAGACGCCTTGATTTCCGCCGTCAGGGGGTTCGACTGGGCGCCCGGAACATCGAGACGCTCTAAAACGGTGAAGGCCTTGGTGTCCTTGAGGGCCTCGACCAGTTCCGCTCCCGGGAAGGGCCTGAACACCGTAACGTTCACCAGGCCGATTTTGACGCCCTGCTCGCGGAGGTGATCCACTGTGGCGCGGGCCGTCTCCATATAGGTGCCCATGCCGACGTAGGCGTATTCGGCGTCCTCCATCCGGTAATTATCGACCATGCCGTAGCGCCGCCCGGTGGCATCGTAGAATTCATCCATCGCGTTTTTCACGATGGCGGGAATCTTGTCGTAATAATAGCGCTGGGCGATTTTGCCCTTCATGTAGGCGTCCTGGTTCTGGACGGTACCGCTCATGACGGGATTATCGAAATCCATCAGGTTCGGGATCTTATCTCCCGGAGGCCCGACGTAGGATTTCATGAACTCGGGTTCGAGAAACGAGAGGCTTTCGACGGTGTGGGTGGTGAGAAAACCGTCCTGGATGTTGAGGACCGGGGTATGGCTGTCCTCGGCGACGCGGCGGGCGATGAGCGCCAGGTCGCCGGTCTCTTGGGCGGTGCGCGCGAAGAACATGCTCCACCCGCAATCGGTGACGCCCATTACGTCGTCGTGGCCCGCATGGACGTTGAGGCTGTGGGAGGTCAGGGCGCGCGCGCCGATATGGAACACGACCGGGAGACGCTTGCCGCTGATGGTATAGAGGACTTCTTTCATCAGGATCAGACCCTGACCCGACGTAAAGTTCGAAACCCGTCCGCCGGCTAGCGCGTATCCCTCGCAGGTGCTGGCGCTCGAGTGCTCGCTCTCAAGCTCGAGAAAGAACAGCTTCTCACCCCACAAATTCTCCTTCCCGTTGGCGACCTCGGCCTGATATCCCTGCCCCATCGTGGTGGAGCTGGTAATCGGGTAGGCGCACGCACCCTGGGTGATATAGGTCTCGACCCAAGTCACCGCGCCCGCGCCGTCGGAGGTCGTCTTGATGCCCGGGTAGGGGAAAACCTTGGCGTTGGATCCACTCATATCGATAAAACCCCCTCAGGCACGCGGGACAGGTAAAACCGCCCAAATAAATGGGATAACAACCCGAAAAAAACGCAATAAATTTCGGCCTTCACCCAATATAGGGCCTGCCCCATGACAACCACCAACTAAAATAAATCGAAACGCCACTTATCAACCAACAACGTGCAAAATTCCCCGTGATACTAGCATGATTTCATAAAACATTTAATCGCGGTAACGAGGAAAAGGGCATTAAAATCAATTATTAGAAGGCTATCAGTAATGTATACAATATACTTTTAATCTGGGATTGTATTTCAAGAAATCCGGCCCGAATCAAAACTTTTTTTCATCATCTCCCGGGCCATTCGGCCCCTTGTGGTCGGTCACCTCCAGACTCCCGCCAAGGCCGAAGAGCCGCTGCATTTTTTTCCTGAACGCGGGGGTGAACAATTTTTGGGCGTAGAAGCTGCCGGCCGCCCTCTTGTTCACCTGGGCCAGCGTCGGATAAACGTGAATCGTCTCCACCACTTCCTTGACGTGGAGCCTCTTGCGGACAGCCAGGGCGAATTCGGGGAGAATTTCTCCGGCGGCGGAGCACACCAGGTCGGCTCCCAGGACCCTGCCCCTCGAATCACACACCACCTTGCAGAACCCCGACGTCTCTCCCTCCAGGATGGCGCGATCAACCCGGTCCATCGGAAAGCGAAGCACATGAATCTCTCCCAGCGCCTCCCTCGCCTCGGCCTCCGTCATTCCCACATGGGCCGCCTCCGTGCTCGTGTAAATCGCCCATGGGACAGCGTGATAGGAAGCTTTTTTCTTGAGAAACGGAACCGGTATCCCTAACGGCTCGCTGAAAAGCATATTCCGGAGCGCTATGCCCGCTTCATACTCCGCGACATGGGTGAACTGGTAGGCGCCGCGCACGTCCCCCACCGCGTAAATTTTAGGGTTCGAGGTGCGGAGCCACTCGTCCGTCCGCACCCCGCGCGGGGTGCACTCCACGCCGGCATCGGCGAGGCCGAGGCCGTCCAGGTTCGGCTTTCGCCCCACGGCCACCAGGAGCGCATCGCAGGAAAACGACCGCGGCCCCCCGGGGTTTTCGGCCTGCCCCCCGGGGGCCTCCGCGTGAATGACGATTTCGTCCCCGCGCTTTTCCACTTTTGACACCCTCACCTCGAAGTGAAGACGAAGACCGCTCTCCTCAAGCGCCCTCCGGAGGACGTCGGCCATCTCGTGGTCGAGCCGGGGCAGGAGCTTGGGCATCATCTCCAGGACTTCCATCTCGGTCCAGAGGTGGTGGAACGCCTGGGCCAGTTCGAGACCGATCGGCCCCCCGCCGAGGACCGCCATCCGCCGAGGCTGCGCCTCGAGATCGAATACGGTCTCGTTCGTGAGAAAGGGAACCTCCGACAGCCCGGCCACCTCGGGCACGAGGGGCGAGCTTCCGGTCACCAGCAAAAATCGCCGCGCCCGAATCCGCCTGCCTCCGACCTCGAACAGGTCCGGCCCCGTGAAGCGGCCCTCGCCGAAGATGACCTCGATGCCCATCGCCTCGAATCGGGCGGGGTCGTCGTGCTCGCCGATATGGGCCTGGACTTCCTTCATCCGCCGCATCACCCGGGGAAAGTCCACCCGCACCTCGCCGACCTCGATTCCGAACTCGCTCATGCGCCGGGCCCCGGCGGCCATCCGCGCGGCATGAATGAGCCCTTTTGAAGGAACGCAGCCGTAATTCAGGCAATCGCCGCCCAGCTCTCCGCGCTCGACAAGGGCCATCCTCGCGCCCAACTGAGCCGCCCCGTAGGCAGCCACCAAACCGCCCACTCCGCCGCCGATACAAAGGAGATCGAATCTTTCTTCATGTTCGGCGGTCATTCGCCATCTCCTCCGGCGGGGTCGCCCCCGGCGGCTTCGCCCGAAACCCCGTGGCCACCCAAGGCGAACAGAGAAAACAACACCGCCATGACGAGGTAGCCGCCCGCGACGGCGGGCGCCTTCGCCCAACCGAACGGGCTGATCAGGCCTCCGGGCGTAATCTCCCATGCGTGGATGACCCCGAACCACGCCAGCAGAGCCGCAGCCCCCGCCCAGCCCGCGGCGCGAAGAAGCCTCCGGTCGATGAGGGCCGCCGCCATCGCCGCCAGGATCAATGAGGAGAAAATAAATCCGCGCTCGAGCGTGATCATCCCGCCCAGATGAGACCCCGGGACACCGAAGGCCGACGCGCCGAGTTTATGAAGGCTGGTCCCCGCCGTGCGGAAAGCGGTCTGGCTCATCAAGAGCCCCCAGGCCGCCACGGCCGGAATGAACCCGAGCGCCACGGCCGGGGCGTGCCGGGCGGGCGTCGCCGAGAAGGCCTGTCCCACCATGATGATTCCAATCCAGAGCAGAATGGCGATCACCGCCTCCTCGGGAACGATACTGGCCAGAGCGCCGATCGAGCCCGTCAGGCAGAGGATCGCCACGGCTACGCCGTTTAAAACGGCGTAGCCCGAGCGCGCGCCCAGACCCTTCCATCCCGGATGCCCGATATAGAGGGTGGTGGGAAAACAGCTTCCGAAAACGGCGGCCAGGATCGAACCCGCGCCGTTCACGGCGAGCGAACTGCGGGTGTCGAACCGATCCCCGGCCGCCTCAGCGCTCTCGAGATTCATCAAGCTCCCCACGAGGGTCATCAGGCCCATCGGAACCGATATCGCCAGGAAATCCCAAAGAAGAGGGCTTGAAACCATCCCGGCCAGGACACCCACCACGGGCACCGGCAGCGCCACCCCCACCGGGGAGGGAACGCCGCCCGGAAACCCGTAAATTCCCGCCGAAACGGCCGCGCCGGCTACAACCGCGACGAGGCCGCCGGGCAGCCCGAGCGGAAACCGGATTTTCGCGAAATACTGCAAAAATATGATCGCCAGCGGCGCCATGGCCACCAGGGGCCGCTCCCATATTTTGAGGGCGAAATCCATCGAGATGAACGTCACCGCGATGCCGGCGAGGGCGGCGAGAAGGGCCGCCCGAGGAGCCGCGCGGCGCACCCAGCCCGCCACGAAACTTCCGCCCGTCTCGATGAGCCCGCTCACCAGACAGGCGGCGATGCCCGCCCGCCAGGCGGACTCGGCGCTTCCCGTGGCGATCTTCACCGGGAGCATGACGAAAAACACAAAGGCAAAGAGGCTGACCGTGTTGATCCCGTAGGGAAGGGCGGTGACGTCCTCCCTCCCCTCCCGCTCCGCGAGGCGGCGGGCCTGACAGGCGTAGAAAAGATTACCGCCCAGGATGCTCAGCGCCGCGCCCGGAAGCACTTGTCCGAAAATGAGGCTGTCGGGAAAGCCCAAAACGCCTTTAAGAAGAGAGACGATCAGCAGGAGCTGGACGAGGCTATCCATCCACAGGCCGAAGAATCCGTCGATATCGCCCTTGACGATCCAGGGAAGTCTCGAGTCGTTCACGGTGCGTCCCCCACGATATACCCCATCACGACACACGAGGACCCGAACGGGCCATACTTTTCGGCCGGGAAAATCTTTTCGGTCAGGAGAAATCCGTCTCCCACAATCGTTTCAGCTTTTGCATGGATTCCCCCGAAATCATCCCGGCGCCCGAGCACGAAACCGCCTCCTCGAGTTGGCCGGAACCCGAGAACCCCACCAAAACGGTGGACACTCCCTCCTTCATGAGAGCGAACCGAATCGCGGCCTGGGCGAGGGTGTATCCCCCCTCATCGGCGAGCCAGCTCAGCTTCCCCGCCCGCTCAACGTCCCTGGCGTACTCCGAGCCGAGCGAGAGCACCGGCGGGGCCTCGTCCAAAAATCCCAGGAGCCCGGGCTCCGCCGTCAATGCGCCCAGGGCCAGGACGCGTATCACCAACACCCCCATCCCCTCATCCACGGCGCGATCGAGCAACCCCCCGTAGTCCAGGGCGCCGAACGACTCGGGGACCGGATAGCCACTGCTGGGGTTCAGTAAATTGAAATAGGTTTGCACGGTGTGGAACTCGCCGCTTTCAACCAGACCTGAAAGCGCCTTGGGATCTCCGATGCCGGTGAACCCGAAAAAGCCCACCTTCCCCCGCGCCCTCAACTCCTTAAAACCCGCCAAAACCCCTCCGGGGCCGAATACGTCCCCCTCGTCAAGGGCCACCCCGACCGGCCATTTTCCACCCGGCGCAATGTAGTTGTGTATCTGAATCAGGTCCACCGAGGTGCGCCCGAGCCGATCGAGACTTCTCTCCACGGAGGCGATCACCGCACCCTTTGGGTCCGAGAGGTCATCCGGCCCGAGCCGTATCTTCGTGGACAAACTCACCCCGGCCTCGACCCCGGCCCCGGCCGCCTTGAGGGCCCGGCCCAGGTTGGCCTCGGATTTCCCGTTCCCGTAGCCCATCGCCGTATCGAAGAACGTGACCCCCAGATCGAGGGCGCCCTTCACCGCGCGAAGCTGGCCCTCATGGTCATCGCTCACCATGAGCCGGCTGATGCCCCCTGTCCCGAAGCCAATCTCGGAGACGCGGATTCCTGTCCTCCCCAATGAGCGATACTGCATCGGCACAATCTCCCGATAAAGATAATTATTGGCGGCCGGTCGATTACACAAAACCGCCGGCCGAATTCAAAACTCCAAACCTCCGCAGGAGCAAAGGGAGGCATTTTATCGATTGCGCCGGGGAGGATAAAGGCGCCGGTCCATGCTAACGCCCAGAATGCCTCCGGTGTGGATTTCCACTAGTTTTGATATGCTGGCCCGAGACGCCCATGAAATTAACCGCCGGACGGGAAACCCTCCTTTTCGAACGCGACTTTCGAACGTGATTCCCGGATCGGCGGCCCGCGATTCCACCCCCCCCCCACAGGAGCCAGACGATGGAGCCCGTCAAGGTTTATACACGGCACGGCTGATACACCTGTGCGAGAACGAGGGAGTTTCTCTCGTCGAACGGTATTGAAGTCATCAACCGCGACTGCACAAACGACCCCGAGGCGATGGCCGAGCTAAAGGCGCTGGGTGTGAAGTCCCTGCCCGTCTCCGTGCGCGGGGAGGATGTCGTCGTCGGCTATAACGTCTCAGACCTGTGCGAAACCTTCGGCATCGACGCAGGATCCAGCGGCCCGATGCGTCCCGAGAAAATGATGGAAATGTACCGCCTCGTTTTCGGCGGCCTAAGTCGCGCCGTGAACCAGCTCTCGCCCGGGCAGCTCGACTGGATCTCCCCGGGCCGGCCCCGCTCAATGCGCCAGCTTCTTTGGCACAGTTTCGAGCGGCCCGTCCTCGGCATCGAGGCGCACGACGGCGGCGAGTACTCCCGCGATATGGTGCGGCGCTACGAGGAACTCGCGCAGAACTACCGCACCGGCGAGGAGATTTGCGCCTACGGGGCCCGCATCGAGGCCGAGCTCGCCGAATTTCTCGCGGAGGGCTATAAACTCGCCAAAAAGGTGAAAAGCTACATGGGGCCGATCACCGTCCACGAGCTACTGGAGTTGGCCCTGGGCCATGCGTTCCAGCATCTCCGGCAGGCCTATCACTACATGCCGATGATGGGCGTCGAGCCGGACCGCCCCCTCGACCCGAAGTCGTACGAAGAGGTACCCGTTCCCGAGGAGTTATTCTAAGGGGATTTATTCCAAGAGGCTTTACTACCAAAGGCGGGGGACACGCCCTTTCAAGGGCGGACTGGCCCGCTCAGCGGGTGCGCCGCTTGTCCCGCTTTTCCTCGTACATCTTGAAGTCCGCCTCGTCGAGCAGTTTGTCGAGCGAGGGCGTGTTGCCGGGGGAGTAGTGCGCCACGCCGATGCTGAAGGAGATTTTTATGTCCGGGCGCTTGCGTTCGTTGTGAGCGCTGAGGTTTTCCCGGAGACGCTCGGCGATTCTATCGGCGCTGTCGGTCCTGTCGGCGCTGTCGAAGGCGAGAATCGTGAACTCATCTCCCGCGTAGCGGCCGATGATGTCCGGGCGGCGCACCGTCTTTCGAAGAATCGCACCTGTTTCGATCAGGGCCTGATCGCCTTCGAGGTGGCCGAATTCGTCGTTGATCCATTTGAGGCCGTCGAGGTCCAGAAAGAAAAGGGACATCCCCCAACCCTGACGCTGGGCGAGGGTCAACTGCCGGTTGGCGGCTTCGACGAACCCTCTCCGGTTGAACAGACCCGTCAAAGGGTCCACATCCGAGAGGGCCCGAAGCTGCGCCTCCATGTTGGCCCGCTCGGTAATATCGTGGATGGAGACGATGTAAATTTTCTCTCGGCCAAGTTTCGCTTCCACCGCACGAATCTCGGCCACCCGATCCCGCCGGCCGGTCTTCGCGAGGGTCGCTTCCTGGGGACGCTGGGGATCGACCACATAGTGAAACTTTTGGCCGATCATCTTTCCACCCCTGGATTTCAAGAACTTCTCGGCGGCGGAATTGAGATAGCGAATCGTCCCGTCTCTATCGACGGCGACGATTCCATCCGGCGAGTTCCTCACAAGGATTTCGCCCAAGCCGTCCAGGTCCGGTTTCGAGCCCTTGGAGGCGGGCTTCCCGCCAGACCGTTTCGCCTTAACCTTCGCCTTCAGGGTTTTTTTCCGAGAGACGGTTTTCTTCTTTTTCGCGGCGGTCTTTTTTTTCGCGGCAGATTTCTTGGCAGTGGATTTCTTGGCGGTGGATTTTTTCTTCGCTACAGCCCTAACCATTGACTCCATTCCCGACTTGACCGGACGAAAACCGAAGACGCCTTGGCAACAAGCGCCAGGATAACCGTTCACTCACCCTTGTCCGAAGGCGGTCGGATGAACCGAGAATCTATAAACCCGGGCGGGCTCAAACATGCATTTAACAAAATGCATTATTTTGAAAGCGGATGGTATCCCAAGAGCTTTAATCAAATAAACCTCGGCGGGCCACCGCAGGGGGGCAAAGCGATAACTTTCACCTAATCAACATACTACAAGGTAAATTTCACGGCCGAATTTTTCCTCGCCAACGCCTTTCAACCAACCGGGCGCCATCTTGCCCCGAAACAAGACCTCCACCCCTCCAAAATCCCCGGGCCCGCCGGGAGCGGATTCCGATCACCGGCGCCCGCGCTCCAAACGTCAGTTCCCCAAACGCCATTATTCCCGAGGAAAAATGAACACCTTTTTCGCCCCTCTCTTATAAGTAACCCGGCCCCTTCTTGCGGCCCCGATCGAAGAGATGTCTAATCAGGATGCCGCGTATCGAGATGCCGGATCAGGTTATGCCGATGTAACAATAGGAGTCTCTTCCGTGACCAAGGCCTTCGCCACCACCGTAATCGGCAGCATGCCCAAGCCGCCCTGGCTCCTCGAGCGGCGGGCCATGAACGATCCCGCCGCGGATCACCACGGCAAGGGCGCCGACTGGCTCCCGGCCCCGGACCTTCTCCCCCAGGCCCAGGACGACGCCTGCCGCCTCGCCATACACGATCAGGAGCGCGCCGGCATCGACATCATCAGCGACGGCGAGCAGCGGCGAAAATCCTACCTCACCTACATCACCATGCAGCTAAGCGGCATCGACTACGGGCGGACCGTGCCGAAGCTGGCGCGAAACGGCAGGCGGACCATCCAGGCCGGCCGGGTCACCGGGCCCATCCGCCGGGAGGGCCCGCTGCTCAAGGACGACCTGCTCTTCCTGATGCGCGAAGCCGCCGCCCCCGTCAAGATCACCCTGCCCGGCCCCATGACGGTCTGGGACACTGTGGCCGACGAGCACTACGGCGACGCGCGCGCGCTCGCCCTCGACTACGCGGCCGCCATCAACGGGGAGGCCCGCGAGCTCGACGCCCTCGGACCCGCCGTGATTCAGTTCGACGAGCCGGTCTTCAGCCGCTATCCGGCCCTCGTCGCCGAATGGGGTAACGAGGCGCTCGACCGCTGCCTCGAGGGCCTCGCCGCCCGGACCGCCGTCCACGTCTGCTACAGCTACCCGATGCCCGGCGTCGCCCGGCCCATCCAGGACAGCTACCCCGTCATCCTCGAGGAACTCGAAAAATCCCGGGCCGATTGTCTCGCCCTCGAGTTCGAGGCCTCGGGCCTTGACCCATCGCTGCTTCGCCTCTGCCCCTCGAAGACCGTCATCTTCGGCTGCATCGACAACGGGAGCGAAACGCCCGAAACCCCCGAGCACGTGGCCCGAAAACTCCTCGCCGCCGCCGAGCACCATCCGCCCGAAAAAATCCAGGCGGCCCCGGACTGCGGCCTCGTCCCCCTCGGCCGCGAATCCGCCTGCGCCAAGCTCGACGCCCTCGTCCGGGGCGCGCGGATCGCCCGCGAGCGGGTTGCGGGTGGCACCGAGTGAATAGCGAGGTGACACCGAGAGAGTAGCGAGGTGACCTGAGAGCGAGGAGCGCCGCCCCCGAGCCCTTGAGCCCAAGGCTCCCGAGGCAAACAAAACCGCCCCCCCGGCATTTCCCTGACCTGCCCCCAATAGTGGTACCAATCCCCATGCTACCCCAGGTTGGGCAGTCTAGCCCAAAGAGTACCGAAAATACTCTCATTCAGCATGGACCGGTTTTGAGGGGGAAGATCACTCAACCGTGTACTCGGATTCGCTCGTGTCGATCACTCCTCCCGGCTCGGTGATGAAGAAGGTGTCGAAGTTTTCGTACAGGGTGTGGGAGGCGACGCTCTGGGGCGAGCAGCGGACCTCGGGATCCATCGGCTCGATGATG
>PVBE011145014.1_pt1 | contig 24109 bp, 24 predicted proteins | sample 1631181 | NCBI WGS metagenome assembly PVBE01 (sample SAMN08397723, study PRJNA350692) | Marine metagenome, whole genome shotgun sequencing project. | isolation source: water | place: Pacific Ocean | collected 2012-04 | reverse complement strand
GCAGCTGATAGCCGAAGTAGGTGAGTTGCTTAACGCCTCACCAGACGAAGTTCTGGACGCCTTGCAACGTCGCCTGGGAGAGATGAAAGACCTGCGCAGTCAAATTAAGACGCTGCAGCAAGTTACAGCAGGAGTTCGCGCAAATGAACTCGCCGACAACGCTGAAGATGGAATCGTTATCGAACGGTTAGACGGATTGGAACGCGACGAATTACGCGACCTAGCTGCCGCGATAAGAGACCGTACGCATATTCAAGCCGTGGTCTTGGCTGGCGCTCCAGATAGCGGAGGGGTGGCGCTTGTGTCGGCTGTCGTTCCGGAAGGAAAGTTTGAAGCAGCGTCACTAATTGACGAAGCAGCAAAGGCAATCCAGGGGGGCTTTGGTCGCAAAGGTAATCCACCGCTAATCGTAGCTGGGGGAAAAAATGTCGATGGAATCGAAGAGGCGCTGAGTAGCGCCCGACGGGCCGCTGGTTTAGAGGGAGGCTGATTCCTCGGATGAGAGCCGTCGGAATCGACCTGGGAGAAAAACGCATCGGCGTCGCCATTTCAGATAGCAGCGGCAGTCTTGCAACCCCATACGAAGTTGTTGCTCGGACAGGAAGCCGCGACCAAGACCACCGACGGATCAGAGCTATCGTCGAGGAAGTGGAGGCGGAAATTCTCGTGGTCGGACTTCCCCTGTCGCTAGATGGGAGCGAAGGGAAAGCGGCGCAAGGGGCTAGAAAAGAAGCAGAAGCCATTCAGCAAACCATTTTGATTCCAATCGAAATGCATGACGAACGATTCACGACAGTTGAAGCTGAGCGGATATTGAAAGAACAAGGGCTCAACGCTGCTGAAAGACGCAAAGTAGTTGACAAGGTAGCGGCAGCCATACTTTTGCAAGCTTGGATGGAGGGGAGATGAACGGCCCTGCTGATTCACCCTTCAGGGGGTTTCGGCCGCCACCGCCTCGTCAACGCCGCTCCGAGCGATCCAAACCCAATCAACGCGAAGGAGTTGACTACGAGACCATATTTGTTCGTAAAGGGAGAGGAACCACCCTCTCCATACTGTTCCTTTTGGGACTCCTGTTAATAGTCGCCTGGGTAACACTTCGAGCAGTCCAATGGGGGAAAGAACAGCTGGACCCTCCAGGAGATCAAGGAGCAGCAATTAATCTGACGCTTCCTCCAGGGGTAAGCACGAGTGGGATCTCGGAAATCCTCGAACAGTACGGCGTGATACCAGATGCGAGGGCTTATGAGTGGTACGTGCGTCTCAAAGGAGCGCCTCTGTTTCAGGCTGGTGACTATACGTTTCACACGAATTCTGCAGTATGGGATGCATTGAATGTCTTAAAAAATGGGCCGCGCTACGTGGAACAAAATGTCCGGATTCGGTTAACCATTCCGGAAGGGCTGACAGTTCAACAAATCGTCGGCGTCATCGACCAAGTCGAAGACATCCCCTTTAGCGGAGCGGAATTCGAAGATGAAATGCGTATCCAACATGTTGTTTCAAATTACGCACCCTCTCCTTCGGCTATGCCGGTAGGGGCGATCGAACCTTATGAAGGTTTGCTCTTTCCTGACACCTATTACCTCGGCCCAGACTCCACGCCTGAAGATCTCTTGACTCAAATGTTGACCCGATTTGACCAAGTTTTGACAAGACTTGGCTATGCCGCAGCTCCCCAGACCGTTGGTCTCACTCCATATGAGACAGTTGTGTTAGCTAGCTTGATCGAACGCGAAGCCCGGGTCGGGAATGAACGAGCAAAGATCTCAAGGGTCATCCATAATCGTTTAGCTGCGGACTGGTATTTAGGTATAGATGCCTCAATCGTTTACCTCACTGGAAATAATCAGTTGACTGCGACCGACCTTCAAACTGACTCTCCCTTCAACACACGGTTGTCGAAAGGTCTTCCTCCGACGCCGATAGCAGCACCAGGTCAAGCAGCGTTAGAAGCAGCAATGGCACCAGTATCTGGACAGTGGATGTTTTATGTCCTCGCTGACTCAGAAGGACGTCACAATTTTTCAGTCAGCAGCGACGAATTTGAGCGAGATAAGGCTAAATGTCAGGAGCGCGGACTGTGTTAACACTTCCGGAGAACATGCCGGGCCCACACACACGTGTAGCCGCGGTAATCGGCGACCCGATTAGTCATTCGTTGAGTCCACGTCTCCACAACGCGGCGTTCGCTGCACTTGGACTCGACTGGATCTATGTTGCGTGTCATGTGCCAGAAGGCGGGGTAACTGAGGCAATCGAGGACATGAGAAACCTCGGATTCGAAGGGTTATCAGTAACGATGCCTCACAAGGCTGCCGTAGCTTCAGCAGTAGACACGCTCTCGACAACTGCTACCAAACTGGGTGTCGTCAACTGCGTCCGGGTACAAGATGAGCAGTTGGTTGGAGAGAACACCGACGGGGTCGGACTATTGAATTCGTTACGTTCACAAATGCGGATAGACGTGGACGGCCTTGGGGTCGTCATCGTTGGAGCCGGCGGTGCCGCTCGCTCAGTTGCGCTCGCCCTGGTCGAAAATGGGTCCACGGTGGGTGTATATAACAGGACGGAGCGCTCCGCAGTTGAAGTTGTTGAAATCGTTGGTGGCGCGAGTTCGGTGGTCCATCAAAGCGCGATCAGAGAGGCCGATCTTATTATCAACGCGACGCCGCTCGGAATGGCAATGAACGACTCGCTGCCTTTCGATGTAGACCTGCTACGAGATGGTCAACGTGTTATTGATCTCATCTATAAACCCGCCAAAACAGCTTTGCTGGAAGAAGCCGAATCCAGAGGGCTTCAAACATTAAATGGACTAGGAATGCTTCTCTACCAAGCCGGAGAGCAATTTCGGTTATGGACTGGCCATCAACCTCCGATTAAGAGAATGGCTGAATCTGTCGGTATCACGGTCGTGGGGTAGATCGGTCCTGCAACTATCGAAATTGAAGGCTTCACAAAAGGCTGAGATGGTTATTTCAAGCTTGTTGAGACCGTTGAGTCGGTACTCTTCGGTGTGTGATTCGTCTTGAGGTACCACTGGGCTCTCGCAGCTACCCGGTTGTCGTAGGCGCGTCTGCGCTTACGGAGTTTCAAGCACACGTTCCGGCCGGAGTGTCGAGAGTAGCGTTCGTCACTCAAGTGGGCATTGATGTGGTCGCAGAAACTGACCTGCCCTCAACTGTTCATTTTGTACCGGATGGAGAGGAAGCGAAGCAGCTTCGAGTCATCGAAAATTTATGTTCGTCTTTTGCGCGAGATGGACTTACTCGCCAAGACCTCGTAGTCGGGATAGGCGGTGGTGTCGTGACAGATGTCGCAGGTTTTGCGGCTTCGGTCTACCACCGAGGTATTCAAGTAATGCAGGTGCCGACGACGTTACTAGGCCAGATTGATGCCGCAATCGGGGGCAAGACGGGAGTGAATCTTCCCGAAGGAAAAAACCTTGTTGGGACCTTTTGGCAACCGAGCGCGGTGATTTGCGATACCGATGTGATCGCGTCGCTGCCCGAAAGAGAGTTTCGCTCCGGAATGGGCGAGTTAGCTAAATACCATTTCCTTGGTGGCGAAGGTTTGGACGCGCTGGCTCTAGATCAACAAGTAGCTATGTGTATACAAATTAAGGCGGACATAGTGGCTGCTGATGAGCGGGAAGGGGCCGGTCGAGCATTGTTAAATTACGGTCACACACTCGCACACGCATTAGAAATAGAAGGCCGTTTCGATCTTCGACATGGTGAAGCTGTTGCGATCGGCATTCAATATGCAGCTTTGGTATCGCACGCGATGGGCAGAATTGGCGAAACGAAGTTAGCGGAACACGGCAGAGTGCTCGATGCTTACGACTTACCTCGAGCTCTTCCCGATGGGTGTGATGTCAACCAGGTAATGGGGTTATTTGCTCGTGATAAGAAGGCAATAAACGGTTTGACGTTCGTTTTGGACGGTCCGGATGGTCTTGAAATAGTGCAGGGAGTGCCAGAAAAAATATTAAGAGACGTATTAACCCAAATGTGAAGCAATCATTTGCTCTCACTTCTGGCAACCTATTGATGTGGCACGTCCTGTAATCCTCCTTCTCTCTGGGCCGAATTTGAATCTCCTAGGCGATCGTCAGCCAGAGATCTACGGTACTGAAACGCTTCTAGACCACGTAGAAGCCGCTCGCGATCGTGCACAGCAAAAAGGTTTTGATCTAGAACATGTTCAGACTAATCACGAAGGTGACTTGATCGATGCGATCCATGCAGCCCGAAAACGCGTGGCTTCGATAGTCATTAACGCGGGAGCGCTTACTCATTACTCGTGGTCACTACACGACGCCTTAGCCGCATACGACGGACCCGTGGTTGAAATTCACCTATCTGATCCCAAAACACGAGAACCATGGCGCCATTTGTCAGTAGTGGAACCTGTGGCGATTTCCTCCGTAGTGGGAAAGGGAGGCGCTGGCTACCTAGAAGCAATTGACATCGCCATTAACGCCCATAATCAAAGCGATGCTTGACCTTCCTGAAATTCATCGCGATTCCCGGATAAGTGACCTCCGCCAAGTGATGAGCATCCAGTCAATTGACAATTTTTTATCCATTGATCCCGTAACTCTGAGGTGGCTCAGCGGATTTACTGGTTCGACAGGAAAGCTATTACTGACGGCCGCCGAAACCCATTTGCTGACTGATGGTCGATATGCCGATCAAGCTACTCAAGAGATATGTGGAACAGGAATCGAACTGTTCGTTGGGAATGGCACCCAACAAAAAGAGTTCACCGCTGCGTTACTGCAAAGCTCAAAGACCGTGACACTCGAGGCTGATCGGATCACCTGGGGCGCAGTTGAAGAATTGAAAGAAGAAGTGGAGGTGGACGTGCTGCCTTCACACGGCCTGATTTCTGGTTTGCGACGAGTAAAAGACCCAGCTGAAGTTGCTCGCATAGAAGCGGCAGCTTCAATTGCTGATGACGCCTTAGCGCAGGTCCTTTCGGGTCTTGGTGAGCAACCGACAGAACTCGAATTCGCTCGAACTCTTGATGCAACCATGCTCGACCTAGGGGCAGAAGCACTGTCGTTTGAAACCATCTGTGCGAGTGGACCGAATGCTGCAGCACCTCATGCCAGGCCATCAAATCGAGTTGTGGCGACAGGAGATTTAGTGGTTCTCGATTTCGGTGCAGTAATTGATGGGTATCACTCTGATATGACCAGAACCTACGTAGTTGGCGACACCGATCAATCTTCTTGGGACATGGTAAATAGCGTTACCGAGGCGCAAGCACGCGGATGCGAAATGATCCGCCCTGGGGTCAAAGCCTCCGAAATTGATGAAGAATGCCGGTTTCATTTACGTGACAAGGGTTTCGCAGAGTATTTCGTGCACGGAACGGGTCATGGAATCGGCCTTGAGATTCACGAAGCCCCGTGGATTAACGAGAAGAGTTCAGAAGTGCTTGAAGAAGCGCAAGTAGTCACTGTGGAGCCAGGCGTGTACCTTCCGGGGGTCGGCGGTGTGCGCGTAGAGGACACAGTCGTGATTACATCGTCAGGATTTCGACGACTTACCTCAGCCCCTAAAGATTCGATTGTGTAATTCGACTTGGTTGTCGACGTCTTAAGAACCCAAGGAAACCTATGTCCATATCCACTTCAGATTTCAAAAATGGGATGACGGTCGATTTAGACGATGGCCTTTTCCAGATATCAGAATTTCAACATGTGAAGCCAGGTAAAGGAGGCGCTTTCGTCCGGACCACGCTGCGAAATGTTCGGACGGGTGCGGTGATCGAGCGGACATTCCGGGCCGGAGAGAAAATGGAACGTGCTGTAATCGATAAACGCGAAATGCAATACCTCTATGCCGATGGCAGTGACCTGGTCTTCATGGACAATGAAACTTACGAACAACTCCAAGTAGGCAGGCAACAACTTGGAACCGCCCCGGACTACCTCGTGGAAGGAGAAGGGGCGGTCTTACAGATGTATGGCGGAGAAATAATTGAGATTGAATTGCCTGCCTCGGTGGTGTTATCCGTTACTGAAACGGAACCCGGGATCCAAGGAGACCGAGTTTCTGGCGCCCGAAAAGCGGCGACAATGCAAACCGGGCTCGTTGTGCAGGTCCCACTCTTTATAGAAATGGATGAGCGACTGAAGGTAGACACGAGAACGGGTGATTACATCGAGAGAGCTAACGGGTGACTGAAGATCCATTTGCCCCCGGTCCCTCAGTTCAAAAACGAGAGGCGAGAGAGCGAGCAATTGAGCTGCTCTACGAAGCAGAGGTGCGTGGGACATCAATCGACCAGGTTTTGGGTAGTCAGGTGATCGCACCCGCTCAACTAGTCGAAGACCTTGTCGTAGGAGTCTCAGCAGACGTTGAACGAATTGATGCCGAAATCGACGCGTACCTTAACCAAGGGTGGTCACTAGACCGCTTAGGAATGCTTGACCTATGGATCCTTCGTATAGGTATCCATGAACTACTTATGGGCAAGGAACCCGTTGCCGTCATCATTAACGAAGCAGTCGAATTAGGCAACGTATTTGGTGCCACGGAAGATAGCGGCAAGTTTATTAATGGGGTTCTTGGAGCAGCAGCTCGCGATATGCACTAGCCGCCGCAACGAACTCTGAATTGGTCGCTGAAGACAAGACCGTTTCGGCTAGGCTGCCCCTCTGACCGTGAAGCGAGTCCAGTGAGGCTCATACGGACAGGAGGAAACTTAATGGCTGACCGCGAGCGCCGTATGACGCCCCCGTATGGGGGCGTTTTTGTTGCCCGCACCACTGTGCTGGATGCAGCCCAAGTTCATAGAGCTCTTACTCGTATCAGTCATGAAATTATTGAACGCAACCAAGGTCTTGAAGATGTAGTGCTCGTGGCGCTTCAGACTGGAGGAGTGGAGATAGCTAGATTACTTGCCCGGCTTCTTTTCGAAATCGATGGAGTAGACGTACCCACGGGGACTCTCGACGTGGCACTTTATCGCGACGACATAGGACTTCGGCCAGTGATGCCTGAAGCAGAAACCGACATCCAAATTGATCTTGGCGGCAAAATAGTTGTGCTAGTCGATGACGTTTTGTTCACGGGTAGAACTATTAGAGCTGCCCTTGACGCTCTCACTGATTTTGGTCGACCTCGCGCAGTTCAGTTAGCTGTCGTTATCGATCGCGGGCATAGAGAATTACCGATTCGTCCCGACTTTGTTGGGAAGAATCTCCCCACTCGTCGAGATGAGCTTGTCGACGTCAACCCTGAAGGCGTCTTGCTGGGAGAGATGCGTAAATGAGCAAGCACCTCCTCGACCTTAACGACTTAGACAGCGACGGTATTCGAGAATTGTTGCATCTAACGGACCTCTTCGTTGAAGTTAGCCAAAGACCAATTCCTAAAGTTCCAGCATTGCGTGGGCGTACTATTGCGATGATTTTCTTCGAAGACTCAACTCGTACTCGAATGTCATTTGATTTGGCAGCTAAAAGACTTTCTGCAGACGTTCTTGACTTTCCAACGCACACCTCATCTTTGTCGAAAGGCGAGTCGCTGCAAGACACAGTTGAAACAATTCGGGCATTAGGTGTCGATGCTCTTGTAATCCGCCACGGATCAAGTGGTCTTCCGCGAGAGGTCGCTGAAGGCGTTGGGGAAACGATTTCTGTAATTAATGCAGGTGATGGATTGAATGCCCACCCGACACAAGGGCTACTTGACGCTTATACGCTTTGCCAGCACTTCAATGAAGTTGCGGGGAGCAATGCCTCTCTGTCAGGGATTCATGTAGGCATAGTCGGGGATATCAAACACAGTCGCGTCGCGCGAAGCGACGTAGCTGCCTACAACGCTCTCGGGGCGAAGATAACTATTATCGCTCCATCTGCGCTTCAGCCCGATGATGTTCAGAATTGGCCAGTTGAAGTTTCCGACAACCTGGATGCTGTGCTCCCGAATTTGGATGTCGTGGGTTTACTCAGAATCCAAAAAGAACGGATGGGGAATGACGCCGTTACATCTATAGCCGACTATATCGAGTGTTACGGAATGACCGAAGCTCGAGCTAACAGCATGAGACCTGAAGTTGTGATCACTCACCCAGGGCCGGTGAATCGAGGAATCGAAATTGCTGACGCAGTGTTAGATAAGCGGCCAAATGTTCTCGTTAACAAACAAGTGACTAACGGAGTAGCTGTGAGAATGGCGGTTCTTTTTCGGATGTTGGGCTCAGGAATAGAGATTGATTGATGGAGCCGAAGCTGAGAAACGCAGAAGCGAAAGGAAACATAGACAATGGACGCCGGGGAGAGTAGGTGACCCAAATTCGTGAAGGAGCGTTGGTGCTATCTGATGGCACAGCGTTCGAAGGAGAGCTGATAGGGGCAGAAACCGACGTCACTTCAGGCGAGGTGGTGTTCAACACGGTGTTGAGTGGTTACCAAGAAGTGATCACCGACCCGTCCTACGCGGGACAAATCATTAACTTCACCTATCCCCACATAGGGAACTACGGCGTCACTGACGCTGATGTTGAGGCGAAGCGGCCCTTCTGTAGAGGTGTAGTTGTCCGTGAATTAGCGAGGCGGCGATCCAACTGGCGTAGCCAAAACGACTTGGATGCCTACCTCCGGTCGGAAGGTATACCCGGGATTGCTGGCGTAGATACGCGGCGACTAACTCGACACGTTCGAGAAAACGGAGCTATGCCTGCTGCGCTGGGTTATGCATCCATAGATCTGCTTGCGCAGGCGGCCTCGTCCGAACCTGGAACGACAGGTGTTGACCTCGTTAGCAGTGTGACTACTTCAAAAGCCTACGAAGTCGGAAACGGCAAGTTCAAAGTTGTTGCTTACGACTTGGGCATCAAGAAATCGATCGTGGAGCAGCTTTCCGACCTAGCGACCGTTTTTGTGGTTCCGGCTCATACAACCAGTGAAGAGGTTCTTGCTTTTGAACCTCACGGTGTGTTTTTGTCTAATGGTCCGGGGGACCCGATGATGGCGGGACAAGTGGTCACCGCTTTGGGTGACCTGCTCGGGAAAGTGCCAGTCTTCGGGATTTGTCTTGGGCACCAGATTCTTTCTCTGGCTCTGGGCGGAAAGTCCTACAAAATGAAGTTCGGCCACCACGGAGGCAATGTGCCGGTTCGGAATCTAGATAGCGGCCGAATTGAAATCACCAGTCAAAATCACAATTTTGCTATTGAATCAGGTTCTGTTCCGGGCGTAACTGAAACACACGTATGTCTTAACGACGGTGCGCTTGAGGGCTTGCGGTGTAATGACATCCCTGCATTTAGCGTGCAATACCATCCAGAGGCGAGTCCAGGACCACATGATTCCCGCTACTTGTTTCAACAATTTGCCGATTTGATGACCTCGTTTCATGGGAGTCCGACCTAATGCCGAGACGTGGCGACATTGAAAGCATTTTGATAATTGGGTCTGGGCCCATCGTGATTGGCCAAGCCTGCGAATTTGACTATTCAGGAACACAAGCATGTCGAGTATTACGAGATGAGGGGTATCGCATAATTCTCGCTAATTCGAATCCGGCAACGATCATGACCGACCCTGAATTTGCGGACGCTACATATATAGAACCCCTTGAGGCCAGCGTTCTGACAGCGATTATTGAACGCGAGAGACCGGACGCGATTCTGCCAACTCTCGGAGGGCAAACAGCTTTGAATCTTGCTATGGAACTCGTCGAATCTGGCGTGCTGGACGAATACGACGTGGAGATGATCGGCGCGAGTGGTGAGGCCATTGCTACAGCAGAAGATCGAGACCTTTTCCGACAGGCGATGGAAGAGATTGGTCTGAAGTGTGCTCGGTCTGGAATTGCACACACGATGGCCGAAGCTATGACCGTTGTCGAAGAAATTGGGCTCCCGGTCATAATTCGTCCCGCATACATTTTGGGTGGAAAAGGTACGGCCTTTGCCCATAACACCGAAGAGTTTGAACGTGTGGCGGCATTGGGTTTGGATGCCAGCCCGATCTCAGAGATATTGATTGAACAGTCAATCAAAGGTTGGAAAGAATACGAACTTGAGGTGATGAGAGATCACGCCGACAACTGCGTTGTGATCTGCTCAATTGAGAATGTTGATCCGATGGGGGTTCATACAGGGGACTCCGTCACGGTTGCCCCAGCGCAGACGCTATCTGATGTGGAATATCAAGAAATGCGAAATGCAGCCTTTGCGTGTATCCGACGGGTTGGAGTTGAGACAGGAGGCTCCAACGTACAATTTGCGGTTCACCCCGACACAGGCGAGCAAGTTGTTATTGAGATGAATCCCCGTGTCAGCAGGAGTTCGGCTTTGGCTTCAAAGGCCACAGGTTTCCCCATTGCCAAAATAGCGGCACGCCTAGCCGTGGGATACAGGCTTGACGAGATCACCAATGACATAACGGAGAAGACTCCAGCGAGTTTCGAGCCAACGATTGACTATGTAGTGACCAAGATTCCGCGGTGGGCGTTCGAAAAGCTTCCAGGGGCTTCTGGGGTGTTAGGTCCTCAAATGCAATCTGTGGGCGAGGCGATGTCGATAGGACGAACTTTTCCCGAAAGCCTCCAAAAAGGCATCCGTTCGCTTGAGCAAGGTCGAGCGGGTTTAAATGCTGACCTAGGCGAAACTCAATATCTAGAACAAACAGAAGCCGAATTGCTTTCGGCTATAGCTATTCCTACTCCTGAAAGGTTGTTCCAAATAGGGGAACTTATGAGGCGGGGTGTTTCTGTTGATCAAATCCATCTTGCATGTGCTGTGGATGAATGGTTTCTCGACCAGATGCTTATGATCGTTGAGGAACGACTCCACTTAGAACAGGCGGACCTTTCTTCTCTCACCCGGATGGAATGGCGGCGAGCTAAGCAGCTTGGGTTTTCAGATTCACAATTGGCGTATCTCTTAAAGGAGCTAGAGGCTGACGTTAGGTCAGAAAGGCTTGCGAAAGGTGTTCGCACTACCTTCAAAACTGTTGACACATGCGCTGCTGAGTTTGACGCGTTGACCCCGTATCACTATTCGACCTACGAAGACGAAGATGAGATACGTCCAGGGAGTCGACCTAGGATGATGATCCTTGGTTCCGGCCCCAATCGAATAGGTCAGGGGATTGAGTTCGATTACTGCTGTGTTCATGCCAGCTTTGCTTTAGAAGAAGCTGGCTATGAAACCATCATGGTGAACTGTAACCCTGAAACTGTTTCTACTGACTACGACACCTCAGACCGACTTTATTTTGAACCATTGACGCTTGAAGATGTTCTCAACGTTATTGATGCCGAGAATCCGGTTGGAGTCGTAGTCAGTCTTGGTGGCCAAACACCGTTGAAGTTGGCATCTGAATTGCCAACAGAACTTATTTGCGGAACTTCACCCGACTCTATTGACCTAGCGGAAGATCGGGAACGGTGGAATTCCTTGTGCGCTCAGCTAGAGATTCCTCAGCCACCAGGAGGAACAGCGGTGACCTTTGAAGAGGCCTCGCAGATTTGTTCACATATCGGGTTTCCAGCGCTAGTGCGGCCCAGCTACGTCTTAGGCGGTCGAGCTATGACGATCGTGTACGACCTGCAAGAACTCAAAGAAGCAATGGAAGAGTTAACTGCGTTTGGTGGGTTAGGGCGAGAAGGTGGGTTATCAGCTGATCGTCCCGTACTGATCGATAGGTTCTTAGAAGACGCAACCGAAGTAGATGTCGACTCCATTCGAGATCACACAGGCGATTTTGTTCTCGGAGGAATTCTGGAACACGTGGAAGAAGCGGGTGTGCATTCAGGTGACAGTGCTTGTGCCATACCACCACCCAACTTGTCGCTAGAGACCCAAGAGTCAATAGTTGCGTACACGAAACGGATTGCGGAGAAACTCAAGGTCGTCGGGCTGCTCAATGTGCAGTTCGCGGTTAAGCAGGGCCAAGTGTTCGTTATTGAGGCAAACCCTCGGGCATCTCGAACCGTTCCCTTCGTAGCTAAGGCGACAGGAGTTCAGTTGGCCAAAGTCGCTGCTCGAGTGATGGCCGGGGAAACGCTTGAAAAATTGCGAGAAATAGGAGCCCTACCAGAGGCAATTCGGGAAGGGCATGTAGCCGTCAAAGAAGCAGTGCTTCCCTTTCAACGGTTTCCTGATGTCGATACCGTCCTCGGACCCGAAATGCGGTCTACTGGTGAAGTAATGGGGATCGATACAACGTTCGGATTGGCTTTTACTAAAAGCCAAATTGCTGCTGGAGAAGCCCTACCCCTCAGCGGAACAATATTTTTCTCTTTGGCAGATAGAGACAAGGATCAAGGACTTGAAGCCGCCAAGGGATTTGTTGAGCTTGGTTTCCAACTAGCGGCGACATCAGGAACCGCTGAATTCTTAACTAGTAATGGAATTCATGTCGAGACCGTTGTAGCCAAACTAAGCGAAGAAGGGCGTGAGATTAGCGCGGGTGTCGATGCGGTCGAACTGATACGTGCAGGTCAGGTCAGACTTGTTGTCAACACACCGCGTGGCAGAGGTCCGCGAAGCGACGGCCGTCGAATTCGCTTCGCTTCAACCGCTCACAAAGTGCCTTGCCTGACCACTGTTGCCGCGGCGCGAGCTGCAGCTGTTGGACTGCGAGAATGGATGTCTAATCCTTTGACAGTTAGACCGTTGCAAGAGTTCCTCGGTTCTGACATGTCGGCAAAGTGATGAAACAAGAACACACAGTGCAGGTGGGCTCGTTAACGTTCCCCAATCCTGTGATGACTGCATCTGGAACAGTCGGTTACGGTGCAGAATTAGCCGCCTACTGCGATCTCGCAGAACTTGGTGCGGTAGTTGTCAAGTCGCTCTCAGCCGAGCCTTGGCCGGGTAATCCCGCTCCTCGAGTTCATGGCACTTCATCAGGAATGATCAACTCAGTAGGCCTTCAGAACTCGGGTATCGATAGCTGGATCAAAGAAGATTTACCTTCCTTGTTGAGCCATGACGCCCGAGTTGTCGTCAGCATCTGGGGGCGAACCGTCGATGAATACAGCGAAGTCGCCAGCCGGTTGACAGGACTTGACGGGATAACAGCCGTCGAAGTCAACGTGAGTTGCCCCAACTTAGAAAGCCGGGGCGACATGTTCGCCCACGACCCCAGCAATTGCGGGGCTGCCGTAAGCGCATCATTAGTTTCGGGTTTACCCACCTGGGCCAAGCTGAGCCCGAACGTAACCAACATTGTGCCAATAGCCAAAGCAGCTTTAGAAGCGGGCGCAGAAGCCTTGACGCTCACAAACACGCTTTTGGGGATGGTCATAGACCCTGAAACCTTACGTCCGGTCCTAGGTAACGGCGGGGGAGGATTGTCAGGCCCAAGCATCCGACCGGTAGCTGTAAGAGCCGTCTATGACGTCTACGACGCTTTAGGGCCAGTGTCGATCATTGGGGTGGGGGGAATAACAAAAGCAGAACATGTAGTTGAATTCCTGGCCGCAGGGGCATCAGCAGTTCAAGTGGGTTCGGCTCATTTCGCCGACCCGAAGGCCTCTCAACGAATTCTTCGAGACCTGAAGCGATGGTGTCGAAAACATGAAATAAATTCGCTGCAATCTTTAACCGGAGTGGCTCATGAATCCTCCTAATATCGCTAACGAGGTGCGTTCGCGCCTTGCTCTGGCGCTTGACGTTGACGACCTTGTTGAAGCAGGTCGTCTTGGACGCCGAATGCTGCCATGGTTTTCGGTCGCAAAGGTTGGCTTAGAACTCTTCTCAGCTTCGGGGCCTGAAGCTGTCGGTGCCTTTGTGGACCAGGGTTATGAGGTGTTTCTCGATCTAAAACTTCATGACATTCCGACTACCGTGGGAAAGGCCGCCAAAGTGTTGGGAAGCCTCGGAGTTTCTTACGTAACTGTTCATTCGTCTGGTGGAGTTGAGATGTTGGTAGCAGCAGTTGACGGTTTGAACGAAGGGGCATCGGCTGCTGGACTGACCCCACCTATGGTGCTTGCCGTGACGGTGTTGACTTCCGATGTGGAGGCTCCAGAGTCGCTGCTGCAAGAAAGACTTGGATATGCCGTAGAGGCTGATTGCGGGGGCGTTGTATGCGCAGCCAGCGACCTTGCTGAGGTGTCTTTGGTGGCGCCCGAGTTGCTCTCTGTCGTGCCTGGGATCAGACCTGAGGGAGTCGCTGCGAACGACCAGGGGCGACCGGCGACTCCCCGAGAAGCGATTGAACAAGGTGCAGGCATTTTGGTTATCGGTCGAGCGGTGACCGCTTCCAGTGACCCTGAAGAAGCTGCTAATAGGATCGCTTCCGAAGTAGCTGACGCTATCTAACTAGAGGGGCCGTGGGTGCCACAGCACCGTTAGACTCCTCAATAATGCCTAAACCTCCGAGCCTTTCACCTCAGCAACGTGAAGCAGCCCTTGAGAAGGCGGCCGCGGCGCGACGCGTGAGAGCTGAGACCAAAGATCGCTTAAAGATGGGATTGGTTTCGTTTGATGAGCTTCTTGAACTTGCCGACACTGACGAATTAGTAGGGAAAATGAAAGCCCTAGCTGCCCTTGAGTCAATGCCAAAGATTGGCAAAGTCAAGGCTCGGAGGCTGATGCGGGAGATTGGCATAGCAGAAACCAGACGACTGCAGGGTCTTGGGGAAAATCAACGAAGTCAATTAGTAGCTTTTTTCGCCGCTTGAATTTGGCTGTTGGATGTTACGGAATCGATCGCTGTGAGTAACAACAGCAATCCAATCATCTTTGTTATCTGTGGGGCTGGTGGGGCCGGTAAAGGGACCATAGTTGCGGAGTTAATGCGCCGAGATCATGCGATGCACCTCAGCCAATCTTGGACTACACGGTTACGACGACCCAACGAACCAGCGGATGCATACGTGTATGTCACAGACGAAGAGTTTGATGCCCGAGTTGCAGAAAATGGATTTTATGAATGGGCTAATTTTTTTGGTCACCGATACGGAACACCAACGCCAACAGTTCCAGCTGGAAAAGATTTGTTGCTAGAGATTGATGTACAAGGAGCGGTTGCAGTGAGAGAGCATCAAGAGGACGCAGTTGTCGTCTTGATTGTCCCACCTAATCGAGCTGAGCAAGAGCGCCGTATGAGGGCCAGAGGCGACAGTGAGAAACATATAGAACAAAGGCTTGAAGCTGCTGATATCGAAGAACAAACCGGACGCGAGTTAGCAGATTCGGTAATACTCAACGCTGACCTGGACCTAGCGGTGGTAGAGGTTGAGTCGGTCATTGCTGATGTCCGCCAGCGAAAATCACCACGATAAGAACGTTATGATGTGTTCACTTGGTTCGAGCTGAGCAGGCCGCTGGTAGCATGGTGGTTCGGTTTAAACCGTTGAATCCTTATCGAGGTGCAGTAGATGTCTGACGAACAAGACACAATGATCAGTCCGGGCCTTGAGGCATTACTCGAAAAGGTTGACTCTAAGTTTACTTTGGTGAGTTTGGCTGCGAAGAGGTCGCGTCAACTTATTTCTTATGACCTTGGGCTTGGAGAAGGAGGAGGTAGCGAGGTCCCTCCACAAGTCACGAGTACAGCGCGAAAATCGTTGTCGATGGCATTCGAAGAAATTCAGGCTGACAAAATAGGTTATGAACGGTTTGATCCAGAAGAACGTGCCCGCATAGAGGCGGAGGCGCTGGCGCAAGCGGAGGCTGACGCAGCCGCTCTTGAGGCCGTGCCTGACGAAGAGTAGGTAGAAACCGCTGATGCTGGCAGGCCGCCGCATCATCCTGGGCATTACCGGGGGGATAGCTGCTTACAAAGCAGTTCTACTGTGCAGAATGTTGGTTGATGCTGGCGCACACGTAATCCCGGTAATGACGGAAAGTGCGCAGAAATTTGTTGGAAGAGCCACCTTCGATGCATTGGCGTCTGAACCCGCCAGAACGTCAATCTTTGATGACCCAGATCCGATTCCCCATACAACGTTAGGTCAGACTGCCGACCTTATTGTCGTAGCACCCGCCACCGCACGAAGCATAGGGAGCTACGCGAACGGTATTTCTGATGACCTTTTAACGGCCATTTTGGTAGCGACGCGAGCACCAGTCGTTGTATGTCCTGCTATGCACACTGAAATGTGGGAGCACGCAGCAGTACAAGACAACCTTGAGACGCTCAAGAGTAGAGGGGTGACTGTTGTTGCACCGGAAGAAGGGCGACTCGCAGGCGGCGATTCGGGGTCGGGACGCTTAGCGGCCCCAGAAAAAGTGTTCAAGGTCATCACAGAAGTTTTGACGACGGGTGATCTCGGCGGGCGAAAAGTTGTGGTTACAGCGGGTGGTACGCGAGAAGCGATTGACCCAGTTCGCTATGTCGGGAACCGCTCCACTGGCAAGCAAGGATATGCCGTGGCCGATGCCGCCCTTGCTCGTGGGGCTCAGGTCACCTTAATTTCTACGGTCACTATCGAAGCCCCGCCCGGAGTCGAGATAATCACAGTTGAGTCTGCAGCACAGATGCATGAGGCCGTTCTAGAAAGATCTGACGCGGATGTCATCGTTATGGCGGCAGCAGTCGCTGACTTTCGTCCCGTCGAAACATCAGATTCAAAAATCAAAAAAGATGGGGGTCCACCGGAGTTGCTGCTTGAAGCTACTCCCGACATCTTGTCAGACCTCGGCGCTTCTAAGCTCCCGGGACAGGTAGTAGTAGGGTTTGCAGCAGAAACTGACGAATTGATCGCCCACGCCCAAAAGAAGCTTGAGCGAAAGAACGTTGACGTAATCGTTGCTAATGATGTCTCGGCACCAAAGGTCGGGTTTGCACATGAAACAAACGAAGTGACAATCCTCGAAGCCAATGGTTGCCAACGACATATCTCACTTCGATCAAAGCGACAAATAGCTGATGAAGTGTTGTATACAGTTGTTGAGATACTTGCTAGGTAACTTGAGATGCCTTTTCAGGCGCTGTTTGGCCTAGCCTTAGCTTTGCCGGTCGAATAATCAGGAGAGATGGCGTGAGTCGATGGACTTTCACCTCGGAGTCGGTGACTGAAGGTCATCCGGACAAAATGGCAGATCAGATTTCTGATGCCATTCTTGACGCGATGCTTGAGCAAGATTCAGCTAGCAGAGTTGCCTGCGAGACAATGGTAACCACGGGACTTGTCGTTGTCGCAGGGGAGATCACTACAAGCGGGTTCGTGGACATACCGTCGGTGGTAAGAGAAACAATCAATGAGATTGGATATGACCGAGACTCCCTTGACTTCAACGGCAGCACATGTGGAGTAATGGTTTCTCTTGATGAACAATCGCCTGACATTGCTCAAGGCGTAAATGATTCTGAAGAGGTTAGAAGTGGGCAGGCAGGCGAAGATGACGAACTTGATCGTCAAGGCGCCGGTGACCAGGGCATGATGTTTGGCTACGCCTGTCGCGAGACAGAGGTGCTGATGCCTTTGCCGATTCATGTAGCTCATCGGATGGCCGAACAACTCACCGAAGCTCGCAAATCTGGCCAGGTTCCTTATTTGAGGCCAGATGGTAAGACACAGGTTTCCTTCGAATATGAGGATGGTCGCCCCGTCAGGCTGAAAACCGTTCTCGTATCTACCCAACACAACCCTGGCATTGAGAGAGATGGAATGATTCGGCCAGATTTAATCGAACATGTCATTCGACCTTCTGTGCCTGCTGAATTCGCGGATGATGACTTTGAAGTGTTTGTAAACCCGACCGGTAATTTCGTTGTTGGCGGACCGGTTGGAGACTGCGGTCTCACTGGTAGAAAAATCATTGTGGATACTTACGGGGGGTACGCCCGTCATGGCGGCGGTGCATTCTCTGGGAAAGACCCCTCTAAGGTCGATCGATCGGCTGCGTACGCAACACGCTGGGTAGCTAAGAACCTTGTAGCGGCGGGAGCTGCTGATCGTTGCGAGGTTCAGGTCGCATATGCCATAGGTGTTGCTCGCCCGGTGTCGGTCTTAGTGGAGACTTTTGGTACCGAAAACGCGGATCCGGAGCGGATTACAGCATCAATCAACGAGATTTTCGATCTTCGACCTGCAGCGATTCTTAGAGACCTGGATCTCCGCCGGCCAATTTTTCAGCCGACGGCAGCGTACGGTCACTTCGGCCGCGAATCCTCTGGTGACCTATTCACCTGGGAACGAACCGACCGAGTAGACGATTTACGTTCAGCTCTTGGTCTATAAATCCTTTACGTGACTCGTCGAAGTCCCACCCGTCAAGCAAAATGACCCTGTGTCACGAGTAGTTCGAGTTCTCCCAGACGAACCCGCCGTAGATCGAGAATTCGACTACCTACTTAGTGACAAGGTCGTTGAATCGTCGGAGTGCTCTGAGGTCAAGGTTGGCACAGTAGTGCGGGTTGATTTGCGAGGTCGCAGGGTCCGGGGTTGGATAACTGCTGTAGATGTGCGACCGCCAGAAGGTCTCAAGTTAAGCGAAATAAAGAAAGTCAGCAGTTATGGTCCCCCCGCAGCCATAGTCGATTTGGCTGATTGGGCCAGCAGACATTGGTTGGGCAGCCGGGTCCACTTTCTGCGGACTGCAACACACGATCGCGTTGTGTCGTCTATCCCTCAGAACAACAAACAGAAACACGCACAGTCCGCGACGAACAGTTTGGCTAAGGAAGCCTTTAGTCGAGGTGGAGCTGTAGTCCGAACCCCACCGACGAGCGATGATGCTTCAGTAGCGATTGCGGCCGCATCGCAGGGCCGAACGTTGATTCTTGCTCCGACTCTTGCTCGGACACAACGGCTTGCTGTAGCCATGAAGAGAGCCGGGATAGAGGTGGCCCTATATCCGCGAGACTGGCGGGCCTCTGCAGGTGGGGCAGTAACCATTGGCACACGATCTGCGGCATGGGCACCTATTAGTGAGTTAGATGCCGTCCTGGTCTTAGATGAACATGATGAGGCCTATCAACAAGAATCTGCTCCGACTTGGCATCCTCGCGATATCGCTCTAGAACGAGCCAGACGTGATGGGGCTAGGTGGGTCATAACCTCTCCGACACCGTCACTTGAGGCACTTACATGTGGTGCTCCTCTCTTGACTCCAGATCGCGCAACAGAGCGAGCCGGATGGCCGATCGTTGATTTGGTTGATTTACGGGATGAAGCCCCGACAGCTGGGTCGTGGTGCTCTGATCAACTCGCGCGTTCACTTCGAAACCATCACAGGGTTGTGTGTGTTCTGAACCGGAAGGGACGGGCCCGATTCGCCTATTGCGATCAATGCGGCGAGTTAGCTAGATCCGAAGCATCCGGTAAAGCTCTGGGTCTTGATGGTGACCGTCTAGTTCACCCTGTTGATGGTGACGATAGACCCGCGATCTGCGGAGCGTGCTCTTCTACGAAATTTCGCAGAGTGAAACTCGGAGTCACGGGGGTCAGTGAAGAATTAAGACATATTGCCCATCGACCGGTGACAGAAGTCAACTCGTCCACTGAAACTCTGCCAGCAGATGGAGATCTCTACGTGGGCACTGAAGCGGTCTTTCATCGAGTTGACAGGGCTGACCTTGTGGCGTTTTTGGATTTTGATCAAGAGCTTCTAGCTCCTCGATACCGAGCTGCAGAAGAAGCGATGTCGTTGCTTGCTCATGCTGCTCGGTTAGTTGGCAAAAGAGAAGATGGCGGTCGCATTCTGATTCAAACGAGGATGCCTCAACATCCAGTGGTTCAAGCTGCCGTCAATGCTGACCCGGGTTCACTAGCTCGAGCTGAACTAGAGATGCGCCGACACCTCAAACAACCACCCGAAGCGCACTGGGCCATTGTCTCCGGATCTGCAGCGAAGCAATTTATTGATCGCGTTGGGAACCCCGATGGATTGGAGATAATGAATTCGAATAATGAACGATGGCGTATTCGAAGTAATGACCGTCAACACATGGTTGAGACACTGGGCAGCGTCGAACGGCCGACGGGAAGATTGAGGATCGAAATCAACCCTCTTAGAGCCTGATTGGTTGACACCGATAACCTAGGAGTCACCATGAGTTACCAGATACGTGTGATGGGTGACCCTGTCCTCCGCCAAGAAGCGAAATCAATCGACAATATTGATGGACGTATTGTTCAGATGGTCGATGACATGGTTCCCGCCATGTACCAGGCAGAAGGGATTGGATTAGCTGCCCCGCAAGTAGGAATTCAAAAGCGGCTTTTCGTCTACGACATAGGCGAAGGTCCACAGACTCTTGTCAATCCTGAAATTGTCGACTCAGATGGTGAGTGGACTTTCGAAGAAGGGTGCCTCTCGGTCCCGGGATTATCATTTGAGATTATTCGGCCTAAGGAAGTTCACCTAGTTGGACGAGACTTGGAGGGAAACGAGATTTCAATTGAAGCTGACGAATTGTTGGCGCGATTGTTCCAACATGAGCTTGACCACCTCGATGGAGTTCTTCTTCTTGACCACCTTGAACGCGATGAACGAAAGACAGCCCTTCGTCGCTGGCGTGAAATCCAAAGTTCGCCTGGTGCTCGTCCCGCGTCCTCGGGTGACCTAGCGCTACCGTGACTGATAGTTTGCCCCGACCACCTGAGCATCCGCGTTCGTTGGTGTACTTCGGTAGTCCTCAAGTGGCGGTACCTGCATTACTGGCATTGGTAGATGCCGGGTTCGAAATCCCCTTAGTGATCTCGATGCCTGATCGTCGGCGAAGTAGGAGAGCCGCGCCGACAGCAACGCCGGTCAAGGAAGTAGCCACAGAACTCGGAATACCTGTATCAGAAGAGGTGGGCGACGCCTTATCTGTTGAAGTTGATTGTGGCGTCGTCGTCGCATATGGCCAGATCATCGACCGAACAGTTCTGGCCCGGTTGCCGATGATCAATCTTCATTTTTCTTTACTTCCACGGTGGCGCGGAGCTGCGCCAGTTGAACGTGCAATCTTGGCTGGTGATACGGCAACAGGAGTTTGTGTTATGGGGCTCGAACCAGAGTTGGACACTGGCCCTGTTTATCGAAGACGAGAAAAGAAAATCGAAGGCCAGATAACAGCACAACAATTGAGCGAAGAGTTAGCGAACCTGGGAGCGAGCGAACTTGTTGCCGCAATTCAAGAAGGACTGAAGGATCCTGTGCCACAGACGGGAGTGGCGACGACAGCACATAAAATTCACAAATCTGACTTGAGACTTGATTGGGAACTTTCAGCTGTCGAGCTCGATCGAATAGTACGAGTAGGAGGAGCCTGGACGACCAGTGACTCTTCTCTTCTAAAAGTTCATCAAACACGTGTCGTCAATGGCGAAGGGAACCCAGGAGTCTTGGATCACGATTTGGTCGGGACCAGCAAAGGCTTGTTGCAGCTTTTGGTTGTGCAGCCAGAGGGAAAATCACGTATGAACGCTGAGGCATGGATTAACGGCGCCCGCTTGGCAGCGAAAGCGCAATTAGGGACGTGAGAAGTCCAACGAGCCGCCAGATCGCTCTTCAGGCTTTGACCGAAATAGAGACCGGATCGAGAGCCAACGTGGTTCTGGCATCTTTCTTAGGCGACCAAGGAAGAGGGTTGAGTAAAAGAGATAGGGCTTTCGTCACCGAATTAGTCCAGGGAACCACTCGCATGCGTCGTGCTGTGGACCATCTTCTCCAACCGTTTGTAACCAGGAAATTGGACCCCGACGTCTTAGCGGCACTTCGCATGGGCGCCTACCAGCTCTACCATCTCAGGACTCCTCCGCATGCAGCGGTCAATGACACCGTGGCGGCGGTGCCTCGACGAGCTAGCGGGCTAGTTAATGCTGTATTGCGCAAAGTAGCGGACGTCGACCCCGATTGGCCCGACGAGGCTACGCAATTTAGCTACCCCAACTGGATTTGGGACCTGTTCTTGGAGACCTGGGGTTCGGAAGGGCGGGCTTCGCTGATCGCGATGAATACACCGGAGAGGCCGCTACCTAGGTCTGATGGGTACATCCAAGGCCAAGCATCCCGTTGGGTAAGCGAAGCAGTCGACGAGGCGTCACCTAACGGAGGGACAATCGTGGACTTATGTGCTGCTCCTGGAGGAAAAGCGACAGGTTGTGGGCCGGCGTGGTCAAGGATTTGGGCAAACGAAATCGATCCCACAAGGGCTGGTTTGCTTAGGGAAGTGGTTGAGAACTACCGGCCAGAAATACAGGTTGTGGTTAGTGACGGGACGAACAGTGGCTTCGACAGCTGCTTTGCCGATGCAGTCTTAGTTGATGCGCCATGCAGTGGATTAGGAGCGCTTGGACGTCGAAGCGATGCGCGTTGGCAGATCTCTCAGGAAGCCATTGATCGACTCACCGACACCCAAGACGCATTACTAGAAGAAGCCGTGCGACTGCTACGGCCGGGCGGTGCCCTGACCTACAGCGTGTGCACCATCACTCAGAAAGAAACCCTTGAGGTCGCTCAGGCCTTTGATGAACGACACCAAGAATTTATAAGCCTTGACCTCCACGGAAAACATTGGCGACAACATCGCAACGGAGGACTGGTTTTGCCTCATGATTATCAAACAGACGGGATGGCTATATTTCAATGGCAACGCGAACACTGAGGGTGAATTGATGAGGGTTGGGTTAATCTCAGACACTCACATTCCGGAAGCAGGCCCGGAGTTGTGGCCACAGGCGTATGAGGCTTTTGAAGGCTGTGATGCCATTCTCCACGCTGGAGATATCTACGAAATTTCGGTGATTGAGAAGCTCAACCAGATAGCGCCGACGTGGGCTGCACGAGGTAACGGCGATGATGGCTCTTCAGGGCGCGAAGTGCAGCCGGAACACTCTCAACTAGCGGCATCTTGGATCCATGTCTTTGGAGGTCTCAGGATCGGGTTAACTCATCATATGCCGATTCCGGAGTTGCCTTCTTATGGAGTTCTTGATGCTATCGATAGACACTTCGACGGCTCGAAACTTGATGTCGTTGTCTACGGGGATACTCATGTTGAACACATAACCACGATCAATGACGTTCTATGTGTCAACCCGGGGTCGCCAACGTTTCCTCATAATCTGTCTGTCCAAATGGGAACCGTTGGCTTTCTTGACATCCGAAATGGAATGGTAGAAGCATCGATTTGGAAACTGACCGAAGACAGTATCGAACCCTTCGACTGGGAGACCTGGGGGCGACCTTGGTAAACCTTGACTAGTTTCTTGGTTGTTCACATTGCTCTACTAGAAAGACACGGCAATGGATAAAAGTGACTGGTTATTGAGCACTGTTGAGGAAGCAATTGATCCGCTCGAAGAGATCGTTGACCCTCACCATCATCTATGGGATTTTCCGACCGGAACGTACCTGCTTCCCGAGCTGCATATGGATACCGGTGCCGGGCACAACGTTGTGCAGACGGTTTTCGTTGAGTGTGCCGCCGAATACCGAAATGAGGGCCCGGAGCATCTTCGCCCTGTAGGTGAAGTTGAGTTCGTTCGACAACAAGCTGAACTTTCAGTGGATACCGACGGTGCAGAAATAGCTGCAATCGTAGGATTTGCTGACCTGACGAGGGGAAACGCTGTAGAAGACGTTCTAGCTGCCCAAGATGCAGGAGGTGGAGGGAGATTCCGAGGTATCCGCCACGCCAATGCGTGGGACGGCAGCGACCAAATTCGTGAATCACACACCAAGCCTCCACCTGGGTTGCTAAGTCACGATAACTTCCGCGAAGGTTTCGCCAAGCTAGGCGAGATGGGGTTTAGTTTCGACGCGTGGATGTTTCACCCACAGGTTGAAGAATTAGTTGACCTAGTAGCAGCGGTACCGGGAACTCCAGTCGTGTTGGACCACCTAGGAGGCCCTCTGGGTATTGGCCCGTATGCAGGTGCGCGCGATGAGGTTCGTTCGATTTTGCGACCCGCGTTAGAGGCACTAGCCGAACATGAACAGGTCATGGTCAAGGTAGGTGGGATTGGCATGAGCATCTACGGAGTCGGATTGAACCGTTTACCTGCAGCACCTACCTCAGAACATGTGGCTGATTTGTGGAGTGAGGACATACGGCACTGCGTGGAGACCTTTGGGCCCGAAAGGTGCATGTTTGAGAGCAACTTTCCTGTCGACAAGCAAGGTTGTTCTTACACCGTCCTGTTCAATGCTTTTCAACGTATTGCTGACGAAGCTGGGTGGAGTG
>PVBE012047433.1_pt1 | contig 24110 bp, 25 predicted proteins | sample 1631181 | NCBI WGS metagenome assembly PVBE01 (sample SAMN08397723, study PRJNA350692) | Marine metagenome, whole genome shotgun sequencing project. | isolation source: water | place: Pacific Ocean | collected 2012-04 | reverse complement strand
TGTCCCTTTTTATGTACCAGTCGCCGCGCAAGGCGAAGCGCCTCTACTTCGATGTGATCCCGCGCACGGTCGATGACTACATTACGTTCCTCGGAAAATACCGGGAACAGGACAGCGCCACGCGGGCCGAAAATCCGGTCTGGCATATTCATGCGGGCGAGCCGCCGGCCGAAGGGGTGCCGCTTTCGTTTGCGGTTCTGCTCAACCTGGCGGCGGTCTGCAATACCGAAGACGAGGCCGTGCTGTGGGGGTTCATCGCCCGCTACGCTAAAAGCGCGACGCCTGAAAACCATCCCCTGCTCGACCGGCTGGTCGGGCACGCGATCGCCTACTACCGGGATTTCGTCAAGCCCGCAAAGCAATACCGCACGCCGGAGACAGGCGAACGCGAGGCGCTTTCCGACTTGATGGAAGTGCTGCGAAGCCTGGCCCCGGATTCGGACGCCGAGGCGATCCAGACGCAGATCTACGAAGTCGGCAAGCGCCACAATTTTGAGAATCTGCGCGACTGGTTCCGTGCGCTTTACGAAATCCTGTTCGGGCAAAGCCAGGGCCCGCGCATGGGTTCGTTCGTCGCGCTCTACGGCATCGGCGGTTTCTGCGTCATGATCGAGCGGGTGCTGGCGGGCGAGCCGCCGGTGGAGGACGGGCCCGCCGCAGAGACGGTCTGAACCGGCGGGTCACGCCGCGGCGGGGTCAGAAAACGCTGAAGTCCTTGGCGAATTCGAAGTAGAGATCGTAGGCCTTGCGAGCCACCGGACCCGGCTGCAGGTCGCGGTCTTCAAGGCGGATGACCGGCGAAACTTTGGTGTAGTTGCCGGTGCTGAAGACCTCGTCGGCGGTCAGGACGACGCCGACGCCGAGGGCGCGTTCGACCACCTCTTCACCAGCCTCGCGCAGCAGCGCCATGATTCGTCTGCGCGTTATTCCGGCAAGAAAAGTTCCGTTTTCAGCGGGCGTATGCACGACGCCGTCCTGTGCGATCCAAAGGTTGGCGGTCGCGAACTCGGCGACGTTGCCGTTGGGATCGAGGATCACCGCGTTGTCGAAGCCCCGGTCTTCCGCTTCGCGAAGCGCCCTTGCACTGTTGGGATAGAGGCAAGAGGCCTTGGCGTCGGTCGGCGCCATGTCGCGCGCCGGCCGGCGGCGCGTTGAGATACACGCGCCAAAGCCCTTGAACCCCTTTAGCGGCGTCTCGTACACCGCCAGCACGAACCGTGTCGAATCCGGGTCCGGATTGATGAACCCTTCCTCGGCATAGAATGCGGGCCGGATGTAAAGGTCGATTTCGGGGGGCAGGCGGCGCACCGCTTCGCGACACAGGTCTTCGATTTCCCCGGCGCTGTGGGTCGGTGCGAGTCCCATCGCCAATGCCGATTGAATCAGACGGGCGCAATGCAAATCGAGATCGGGAACCAGTCCATGGATTGCGCGGGCGCCGTCGAACGCCACCGACGACATCCAGAAGGCATGATCCATCGGTCCGATAAGACGCGGGTTCTCGTCGAACCATTCGCCGTCCGTGTAATAAGTGCCGAGCGTCATGGCGACACCGATGGCGGGGTGCCCGCCTCGGCCGTGTCCCTCACTGGCTGGTCCACAGAATGCGGGCCATCCATTCGACCTCGCCGAGCGGAATGGTCCGGTCCGGGAAATCCGGATTCAACGACGCCACGGTCATATCGTCCGGTGTTTTGCGGACCAGGTGTTTGGCCATCACTTCGCCGGCGCGGGTCTTCAGGACGATGCGGTCGCCGCGCTTGATCTTCGCGGCCGGTGAGACGATCAGCGTGTCGCCTTCCCGGTAGAGCGGCATCATGCTGTCGCCGGTGACGGTGAGGGCATAGGTGTCGGCATCGCGGACCGCGGGGAAGGCGACTTCGTCCCAGCCGCTGCCGGCGGGGAACCCGGCGCCGTCGAAGAACCCGCGCTCTCCCGCTTGCGCGAACCCCAAAAGCGGAATCGTGCGCACGGCGGCCTCGGCGCCGTGGCGCACCAGCGCCCAGAAGTCGTCGAGCGTGTAGCCGGTCGCTTCGAGAATCTTGGCGATGCTTTCGGTCGAGGGCCAACGCAGACGCCCGTTCCTCGATTGCCGCTTTGAGACGTTGAAGGTCGTGGCATCGAGGCCGGCGCGTTTCGCAAGGCCCGACGGCGACAGCCCGTTGTTTTCGGCCAGAAGGTCGATCGCGCGCCAGATTTGGGCATGAGCCAGCATGAGACTATTTTCATAGGTTGTACCCGGTTCGTCACGCCTTTTTTTCGTCCCCTCCGGAATGATTCCGAAGGAATGGCTGTTTCCAAGACTTTCCGGCAACCTCACAGCCAGGTCGCCAAGTTTTGAAGGGTCATGGGTAGAGGGTCCCGGTTGCAAGGGCGCGCCGGGCTCTGCACAGTCGCGGCTATGTGCGGCCGCTATACGTTGACTTCGCCGGTGCAGGCGTTGCGCCAGATGTTCGAGTTCGAGGGCTCGCCCAATCTGGCGCCGCGCTACAACGTGGCGCCGACCCAGACCGCGGCCGTGGTGCGGGCCGATGGCGACGGTGGCCGCGAAATCGCCCAGATGCGCTGGGGCCTGGTACCGCACTGGGCCAAGGAACTTGCCATCGGCGCCCGCATGATCAACGCCCGCGCCGAGACGGTGGCGGCCAAACCCTCGTTCCGCCAGGCCTACAGCCGCCGCCGCTGCCTGGTGCCGGCCGATGGTTATTACGAATGGCGGAAAGAGGGCAGTGCCAAACAGCCGTACCTGTTTCTGCGCCGCGACCGCGCGCCGATGGGTCTGGCCGGTCTCTGGGAACGCTGGACGGTCCCCGACGGTACCGCGGCGGAGGGTTTTTCGGCCGGCGACACGATTGAAACCTTTGCACTCCTGACCACCGGCGCGCACGAGCAAGTCGCGACAATCCACCACCGGATGCCCTTGATTCTCGACCCGGCGGATTTCGGCCTATGGTTAATGCCGGAGTCCGACCGTGCCGCCCTCGATGCGCTGCTGGCGCCGCCCGCGGTCACGCTCGATTCTTTTCCCGTCAGCCGCCGCGTCAACAGCCCGCGTAACGACGATCCGGCCTGTATCGAGCCCCTCGCGGCCGCGGCCGGGTAGGGGCCCTCGCCCCTTTTCGGCAAGCCTGTCCGCACCCCGGAGCCCAGGCCCGAGGTGGCGGCGAGAGCAGCGTGCCTTCAGGTCGATTTGCGTTCGGCAATCAAGGGGGCGGACAAAGCGGCTCGAACTTCTTCAAGAGCACCGCAGCCTTGCCCGAAGGGATCCGGCCGCTCCGGTTCAAACCTTTCGGATATTGCTCTAGGGTAGCGACACTGTCGTCACCGTCCTGGCCGCCCCCACCGCGGACCCAATTCATTCAAACTGCTCATGTCCCATGTCCTCCTGTTTGCGGTCTATGCGATTGCCGGCCTTGCCGTCGGCTACGGTTTTCCTGTATTTGCGCCGACCCTTGGGAGTGAGGCGGCACCCGCCGCGGGTGTCGCGCTGTTTGCGCTGGCCGGCTTTCTTCACACCGGTCTTGCGCTAAGCGCGTTGCGGTGCCACCGCGCGCGCGGCCTCGGCGAGGCGGCCGACGCACAAACTGCGCTCGCCAATCGGGTCACCGAACTGGAGGACACCCTCGATACCTTGCGCGGCGAGATTAAACGTCGCGACCAAAACGATGCCCGCGTCAATCAGGAGATGCGCGTGTTGCAAGGCCTGGTCGCGCAGCTCAATGCCAAGAAGGCGGCCAAGACACTCGGTGCACAGGAGCGCGACGTAATTGCCGGTGCCGTAAGAGCCGGGCCCAAGCTGGCACAACGCCGCCGCGCCAGTGGTCTCGTCACATCGTCGGAAAAACTGCGTGGCACGTTTCCGCCGGTCCAGATTATCGAGAACCTCACCGACGAGCAGGTGCTGGAATACACGCGTGAGGCGTTAGGCTCCAATCGGATCGACCTTTACGTCCAGCCCATCGTCACCCTGCCGCAACGCAAAGTGAAGTACTACGAGGCGTTTTCGCGTCTACGCGACAGTTCAGGGCGGATGATTCTCCCTGAACGCTATATCCCGGTCGCGGTCGAGGCCGGTCTGATCACGACCATCGACAATCTGCTTCTGTTCCGTTGCGTGCAAATGATCCGCAACCTGCGAAAGGAATCGATCGATATCGGTTTCTTTTACAATCTTTCGACGCACAGCCTGAACGACCACGAGTTCCTTGCCCAATTCGTCGAATACATGGATCTCAACCGCGATCTTGCGGGCACCCTGATATTCGAGTTGAGCGAGAGCGATTTGTCGAACGCCTCGGTCGATTCGAGCCTGGCGAAACTGGCGAAAATGGAATTCACCTTTTCCCTCGACCACGTCACCAGCATCGGGATCGATTTTCCGGCGCTGGCCCACCATAATTTTCGATTCTTCAAGATGGATGCCGGAAAAATGCTGGGGCAGATGAAATCGTCAAAGGACAAGATTCACCCCGCCGACTTGCGCGAGGCGATGGAGCGCGAAAAAATCGCCCTGATTGCCGACCGGGTCGAGGAGGAAAAAACCGTGATCGAGCTGCTGGATTACAATGTCGGGCTGGCTCAGGGTTTCTTGTTCGGCGAGCCGCGGACCAGCCGCGAATCGGCGTCCTGACGCGCCCCATCCTGAATTCGCTCGCGCCCCATGACTGTTCCCGTTCTTTCCGGATTTGCGCCGCTGGCGGAGCGCTACGACGCCGCCATTCTCGATCTCTGGGGTGTCATCCACAACGGCCGGTCGGCGTTTCCCGGCGTGCTGCAATGCCTCGACCAGATGAACGACGCCGGGATCGGAATCGTGCTGCTGTCGAATGCGCCGCGCCGGTCCGACATCGTGATGAGCCAGCTCGACCGGCTCGGCATCGGCGAGGAACGCTACGACGCCCTGGTGACCTCGGGCGACCTCACCCGCGAAGCGCTGGCGCGCACCCTTCAAGACGAGACGCCGGCGTGGGGGCGGACCTACTTTCATCTCGGTCCCGAGCGCGACGCCGATCTGCTCGAAGGCCTCGACTACGAAAAGCGCGACACCATCGCGGACGCCGATTTCATCCTGAATACCGGCCTTTTCGACGACGAAACCGAAACCGGGGCCGACTACGAAGTGCACCTGAAACCGGCCGCCGCACGCAACCAATCGATGATCTGCGTCAATCCCGATCTCGTCGTTCGGCGCGGTGTGCGCGAGGTTCTGTGCGCGGGCGCGCTCGCCGCCGCCTACCAAGGTTGGGGTGGACCCGTCGATTATTTCGGCAAGCCCGATCCGCGCGCGTATGAGGCCTGTTTATCGAGCTTGGGCGAAGTGTCGCGCGGGCGCATCATCGCCATCGGCGATTCGGTTCACACCGACATCGCCGGCGCCAACCGCGCCGGAATCGACGCCCTGTTCGTGGCTTCGGGAATACACGCCGAAGAGCTGGGAATCGCGCCCGGCGAGGCGCCGGACCCGGCCCGTCTTGAGACTTTGCTGGGCGAGGCGACCGTAATCGGGGTCTTGGCGGCACTGGTCTGGGGCGGCTAGCCTCTCCTCCGCGAGAGCGGCCGAGACGTCTGTATTTCCCGAAGTCGGTGGACACCTGCGCTCGAATTCGAATGTGCCGCCGGGCCGGTTATCGATCGTCAAGCCAGACGCGCCGGGGGCCCGTGCGGGCGGCCCCCGGCTAGAACTTTTCCCGTTCGCATGCGCTCACGCGAAAAGCTCTATCCCTTTGACACAGTACGCAAATCGTCGTCGCCGGCGATTCCGCCGGCTCGGGATTTGCGCTAGAGCCTTTCGAAGATGCGCTTCTTGGTCTCGGCAATCGCCTGCGCCGGGTTAAGGCCCTTGGGGCAGGTCTGGGTACAGTTGAGAATGGAGTGGCAGCGGTAGAGCCGGAACGAGTCTTCCAAATCGTCGAGGCGCTCGCCGGCGGCTTCATCGCGGCTGTCGGCGATCCAGCGGTAGGCTTGCAACAACGTCGCCGCGCCAAAGAAGCGGTCCGAATTCCACCAATAACTCGGACAACTGGTGGAGCAGCAGGCGCACAAAATGCATTCCCACAGGCCGTCGAGTTCCGCGCGTTCCTCGTTCGACTGCAGCCGTTCGCGCACCGGCGCCGCCGATTCGGTTTGCAACCACGGTTTGATCGTTGCGTATTGCGCGAAGAAATTCGTCATGTCCGGCACCAGGTCCTTGATCACCGGCTGGTGCGGCAGCGGATAGACGCGGATGTCTTTCTTCACATCTTCCATCGCCTTGGTGCAGGCGAGCGTATTGGTGCCGTCGATGTTCATGGCGCAACTGCCGCAGACGCCTTCGCGGCAGGAACGCCGGAAAGTAAGCGTCGGGTCGATCTCGTCCTTGACCTTGATCAGGGCGTCGAGAACCATCGGCCCGCAATCGTCGAGGTCGACCGTGTAGGTATCGACGTGCGGATTTTCGCCGTCGTCGGGCGACCAGCGATAGACCTTCAGGCGCCGTGTCCGGGTCGCCCCGGCGGGGGCGGGCCAGACCTTACCCTTTTTGATCCGGGAATTTTTCGGCAGAAAGAATTCGACCATCGCAGACGTTCACTCAAGTTTGTTTCAGGAGGCCTCAGTACACCCGCGCCTTGGGTTCCACATATTCGACATCGTCCGTCATTGTATAGGTGTGGACCGGCCGGTAGCCGATCGTGGTCTGGCCGCGGTCGTCGAGCGTGGCGACCGAATGTTTCATCCATTCCTCGTCATCACGGTCGGGCCAATCCTCGCGTGCGTGGGCGCCGCGGCTCTCGGTACGGTTGGCGGCGCAATGCAGGGTGACGATCGCCTGACCCAGCAGGTTGTCGAGTTCAAGCGTCTCGACGAGATCGGTATTCCAGATCATGGACCGGTCGGCGACGCTGACGTCGGCGAACGCGGCGCGCACCTGTTCGATTTTCTTTTTGCCTTCTTCGAGCACTTCGCCGGTGCGGAACACCGCGCAATTTTCTTGCATGGCGCGCTGCATCTCGAGCCGGATGTCGGCGGTGGGCCGGCTGCCCTTGGCATGCCGCAGGGCATCGAAGTGCGAGAGGATGCCCTCCACGGCACTTTTGGGCAGGGCCGGGTGCGACTGGCCGGGGGTCAGGATTTCGGCGCAGCGCAGGGCCGCCGCACGGCCGAACACGACGATATCCAGCAACGAGTTCGAGCCCAGCCGGTTGGCGCCATGAACCGAAACGCAGGCGGCCTCGCCGGTCGCCATCAGGCCCGGGACGATGGCGTCGGGATCGCCGTCGGTGGGGCGGATGACCTCGCCATTAAAATTGGCCGGGATTCCGCCCATGTTGTAGTGCGCCGTCGGCAGCACCGGAATCGGTTCGCGCGTCACATCGACGCCGGCGAAGATTTGCGCGCTTTCGGTAATTCCGGGCAGTCGCTCGGCGATAACAGCGGGGTCGAGGTGGTCGAGATGCAGATTGATGAACTCGCCGCGCTCGCCGCAGCCCCGCCCCTCGCGCATTTCTATTGTCATCGAACGGCTGACCACATCGCGTGAGGCGAGGTCTTTCGCCTGCGGCGCATAGCGTTCCATGAACTTCTCGCCCTGAGCGTTCGCCAGATATCCGCCTTCGCCGCGCGCGCCTTCCGTGATCAGGACGCCGGCGCCATAGACGCCCGTCGGGTGGAACTGGACGAATTCCATGTCCTGCAACGGCAGGCCCGCCCGGAGGGCCATTCCGTTGCCGTCACCGGTGCAGGTATGGGCCGAGGTGCACGAGAAATAGGTACGCCCGTAGCCGCCCGTCGCCAGCATCGTGCTGTGGCCCCGGAACACATGGAGACTCCCGTCGTCGAGGCACCACGCGACGACGCCGAGACAGCGCCCGTCGTCGCTCATCAGCAGGTCGATGGCGAAATACTCGATAAAGAACTCGGCCTGGTGCTTCAGGCTTTGCTGGTAAAGCGAGTGGAGAATGGCATGGCCGGTACGGTCGGCGGCGGCACAGGTGCGAAGCGCCGTCCCTTCGCCGAAACGGGTTGTCATGCCGCCGAAGGCGCGCTGATAGATACGGCCGTCATCGGTACGCGAAAAGGGAACGCCGAAATGTTCAAGCTCGATCACCGCGGCGGACGCCTCGCGGCACATGTACTCGATTGCGTCCTGATCACCCAGCCAGTCCGATCCTTTGACGGTGTCGTACATGTGCCAGCGCCAGTCGTCCTCCCCCATGTTGCCCAGCGCCGCCGAAATCCCGCCCTGCGCCGCCACTGTATGACTGCGCGTCGGGAACACCTTCGTCAGGCACGCCGTCTTGAGACCGGCTTCCGCCATACCCAGCGTCGCCCGCAAACCGGCGCCACCGGCGCCGACAACGACGACGTCGTAGTCATGGTAGGTCAGCGGATAGTCGGGTCCGGCCATTGCTTCAAGCTCCCAGCGCGGTCCACAACACAGCCAGCATGCACGTCAGGCCGAGAACGATAATGCCGAACAACAGTGCGATCTGGCTGGAGAATTTGCGCCATTTGGTATGGACATAATCGTCGATCATCACCTGCAGGCCGAGCTTGAGGTGATAGAAGGTGGCATAGATCAGCACCAGCATCAGCCCGGCCACCACCGGCGAGGCGAGCCAGGCGGTGATCTCTTCGTAGGGGGCGTCCGACAGCGCAACCAGCGAAATAACGAACCACGCCGACAGCGGCAGCAGTGCGACGGCGGTCAGGATCTGGTGCCACCAGTGATGCGTCCCGTCCTGGGACGATCCGAAGCCGCGCGCGCGGCCGATGGGTGTGCGCAGGCTCATAGCGACCCCCGCACGGCGTAGCCCGCAATCCAGATCAGGACCGTCACGATTGGTGTCGCCGCCATTACCATCCAGCCGGTGGCGCGCACGGTAGGTAGTGGAAGGCCTATTCCCGCATTCAGGAGCAGATGCCGGACCCCGTTGATGAAATGAGCGACCAGCGACGCGGTGAGCCCAAACAGGATCAGCCGTCCGAGCCAGCTGCCGATCAGCATTTGCGCCGTCCCGTAGGCGTCGGGGCCGGCGGCGAGTGCGATCAGCCAGTAGGTTAGGATGACCGCACCGAATCCCAGGATAACGCCGCTCCCCCGGTGCAGCATCGACACCGACATTGTGATTTGCCAGCGCCAGATTTGCAGGTGGGGTGACAGAGGGCGGTTGCTGCTCGCCATGTGATCAGGCTTCATCTAGGAATGTTTCCGGCCCGTGGGGAAGATTGGGCCTACACCGGCATTCAATGCCATTTGGCCGCGCAGCGCAACCCGGCACGGCGTAAGTGCGTCAGTATGACCGCGCTCAATCTTCAGGCGCCATTACCAAGTCTGATCGTTCCCATAGCCAAACCATTACCCGTTTCAAACCGGTCCACGACCCGGGCGCCGCCTGGCCTTCAGCGTCTCGGCATCAACGCCCAGTAATCGAGATCCATGAGAACGGATTTCTCGTATTTCCCGTCCTTGGTTTTGTGGGGGAATTTGGCGCACGGCTCATCCTTGGTGGCGACCGTGCGCAACCTGAGCGCACCAAAGTCGGCGTGGTTGGGCATATCTGCCTTCTCCAGCACTTCGGACCAAGCATAAACGGTGTCGCCGGCGAAGGCGGGGTTGGTATGGGCGCCGCCGTTGATGGCGGCGATCTTGAAGGCATTGGCAAGGCCGTTGTGGCTCAGGGCGCGTGCGGTGCTCATGACGTGGCCGCCGAAGACCAAGCGGCGCTTCCAGCGCGAGTCCTCTGCCAGGTGCTGATTGGAATGCACCCGCGCCGTATTCTGGTTGAGGCGCGTCATCATCATATGTTCGGCCTCTTCCATCGTCATGCCGTCGATATGGTCGATTTTTTCGCCGACTTCGTAGTCGTCCCACAAATAGTCCGAGCCCGAGAGATCGGTGTCGTAGCCATCGGCATTGAGATGCGGTGGCAAATAGAGGGTTTCCGGCGGCACCCGGTCGGGCATGTCGGGCTGCACCGTTTCCGGCGCCGGCGCATCGGCGTCGCCCTTGTTAATCATTACCCAGCGCATCAGGTCGCACACCACCTCGCCGTGCTGGTTCAGCCCGATGGAATGGACATAAACGATGCCGGTCTTGCGGTCGCCGTTCTCCTTGAGTCCGATTACCCGCGATGTCGAGCCCAGCGTATCGCCGGGATAGACCAGCGCGTGAAAGCGCAGATCCGAGTAGCCGAGATTCGCCACCGCATTGAGGGAAATGTCGGTAACGGTCTTGCCCAGCACGAACGCCAACACCAGCAGATCGTCCACCGGCGCGCGGGCGAGCCCGAGGCTCTGGGCGAACGGATCGGCGCAGTTGAATACGAACCGTCCGCCGTAGAACGCGGTGTTCAGGGCGACGTCGCCTACCGTCACGGTACGCGGGATCGCGTGCGCCAGCTCCTGGCCGACACGAAAATCTTCGAAATAGTTTCCGGCAGACGATTTGGATTGTTCGACCATCGTTTCTCTCTATTCGGCAGCGGCAGAGGTTTGCAGATTGGTGTCCAGCGCGGCAATCGCATCGGCCAGCGCAACGATTCGCCTAGCGTTTTCGACATGCAGCGTTTCGATCAGTTGACCGTCCACCAGAACCACGCCTTTGCCTTCGGCCTGTGCGGATTCGAAGGCGGCGATGATTCTCTCGCTCCAGGCGATGTCCTCGGTGCCGGGGGCGAAAATCTCGTTGGCGGCGGCAATCGTCTTCGGATGGATGAGGGTCTTGCCGTCGAATCCGAATTCGAGTCCCTGGCGGCACTGGGCGCGGAAGCCTTCGTCGTCCGACAGATCGAGATGGACGCCGTCGAGAATCGCAAGCCCGTGAGCGCGCGCGGCCAGCACACAAAGGCCGAGGCTCGCGACGAACGGCAGGCGATCCGGCGTGTGATGGGCGTGCAGGTCCTTGGCGAGGTCCGACGTGCCCATGACGAGGCAGGCGACGCGCGGTGAGGCGGTGGCGATTTCTTTGGCGTGCAGGATGCCGCGCGGCGTTTCCATCATGCACCAAATGGTGAGGTCTTCAGGCGCGCCGGCACGGATCAGAAGTTCGGCGGCGGTGTTGACGTGATCCGCGCTTTCGACCTTGGGCACCAGCACGGCGTGGGTCCCCGATGTGGCGGCGGCGGCAAGGTCCAACGCACCCCATTCGGTATCGAATCCATTCACCCGGATCACCCGTTCGCGGCCGCCGTAGCCGCCGGCCCGAATGGCCGCCACAACGGCATCGCGCGCGGCCGCCTTCTGGCCGGGCGCGACGCCGTCTTCAAGATCGAAGATCAGTCCGTCGGCCGCCAGCGTTCTCGCCTTTTCCAGCGCGCGGGCCTTCGATCCCGGCATATAGAGGACGCTGCGGCGAGGACGGACGGCGGAGCTCAATGCGGGCTTCCTCGGAAAAAAGGGTGGAAGAGGGCGTGTGACGGTGCCGAAGCGCCGCCGGACTATGTCGGATCCATGGGAACCTGACAAGCGGCTTGGGGCCCTGACAAGGGCTTGCGCCCGCCCGGCCCGCGCCGGACACTGCCGGTGTGAACATCCTGTCGATTCAGTCGCAGGTCGTTGCCGGCCATGTCGGGAACGCCGCTGCGGTGTTTCCTCTGCAACGTCTGGGGCACGAAGTGTGGCCGGTCGCGACCGCGGCGCTCTCCAATCATCCGGCCCATGGGCAGGCGACGGGAAAGTCGGTACCGGCAGCCGACGTGGCCGATCTTGTTGCCGGTCTCGACCGGCGCGGCCTGTTGGCGGGTTGCGATGCGGTTCTGTCGGGCTATGTCGGCGCGGTCGCGACGGTGCCGGTGATAGTCGATGCCGTGGCGCGCGTCCGCGCGCAATCGCCCGATGCCCTCTATTTCTGCGATCCGGTGATGGGCCACGAAACCGGACTTTTCGTGACCCCCGATGTCGCCGCCGCCATTCAAGACACACTCGTGCCGGTCGCCGACGTCGTGTTTCCCAACTCGTTCGAGATCGAGGTTCTGACCGGCGGACCGGCGACGACGATGGACCAGGCGCTCGATGCCTGTAGCCGCATCCGTGCAAAGGGGCCCGGAGTCGTCGTCTATACCTCGCTCAAACGAATCGAGGGCGCGCAACACCGGATGGAAACCCTGGGCGTTGGCGAATCGGGCGCCTGGGTTGTCGAGACGCCGCGGCTGGCGGGCCCGCTCTGCGGGGCGGGCGATCTGTTTGCGGCGCTGTTTACGGGCCATTATCTCCGCGCACGAAATCTTGCCGATGCGCTGAGCCGCGCCGTGTCATCGGCGTTCGGAATACTGGACGCGACCGGATCCGCACTCGATCTTGCGCTGATCGGCGCGCAGGACGAAATCGCCGCCCCCACCAACCGCTTCGAGGCGCGCCGCATCGCCTGACCGGCGGGCGCTTTTCCGGGCGCGGTATCCGAAGGGATCGGACCGGTGCGGCCGAACCCCCTCGGAAGATTACGCCAGTCTAGAAGAAGTCGGAGGCGCCCGAGCCGAACAGGGATCGGCGCAAGCGATTCGAACCGTAGCGGGGCTGCTCTAGCGCAAATCCCGAGCCGGCGGAATCGCCGGCGGCGACGATTTGCGTTCTATGGCAAAGGAATAGAACTTTTCGCGTGAGCGCATGCGAACGGGAAAAGTTCTAGGCGGCTTTCTTCAGGTGCCGGTTGATCAGGATTTCGGCAATCTGAACCGCGTTCAACGCCGCGCCCTTGCGCAGATTGTCCGACACGACCCACAGGTTGAGCCCGTGTTCGATCGTCGGGTCGACGCGAATGCGGCTGACAAAGGTGGCAAAATCGCCGACGCAATCGAGCGGCGTGACGTAGCCGCCGTCTTCATGCTTGTCGATCACCAGCAGGCCCGGCGCCTCGCGCAGGATTTTGGCGGCGCGCTCGGCAGAAATCGGTTTCTCGAACTCCAGGTTAACGGCTTCCGCGTGGCCGACGAACACCGGCACCCGGACGCAAGTCACCGTCACTTCGACGTCGGGGTCGAGAATCTTGCGCGTCTCGACGTCCATTTTCCACTCTTCGCGGGTCGAGCCGTCGTTCATGAACGTGTCGATGTGCGGGATCACGTTGAACGCGATCTGCTTGGTAAACTGCACCGGTTCAATCGGATCGTTGACATAGATCGCGCGGGTCTGGCTAAACAATTCGTCCATCGCCTCTTTGCCCGCGCCCGAGACCGACTGATAGGTGGCCACGACCACCCGGCGAATGGTGGCTTCGTCGTGCAGCGGCTTCAACGCCACGACCAGTTGTGCCGTCGAGCAGTTGGGGTTGGCGATGATGTTGCGGCGCGAGAATCGCTCGACCGCAGCGGCGTTGACCTCGGGCACCACCAGCGGCACATCCGGATCCATGCGGAACTTCGATGAATTGTCGATCACGACACAGCCGGTTTCGGCGATCCGCGGCGCCCATTCGCCGGCAACGCCTGACCCGGCCGAGAACAGCGCAATGTCGGTGCCGTTGAAATCGAACGCATCCAGCGCCTGAACCTTCAGGCGCTTGTCGCCGTAGGCCGCTTCCTTGCCAGCCGAACGTTCCGATGCCAGCGCCACCACCTCGTCGGCGGGAAACTGGCGTTCTTCGAGGATGTTCAGCATCTCGCGGCCGACATTGCCCGTCGCGCCGACCACTGCAACCTTGTAACCCATTGTTTACGTTCCAATTTTTGGTGCGGTTGTGGTGTGCCGCCCCGCGCCCGTGCCCGCTATATATAGCGCCGGGCCCTTCCCTGCCAGCCCCCGGCGGCCCTAGGGGCAGAGTTTTTCGAACTCCTGCAGGATCGCGTCGCCCATGACGCCGGTCGATACCTTGGCCTTGCCGTCCTGCATGATGTCGGCGGTGCGAAGCCCACCCGCCAGCACGTTGGCAACGGCGCGGTCCACCAGATCGGCCTCCGCGCCGAGATCGAACGAATAGCGCAGCATCATCGAAAAGCTGAGGATCATGGCGATCGGGTTGGCGATGCCCTGGCCGGCAATATCGGGGGCACTGCCGTGGACCGGTTCATAAAGCGCGCGGCGGCGCCCGTCCGCATCGGCGGCCCCGAGCGAGGCCGAGGGCAGCATACCGAGCGAGCCGGTCAGCATCGCCGCTGCGTCCGAGAGCAAGTCCCCGAACAAATTGTCGGTGACGATCACATCGAACTGTTTGGGTCCGCGGATCAACTGCATGGCGCAGTTGTCGGCATACATGTGGCTCAATTCGATGTCCGCAAACTCAGAGTCATGCACGGCCTGCACGGTTTCGCGCCAAAGCTGTCCGCTTTCCATGACATTGGCCTTTTCGACCGAACACACCGCGCCGCGGCGTTTTTGCGCCAGATCGAAGGCGACGCGCGCCACGCGCTCGATCTCGGGCGTGGTGTAGACTTGGGTGTTGATTCCGCGCCGGGTGCCGTCGGGCAGCTCTTCGATGCCGCGCGGTTCGCCGAAATAGATGCCGCCCGTCAGTTCGCGAACGATCATCAGGTCGAGCCCGGCAACGAGATCGGGTTTCAGCGACGAGGCATCGACCAACGCCTCGAACACCAGTGCCGGGCGCAGGTTGGCGAATAAACCCATCTCCTTGCGCAGCCGCAACAGGCCGCGTTCGGGCCGGACCGCGAAATCCAGCGATTCCCACTGCGGGCCGCCGACGGCACCGAACAGAACCGCATCGGCGGCCATCGCCTCGGCCAGGGTCTCGTCGGTCAGCGGCACGCCGTGGGCATCGATCGATGCACCGCCGACAAGCCCGTTCTTGAGTTTGAATTTCAGGTCAAGCTGGCGGGCGAACCAGTCGGTGAGGTGCTGGACCTGATCCATGCACTCGGGCCCGATGCCGTCGCCCACCAGTACCAGGATCGTGCGGGTTTCGGTCTTGGTGCCGGTGCCGGCACCCGGATTTGGTTTCATATCCACGGCGTTTCCGCACGCTGGCGCGCTTCGTAGGCATTGACGGCCCCGTCCTGCTCCAATGTCATGGCGATATCGTCAATGCCGTTGAGCAGATTGTGGCGCCGCGCCGCTTCGATCTCGAACGAAATCGCCGAGCCGCCCGGGCGGGTGATGGTTTCGGCTTCAAGATCGACGGTAAGGCTGCCGGCTTGATTGGCGTCCTTCATCAACGCATCCACGTCGCCCTGCGAAAGGGTAATCAGCAGAATTCCGTTCTTGGCGCAGTTGTGGAAAAAAATATCGGCGAAACTGGTCGAGATGACGCAAAGGATGCCGAAGTCCAGCAGCGCCCAGGGGGCGTGCTCGCGGCTCGATCCGCAGCCGAAATTGTCGCCGGCAACGATAATCTTGGCGTCGCGGTATTCGGCTTTGTTGAGTACGAAATCCGGCTTTTCGGATTCGTTTTCGTCGTAGCGCATGTCGTAGAAGGCGGCGCGGCCGAGGCCGGTGCGCTTGATCGTCTTGAGGAACTGCTTCGGGATGATCATGTCGGTGTCGATATTGGCGAGCGCCATCGGTGCGGCCGTTCCCGTGAGCGATATGAATTTTTCCATTGCGCGTCCCCTCAGCCGGCCAGACCGCGAACGTCGGTCAATTCGCCGGTCACCGCCGCCGCCGCCGCCATCGCCGGACTCACCAGATGGGTGCGGCCGCCGCGGCCCTGGCGGCCTTCGAAATTGCGGTTGGAAGTCGAAGCGCAGCGTTCGCCGGGCTCGAGCTTGTCGGGGTTCATGGCAATGCACATCGAGCATCCCGCCTCGCGCCACTCGAACCCGGCCTCGAGGAAAATGGTGTCGAGCCCTTCTTCCTCGGCCTGATTCTTGATCAGACCCGATCCCGGCACCACCAGCGCCGTCACGCCCGCGGCAACCTTGCGCCCCTGCGCGATTGCGGCGGCCGCGCGCAGGTCCTCGATACGCCCGTTGGTGCACGAGCCGATGAAAACCTTGTCGATCTTGGTGCCGGCGATCGGCGTTCCCGGTTCGAGGCCCATGTAGTCAAGGGCGCGCTCAATGGCCGTGCGCTTGCCTTCGTCGCGCGCACCCGTTGGGTCGGGAATCTGTCCGGTGATCGGAATGACGTCTTCCGGGCTCGTCCCCCAGGTAATCTGCGGAACGATATCGGCAGCGGCGATCACGACCTCACGGTCGTACCGCGCGCCGTCGTCCGAGGGTAGTGCCTGCCAGTATTCGAACGCCTGTTCCCAGGTTCCGCCCTTGGGCGCCAGCGGACGCCCGCGAACGTAATCGAAGGTCTTTTCGTCGGGTGCGATGAGGCCACCGCGCGCGCCGGCTTCGATGGACATGTTGCACATCGTCATGCGGCCTTCCATCGACAGCGCCGAGACCGCGGTGCCGGCGTATTCGACAACATGCCCGGTGCCACCGGCCGTACCGATCTGGCCGATGATGTTCAAAATAAGGTCTTTCGCGGTCACGCCCGGCAGCAGATCGCCTTCGACGGTGACGCGCATGTTCCTCGGCCGCGGCATGCGCAAGGTTTGCGTCGCCAGCACGTGTTCCACTTCCGACGTGCCGATGCCGAAGGCAAGCGCGCCGAAGGCGCCATGGGTCGCGCTGTGCGAATCGCCGCAGACGATGGTCATGCCCGGCAGCGTAAATCCCTGTTCGGGACCGATGATGTGAACGATGCCCTGGCGATCGTCTTCGATGCTGATATAGGGCAGGTCGAAATCCTCGGCATTCTTTTCCAAAGTTTCCAGTTGCAGGCGCGAATCGTCGTCCTCGATATGCTTGAGCCGGTCTGGGGTGGTCGGCACGTTGTGATCGGGCACGCACAACGTGCAGTCGGTGTGCCGCACCGTCCGTCCGGCAAGGCGCAGCCCTTCGAACGCCTGCGGGCTGGTCACTTCGTGCACAAGGTGGCGGTCGATATAGATCAGTGCGGTGCCGTCGCTGGCGGCTTCGACGACGTGGCCGTCCCAGATCTTGTCGAACAGAGTGCGGGGGGCGGGCATTGTCTCCTCCGGGGCGCGAACGGCTCCGCGTCGTTTGCGTTATTCGCTGCCCTGTTCGGGCTTTTTGGTGGCGGTCTTCGCGGTAGCCTCGTTGCGGCGGCGGTCGTCGCGTTTCTCGGCGATGCGCGCGCGCTTGCCGGTCAGGCCGCGCAGGTAATAAAGCTTGGCCCGGCGCACGGCGCCGCGGCGTACCACTTCGATTCCCGCAATCTGCGTCGAATACAGCGGAAACACGCGCTCCACCCCTTCGCCGTGGGAAATCTTGCGCACCGTGAACGCGGAATTGATACCGCGGTTCTTGCGCGCGATGCACACGCCCTCGAAGGTCTGAATGCGTTCGCGGGTGCCTTCGACGACCTTGATGTTGACCCGCAGGGTATCGCCGGGGCCGAAATCCGGCACCGGTGTCTCGGCGGTGCGCTTGGCGATCTGCTCCTGCTGGAGTTCTTCGAGAATGTTCATCATCTTGTCCTTGTCTTCTTTTGCGCCGCGTGGCGGGCCCACAGGTCGGGCCGCCGCACCCGGGTCAATTCCTCTGCCTTCGTCCGCCGCCACGATCCGATGTTTCCGTGGTGGCCCGACAACAGGACGGCCGGCACCTCGCGGCCTTCCCAGATTTGCGGGCGCGTGTACTGGGGGTACTCGAGCAGACCCGCTTCGAAACTTTCGTCGGCCAGACCCGAAGGGTCGCCGATAACCCCCGGCAACAGCCGCACCACCGCATCAATCAGCGCGATCGCCGCAGGCTCTCCGCCTGAGAGCACAAAATCGCCGAGGCTGACTTCCTCGATCCCGCGAGCCTCCAGTACCCGCTCGTCAATCCCCTCGAAACGGCCGCAGATCAGGCTCAGACGCTCCTCTGCCGCCAGTCCCCGGACGCGCGCCTGATCCAGGACCGGGCCGCGCGGGCTCAGGTAAAGGGTCCGTCCGCGCCGTTCGTCATCGAGCGCTGCGGCAAGGACATCGGCGCGAATCACCATCCCGGGACCGCCGCCGAAGGGAGTGTCATCGACCGAGCGGTGTTTATCGCGCGCGAAGTCGCGGATGTCCACAGTTTCCAGCGCCCAGATGCCGCTTTGCAGAGCCTTGCCGGCGAGCGAATGGCCGAGCGGCCCCGGAAACATGTCCGGGAACAACGTCAGCACGCGCACCGTCCATACCGGCGCCGCGGCCGCGCGGTCGAAATCCTGATTGGGGGCGGCGGTCATTGACTGTTCCCCTTCGGCGGCTCGGCGCCGTCGAACAGCCCGGGTGGCGGGTCCAGCACTGCGCGCCCCGCCTCGACGTCGATTTCCGGCACCACCTCGCGGGTGAACGGCGCCATCACCGAATCGCCGGTCTCGGGTGCGATCTCGAGGATCGGCCCGGCGCCAAAGTCGTGCACGGCGATAATTGTTCCCAGTGCCTTCCCGGCCCGGTCCTCGACCGCAACCCCGACCAGATCGGCATGATAGAACTCGTCCGCCCCGGCCTCGGGCAGCGCCGCACGCAGGGCGTAAAGTTTGGTACTGCGCAGCGCCTCGGCTTCGTTGCGGTTCGAGACGCCTTCGAGGGCGGCGATGGCGACGCCCTTGCCCGGGCGCACGCGCGCGATCGTGAACGTGCGTTCGCCGCTCTCGTCGCTCAACGGGCCATAAGATGCTATCGCCATCGGGTCCTCGGCAAATACCTTGATCCTGACCTCGCCGCGGATGCCGTGGGCGCCGGTGACCGCGCCCAGCAGGATGCGCGACTCTGGCCGCCGCTCGTGGGCTCCCGGCATCGGGGTCGATCCCTAGGCGCCCTATCCCTCGTCCTTTGCCTCGACTGCGGCCTCATCCTCGGGCTTGGCTGCTTCGGCTGCGGCCTCCTCGGCTAAAGGCTCCTCAGCCGCCGCCCGCTCGGCCGCGGGCACATCCTTGGGTTTGGGCGCCTCGGCTGGCGCCTCCTCGGCTAAAGGCTCCTCAGCCGCCTCGGTTGCGGCCGGCTCGGCCGCCGGCTCATCTTTGGGTTTGGCTGCCTCGGCTGCGGCCTCTTCGGCCGCCTTCAGCCGTTCCTGGGCCTTGGTCTTGGGGATCGCCTTGTTCGGATTATTGCGCTGTGCCGGCATCGCAATAATTTCGGCCTCGCCGAGAAAACGCGCCACCCGGTGGGTCGGCGTCGCGCCATGCGACAGCCAATGGCGGATGCGCTCTTCGTTGAGGGTCACCCGCGCCGGATTGTCTTTCGGCAGCAACGGATTGTAGGTGCCGAGGCGTTCGATATAGCGCCCGTCGCGCGGGCTGCGCACATCGGCGACGACAACACGGTAGAAGGGGCGTTTCTTGGCGCCGCCCCGGGACAAACGAATTCTTAAACCCATTCGATACGGCCTTTCGGTTTTGCGTTGTCAGGTGAGAATGCCGGCAAGCGTCAACGCGGAAATCCGCCAGTTGGCGGCAACAGGTTCTGCAGATCTTGGGATGAAATCGCTTTTTTTCCCTTGCGACCCAGTTTGCCGGCCTTCTTCATCATGCCGGCCATTTGCTTGTACTGCTTCAACAGGCGGTTGACGTCCTGGATGGTGACGCCCGCGCCGGCGGCGATGCGCCGTTTGCGCGAACCGTTGAGCACTTTGATGCGCTGCCGCTCGGTCGGCGTCATCGAGGAAATGATCGCCTCCTGGCGCTTGAGGACCGATCCGTCGAGCTGCGCCTCGGCAATCTGTTTCTTGGCTTTGCCGACTCCCGGCAGCATCCCCAGCAGGCCTTCCATGCCACCCATGCGCCGCATCTGGCGGAACTGCGCCGCCAGATCGTTGAGGTCGAATTTGCCCTTGAGAATCTTCTTTTCGAGCGCTTCGGCCTCTTCTTTTTCGATCGTTTCGGTGGCCTTCTCGACCAGGCCGACGACGTCGCCCATGCCGAGAATGCGCGAGGCAATGCGGTCGGGGTGAAAGGCCTCGAGCGCGTCGAGTTTTTCGCCGGTGCCGAGCAGCTTGATCGGACAGCCGGTGACCGCGCGCATCGATAGCGCCGCGCCGCCGCGCGCATCGCCGTCGATCCGCGTCAGCATTATTCCGGTGACACCGACCGCTTTCTTGAAGGCCTTGGCGACGTTGACCGCGTCCTGCCCGGTCAGGGAATCCGCCACCAGCAGAATTTCTGCCGGATGTACGGCATCGCGCACCTGACTCGCCTCGCTCATCAGCGCTTCGTCGACGTGGAGCCGGCCCGCGGTATCGAGAATGACTACGTCGAACCCGCCAAGGCTGGCGGCCTGCATCGCGCGCTTGGCGATATCGACCGGCACCTGGCCTTCGATCACGGGCAAGGTATCGATTTCGGTCTGCTCGCCCAGCACCTTCAGCTGTTCCTGGGCCGCCGGGCGGTAGACGTCGAGGGAGGCGAGCAGGACTTTCTTCTTGTCGCGGTCCTTGAGGCGCAGGCCAAGCTTGGCCGCGGAGGTGGTTTTGCCCGAACCCTGCAGGCCCACCATCAGCACCGGCACTGGCGGCGTTGCCTGAAGGTTGATGTCTTCGGATTCGCTGCCCAGCAATTCGATCAGGTGATCGCTGACGATCTTGATCACCATCTGGCCCGGCGCGACGCTCCGAACGACCTGCTCGCCGACCGCCTTTTCGCGGACCTGGGCGACGAAATCGCGGACCACCGGCAGTGCGACGTCGGCTTCCAGCAGCGCCACCCGGACCTCGCGCAGGGCCTCGTCGACGTCGCTTTCGGACAGCGCGCCGCGCCGGGTCAAGCGCCCGAAGACATCGCCGAGCCGGTCTGTGAGGCTTTCGAACATGCAGGTCCTTCGTCCTGATCGGTCTTGTGCGGTCGCGGTTGGCCCGAACCCAACGAAAAACGCGCCAGTGCGCGAACCCTCGCGGACTGGCGTCCGGGTCGATGCCCCCAAGGGGCGCCCCGGAAACGGTCAACAAAAACCAGAAGCGCGCGCACCCTACGCGGGCGAGCCCATAGGGTCAAGGGAACCGGGGACCCTGCCCTTCCTCAAGTGCCCCTTTCCGGTTACCGAATCCGTTGGAATTAAGGGCGCAAGGGCCATATAAGCGGCCCATGACCGCCACGCCTTTCACAAAAATGCACGGCCACGGCAACGATTTCGTGGTCATCGACGCGCGTGACGCGCCGCTGGCGCTGAGCGCCGATGCAATCAACATGATCGCGGCGCGGCGCACCGGGATCGGCTGCGATCAGGTGCTGGTGATTGAGGACTCGGGATCCGCCGCCGCGTTCATGCGGGTCTATAACGCCGACGGCAGCGAATCCGGGGCCTGCGGTAACGGTACCCGCTGCGTCGGATCGATTCTGATGGCGGAAGGGCGGACCGACTCGCTGGCGCTCGAAACCATCGCCGGGATTTTGGCCGTCGAAAAGACAGGCCCCGGCCGCATCACCGCCGACATGGGGCCGGCGCGCACTGATTGGCAGGATATTCCCCTGCAGCGCCACGCCGACACGGCCCACGTTCCGGTCGGCGCGGGGCCGCTGAAGGATGCGGCCTGCGTCAACCTCGGCAACCCGCACGCGGTCTATTTCGTCGACGATCCGGCGCGCGTGGACCTTGGCACGCTGGGACCGAAGATCGAAACCGATCCGTTTTTCATGGAAGGCGCCAACGTTTCGGTGGCCCGGGTCGAGGGGCCGCGCGATCTGCGTCTGCGGGTCTGGGAACGCGGTGCCGGGCTGACGCGCGCCTGCGGCAGCGCGGCGTGCGCGGCCCTGGTGTGCGCCAGCCGCCGCGGACTGATGCAGCGTGCCGGCACGGTTCATTTGCCGGGCGGCGATTTGGAGATCGAATGGCGCGATGACGGTCATGTGTTGATGACCGGCCCGGTGGCGTCGTCGTTTGTCGGCACCTTCGATCTCGAATCGTTGACGGCGGCGCGGCCATGAACCGGCCTCTCAAATTCGCACCTTCCGGCGGGGTCGCGGTGCTGACCTTCGGGTGCCGCCTTAATGCCTGCGAGTCCGAAGTCCTGCGCCGCAATGCCCGCGCGGCGGGGGTCGAAGACTCGGTGATCGTCAATACTTGCGCCGTCACCGCCGAGGCCGAGCGTCAGGCACGTCAGGCGATCCGCCGCGCCAGGCGCGTGCGCCCCCACGCACGCATCGTCGTCACCGGCTGCGCCGCCCAGATTTCGCCCGAACGCTATGCCGCCATGCCGGAAGTGGATTGGGTGATCGGCAACAGCGAGAAGCTCGATCCCGGCATATTCGGCACCGAGGCGGTCGAGGCGGTTCGCGTCAATGACATTTTTTCGGTCCGCGACACTGCCCCCCATCTGATCGAAGGCTTCGAAGGCCGGACGCGGGCATTCTTGCAGGTACAGAACGGGTGCGATCACCGCTGTACATTCTGCGTGATCCCTTTTGGGCGCGGCAATTCGCGCAGTGTGCCGGCGGGCGCGGTGCTGGCGCAGGCGCGCGCGCTGGCCGAGGCGGGTTACCGCGAGCTGGTCCTCACGGGCGTCGATCTCTCGGCCTGGGGCGGGGACCTGCCGGGGCGGCCGGGCCTAGCGCGCCTGGTGCGCGCGCTGCTCGACGGGGTGCCGGAAATCGCGCGGCTCCGGTTTTCGTCGATCGACGTGGCCGAAGTGGACGGCGAGTTGTTGGCGCTTGTTGTCGGCAAATCCCGAATCATGCCGCACCTTCACCTCAGCCTGCAGTCGGGCGATGACATGATTCTCAAACGCATGAAGCGCCGCCACAGTCGCGAGGACGCAATCGGGCTGTGCGCGCGCCTGCGGGCGGCTCGTCCCGGCTTCGCCTTCGGCGCCGACCTGATCGCCGGGTTTCCGACCGAAACCGAGGCCATGTTCGCGAATACGCTCGACCTGGTCGAGGCCTGCGGCCTCACGCACCTTCACGTCTTTCCCTATTCGCCGCGCCCCGGTACCCCGGCCGAGCGGATGCCTCAGGTTCCGCGGGCCGAGATCAAGCGCCGCGCCGCGGAACTGCGTGCCCGGGGCGAAGCGGCCAAATCGGACCGGATGGCGGCAGGCGTCGGCACCACGGTTCAGGTGCTGGTCGAGCAGGGCCAAGAGGGCCGGACCGAGGACTATTTCGAGACCGTTCTCGAGCGCCCCTGCGAGGCCGGTCAAATCGTCGCCGCCCGCGCGGTCGGCGTCCGCGATGGCCGGTATCAGGCGCGCGCCGCCGATGGCTGAAGCTGTTCGCGAAAGAAAACGCGGACTGCTGTCGCGCCTCCGGGCGGGTCTTGCGCGCACCGCCGGAAGCCTTGGCGAGGGGCTCGCCGGCATCGTCACGCGGCGCAAGCTCGACCGCGCGGCGCTGGACGAAATTGAGGATTTGCTGATCGCTTCGGACCTTGGCGTCGCCACCGCAGCGGCGGTAACGAAGAAACTCGCCGCCGAGCGCCTCGACAAGGAAATCAGCACCGACGAGGTCAAACAAGTCCTGGTGGCGGAAATCGCAACCCGACTCGGCGGCAGCGAGGCCGCGCTCGAAATCGATCCGGCTCGCAAGCCGCATGTGATTCTGGTTGCGGGCGTCAACGGCACCGGCAAGACCACCACCATCGGCAAACTCGCCGCCCGGTTTCGCGCCGAGGGCAAGCGCGTCTATCTCGCCGCCGCCGACACGTTTCGCGCCGCCGCCATCGAGCAGCTCAAAGTCTGGGCCGAGCGTGCCGATGCCACCATGGTTTCGGGCAAGGTCGGTGGCGATGCCGCCGGGCTAGTGTACGAGGCCATCGAACAGGCACGCGCCGCCGCCGCCGACGTGCTGCTGATCGATACCGCCGGGCGCTTGCAGAACAAGGCCGACCTGATGGCCGAACTTTCCAAGATGGTGCGCGTGATTGGCAAGATCGACGACAGCGCGCCGCACAGCGTGCTGCTGGTGCTCGACGCCACCACCGGGCAGAACGCCCACCGCCAGGTGGAGCTGTTCCAGGACGCGTGCGACGTTACCGGCCTGATCATGACCAAGCTCGACGGGACCGCGCGCGGCGGGGTGCTGGTGGCGCTGGCGGAAAGGTTCGGCCTGCCGGTTCATGCGATCGGCGTCGGCGAGGGGATCGACGACTTGCAACCCTTCGACGCCCAATCCTTCGCCTGCGCGCTTGCCGGTGTGGGCGGCGACGGTGACTAGCGCTTTTCCCGTTCGCATGCGCTCACGCGAAAAGCTCTATCCCTTTGACATAGAGCAATATCCGCGGGGATTGAACCGGCGCGGTTCAATCCGTCGGATAAAATTGCTCTAGTTTTCAAGAAGCT
>PVBE010212193.1_pt1 | contig 24111 bp, 18 predicted proteins | sample 1631181 | NCBI WGS metagenome assembly PVBE01 (sample SAMN08397723, study PRJNA350692) | Marine metagenome, whole genome shotgun sequencing project. | isolation source: water | place: Pacific Ocean | collected 2012-04 | reverse complement strand
TTGGAAAGAATTTTCAACATCACTTTTGGCTCTATAGACATCAGAGGAAATCTTGTAAACGTTCTTCAATCGATTTTCAGAGGCGAATTGTGCGGCAAGTTCTTCAGCCTGCTTCAAAAACTTCAAGGCATTATCCCATTGTTGAAGGTGATTGTAAATCTGTCCGAGGTTTTCGAGATTCTCCAATTGATAGATGGTGGTTTCAATACTATCATAGATAATATTGGCCTCAAGAGCCATTTCCAACGCTTTTTGCCAGTTGCCCTGATTCCTATAAATCGTGCTCAAATTGGTTGTTGCCGCTGCCTGGGAACTTCTAATCTGGCTTTCCTGGAAACGATCTCGTTCCTTCTCCAAATCAATCGCGTTCGCAATTTCCAGGCTCTCTTCCAATCGCGGCCGGGCTTTATCAAACCGATCGCACTCCAGGAGCACGGAGCCATAGTTATTCAAAGAGACAGCCAACAAAAAAGGATTATCAAGGGTACGAAACATTGCCAGGGCCTTTTCCTGGAACCGCAATGCCTCTTCATAATTTTGAATCCTGATGTAGATGTTCCCAATGTTGTTGTAACAACGGGCAATCAGGTCATTAAATCCATTATCCTCCGCAATGGAGAGCGCTTCAAATATTCTGTTGAGCGCAGTTTTGAACTCACCCTGAACGCTGTGAATATGCGCCACACGCATAATGGCTGTATATTCCTTGCGTTTTTCACCGCATCTCCTTGCCGTTTCTGAAAGAAGCAGATAATAATTCAGCGCATCATTGATATCACCATTTTGATAGAAACATTCGGCCAGTACCCTGTATAAGACCAGTTTTTCCTCTTCCGCTTCGTTTACATCGGTTTCAAGTGCAGCTTTCGCATTGGTAATGGCTTCTTCAAAATTGCCTTCGCGATGGCGAATTGTTGCCAGTAGGACCAACGCTTTTCCTCTTTCAAGGCTTTTATCAGATGTTACAATTTCTGAAGCATGATGTTCGGCCTGTTTCAGGTCGTTGCGTTCCAAATGGATTTTTCCCAAAAGGTTGCCGGCTCGCAATCGCATTTGGGCAGTACGCCCATTCTGGCATTGCTCAAAAACTTTAGTTGCGTTATCCAAGGCTTCCTCCAACTGGTTTTCTTCCAATTGTCGGTTGGCTGTTTCCAGCATTTCATGATAAACCTGTAGAGATTTCATTAAGGGTGCAATTGAGATGGGGGCATCAAAATCTGCTTCAATTTAGAATGACTTAATCAATCCGCCAAACCAAAGGTTATTTTGTAGGGTAAAAAATGAAGTATTAATCATTACAACTTCCTTGAGCACCTGCGTCTTAAAAATTGAATTTTGTGGAAAGCAATTCCGAATTTAGAGCGCTCAACACTTAGTGTCATTCCTACACGATGTCGAGGATTTTATGGATCATATCAGTTTTAGGGTTCACCCTAATTGAACTACAAGCACAACAGTTTGTGTTTGCCACGTTGGATGGCAGCCCCAACATGAACACCACAGGTTGGAACCTCACCGGAGCTGCTTCAATTGGTGACACACCTGGCGATTTGAACAGTGATCCTGATGAAATGATCCTCTGCAACGACACCAACTGGACCAGTGGAGCTTGCTTTTATGGAACCCCACTTGATATCAATATCTGCAACAAATGGGCAGCGGAATTTGATTATCGAATCAACGATGGTTCCGCAGCTGATGGCATAGGGTTTTGCTTCCTGGCCAATCCACCTACAGGTTTTGTAAACGGTGGAAATATTGGCATTCCCAGTAATCCCCAAGGTTTAATGGTTGTGCTGGATGTTTTCGATAACTGCGGAGGCGTTAACCCTGAACTTCAAATTCGTTATGGTACTGGAGTAGGTGCTTACGAAGAATGCCCTACTACCGCACAACCCACCCTTTTCAATCAAACCATATTGCGCGATACGGCTTACAATCACATGCGCATTTCCTATAATGACGGAGCAATACAAGTTTTCATCAACGGAACACTTTACCTGACCGGGTTTTTTCAAACCAATTACTCCGGCTATTTGGGTTTCACAGCAGCAACAGGTTTGTACAACGATAATCATTCTATTAAAAACGTGGTGATCTACACTTCACCACCACCGTCCAATGCAGGACCAGATTCCACCATTTGTTCAGGAGATAACTTCATGATCGGAACAGCGCCAAGTGCAGGATTAAACTATGTTTGGACACCAGCAACCAACCTGACTAATGCAAACATCGCTAATCCGATGTTTTCCGTCACGAACAATGGTCCTGCATTTACCTATCACACCTACATCGTTCAAACAGATTCTTTGGGTCCAGGATGCGCTTCTTTCGATACGGTTACGATTTCTGTAGAACCAAACCCACAAGTGATATTATCCGCAGATACAATGATCTGCAAGGGAGAAACTTCCGTGATCTCCACATCAGGTTTTGGCAATTTTATTTGGGCCGATAACAATACCACATTCCCGCGAACAGTGGCTCCCGATTCCACCGCCACTTATGTTGTTGTTTCACAGAATCAGGCATGTCCTGACATTTCAGATTCCATTACAATAAACGTGGTTCCATTTGGTGGGGTTGAAGCCGGACCAGATCAATTTCTCTGCTCAGGCGATGGTGTAAGAATCGGTGATTTACCCAACAATGGCTATAGTTATTCCTGGTCACCCACCTCAGGTTTAAGCAATGCCACCAGTTCAAACCCAATGGTGAGCCATGTCAATAACAGCACCACCACACAAACCTACACCTACATTGTTACGGCAGATAGTGCCGGTTGCTCAGTACAGGATACGGTATTAGTAACCGTTGATCCGGAAAACTGGGTAGACGCAGGGCCAGACATTGATATTTGCCCGGGCGATTCGATCACTGTGACTGCTGCCGGATTTGATTCCGTGTATTGGGTAGGTGGAACCGGAAGCGCAACGCTTGTTGACTGGCCCACCAGCAACACAAACTATATTGCCGGAGCATCCGGAGATATTTGCCCTACGGCATACGACACCGTAATGGTAACCGTAGGGTTATCCGGTTTCCAAATGTCGGACGACACCACCATACTTTTGGGAGAAAGTTTCCAAATAGTAACCACGGGAAACTGGAGTTCATACCAATGGTCACCTGCTTTGATCATGAGCTGTTCTAACTGCGGAAATCCCATTGTAAGCCCCGACTCAACTACCACCTACACAGTAATAGTAACCGATGAAAACGGTTGTCAATTAACAGACAGTGTAACCATTTACATAGAAATACCCACGCAATGCGATGGGTTTGAAGTAGCCTCAGCTTTCACCCCCAACAACGATGGCCGAAACGATGTGCTCCCCTTATATGAAGTGGGTGTTGTGGAGTTAGTGATCTTCAAAATCTATAACCGCTGGGGACAGGAAGTTTTCGAAACTGCCGACAAAACCGCCACCTGGGATGGTACCTTCAAAGACAAACCGCAAGACCAGGGCACTTTTGTTTATTACCTCATCTACCAATGCGAAGGTCAGGAAACCACCAAGTCTGGGAATATTACTTTGATTAGGTAAAACAACTCCTCATTCCTATCGGCAATTTGCCCTGAGTCGGGTTTACTCTTTTCAAGGCCTTTTCAGGCTTGCACAAGACATTTGTACACTGGCTCGTATCGGCCGTGCACCGGCACAGGTCATTCTTGCCCTGGCACAAATCATTGGTGCCTGGGCACGAGTCATTTTTACTCCGGGAAGAATCATTGGTGCCTTGGCCCAGGTCATTTTTGCACCGGCACGGATCAGTTGTGCTCAGGCAAGAACCAATTGTGCCTTGGCCCGAATAGATGAGCCCACGGCCTCAGTAGTTGGGGGGTTGAAACCTGACAGGTACGACAGGTTTGATTTTACTACTCAAATAAGTTATACCTGGTGTGGTAGCTGTTATACGCGCAACCAAATAGCCATTACCAAGTTGGGTAACATTGATACCAATAGCCACAAGCACACCGATTAGCAAGGCATGAAACGCCATAGGGGGTTGATAGAATGAGGTTTGGACGAAAAACATCCCCAGACATACGCTTCTTTTTGCAAATACATTTATCTTTAAAGTCTATCCATCCCGAACTACAATACCTACCATGAAATCGCTGCTGTTTTCTTTTGTTTTTGTTTCTGCTTGTTTATTGGTTTACTGTCAATGCGACAGTTCATTGGTTGACTTTAAGGTATCGGGTAATGTGGTATATGATTCCAACTTTGTTTCAGGTGTTTGGGAGCCAAACGATAGCAGCCGTTTCGCTTATTCGGGAACACGTGGAGGCCATTTCAACAGTGCAAGTTATACCGGGGTATTGGATGATGCAGATACCTGGATAAAGTGGAGTCACACAGCTGGTCAATGGAAACGTTCACGGCAGTATAAACGAACTTACAATTCCAACAACCAAATGCTGATAGACTCAATTTTCTTGTTCCAGGGCTCAATTTGGAATTATAATTGGGACATCAATTATGATTACAACAATGATGGAAATCTGATAATGGAAGACGTTGAATTTCAGGATGGAACCGGATGGAAAAAAGAGGTTTATTATACAGGAGTGAGAATTGATAGTCATCATTTCTCAGAATTAATCAACAATCAACACATACTCGACAAAAGGCATATATATTTCAATAGTCCCTCAGATCCCACACAAATCGATTCTGTATTCGAATACTATCCAATTACCGGTGGATGGGAATTGAGACGCATCAGGAGGTATTCATTCGATTTGCAAGGATTACTCATTGAATTTCAAGAGGAACATACCGGAGCAGATTCCTGGATAGGCACAGGTCGAGACTCCTTTTTCTACAATCAGAACAACTAGGTTGATTCAATTTTGAGATCTGCCAGGCCAGAGGGAGACACACTGTGGACCGAATCATTCATTCGTCATCTATTTACATATGCGAATGATCGGGTGGTCAACGTTAGAGAGGAAAGACATTACACAGGGTCCTGGTTACCCCATATCGTTAATAATTACGAGTGGGATAGTTGCGGCAGAATAAACTATCATTGCTACTCCAATTTTGATTCTTATGGTATAAAACAATCCAAAAAACGAACTCAATATTTATATGACGGAATATTTACATTCGTACCAATTCCTGCTATTCCTACATTGATTTCAATTTACCCCAACCCCGCCAAAAACAAAATCACCCTGTCATTCCCTAACACTTCATCAGCTTCCATTAAAATCCGGTCAATAGAAGGTGCATTGGTAAGAGAAGAGAAATCGACAACTGAAAAGGTTCGCGTTTCAACTGCCAACTGGCCCAGCGGCATTTATCTGGTAGAAGCAACCACCGAGGTAGGCGTTTTTAGGCAGAAAGTGGTGATTCAGCGGTAGTCCATTCATTTCTTTCCACCTTCAACCTTTAACTTCGCACGCGGAATTGTAACTCGTAAATGAAATCCGCTTTATTCACTCTTATTGGGTTTATTGCTTATTGGGGAATCCCTGCGCTTGCCCAACCCCAAACCGACCCCACCAGCTACATCCATTATTCACCTGAAGCAGATTTGTATCGTGCGCCATGTATGGATACTGTGAAGCAAATGGGAATCAAGGCCTATGTGAACGTAGCTCTAGTTTTTCCGGCCTGGCTGCCTGTGGTTGATTATGATCATGTGGCCGTGATAGAAGGCAAGGTGGTGCCTAAACCCGGTACGGTTCAGAAAGGAACCACCGTAAGTGCACAAGATGCGTCCATCAATCACTATACGCACGACTTTTACTTCAATGTAGCGCCAGATACCACGGAAGATCGCAGATACCTCAACTTGATTGGCGGGCAGGTGGACACTGTGATGGAAGATGGTGTTCGGAAAATGGATACGTTTTTTAAGCCCTACGTTCATATTGAATGGGAAACCGGATTGGCTGCCACCAACAAGGGCAATTTATGTGCTGAGTTGAATAAACAAGGCAAAAGCTGCGGCTTCTTCACGGCAGGTCATGAACGACACGACAGAATCTGGAATTGGCCAACTTTCGATGATTGGGTACACGTGGAAGGCCTTTGGGTCTGGGATCGTGGTCATCCTCCTGCCTATACTGAAATTCACCCGGCACGTTTGGTGGCTACTCGAAGAAACTTACCAGCACGGATTCCTAAAATTCAAGGTGAAAAGAATGGTGAAAAAGTGTTTGCCACCCGCATCGATATTTTCGCCAGTGGCGATTGTGGGGCTTACAACAACAACCGAAAGACCTCGCCAGAGTTTGTGAGAAAGGTGAAGATGAGCTCAAAAGATTACACTTTCCAGGTGAAACACACTTTACCTCGTCCTTCACCACTTGCCAAAATGAAAATGCGTGTCGAAACACACAAGGGCAACACGCATCACGGTCAATTGAGCCTGATTCCGATGCCGGATGGAAATGGAGAAGCTGATGACCCGATGGTGACCGTTTTCATCCCCTGGAAAACTTTTGCTGATACACTGGTATGTGCCAAAACGGTTTATGTCTATTGGGATGAAGGCGATGGCAAAGCGTTGGACTACAAGATTGAATCTTACAAGGTGACATTGGAATCGCTGCGGTTTAAGCGGATCAATGAAACGTTTTCACCGGCCGAAATGCGAATCTTTGCCGGAACAGCAAGTGATTACATTTTCATCAATGAATTCACCAAGCACGATAGGTTTTTAATGCGTGGCCTCGGTCAGAACTACACCCTAAAACGAAAGTGGTACTTCGATTACTCCTGGGAAGTGCATGTGCCAGAAGACCGGGAATATAGAATTCATGCATCCGGTTGGGAGGAAGACGGGGTAAGCACCAGCCTTGGGCAGCTTAGAGATCCATATTCGCCCTGCACAAAAGAGGTGCGCGAAGAGTTGCAAAAAACCATCATCAAAGTAATGCCGCTGCGTTTCCAGGGGTGTGTTGACGACCAGATGGGTGAAATTCACCAAATGCACAAACTGGGCGACTCGGGTGAATTCGAGGCTATTTCCGATGGAGAGTTGAGTTGGGACATTTGCCCGTTCAACAAAGGTCTTCAACTGGAATCGTTCAAAATGTATTATCGAATTGAACCGCTTTCCGATTAACTTTATGCAATCGTGAACTGTCGCTTGCATATTCTATTCGTAGCCCTAATTGGCATGTCAGTGATGGCTCATGCTCAATGCCAGCAAGAGCGATATGTGGACAGGATTTTCACTGCCAGTCGCACACAAAGCAATACCACCTACATCACCTCTCCAACACTAGTTGCACCTTGCACGTTCGAAAACCTGACCATTAACCTCTCCTACAATCTTGATGTTTACGAGCCTACCAATGATACGCTCAATAATCGTCCGTGTATCGTCTATTCACACGGGGGAGCTTTTCAAATTGGTGATAAACGGATTGTACCCGTTTCCAGGTTTTGCGAACAATTGGCCGAAAGAGGATTTGTGGTGATCTCCCTTGATTACCGAAAATGCTTCAACACGGTAAGCACCCCTTCGGCTGAAAGGGCCGTTTACCGGGCCGTGCAGGATTACAAAGCTGCTTTGAGGTGGACGCTTGCTAATGCCCTAACTCTGCGAATAGACACCGGGTTAGTTTTCGGTGGTGGGAATTCTTCGGGAAGTATCATGTCCATTTTTAGCGCTTATGCCACAGATGCAGATCGCACACAAGTACCTTCTACATTCAACAATCCCGATTTGGGTTGCTTGAACTGTTCCGGCAACAATCACCCGGGCGATTTCAGACCCAAGGCCTTGATCAACAACTGGGGTGCAACACTATACACTTTTATCATTGAAGCAGGCGAAGCACCTATGATCTCGTTTCATGGAGATCAGGACAATGCTGTCGTGATAGATTACGGCCAACCATTTAGCTTACCTACATTTCCCGCTTTGCATGGTTCTGCTCCGATAACTGCACGTTTAGATTCTGTTGGAATCGTAAATGAGTTCCACATTTTTGAAGGCTTTGGTCACGAACCGTGGTTGGTCAATACCGATTTTGTGGATACCATCGATCAACGCTCTGCGGAGTTTTTGTTTCGGTTATTTCTAAAACCTGACCTTCCTATGGTGACAGGTTCAAACGAGGCCTGTGTTGGTGACACACTAATTTACAGCATTCAAGGAACTCCAGAAAAGGCCTATTGCTGGAATGTTGTAGGAGGTCGCATTTATTCGATTCCATCAGCGCAACATGTGGAAATAGTTTGGGACAGTTCAGGCAACCATGCGCTTCAGTTGAGGGCATTGAACGAATGGGATGCATTAAGCGACACGGCACTTTACCAGGTCCTGGTGAAGGATTATCCAAACGCAAATGCAGGACCGGATGTCACGATTTGCCAGGGTGAAATCACCGGATTAAACGCTTCGGGGGGAACCGATTATACCTGGCAACCCTCAACTAGCTTAACGAACCCGAACATTCAAAATCCAGTTGCTTCGCCAACAGTAACCACGCTTTACGAGGTGGAAGTCTCCAATGGAACCTGTTCCTCATTTGACTCCGTAAATATTGTTGTGTATCCGCTACCTTTTGTTTCAGCAGGTCAGGATACTTCTATTTGCCCGGGAGAAAGTATTGCGCTGCAAGGTCTCGCGAGTGGAATTGTTGAATGGTTTCCTCCGGGAACTGGAAATACCCTCAACCCGGTGGTGCAACCTTCTGCAACCACCACATATATTTTAAGCACAACTGACGCCAACAACTGTGTCGGAACTGATGATGTTACAGTAATTGTCCACCCGGAATTGCAACTTCCTCCTATCCAATTTGACGGTACTTTACTCTCAGCGATCCTGGGTCACAATTACCAATGGTTTCATGATTCTGTGGCAATTACCGGAGCAGATCAATTCTATTTTGAACCTTCACTTTCGGGCAGTTACTTTGTTGAGGTGACCGATCAATTTGGATGCAGTTATTTGAGTGATGCATTCGAGTTTAGTGTCAGTATTATTCCGGCATTGGAAAGCGCGCCAATTCAGATCCTGCCACACGGTAACGGGCTTTGGGAAATCACAGGTATTCAGAGTGACGAGATTTCCATCACCATTTTCAATGCATTAGGAAAGCTGTGCTATCAAGAGATGGAAACGGCAAGTAGAAAGTTCACTTTGAAGGAAACCGGAAAACGCCTTTACATTGCAAAAATTCAATCCAGCAAAGGAGTTTTTACCCAAAAGTTCGTTAATCCGTAGTTCGGTTTTTGAAACTCCACGCTAAGATTATCAACCCTAACCCCAGAAACGGTAAGGACAATAGCTGACCTGTTTTCAAACTTAAAACGATCATCTCTCCTTCCTTAAAAAAGTCGCTCAGGAATCGGGCGAGGGAAATATAGGCAAGTCCAAACCCGGTCAACAACCCGAATTGTTTTCGGACACTTGGTTGATTGTACAACACCAATAAAATTGCAAATAGAATTATCGACCAAACCGCCTCGTACAAAACAACTGGGTGTCGCGGAATTTGATCATGTAAAGGGAAAATAAAGGCCCAACCAACTTTGGTTGCCGACCCGGGCAATTCACCGTTCATTAGATTCCCTAACCTTATCAAAGCCCCACCTGTGGGCATGGCGACCATTAGACGGTCAAAAATCCACCAATAGTAAATAGTACCGAAAAACCGCGAATAGGCCCAAATGCCCAATATCATTCCAACGGCAGCTCCATGACTGGCCAAACCGCCTTGCCAAATCATCGGAATCTCCAGCAGGTGGTCCTTGAAATAAGACCAATCATAAAAGAAAACGTGTGCCAAACGCGCTCCGACCATTCCCGCAAAAAGGACAGTCAATAAAATTGGGATCAGTTCATTGGATGGCGCTTTTTCCTTTTTAAAAAACCAGAAGAACAAAATGCATCCGAAGAAGAAAGCAAAACCAAAGAGTAGGCTGTACCATCGAAGGGTAAATCCAGATGTTTCCACCACAAACGGGCTAACATCCCAAACTACTTGTAACATCTCAGGCACGACTCAAAAATAAAGGCTTCAAACTCGACAAAAGGAAGGATGATTTGGGTGGAATCAATCCCTATATTTACCGCCCTAAATCTTTCATTTTGAAACACTATCCTTCACTTTTCCTTACCGAGCGTTTAAAGCCCTATATCAAACCCATCCAGGAATTTGTTCGTAAAGAACTGATCCCCCTTGAATTGGATTTTACATCAAAATCATTCTTTGAGGTTGAACCTAAGCTGAATCAGTTGAGAGAAGCCGTGAAGCAAAACGGTTGGTGGGCTCCATTTCTTTCTGAGCATCTTGGAGGACAGGGATTGACCTTAACAGAATTCGCGTGCATCTCCGAAATTCTAGGGTACACGCCTTTAGGGCACTACGTTTTCAATTGCCAGGCACCCGATGTGGGGAATATGGAATTATTGCATGCCTTTGGTTCAGATGAACAGAAAGATGCGTTTTTGAAACCGCTTTGTGCCGGAACAATCAGAAGTTGCTTTTCCATGACAGAGCCTGAATTTGCCGGATCGAATCCGGTTGAAATGGCAACAACAGCAAACCGCGATGGTGAAGAATGGGTCATAAACGGTCACAAGTGGTTCACTTCCTCGGCAGATGGGGCTGCATGGGCAATTGTAATGGCCAACACAAACGCAGCATCTGAAAATGCATACCAACAGGCTTCCATGATCATTGTACCCACCGATACACCCGGCTTCGAATTGGTAAGGAACATTTCGGTGATGGGCGAACCGGGCGATGGATATGTGAGTCATGCGGAGATAAACTATACCAATTGTAGAGTTCCATTGACAAATCTCATCGGAGGAGAAGGAATGGGTTTCATGCTTGCTCAACAGCGACTTGGTCCGGGAAGAATTCACCATTGCATGCGATGGATCGGAATATGTGAACGTGCATTCGACATGATGTGCAAACGGGCTACAACACGAGAATTAGCTTATGGAAAACCACTGGCTGCCCGTCAAATGATTCAACAATGGATTGCAGAAAGCCGTGCTGAAATCAATGCGGCTCGCCTGATGGTTCTGCATACAGCGCATAAAATAGATGAACACGGTTCAAAAGATGCACGCGAAGAAATTTCGGCTATCAAATTTTACGTTGCCGGTGTTTTGGGGAAAGTTTTGGATCGCGCCATTCAAACGCATGGTGCCATGGGGATCACCGATGATACAATCCTCGCATGGTGGTATCGTCATGAAAGAGGTGCCCGAATTTATGATGGACCGGATGAGGTACACAAAGCATCTTTGGCCAAACAAATTCTCAAAAACTACAAATAAGCAGAAGTGAGTTCAGCACAAACAGATCGGACAGTAGAAGTCAGGCAAGGAGAAGAATTGAATCATGAGGCACTTCATGCTTACCTAAATTCACATTTGGAGGGTTTTGATTCTATAACCGGAATCACTCAATTTCCGGGTGGCTATTCCAATCTCACGTATCTGGTAAACACCAATTTGGGCGATTTTGTTTTGCGCAGACCCCCGTTCGGAGCAAACATCAAATCCGCCCACGATATGGGCCGTGAGTTTAAAGTGTTGAGTTTGTTGAAGCCACACTTTCCTAAAGTTCCTGAACCAATTCTTTTTGAAGAATCAGGGAATGTGTTGGGTGCACCGTTTTACATTATGGAGCGTGTTTCCGGAGTGATCCTCAGGAACCGATTGCCCAAAGGATTGGAGATTGACGAATCCACAAATCAGGATTTATGCCATTCATTGGTGGACTGTTTGGTTTCATTGCATGCCATAAACCTGGAATCTTCAGGTCTGGAAAATTTCGGAAAGCCAGAGGGATTTGTTCAGCGGCAGGTTGAAGGTTGGACAAAGCGTTATTACAAAGCTGAGACTGAATCCATTTCCGCAATGGATGAAATGGCCAAGTGGATGCCGGAAAATTTACCTGTGTCAGGAAAACCCACATTCATCCATAACGACTACAAATTCGACAACCTGGTTTTATCAGTTGATAATCTCCCGGAAATTTTGGCTGTATTGGATTGGGAAATGGCAACGGTTGGAGACCCTTTGATGGATTTGGGCACAACACTGGCTTATTGGGCACAAGCCGATGATCACCCGGCACTGAAAGCCTTTATCATTACACACCTACAGGGGATGTTGACCCGGCAGGAGGTATTGAATCTGTATGCTCAAAAGTCCGGACGATCGGTAGATGGTTTTCTATTCTACTATGTGTTCGGATGTTTTAAAATAGGCGTGATCGGTCAGCAGATTTATGCCCGATTTGTAAAAGGCTTCACGAAAGACCCAAGGTTTGGGGAATTGATACATCTCATCAAAGCAATCTCGGGAAATGGTGTAAAGGCCATGAAAACTGGAAAAATCTAATCCAGAATCGCTGTCGCTTCGATCTCCACGAGGAAATCAGGACTGATTAAGGCAGAAACCTCAACCATGGTGGTGCAAGGCCTGATGTCACGAAAAACTTCTCCATGCGCTTTGCCGATTTCTTCCCACTTAGAAATGTCGGTCACGTACATTCTGGTTCGAACCACATTCTCCATTTTTGCCCCTGCTTCTGCTAAAACCGTTTCATTTTTTTTTAGGATGAACTGAGTTTGCCCAGAAGCATCTCCAACTGCAGCCGCTTTTCCCTGTTCATCTACAGCAACTGTTCCGGTCACTTCAATGGTATTTCCAACCCGAACTGCCCTAGAATAACCAACAATTTCTTCCCAAGGTGCTCCTGATGAAATATTGATTCTTTTTGCCATTACGCTTTTCTGAGGGTAAGCACCGTTATTTCAGGAAGTATGCCTACACGACCCGGATATGCTAAAAAGCCAAATCCACGATTAATGTAAAGCTGTTGTTTGCCCTCTTTGTACAGACCAGCCCATTGCTTGAAAACATATTGAGCCGGGCTCCACCTAAATCCTGGGACTTCAATCCCAAGTTGAGCCCCGTGCGTATGTCCGGAAAGCATTAAATCAATTTCAGGAAATTCCGGTCTTATCTCTGCATCCCAATGTGTGGGATCGTGTGACATGAGGATTTTTACTGGGGCAGATTCAGCACCTTTCAAGGCATTCTTCACAATACCGCGTTTCCCAAAGTGTCGCGTACTCCAATTTTCTACACCGAGAATAGCCAATTCATCATCCCCATTTCTGAGTACTTCATTTTCATTCATCAACAACCGCCAACCCAATCGTTTGTGCACGCTGTAGAATTGTTCACGGTTTTCAACTGCAAGCGATTCATCATCAAAACGAAACCCATAATCATGGTTTCCTATCACCGAAAACTTGCCGCGCTTGGCTTTCATTTTTCCAAAGATGTCGATGTAGGGTTCCATTTCACTGGCTTTGGAATTCACCAAATCACCGGTAAAAAGGATGACATCTGCATCTTCTTCATTGATCATGTCAACGGCACGATGCAATGGCGCTGTCAAGCTAAAACTTCCACTGTGAATGTCCGAAAGCTGAATGATTTTTAACCCATCGAACGAAGCCGGTAAATTGGGCAGCTCGATATCAACATAATGTTTCTTATAGCGGTAAGCACTGCTGATCATGCCATAGGCACCACCGATCAAGGGTAATGCACCCACCAAAATTCCCAACTTGCTTAAAAACTCCGCACGTGAAATACCTTCTATGGCAACTTCACCTTCTGAACTAAAATAATTCACCAAAAACTGGGTGAGTCGCCACATATCGTCAACCAGCAAAAAGGGCACAATCAACAATTTGGAGACGATGGTGAGGATCATCAATCCCTGCATGTTCATCTGCACAATACCCGGGATTTCATAATAAACACCCATGTAAAACGTGGCCATGATGGTGAGCATGTTGATCGTCAACAACCAATAAAACCCGTAAACCACACGTTTCACAATTGCATTAGAATCTTTCAATGCAGTCACCACTGCCTGAAACGCATAGATATCGATCAGCAGAAGAACACAAATAAAAACGAGTAGAAACAGTAGAAATCCCATCACTTTCATGAAGTTGCCAAAGTTAGTTATTCAAATAGCTTAAATGATGGCGAGCTGACAGCGAAATTTAACAGTCCTTCGCAAAGTCGAACTACAATCTGTTTTATTTTAGCAGCCCCACATTTTACATTGCATTTAAACATCCAAGATGAAAATTGTTTCAGTATCGCTTTTCCTGACAAGTTTGTTTTTTTCAGGCTTTGCACAATTGCTCTCTACACAAAACGAATACACGCGGCAGGATACCTTGCGCGGAATGCTCAGACCTGAAAGGACCTGTTTTGATGTTACATTCTACGATCTCGATATTACTGTTGACCCGAACAACAAATCGGTAAGTGGTTCCAACACCATCCATTATAAAGTAGAGCAGGACTTTACAAGAATTCAAATCGATCTTTTTGAAGAATTTGAAGTGAAATCGATCACCCAAAACAAACAACCACTTAAATATACCAGGGATGAAAAAGTAGTTTGGATCGACTTTCCCCAAACTCAGAAAAAGGGATCTCAGGGAGAAATTCGAATTGCCTACACCGGCAAGCCTATTGTTGCAGAGCGAGCTCCATGGGATGGCGGATTTGTTTGGTCGGAAGACGACAATGGGAACCCCTGGATAGGGGTAGCTTGTGAAGGCATAGGAGCGAGTTTGTGGTGGCCGAACAAAGATCACCTTAGTGATGAGCCCGATAGTATGTCCATTAGGGTTGCCGTGCCCACTGGGCTCATGTGCGTTTCCAACGGAAATCTGAGAAATGAAGAGAGGTTAGAAGGTGGCTTCACCCGCTGGGACTGGTTTGTGGCAAATCCAATAAACAACTATAACGTAACAGTTAACATTGCCGATTATATGCACTTCGGAGAAACTTTCACCAACGTGGAAGGTGAAGACTTAGCCCTGGATTACTACGTGTTACCCGAAAATCTCGAAACTGCTAAAGAGCATTTTAAACAAGTAATTCCCATGATGGAATGCTTCGAAAAATTCATGGGCCCCTACCCTTTTTACGAAGATGGGTTTGCCCTGGTGGAAACGCCCTATTTGGGGATGGAGCACCAAAGTGCCATCGCTTATGGCAACCAATACAAAACGGGTTATGCGGGAACCGACTTTTCTCGTATCGGTCTCGATTTCGACTACATCATCATACACGAAACAGGGCATGAATGGTGGGGCAATAGTGTGGGTTGCAGCGATATTGCAGACCTCTGGATTCATGAAGGCTTTTGTACTTACAGCGAAGCCATTTATGTAGAATGCATGCATGGCTATGAAACGGCCATGGATTATGTGAACGCCAAGAAACCACGAGTTGGGAATCGTGAACCTTTGGTGGGAGACTATCACGTCAACAACGAAGGCAGCAGCGACATGTATAATAAAGGTATGCTCATTCTAAACACCATAAGACACATCGTAAATGACGATGAAAAATGGTGGAATATCATTCGTGGATTGGCTGAAAATTTCAGACATCAAACCATTCATACGGATGATGTTGTACAATACATCAACGAACAGTCGGGGATGGACTTCACTTCTCTTTTCGATCAGTATTTACACCATGGCAGCCTGCCGAAGTTGGAATACAAAACCAAAAAGAAGAAAGATGGCGTACAGGTGAACTATCGATTGGTAGGGGACGTGGATGGAATTTCTGCTCCATTGAAAGCAACTACCGAAAAAGAGACCTACAACCTTATAACTGCCAACAGCAAGTGGCAAAAAATGAAACTCCCAAACGTTTCCTCTAAAGACTTTGAATGGGGAGAGCGCTGGAGTTATTTTGATTTTGTGAAGGTGGGGAGGAAGTAGATAGGTACCTTAAGCCCTATCTGGTCTGGCAAACTTGCAGTGGCCGGGCCAATGGCAGGTGTTCAACCAACCTGTCTTCTAAAATGCTAAATGAAAGCGACTAACTTTACGTAAACAAGAATTCAACAATGTCGCACCAAGAAAAAAAACAAGAGTTAATAAAATGGCTTCAGGAAATGGATGATCAAGAAACCCTTTCCTCTTTATACAAACTGAAGCAAAGTATGAACACAAGCAAGGATTGGTGGGATGAAATTTCAGATTCGGCAAAAGCATCTATAAACAAGGGCTTAAAAGACATTGAGGAAGGGAGAATTCATTCTCATGAAGATGTGAGAAAAAGATATGGCCTCTGAGTTTAAACTTATGTGGTCGGATGCAGCATTGAACGACCTTGACAAAATTCTCAAATACCTCGAAGATAATTGGACTGAATAGGAAATCGCTAATTTCAAAAGGAATTTGGTCAGACAACTCAACGCCATACAACTATCCCCTTTACTCAGAGCCCAATTTCAAAAGACCAAGGGAGTCAGAAAATCGGTGCTTTCTAAAAGAACTATAATTTTCTACCGAGTACAGAACAACGTAATTTACCTGCTTCACTTACTTGATGGCAGACAATCTCCCAATCAACTGCTTTAAACGATAGGTTAATCTGTAATCATCAATTTTCCTTGTCCGATTGAATTTTTGAAACGGACCTCAATGAAATAGACTCCGGTTATTAAACCCAGAGTTGATATACTTTCCAGCGAGTTACTCTCCTTGATTATTTGCAATCTTCCCAGGCAATCAAAAACTCGAAGTTCCGCTGGACTATCGATTCCGTTGATTTTAATGGAACCGGAAACCGAAACTGGGTTGGGGAAAACCTGCAGGGTTTCCGCATTGCTTTCATCAATTCCTACCTCCAGGTCCAGGAAAATACTCAAAAACACAGTATCCCCAACACAGCCATTTGAGTCTGTTTCAATTACAAACAGCTGAACAGTATCCTGTACTCCGAAAAAGAATTCCGTGTCAATATGCCCGGGTCCTGTAGCAGGACCAACAATCCCCGAAGTGGAAGGAATCAACCCCCAATAGTAGGTTGAACCGGGGGTTCCTGAAGAATCATCGGTGTAATAACTGGATTGAAAGTTTTGCGGCAAGATGTGCGTTAACCCCAAAATAGGATTTGTTTGAACAGCTGGGCCATCTGCAATGGTCACGGAATCCTCCACTCCACAACCTAACGCATCAAAAACTTTATAGTGATACACCCCTGCAGAGAGGCCGGTAAGAAATGAGTCAGTAACTGGCGGGGAAATCCAACCATACCAGTAGGGAGGAAATCCTCCGGATCCGCTCACCGCTGCCCATCCGTTTGACCCATCCTCACAAACCACATCCTTGCTTGTCACCGCAACTGTTACAATCGACACTTTCACCAAAGTATCAAAAACACAGGTTGTTGCACCATTGGTTGCAGTTACAGAATAGTTGGTGCTGGCTATAGGATGAACCGAAATGATAGAATCAGTTGAACCAGTGCTCCAGGAATAAGTCCAACCGGGAGCCGTTGGTGGTAGAACAAGGTTTAGCCTCAATTGTGTTGTATCGCCTTTACAAATCTTAGTGGTTCCATTCAACTCCAATTCATTGCATTGAGGTCCACCACCACCTGCCACGGTAAACTGCACATTGTTCTGCTGCACCAACATGAAACTACCGGTTAGATTAGCGGTGTATGTGCCTGCGGCCAATGGGCCGATTTTGAAAGTGGTGTCCCAGGGAACCAGAACAGTAAGACCTATTCCACTCGAAGCCCAATGAAGCGATATATCCACGTTCGAGCCATTCAAAGTAACCGAAGATCCTACAAGGAAGATATCAGTACCCGATTTGCTGCCTGCTACATAAATGTAAATGGTATCAGAAGTTGTTGGGTTGGCAGGCGAAACCGAAAGGGTACTTTGGTAGAAAAAGGTTTGGGCGAAACCTGGGGTGGAAATTGAAAGTGCAATTCCAATGAGAAGAAGAATGCGAAGCAACATGAACATTTCGGATTTGGTTATACATCCAAGACTTCTACCCGGAGGGATTAGTTGGATGCTTTTGAATTTTCACCCAAAATAAAAAATCCTCACCGAATATCGGTGAGGCTTATGGTTCTGTTAAGGAAATTTATTTTAGTTACGTACTCCTGAAAGCAAGTTATTCACCTCAATCATTGGAATCTGCTGAAGCCTTCCTGCCTGGTCGAGCAAGTTCATTTTGTAATAAACAAACTGCCCGGCAATTCTGTCTTTGTCAAAGAATTCAAAACCCTCTTTCTCCAGATCATCACCTTTAATGCTGGCAATCACGTCATAATCGCGACCATCGGTGCTTCTTAGAATTTCATAAGTGTCGTAAACTTCCGTATCCGAATTCATCAATTTCAAATGAATGGCTTCTTTTGAAAGGCTTGCGGTCAAAAACATGCCATTGAATATCCTGTTTCCACAAAAACTAACATTCAGAGAATCGAGCATGCCGCCATCAACATTCATCAACGTGTTAGCACATAAATCAATGTTGCCGGCCAGGGTTCCACCTTGCGAATTAATCATCTTTTTGCCGGCTACAAATTGGCCACCATCACCGGTTATAGTTCCGATATTGTCGAAGATGTTTCCAACAACCACACTTTGATTGTTCACGAATTGGCCGGTATTTACAAGATCAGCCGAAGACTCAAGGATTCTTTGGTTTTGCAGCATACCGCGATTGGTGATGTGTTCAACCACCGTAATTCCTTCATTTACCAACAATCCTGTTTCCAGGATAATAACATTTTTTGAACCCATCACTGAGGCATCCTTCGCAATTGCCACCTCGCCTTTAATGATTACATCACTGTTCAACTTAACGTGGTGATTGATCTTTACGCTGGCTCCCTGATCAATAACATTCCCAGGATATTCAGGTGTCCAGATATCACGATCGTTGTATTTACCAGCCGACTTAGTGCTAAAGGTTTGTGCTCCGGCTGTTAACTGAAAACCAAGCAAAGCAACTACTACCAAGGCTGTTGAGTGCAACCTTGATAATTGCATTCCGCTGAAATGGAACAATGAATTTTGATATATAGTCTTCATGAGCGACTGTTTTGTTTTCTACTTTTTACGGGATTGAAGCCAAGAGGTTTCATGGATTTCCAAAAAAGAGCAACTATTGAAAAGGAAAGAGATCCATGGGAAACGACAAACGCTCTACCGAGATTCGCGAAAAGGTCTAACGACCGACTTTCAGCGACTTCAGGGCACCCCTGGCTTCGCCCAATGTGAATGGAATTTCACCCAGGGAAAACGGATGCTTTTTTCGAAACTGCAACATGAGATAAATGGCAGTTACCAGGTAGGAAGTGGTGGCGGCTAACCCAGCCCCCAGAATTCCAAAAACTGGAACAAAAAGAAAGACTAAAGGAACAGTGGCTAAAAAGCCCAACAACGAGCCTCTGAAATTGATGTCGTAACGACCAATTCCACCGAAGAAATTTCCATAAATGGCACTTAATCCAAAAGCCGCAATTCCCGGAATCAAGACCAACATGACCCACCGAATCTGCCCGAAATTCTCACCGAAAACCCATTCGTAAACTGAGGATGGCAACACCAGGAATGGAACCAGGATTACGATGGTGATCGAAAAAGAAACCCTCGAAACCAGGAAGGTCAATTTTGCGGATTCGTATTCATCATTCATGTTGGAAACACGCGCATAAACAACGGTAGCAATGCTTTTGCACACCAACAGAATTCCGTCAGCCAGGTAAATGGCGGTGGAATATACCCCAAGAGGCCCAAATCCCATAAACCACTCAATGGCATAAAAACTGAACCGATAATTCAGGAATTGCAACACGTTTGCCGACTGCCCGTATTTTCCAATTTGCCAAAGATCGCGGATTGATTTGAGCAGGCCGATTTCTTTCATTCGGAAAGACCCAAGAGGCAATGCCAGGAAACTCAAAACAGCAATGGAGCCGTAAACCGGGTATAGCGCTTCAATGAAACTGGAAACTGTTGTCTGATCCCAAACCACCAAAACGATTGCCGCAGCAACCAATGTCAGCAATGATTTCAGGAAAGTTAGAGACGAATTAGCAAAAATCTTTTCCTGTCCCAGCAACATCAGGATGTGGACTGAACCCAGGCAATTTAACAGCGACAGCAAGTAGAGGTGGATTTCTAACCCATCAGGCACCTGGCCCGCCAGAACCAGCAGGGAAGGCAAAAGCAAACAAACCAGCACCGCCCATAAGTAGGACGGGAACAACAAGCTTCCGAAGGATTTTCGTGGGGTGAAATAGACAAGACCAGAGCCACCAATATAATCGCTGATCATCAACACCAACATTACATCGGTTAGAAACAGGCTGATCTCTCCCCTGCCTTCATCGAACAATAGATTTGTTGTCAGGATCACGACTGCCGCACTACACAGCATGGTGAGTACCCTGAAGAATACGGTGTATGAAATGTTCCGGATCATGATTTCTTGGAACCGCTCCCAAGCAGCTTCCTGAACTTGTTTTTCAAATGAAACCGAAAATTAGACCAAAGAAAAATGTATCGTTTCGAATCTATAAGAGTAATGTCTCCAACCTGGTTGATCGTGTGCAGACCGTCAGGATAATCACTCCTTTTGAACGGCTCCAACCTACCTACCTGCCGTTCCTTAAATTCGGTTTCTGAAAGTTGTGTGATTTCATGCAGAACAATCGCCCCTCCGTAAGTTTTGGAACAATCCTGCGCGGGGCGATACAGTTTTCCATTTTCAATAAAGATACTTCCAGCAGGCCTGCTTGAGCTTATATCGCACTTCACCGGGTTGAGATAATGTGGTTCATATTGCCCGGTCAATTCATTGCTGAAATAAATCCACAACTCTGTATTGGCAGGTTCCTTGGGTAAAAAAAACAACCACCATTTTTCATTAAAACACAGCAAGGTGGGATCAACTGCTGCAACCCCCTCAACAAGGTTTTTGACTTTTTTGGAGCTACCATCCAGCAGCTCATACAACACAATCGCCTGACTTTCGAAAGATTCAGGAATAAAGTATCGCTTGCCATCATGCTCTAAAATGAAGGGGTATGACAAGTGAATATCCGGTTCCAAAATTGGGGCAGCAGTTTCTGATTCAAGGTCCAATTGGCTAACCTTCCCCTTCATGTCTGAATAATCGAAATCCTCGAAAAGAACCTGTTTTTTTCCGTTTTCGATGAACCCAAATGGATCGGCCTTGTAGGTTCCCCGTTTTGGTTTGGGGAGAAAAGTTGGTTTGAAACTATCGGGCTGTTTGATCAAATCGAGAGTTGAACCCTTTACCCAGCCAATATTCCATTCTTCAGCACGAAACAATCCTAACAAGTGAAAATCGATTCTATTAATCACCAGTTTCGACAACATGCCTAACATCTGCCAATTGCTAGGCGATTTGTAAATCAGGGCATTGGTTTGGGACAACTCGCTTTCCAGTTTACCATCTAACAGCAATCGTTTACAAACTTTTAGAGGCCAGGCAACCGTGTTTGCCAAAAGATGATCAAAATTTCCAACGTAAGAATGTGCAACCGTTTTGAAATAGCCTTTAAACAAGACTTCACCTCCATCCAGCTTGTTGGTGAGGCGCTGCAAAATTACTCCCGACACAGGATCGCCATTATAGATTTCCCAAAAACCAGCAGGGCCACCACGATATTTCTGTTCATCACCATGATGAAACGACCAAACACCAAATCGGGCAGCATTCAATATTTCACCGCGAATAATCCCAAACCCAAATCGTAAGATGAAATCGAGTTGGTGATTTTTTATTGTTTCAATATCTTCTTCCTGGAAGTATTCGCTGTACTTTTTTTTCGTGGTTTCACAGACCAGCTGATCACAATCACCCAATTCGTTTCGCATGGATTTGATTCTGCGAGAAGGGATATTAACCAGAAATCGATTCCAGACTCTAAACAGCAGATTCTTCCAGGGATAATTAAGATACTTTGCGAAAGCAGATTCTTCCTTCAATTCAGCTGATTCACAAATCACTATAACTGGTTCAATTTGTGGGTGCGCCATGAGAAACTCAATGCACCTGGCCTGCCATTCCTGGAAATCGGTGGACTTGCATAAAATTCCGAAGCGCAATTTTTTGATCTCCCCGGTCTGATTCATTTTATTGAGAGCACTTTTTGGTAAAGTTCAAGGAATTGCCGGCCAACCGTTTCATCAGAATATTTTGCAGCGGCAGTCTTTGAAATTTGTTCCCGATCGAATTGCAACTCGCCATCCAAATATTTGTTGACCAATCGCAAGAGCGCTGACGGATCCCCTGGGTCAATCATTTCTCCCATATCGCTGTTCATCACTTCGGGGATACCACCGACAGAAGTGGCCAAAACAGGCAACCCACAGCACAAAGCTTCCAGTATTACACAAGGTTGGTTTTCATAGTTGCTGAACATCAACAAAAAATCTGATGTGCGCATGGCTTCAGCAATCTCGGTCGGTTGCCGGTTTCCGTAAAAAATGATGTTGGGTTCCTGGAGTTCCATTTTTTCGGCTGTAGCCATTTGCAATTCTTTATCTGGCCCATCACCATATACATGAAACTCAAAATCAATTCTTTGCTTCTTCAATTGAGCCATCATCGTCAATATGCCCTGGAAATTCTTGGCTCTTTCGTCAAGGTTTGAAACGTGTAGAATTTTCTTTTTCCCAACATGGTTTTCCTTTCCAGGGTAAAAAATGGTTTCGTCAACCACATTTGGCACTACGATATATTCGTTTTTCAAACCATGATTCAGCATGGCTTTCGCCAAATCCTGAGAGACGGCAGTTACAAGCTCAGCGTTTCGGATGGTCAACTCAGTTAGCCTTTTTTTCAGAAAGCCCTTATAATCTGCCCGGGAAGGTAAATAGCCCGACCAATGCTCGGTAACCACGAATCTGACCCCTTTTGTCCACTTAAGCCAGAGAGCCAGTAAACCGGGTCTTGATAGTACATGAACATGATTGAGATCGGGTTTCCCCCAATCCTCCAATAGTTTTTGATAACCACTCAAAATTGCCCGCAAATAACGAATTAGCCGTAAACCATTTGAAAAAAACGAGACGTTTGAATTCACTTTCTGGTAATAAACACGAAAGACCCGAACGCCATGTTCGTTGGCAATCTCAACCGAATAAGGCTTTTTGAGATCATTGCCTGGAGCGGCAAAAAGGACAGCCACGTTGCACCTTTTCCCTACGGCCCGTGCATGATTTTCGATAAAGTTCCCATCTAGCCAATCGTTGGCATTAGGATACCAACGGGGTAAAAACAAAACCTTTAAATCTTGTGATTCAGGAGGCAAAATGTACGATTACGTGTAAGCTGTCAGAATTTCAACGGAATTATTCGAGCCAAATCTATGCATTAAGCCTTTACTCGTTTCGTCTTCAAACGGATGGAATTACCGATTACAATGACATCTGAAAATGCCATGGTAAAAGCCGCAACCATGGGATTTAACAAACCAACTGCTGCAATCGGAATGGCAAATACGTTGTAGAAAAATGCCCAGAACAAATTCTGCTTTATGGTGGTTAAAGTTGCATTAGAAATAGCAAAAGCCCTGCGCAGATATTCCAGTTTTCCTTTCAGTAAAACAATCTGAGCGGATTGAATAGCCACATCTGTTGCATTGCTCAGCGAGATTCCAATTGTAGCCTTCGAAAGTGCCGGTGCATCATTGATACCATCACCCACCATAGCTGTGGGGTTTTGTTCCACAAAGCTGCTGATCAATTCGAGTTTTTCATCGGGTAGTTTTTCAGCATGCCATTCATCTATCCCCAATTCATCTGCCAGTTGTTGGCATTTGCTTTGGGTATCACCGCTCAACAAAATGGTTTTCACATCGTTTTCACGGAAAAACTGAATGGTTTCCCTCGCTTCAGGTTTCAATTCATCTTTCAAATCAACACCTGCCATCAATTGTCCATTTTTCACCAGGAACAAGTCATGCTCAACATCGCTGGTTACATTCACCATTTTCTTAGAACCAAACTGAAAAACCTGCCCGTTCATTTTTCCGATCATTCCTCTCCCCTTTTCTTCCTCAATTTCGGCTAGGTCAGCAGCAGTTTCATCCTTCAGCTCACTTACCAGCGATTTTGCAATGGGATGCGAAGAATGCATTTCCAGGGCCTTGATGATTGCCTTTACATCTCTATTAGATTCATTACCATAAGTTTGAAGTTTTTCAATCCGAAACTTGCCTGTGGTGAGGGTACCCGTTTTATCGAAAACTATT
>PVBE010088259.1_pt1 | contig 24119 bp, 22 predicted proteins | sample 1631181 | NCBI WGS metagenome assembly PVBE01 (sample SAMN08397723, study PRJNA350692) | Marine metagenome, whole genome shotgun sequencing project. | isolation source: water | place: Pacific Ocean | collected 2012-04 | reverse complement strand
TCAGCTGCTGGAGCTTCTTCAATTAACATATCTGGAATCTCTTCAAATTCATTATCACTATCACGAGTCTTTAAACGTTCTTTAATTCTTGCAGATTTTCCAGAACGTTCACGTAAATAATATAACTTAGCTTGTCTCACATCACCACGGCGTATAACTTCGATATTCTTAATAGTCGGACTATGGATTTGAAAGACGCGTTCTACCCAATATCCATGTGAATTCTTTCTCACAGTAAATGATGAATTTAAACCACGATTCCGTTTTGCAATCACCACACCTGTAAAAGCTTGATGACGAGCATGACTACTTTCTGTCACTATAACCATAACAACTATCATATCACCCGGTGAGAATTCGGGTAAATCTTGCCTCATCTGAGAAGCTTCAATTTTTTGAATAATTTTTTTCACAAAATTTTCCCTCTTGAATAAGTTGGTCAACTATTTTTTTTTCAATTTTCGATAACTGACGGTTGGCTATCAAATCTGGTCTATGCAACCAAGTACGCTTTAATTGTTGTTGTAAACGCCATGCTTTAATAGCTGCATGGTTACCACATAATAGAATATCAGGAGCCTGTGCCCCTTCAACTGATTTAGGTCTTGTATAATGTGGAAAATCTAACAACCCATTAAAAAAAGAATCTTGCATTGCTGACGATTTATGCCCTAGGGCGCCAGGAATAAATCGTGTCATAGCATCAATCGCCACCATTACAGCTAACTCACCACCGGTTAAAATATAATCACCAATTGACCATTCTTCATCAATTGCCAAATTGTATACACGCTCATCAATGCCTTCATAACGTCCTGAAACAAAAATAATTCTTTGGCTAGCAGTATTCGCTAACGTTGTGACATCAGTCTGTGTTATTTTTTTACCTTGTGGCGACATGCAAATAACTCGAGCTTCTTGTTCTGACTTTTTTTTTGCAGCTTGGATAGCTAACAACAATGGTTTTACCATCATTACCATACCAGGTCCACCGCCATAAGGTTTGTCGTCTACCCTCTGATAGGGCTTTGGTGCAAAATCTCGAGGATTCCAAAAATCAAGCGATAATAAGCCATGCTTTAATGCTCGTCCAGTTATACCTGATTTTAAAGCATGAAACATGTCAGGAAATAAAGAAATAATCCCACACCACATATCAGCTATCCAGGTTCCAAAATACTATAATTGATTTAGTTTCTAAATTTACATTTAAGATATATAGACCTGAAATATACGGAATCAAATGTTCTTTAACACCTTGTACAACAAGTACATCGTTTGCTCCGGTTTCTAAAAGTCCTTTTACAATACCAAATTTGACACCTGCATTATTATAAACAGCTAAACCAAGTAAATCTGTCCAATATTGCTCATCTATGGGCAACTTAGGTAAAACATCACGTGAAATAGCTAACTCAGACTTTGTCAGCAATGCTGCCTTATCTCTATCTTCAATGCCTGATAATTTAGCTATAAATTCTTTTCCGTGATGTCGTATTTCACAGATTTTTACTTTTCGCCAAATTCCCTTAGGTTGTCTGATAAAACAATTATGGTGTTGTCTTATGTTTTTTTCAGGCTTCATAAATGAATGAATACGCACCCAACCTGCTATCCTGAAGGGGGTACCAAATTTCCCAATTGTAACAAACTTGCTTATATCAGCGGTAATGTTTTGATACATGAGTGATGCTTATTTGGTTTAATTATGCTGTTATTTTTTAGTAATTGCACTAGTTGACTTATCTAACTTAGTAATAAGATTCTTTACTCTATTGGATAACTGAGCACCTAATAAAATCCAATATTTGATTCTCTCACGTTTTACATGAAGCCGTTTTTCTTGCCCATGTGCAATTGGATTAAAATAGCCTAATCGTTCGATATAACGAGCCTTCAAAGCGCGTCGCTTATCTGCCACAACTATATGATAGAAAGGACGTTTTTTGGCACCACCACGTGCTAAGCGAATTACAACCATGTTCTACTTACTCTATTTTAGTTACTGAATTAAAAAATCTTTATATCTACTGGTCAGAACTTGTATTTTACGCTAAATTTTATAAAAAAAATAGCCTTTTTAGCTTAGAATGTCAGAATATTAAATATGAGTGCTAATTAACTAATCAAACCTGTGATAATTAATTTGAGGTTAAACGTTCTTGCAATCCTTGTATTATTTTTGTAATGCCGCCTTTACGAGATAATTTTTTAATCAATTTTTGCATTTGTTGATGTCTTTTTAACAGTTGATTTACCTCTTGGATTGCAGTACCAGATCCTTTTGCTATTCGTTTTTTCCTTGAACCTTTAATTAAAATTGGATAGCAGCGTTCCTGAGGGGTCATAGAATCGATAATCGCTGCTTGTTGAATCAGTTGTTTGTCGTTTATCCTAGATTTGCTTTCTTCAGAAATTGTACTCATGCCTGGTAATTTTTCAACGAAACTTGTCAAACCTCCAAACTTACTCATTTGACGAAGTTGCTCTCTGAAATCTTCTAAATTAAAATTTTTGCCTTTTGAAATTTTTCGGGCTAATTTTTCTGCCTTTTTTCTATCAATCTTTTGTTCAATTTCTTCGATTAAGGATAAAACATCTCCCATACCTAAAATTCTAGATGCAATACGCTCAGGGTGGAATGGCTCTAATGCATCAAGTTTTTCACCTATTCCTAAAAATTTAATTGGCTTTCCAGTTACACGACGGATAGAAAGTGCAGCACCACCTCTTGTATCACCATCAATTTTAGTTAAAATAACTCCAGTCAATGGTAAAATATCATTAAATACTTTCGCAACATTTACAGCATCTTGTCCCGTCATGCTATCTACAACTAACAATGTTTCAGTTGGGTTTAAGGTTACATGTAATTCTTGAATTTCAGACATCATTTTATCATCAATATGCAAACGTCCAGCTGTATCAACAATGAGTACATTTTGATGAGAATGTTTTGCAGCTTCCAGAGCAGCTTTAGCGATTTCTACAGGTTGTTCACTTGAATGACTAGGAAAAAAAGTTGCCTTTACTTGTTCTGCAACCCTTTTTAATTGTTCAATTGCCGCTGGACGATACACATCACAACTGGCAACCATAACTTTTTTGTGCTGTATTTTTTGTAAATGTTTTGCTAATTTTGCAACACTTGTTGTTTTGCCTGAGCCTTGTAAACCTGCTATCAATATAACAACTGGTGGTTGTGATTTTAGCATTAATGTCTCATTTTTTATACCCATTAACTGTATTAATTCTTCATTGACAATTTTGATTAAAAATTGTTTTGGTGATAATTTTTCAGATACTGTCAGCCCAAGAGATTTTTTTTCCACTTGCTTGATAAATGTCTTTACAATATCTAAGGCAACATCAGCCTCAAGCAATGCTTTTCTAACTTCACTTAGAATCTTTTTTATGTTTCTTTCTGTAAGCTTTGCTGTGCCTGTTAAATGACGTAATGTTTTACTTAAACGTTCAGTAAGGTTCTCAAACATAATTTAAAATATTCCTCTTATAACTAATATTTTATATATATAAATTCACACACAAATATGTGTTTTATATTATCACGAATAGTTTAGAAGGTATGTATGCTATGTTATTATTTTCTGAATAAGGCCTATGTGTGCTGTTATGATAGAAATAAATTTAGCCATATTGTCTAGTAGATGTAATGTAACAATGGAAACAGGCGCTATGCGACTAGTTATAGTAATAGACATCGTAATAAAGTTTTTGAAAAGTTTGTTGAAAGGAAGTAATTATTATTTACAATGACTATATTATCATAATAATTAACCTATTAAGGTAGCATAGTTTTGAAGTATGTTGGATGTCTGTAAAGTAAAAAAATAGTATAGTTATGTTATTTAGAATTGAAAATAATTAGTTTTTATTTGTTTGATTAGTGATATTTATTGTTTATGTCAGTTTTCAATTATTTAAATAAATTTAAACTACGCTGAGTTTAGCGTATATGTTGATTTTATGTGCTTAGTATATTGGCTAATATTTTTTAATATAAAATTCAGCTAAATTGCTAGTAAAAACTAGCTATTTTTTACGCTACATGATTTATATTTCGATATTATTTATATTAAAATATCAGTAAATGTCTATATATGATCTATTGTTTTTTACAGAAATATTTTAACATCTGTTATGGCTAATCGCTATAATTATTGCTATATTTTAGACTTTGACTTGAATTTTGTACTTGTTAATTAGTTGTAGTTTTTTATTTAATATTAAGTTATGAAATGAATAAATTTATTAGAGTATATTTTGCGCATTTTAGCAAGCATTACTGAAAGTAGCATATAGAAAATTATCTTAATTATAATATTTAGGTATGATTGTATTTTTTATATAGTCATGATAATTAAATACTTTACTTATCTAAATATAGTATTTATATACAAAATACTATATTATTTTAACAAATAGTAGGTTTTTTGCCTTTGGCTTGATAGTTTAAATTTTCTAAAATTGTTATTGATGTTTTATTGTAATAATACTTTCTGTAATGTGAATTTGAATCATTGCAATGAAATATTTATTCATTATCCATGTGCTGTTATATGTTACTATAAAGATGCGATTGATATAATAAATAAGGTAAATTGAAATATCATTAACGTACTGTGTATTTTGAATTTAGCATACATATTTGGATAAAATATGAAATGAAAATATAGTTAGAGATTTTCTAAGAAATTTTGATAAAAAAAGTGCTGTGCTTTAGTTATTTATATTGATATTTTATAAACATTTTCAGTAGTTTTTAAGAAAGGTGGGAATAATTGGATTGTTTCTGTAATATTGTAAGTTCAGGCTCTCAAAGATTTAAAACATTTATGTAGAGAATCGTGGTTGTATTAAGATGCTAATTATCAAAAGTCAGTTCCATCAGCCATTTAATGTATAAAATGGATTAACGCAAGGTATTAAGCGATGCATATCCTAGGTACAGGGATGTAAAAATCCTTCATGGGATGTAATTAGTTAGGAGGACATTTCGAACAATGTTTGAAATGAGTTAAAAATTGCACTAAACTTGTTTTTTTGTTTTATGAAATTATGAATGTATTGCTAAATTTGTAACGAATTTTTCATGTGGACGGTTATTTTAAATTGGTAAGGTGTGTAGTAAAAGGGTAGCAGAATTGATATAAATATAAGGAACTTACTAACTTAAGTTGTCAATATATGTAAATGTTTATTTTTTTATTAATGTGTCTAAATTACTATACAGTTTTTTTAATAAAGTATTTTATAGTAATATCTATGAAGTAGAATTGACGTTTTGCGAATCTTTCTATGATATCTCCGGTAAATATACAGAAGCAATTGAATAGGAATAATGATTCTAATTGGATGCAGTTAGCATTGGATTTAGCAAAACAAGCTGCAAGTCAAGGAGAAGTACCTGTTGGTGCTGTGGTTGTAAAAAACGGTAAAGTAATTGGTCAGGGCTTTAATCAACCGATTACTAACTGTGATCCTACAGCGCATGCGGAAATACTAGCTTTACGTAATGCAGCTAAAGCATTGAATAACTATCGGTTATTAAATACTACTTTGTATGTGACTTTAGAACCCTGCACTATGTGTGCTGGTGCTATGTTATATACACGTATACAACGTTTAGTGTTTGGAGCAAGTGATTTTAAGACAGGGGCAGTTGGTAGTGTTTTTGATTTATATTCACACCATTGGAATCATCGCATTGAATATACTTCAGAGGTACTGGCAGAGCCTTGTCGACAATTATTGCAGGCATTTTTTAAAAAAAGACGTAACTAAAATTATCGAACTATTATCTTTCCAAAATTGAAACAATGATAAGAGATATTCAGGTGTTGAAATGTAATTGTAAAATTGGCCATAGATATATTATATAAAATATCAATTGTATCATGAATAGGGAGGTAAGTTGTTATTAAGATATAAAAGTGCGATTTGATTTGTTTGTCGAATTAAAGTGATATAGTTTTATAAATTAAAATATTAGTTGTTGCTGATATTTAATTAAATACAGCAGTAATTTTTGGATTTACATCTGTATGTTAAATTGTCACATCTGATTACTGCATGAACATGTCGACTAATGTAGATTTGTTTTGTTCGATATATTACGTACTTATTAACAATTTTAACGTACAAAAGAGGGTCATAGAGCTATGCTTTTCTAAGGGTATCAATGATATAATTGCTTAGTTGAATGTTTGTATTGTATTTTTTAAATTTTATGTTGCGGATTTTTTTATGCATTATGCAGTTAAACATCAGATTTTAGAAAGACAAAATGACATTTTAACTCAGGTGTTATTGAGTATAAACACAATATTAACGCAACAACGCAGTTTAAATCACACATTAAAACTGTCAATTTTGAAATTATTAGCATATTAATTGCTATCGTTGTTATTTATTTGTAGCGTAAGCAATGAAATTTCGTGCAGTATTTTTTCAGTTAGGTAAAATTGATAATTTAATGTAATGAGTTTTAGGGAATTGGTAATTGTAAAAATTTTGTATTTCAATAATTATGGAACGATAATCCATATTTTAAACTGCAATATAATTTGCAACATTATTTGTCACATGAAAATTAATATTGAATGTAGTCATGTGCAAAAAAGAGCCTATATAATAAATGATTAACATGGCGTTACAAACACCACGAGATGACTTATAAACAAATGTATTTGCTAGCTAGTAAATACACGTGGTAGCAGTAAGACTGATGATCAAGGTGTATGTCATTTGTGAAGCTACTGAGAAAAAAAAGACTTTGAAATTAATAATTTAATTAAATACTTGTCTAAATAATGCAGTTTTCAGTACATAAGATGTATGGAAGTAATGATGTTTTCAGACTATTATGTTAGTACAATAGTAAATATTAATGTATACTGTCACTTCTAAATTGTTGATATGTCATATTAGCTATAGAATTAACTTTTTTAGAATAACTAAGGTGGCTGGGAGATTAGTTTTTTGAGAGTTTTTTTACAAAAGGTTATGCCATTACACATGTTATCATTCTGTGTTGGATTCTTGGCAAACTGTAAAATCTCCTGGTTTAAAAACTTGCTTATTAAGGCTTTTATTAAAAAATTTTCAATCATACTTTCCGAAGCATTTGTAGAAGTACCTGAAGAATATTCAAGTTTTAATGATTTTTTTATACGAGCTTTAAAGCCTACCTCTCGTCCTATATTTAATGAACCAAATGCCATTGTAAGTCCAGTAGATGGTACTATTTCTCAAATTGGTTATATATGTAACAATAGCTTGCTGCAAGCAAAAGGGTACTCCTATACAATAAATGCACTACTAGGACAAAACATGTCTGAGATTTTTCAAAATGGCGCTTATATCACAATCTATCTTTCGCCTAAAGACTATCATCGTGTACATATGCCAATACTAGGTATCTTAGAACAAATGACTTATATTCCAGGTAAACTTTTTTCTGTAAATCGAAAAACAGTTTTAACGCTACCTAATCTATTTACTCGAAATGAACGCGTTATTACTTTATTCCAAACTAAATTGGGAAAAATGGCTGTTGTTTTAATAGGTGCTATGTTTGTAGGTAGCATTGAAACAACTTGGGCAGGTACTGTGAACCCATATCATTCAAAAGAAATTCATAGAATCCATTATTCAACTAAACAGGCAATTGATAAAATTTGTTTTAATCATGGCGAAGAAATAGGCCGTTTTAAAATGGGTTCAACGGTCATTGTGTTATTTGAGGACAAAAATGTGGGTTGGCTAGATAACTGTTTAGCTGAAAATTATATCAAAATGGGAGAAAGTATTGGAATATTAGCTGTTTAGCCTTTAATAGTTTAATTATTCTCTGCACTTTGGATACTGTATTTTAGATAAACTAAAATTTCTTAAATGTTAGAATTTTTTAAATTTAGCATTGATAATCGTGTAGTTTAGTAAATTTGCTATTTACTAATAATTGCAATGCGTTAAGATGTTGCTACATCATTTTTAATACTGTAGTCTTAATATCTCATGTCATATAAATGAATGGAAGGTATAATTTTGACAGTGTCACATCTCTATCGATTGTTAGTGAATTATAGAAAATATTGCATGTGTTTAAGTATCATAAGTTAAGTGATGTATAAACGAAATATTCAGATATTGGTTACTGAGAGCCTTGGACAATTAAAGTATCTTGACGATTACCTTATTGTGTGTAGTCGTAGTCTAGATCTCCAATGCAGATTTTTAGATAAATCTATATGATGTTTGACTATTTTATGATTTGTAAATGAGCAAACATTACATCTATTAGATGTTAAAATATTAGTTTAGATAAATACATTTCTATGTTATTCGACAGTACCTGGTATAAAACATTTTGCTAAGGTTAGCAGATGAAAAAATTAATGGTTTTTAAAAGGTAAAGGTATGGATGGTTAAATTGCATTTGGTGATTAATTGTAGTACTCATTCTAGTTTACCATATGAATAATTTACGTATAGATTAGTATGAGTATCTTTTGATGATTTATATGATTCATGAAGTTATCAAAATATGTTTTAAAGCACAGCAGGTTGTGTTGCCGTTATTATCCCATTAGAGAAAATAGTACATTTGTATATAAGTTTTTTTAAAAAAATCGCACAATTTATTAACATTTTACGTTTGATGCATTTGCTATAATTCGTTTATAGAAAGATTTTGATTATACTAGGATTTTTAAATAGGTATATTGTGGAACAAAATATTCATTGATGATATGCTGTACACATTACATTTTTTTACAAAAGGGTACTGCAGTAAATTGTCTGTTTTGTGATATTAAATAGTAACTATAGATATGCTAAAATTAGCAAAAGTAAAAAGCGCTGCTATTCTAGTAAATCTGAGTGATATAGTCTTGCGTAACAACGCTTGTACAACAGTAGCGGTCACTATTTGATGGATTAATGGGTGTGTACTTTGAGCCGTTGCATGAGATTTGCCTAAGTTTTAGAGATATATTTATTAAAGTATGATGGAGTAAAAAAAAATGCTGATTGTATCTAAGTTAAGAAATAAATTAATTTAGTGAGCTAAAAAATTTAAAATTAGTAGGAATTTGGCGTAATTAGATTTTGATCGGATATGGTGACATGTTTTAGTTAAATGACTTTTTATTGTTGACATATCGATTGTCTGCTAGTACTCTCATTGTTCTTGAGTGACTGTAGTCAAAATTAGTTTTGTTGTTTGAATAATAGGTAATTGAATATTGGGTTTCTTGACGGTTAAAGGACGGAGTGGTATAAGGTTTTTAGGACATTAATGAGTATGATAGAAAGGGGGCTTTGATTGTGAATAAAGCACAGCTAATAGATGCAGTTGCCTTATCTGCAGATTTGCCGAAAATATTGGCTAATAAAACATTGAACGCTGTATTGGATAGTATCACTGAGGCCTTAGTTGAAGGTGATTGTGTATCTTTAGTTGGATTTGGAACTTTTACTGTTAAGACGCGTGTGGCTAGAATTGGACGTAATCCAAAAACTGGGGTTGAAATTCAAATTAATGAAGCTAAAGTGCCAACTTTTAAGGCTGGTAAGGTTTTGAAAAAGGCTGTTAGTCAGTCGTGTGTTAGAGAAAAATGTAATACTTTGGATGTTTAGCTTAGTTGCTATAGTATCGTATTTTATCAATAAAAATTAATTAGTCATTGCCATATGTATAAACCAAAGTACGAGGAGCGGTAGTTCAGTTGGTTAGAATACCGGTCTGTCACGCCGGGGGTCGCGGGTTCGAGTCCCGTCCGCTCCGCCAATTACCATTGCTTGTCATCCTAATTAAATGGGTTTGGTATGCTTCAAATTATTCGTGAAAGAGCACAAGGGATCGTTGCTTGGACGTTTGTTATTTTTATTACCTTGACTATTGCTATGTGGGGTTCAGATAATTATAGCATTAAAAGTACAAATGGTGTTGCTGCTACAGTCAATGGACAAAAAATTACATGGGAACAAGTTGATAATTTATCTAAGCAGTATCTGCAATACCTTTCACTTTCTAATGCAAAGTTTTTTACACAAATAAATTCAGAAATATTAAAGCAACAAGCACTGAAAGATTTAGTGATGCAAGTAGCTTTTAATTCACAAACACAGCGTTTAAATCTTTTAATTAGTGATGAGCAACTTATTCATAAAATTTCAACTGATTCAACTTTTCAAGAAGATGGTAATTTTTCAACTGATAGGTATAAATTGATTTTACGTCAAGCTGCTCAATCCGAAGAGGATTATGAACGTAAATTACATATGCAAATGATAAAAGAGCAATTAAAGGGTGCCTTAGTAGCCTCTAGTTTTATGGTTGATGCAGAAATTGAACGAATTATGTCGTTATGGCTTCAGAAACGTGATTTTGGCTACGTGATTGTACCTGTTAATCGTTTTTTTACAATAAAACGTATTCCTCAATATGAGGTTGAAAAATATTATCAACAGCACCAAGGTACTTTTGTCGTACCAGAGCAGGTTCAATTGTCATATGTTCAGTTGGATCTAAATGAATTAGGCAAGACTTTCGTAGCTGATGAACAAATATTACAAGATTTCTATGAAAGACATCAAGCATCATATGTTGTAGCTGAAGAGGTTCATGTTCGGCATATTTTAATTACAGCATTGAATGATTCAGATGCAGAGAAAAGTGGTGAAGCTAGAGCAAAGATTGATGATTTATTAATGCAAATTAAATTAAACGCTGATTTTGAAAGCTTAGCTAAAAAATATTCGGAAGATATTGATAGTGCATTGAAAGGTGGGGATATTGGTCATGTTGGCCGTGGTCAGGTGGTAAAATCTTTTGAGAATATAGCATTTGGTTTGGAGAATCCTTATGAGGTGTCTGAAGTTGTACAAACAGAATATGGTTATCATATTATTCAACTGTTAAGTAAGAAAAAAGCTTATACTAAACCTTTTGAAACTGTCAAAATGGAAGTTGAGTTGTATTATCGACGTGAGGAAGCGGAACATCAATTTTTAGAAAAATGTGAAGAACTTGCGAATCTAGCATTTGAAAATCCAGAGTCATTAAAAGTTGTCGCTGAAAGTACTGGGTTATCAATTAAAGAAACCGGTTTTTTTGGACGTGGAGGTGGAGATGATATTGGAAATGTTCAAGAAGTTGTGGAAGTAGCTTTTCAAAGAGATATGATTAATCAAATTAAAAATAGTGATTTAGTATGGTTAGATGCAGAGCACTATATTGTATTTCGAGTGAAGAATTATTTGCCGGCTAGATCTCAAACATTAGAGGAGGTTCATAGTGATATTGAAGTTAAATTACAAGATAATAAAGCAGCTGAACAGGCTAAGGCATTAGGTGAGGAAATATTGGCAGCATTAATGCAAGGTGAAGCACCATATAAATTGAGTAAAATGAATAGATTAGAGTGGGTGTCGCAAAAGGATATTAAACGTACGAATAACGATGTTAATCCAGTTATTCTGCAAGAGGTTTTTGAGCTACCTAAGCCTAATAGACACCAATTTTCCTACAAAGGATTCACATTATCCAATGGAGATTATGCTGTGCTTTCTCTATCAACAGTTCATGAGGATATTTCAGGGAAGAATAGAGAAAGTAAACTTTTATTTAAAAGTCAGGTTGTTTCAGCTTTAGGTCAATTTGAGTATCAGTTATATGAAATGGGATTGATTAATCAGGTTGATGTTAAATTCGAACAACTACCTAATTAATGATTGTTGTGTTACGTGGAGATATTGTGTAACGAATGACTTCTCAAGTTAGAATATCTTCTAACTTTCTTAGTTCTGAAGGCTATATTAATAGCGTTCTAAAAAAGTGTCTTTGTTATTTTTTGAATGATCCAATGATCATTGTTAAATCATAGCATGTACATTAGAACAGGTATCAATTGTTTTGTGCTCATTTTAAGCTAGTCTTTAATATGCATATTTGTAAATTTCATAAATATTTATACATGAAAGTATTTTATATGCTAATTGATATGGCAATGTTAGAATATTTAATTATAGTCATGAGTAAGGTGTAGTTATAAAACAGCGTGATGAGTGAAAATTGAAATTGATTTTTGACTCAAAATAGATGAAATATGTAGCCATATTAGTTAACTATGTATTATGAAGGTGGAGTTAAGTAATTTTGTCCTTTTTGAAAAAGATTTTATCAATATAGTTAATATGTCTGCTTATGGGTAAAATAGTCATTATTTTTTAAATATATACGAAACAGATTGTGTGCTCATTGATACATATTGAACATTTAGCGTTTTCAATTAAGCATTAAAAAAATTAAATAACAGAGATTATAATATTTAAGTTTGTGACCAATTGGCACAATTCGCTGACAGCAATTGTTATGCTTTCAATTTCTAGGAGAAATGGACGTGTTGTGTAACATAGTATTTGTTACATGATGTAATTGGCACTGATACTTTTTTTAAATTTTGCTAAGGCTAACAATAGCAGGTAAAATTGCGCAGTTATTTTAACAATTTTTCAGATAAGTATTTTGATGAGAAGCATGAAAAGATGTATAATGCTGTGCATGAACGATTAATTTTTTCTTAGTTGCTTAAGGGAAGGTAATAATTTTGATTATGTGACTGATGTATGTTTTCGTTGTTGATTAAGTAATTCTTTTGAATCTAAATGTATTTTTTGTAAAAATTTTTCTAAAACTAAGCTTTTAGGTAATTCAGTGATTAAATTTTGACCTATCTGAAGTTTTTTGAGCACTGGAAGCTTAGTCAGTAGCATTGGAAAATATGATAGCTGTGTTTCTTCAAGTACAACTTCTTTAAGGCTAGTTAATCGCCTAAATGTATTAGGTAAAGCTTTAAGTAAACTTTTTTGAACAATAAACTGTACTAATTTTCTTAAATGTCCAAAATTCTGAGGTAAATGATAAAAACTACATTTAAAAATTGTTAATGAGTATAAATTCGGACACCGTTTTAATAAATATGTTAAAGTTAATTCAGAAAAAGCTGTAAGACCTTGAAAAGTGATTATTTTAGCTTGAAAGCCTGCTTTTTGAATAAGTTGCTTGGCTATACGATGATTCCATAGTTGCAATAGTGCTTTTCTTTTTACAAGTGTAGAGTTTTGAAATAGTTCACTTTGCTGTTCTATCTCTTCGTAAACATTATCTTCTGATGCGAGTACAGCATGCTGTTTGTTTTCTAATAAGAACCGATATCCTCGCATTTGCTCATGTTGGATTTGGGGATACAGGCGATCGTAACGTTGCTTAAAATCATCTTCACAATGTTCCATCCATATTAAATGAGGAAAATTTCTATAGAGTGCATGTACTTCTTTAAGCCACAATCCACTATTTAAGCGAATTTGATTTTTAATCCACTGATTAAATATCGTACTTACGCTATTCATTACCGTACCTAGGATAAAGTCAATAAAATAAAAATTACCAGTATCAGTGTACTACAAATAAAAAAAAAAAACTTAAAATAAGTATTTATTTGAAATTTTTTTAAGGATAGATCGTCTGAAGCTGTATTGGCAATAATAGATTGCGTTGATTTACCTAAAAATCGAGCTTGATAATCACCAATTACCTCTTTTGATAGTCCAATAATACCAATTATATTGATTAGCAACATATTATTTAGTGCAATATCAGCGATTAACCATACTAACTGCACACTACAACAAGCGCCAATTGGAATCATAATAATGAAACACCAACGAAACCAATAAATAGCATGCTTAGGAAGCAAAAAGCTTACTGCTTTTTCAGCGCAATGTGCCCAAGTTAAAATAGTCGTAAAGGCAAATAAAGTTAGTGTAAATATAACAATATATCCAGCGTATAGGTGGTTTAAGCCAAGTACAAAGGCCTTTGTACATATATTCGTACTTTGCAAACTAGTCATTTGCCAAGTATTTGTCGTCAATAAAACTAAACCGGTTATCATGCATATCAACATAACAATAAGTGGTGCAACTGTACTAACCATACCTTGAATGAATGCTAACTCTTGAAGATCGATATTTGTTTTACCCATGTTAACTTGAGCATGCAATATTGGAGCTATACCAACACCAGCATCTGTGGCAAATAATCCTCGATCAAAACCAACACGTATAGCTTGAAATATTGAATAACCTAAAGTACCACCTGCAACGGATGTAGGATTAAATGCTGCTTGTATAATTAATTTTAAGGCTGGTAAAATTGAATGATGATAGAATGTTAAAATTATCAAACAACTTAACAAATAGATAATAGACATAAATGGCACTATGCGTGTGGCGATTTTAGTAAGTGTGCGAACTCCCTTTATTAGTACTAATGCTACCAATATTGCCATAAAACAACCTGTATAAATAGGTGAAATACCTGCATCAGCTAATGGTAATGCTATTGAATTTACCTGAACTAGATTTCCAACAGTTAGTGCTGAAATAATGGTAAATAAAGAAAAACATTTGGCTATCTTTTTAAAACCAAGTCCTTTAGATAAATAATACATAGGCCCACCTACCCAGCCTTCACAACTTTGTGATGAACGTTCACGATATTTTACACTTAAATAGCACCCAGAAAATTTGATAATAATACCTAAAATAGCCATTACCCACATCCAAAATAAAGCACCAGGGCCACCAGTACTTAACGCTAAAGCAATTCCAGCAATATTACCCGTCCCTAAGTTACCACCTAACACAACAGTTAATGCTGAAAAAGAAGATAATGAAGATTCATGATTTTTGTTACTTTTAAATGCATACTGAAAATTTTTAGGGAAAAGACTGATTTGTAACCAGCGTAAACGAATTGATAAATATATGCCTACAAAAACAACCAATGGGATCACTAGTGTCATGCTAATAATTTCTTTAAATAATTCAATGATATATATCAACTTACTAAGCTTAAATATTCAAAATATAACATTTCATATCCTTCGAGAGATTAAAATTAAGACGTTCAATTTAACTATTGATGTATTTTATTTTTAAATATCAGACAGTTATACGTTTATATTAAATAGTCGTTTATAATTTTTAGTAGTGTGCTGTGCGAATTCTTCTATTTTAATTTCCCTTAATTTAGCAATCTGATGTGCAGTATGGATAATATGACTAGGCTGATTAATTTTACCTCGATAAGGAACAGGTGTTAAATAAGGGCAATCAGTCTCAATTAAAATTCTGTCTAGTGGTACTCGTTTAGCAATATCTTGTAAGGCACGAGAATGTTTAAATGTAATAATACCTGAAAAAGAGATATAAAGCCCCATTGCCAATGCTTCATCGGCAAAATCTTGATCTTCGGTGAAACAATGAATAACTCCACCAACGTTTTTAGCATTTTCTTCTTTTAAAATTTGAATAGTATCTTTTGTAGCTTTTCTGGTATGTATAATTAGCGGTTTTTGACAATCAATAGCAACTTGAATTTGCGTTTTAAATCGTTTTTTTTGAGTTTCAATATCATTTGTCAGTTTATAATAATCAAGTCCTGTTTCACCAATTGCAATAATGTGTTTATGATTTACCAGTGCTAAATAATCTGTTTTATCTGGCTCTATTATATTAGAAAGTTCATTTGGATGCATTCCAACAGACATACAAATTTCGCTATATTGTTTACATAAAACTAATAGTTTAGCATGTTGTTCTAGACGTGTTGCAACGCAAAGAAAATGCTTGATATTGTTTACTTTTGCGTTAGTTATAACAGTTTGCTCTGTTATACCTAAAACATCATAATCGATTAGCTGAAGATGACAATGAGAATCTACAAACATGTTATTAAGCAATGCGGTTAATTAAATAGCGTAACAAGTTAAAAAACTTGCATTTTAGTGATAGCTTTCGCCTGAGGTTTAGAAAAAATAGAATTATTTTATGCCTGAAAAATCACTAAGCTATTGTTCTAAGTTAAAAATCTAGGTTATTATAATAATAATATATGGGTTGGAAGATTTGATTGCAAGTTATTGAGAACAGTTTTTATGTTTATTAATCATCTTTCTTCTAAGTATCATATAGATTGTCAATACTTATTTATTTGCGCATTTGCGGCCTGCGCGCTAATCGTAGCTATGTAGATGAATTTTATTTGTAAGTTAACTTTTTTAGAAATATTGAATTGAATGTAAGTGTTTTTGAGTTTCATAATTTCAGCGTGTTTACGTAATTTGTCATATTTACTGAGTATGTGAACATATAGCCATTCTAGTGCCATTTTGTTCTAATGGCTAATTGACTATTGCTTTTTTTTGTACCTATGGATGTATTGTTTACTAGTTTTATATAACTGCCGTTGATTCCATTTTTCTCCTAAAGGTGTTCTCAGTAAAAAAAATTGAATTATATTTAAATGATTTTTGCTAGAATAGGTAACTCGGAATCGATTCAAGAATACAAAAAGGTAAAATATCAAATTAATTTCCCTTTAATAGAAAATATATTATATAGAGTTCTACTTGATTATTGAATTTATTTATTGTTTTCTCTTTCAAGTCTATTTTTTACATAAATGAGGTTACGTAACCAACTAATAAGCAAATTTTCTAGAAATAATTGTATATTTAAACGACCTTGGGTAAAGAACTCATACCTTGCAGCATTGATTTTATCAAAAATTGGCCATAAGATATTCAAATTTTGCATCATACTAATCTCTGAAATTTTAGTATGATAATTATCCTTGACTATTATGTCTGGAATTTGTATTATCATTTGTTTACGTAGTAAAATTGTTAATATTATCCAAAATTCTTCTAATATTTGATTAGGATTATGCTGTATCCAGCTTTCGACAACTGACACTGAATGTGTTTCCTCTAATTTAAATAAACGGTATAAGTCATTTATGATTTGATTTCTAATTAATTGTTTTATGTTTGCCTCAGATGAAAAGTGTAAAATATCTGAAGATTCTAATTGAAGTAATATGCATCTACTAACAATAGTTTCAAATAAACGTTTAGAATTTATTGTAATTAAAAATAAATGTGTATTAGCTGGAGGTTCTTCTAGTATTCTAAGTAATGCATTGGCTGCTTGTATATTTAAATATTCAGCAGTAATAATCACAGCAAGCTTATATGTACTAAACTGTGGTTTTCCATTAAATATAAAGGCTTTAAGTTCACGAATTCTATTAATTGTGATAATTTTTTGCCATCTTGAACCTTCAGGGATGATTTCAAAAAAATCAGGATGTGTTTCTGCATGAAATAATTGACATATTTTGCAAACATTACAAGGTTTTAAATCATTCACTGTTTTACAAAGTAGCCATTGTGCAAAAGTTCTAATACTTGAGTGTATTTGCTTAATCTTAGTAGTTGAGATCAACATAGCATGTGGTAATTGTTGTTGCTTTGCTAGCTTATATAGGGTATTTAACTCACTCATAGCAGCTAAACACTTGTCGTAAATTATTTTGAATATCAGTTAATGAACGATCTACATTTATTACCCGATACCGTTTAGAATATTTAACTGCTCGCTTTAAATATGTACTTCGAACTCTCTCAAAAAAAGCTAGTTTTTCCTGCTCAAAGCGATCATTCGAGCTACGATTTCGAGTACGACGCAAACCAACCTCTACTGATACATCAAATAAGATCGTTAAATCAGGTCTAAAAGAACCTTGTATCATTTTTTCTAAAGATTCAATGTATTTTATGTCAATCCCTCTACCACCACCTTGATAAGCATATGTTGCATCCGAAAAACGATCACAAAGGACACATATGCCTGATTTTAAAGTTGGACGAATAATATTATGGATATGTTGAGAACGTCCTGCAAATAACAGAAGCATTTCTGTTTCAGATGTGACTCTTTCCTCATGATTTTTTAATAAAATATTTCGGAGATTTTCTGCAATTGGGGTACCTCCTGGTTCACGAGTTACAATTAGTTTAACATTTTGTGCTCTCAAAAATTTAGCAATAAAATTGATATTAGTTGTTTTCCCAACACCTTCTATTCCTTCAAAGGTGATAAATTTGCCATTAAAATGACTTGTTACTGACATACTAACTCCTTATTGAGGGAAAAAAAATATTGTCAAAAATGTAGTGTTTTAACATGTTGTACAAGCTTAAAAAATGTGTGTTAGTAATAGTTGTTTAAAATTGAAATTCACCTAAAAACTAGTAATAGCATATTTTATCCTAAACAGAGTGTAGCACTTATCGATAGATTGTTTTCTCCAATGGGAAGAGATTTTGCTATATGGTCTGATGATGGTCTTAGTTATACTAGAATAGTGTCATTTGGTAGTGATGTGAATATACATGAATTAATATGTACCTTATCCCTAAAGCAATCCTAATTCTAATTTTGCCGCATCTGACATTCTATCTTGTGTCCAAATAGGTTCAAACACAATGTCTATTGTCACATCAGTCACATTAGCTGAAGCCAATACTTTTTGCTTAGCATCTGACGAAATTATAGGTCCCATACTACAGCCTGGAGCTGTCAATGTCATTTGAATTGTGACGTGATTGGATTTCATGTCAGGAGTTGATGTTACTTCACAATGATAAATAAGTCCTAAATCTACAATATTAACTGGGATCTCTGGATCATAACAAGTGCGTAGTACATCCCAGATCCTATTGATATTAACAGGACCTATTACCTCATTATTTTGATTATGCTTATAATCTAGCAATACTTTGTTTGGGATCTCTAAGCCTAAAGCATCTGCATTTTTAGCTTCTATTCGAGCTAATTGTCCTTCTACAGCAACAGTAATAGCACCACCCATTGATTGCGTAATCTGTAATTGTGTACCTATCGGGATAGTAAAGGGTACTGCATCCGGGATTCTGAGTGCTCTACAATTTTTTAATAAAGTTATCCATTTACTTTTATGAATCATTATTTTAATATCCAAGATAGATTGACGTCTGAAGCAGATTATAGCCTTTTCATTCTGAGAACAACCAATGTGTTATTAAATGAGTCAATACAATTCAAATTATTTTATACACTATGAAGTATTACTGATACATATATGTGAAAACTAAAATGATAATTTTAACACTTTCTCTGTATATATTTTTTGTAAAAATACTACTCAATCTACAATTAATTGAAATATTATCTAAAGTATCTGAGATATTTATATCTGATTTTTAGTAATTAAGTAATATTGCATGCTTGTGCCACTCATTTTAATACCATAGCATAAACAGTAATTAGTTTTTTCTATGGTTAAATATTTAGAAACTTTAAATGTTGACTTTTTTTTACTGTGTGTAAAACATTCAATAGTTAAACATAGCTGACAAGCATGATTTTTAAATTTTACAGCAATCTATGTAAGTGACTAACTTTATTTGATTGCATTATGCTAAGGAACAATATTTTTTACAGAAGATATGTAGTTGTATTGTATATTTTTATTAAATAAATTATTAAAGTCATTTTTACCATATGGATCAGTAAATGTATTTTTGAAAATACTACTTATTTTTTAAAAATCGCTAATATCATTGATATGTTGAAATACAAGATACTATGAATGTCCAGTGAGTACCTTACAATGTACCTTTCTATAGTATATGCATATCTTTTCTACCACTGTAGTTGTTATTCAGTAAAAAGATTGACATCTAATCAATTTAATTTTTAATGAATAAAATTGTCTGTTATAGCTTTCTAATTTGTTCATGATTTAAGCAAACAATTTTACTTGTATAGTAAAATAATTTGCTTAATATGACAGTGACTATATTTTAATAAGCATACTCTATGAGTTTATGAATCGTAGTTTTTTAACCTGTTAATTATTACCTGATTAGCCTTTTTATTAAATGAAGATTTTATATTTAGTTAGATGTTGCCTAATATTTTTATTGTTTGATTTTGCTTGTTTATAAATGATGAATTGTTGCTATTTTCTCAAATTTCGCTATTAATGCTTTTGCTGTATAAAAGCTAAATACTTGTAAAGTACAGTTTGTGTTTTTAATCATATGTTAAAATATATTTTATAGTTTTTTTATTTTGTTTTATCTTTAATATCCAAACAAGTGACAAGATTAGAGTAACAGCTAAAGATATTCTTACTTACATAGATTTTTATATATGTTTCATTTAATTTTAAAATAAAGTTGCTACCTTTTTTAAAAAGTGTTTAAGTTTTTTTAGAACATTGTGTTATATATCATTTTATATTTGATATTATGGTTACGATAGATAGTTTTCATCATTGATATATTATTTACACTAAGATAGCTAATTTTGAATTTAGAGTAATATATTAAGTGATAAATAATAAGTTTGTTTTAAATTGCTTGCATTTAAATAATTTTGTTTTATTTTTATGGAACGCTTTATCATAATATGGTTAAATCATAACTTATATTTACTTTTTTAGTTTGTAAGTCGGTCTCTTTTTTTAAAAAAATTATTAATATGTATAAATTTAATTTCAAAAAGCGGTTAGATTAGTTAACATATGATACTTTGACATCTGTTATATGTCTAAACTTTATCATGATTTGGATAGTATGGTACGAAAGGAGAGACTCGAACTCTCACGGGGCTAAGCCCACTGGAACCTAAATCCAGCGCGTCTACCAATTCCGCCACTTTCGCAGTAATTTGCATTATAGGTGGGCCGTGTAGGTCTCGAACCTACGACTAGCTGATTAAGAGTCAGCCGCTCTACCAACTGAGCTAACGGCCCAAAAATTTAAATACTTATCAGAAGTTATTAGTCTTACAAGTTATTTTACAATATACATATAGTAGTTGGGTGAACGAGGGGATTTGAACCCCCGACGACCGGAATCACAATCCGGGACTCTACCAACTGAGCTACGTCCACCATAAAGTTTTATGGTGCGCCTGGCAGGACTTGAACCTGCAACACTTGGCTTAGAAGGCCAATGCTCTATCCGATTGAGCTACAGGCGCTTAATTATTATTTTGCAATGTATTGTCAGGGTAGAGGGATTTGAACCCCCGACTCCCTGCTCCCAAAGCAGGTGCGCTACCAGACTGCGCTATACCCCGAGATTTACAACTTTCAATGTGGTGATGATAATACCTGTATCAGCAAATTAGGTCAAACATATTTTTAATGAATTGTTTATAATAATTTAAGCTAGTAGAATAGATATCAGTAGTTTTCAGATCACGATAGATGATGTTGTTCTTCCAATTTGGTTTTATTCCTAATTAATTTGTATGAAAGATACAATGAATTAAAACGACATAATAATTTTGTAAGATAGCATTACAGTTATACATGAAAAGTGTACATTCTATCTATTATCATATAATATTTTATAAAGCTAGCAATAGATTGACTATATTTTTCATTTGAATTTACATATATAGTCAAATACAGTTTAAGTTTATTAAGATGGTGGTAAATTTGTTCAAAGAAAACAATTTGCACTATAGTTTGTTGCATGACTTTGCTTCGAGTTCAACAGAGCTAGAAATTGGAATGTCTACCATAAATTTAATTGTTTCTAAAGGATATATTAAATCGTTAAAATTTTAGTAAAAGCATAGATATTTATAAGGTTTTTGATTTCTAGACGTTCTTAGTGTTATAAAAATTGCGATATCTTGACAAGAGGCTTTAGTATATAATTCATGTACTAAATTACGCTGTAGTTTTTTGTCTGATTTTCTATGTTAGAAAATTGAATTATGTAAGCGAAGTCGTTAAGGAAAACGTTATTCTTTGGTGGTCAAATTGGACTTTGAATTTACGATTAACTATCATGATGTGTCTAAAATTGCTATTGTATGAATGTTATCATTAATACATAATTATGCACATAAAATGATATATTCATTCAGGTCTGATCAAAAAGTTAAATTCTTTTTTAGAAATATAGCAAATCTTATTACTTAATATATCCTATGTAAAATTAAAAGGTAGATGGAAATATATTTATTCTGGCCATATTTTGACGTTAACGTATCTGTTTGGCTGTTAAGTGTAAAATGATATAAAAGACTATAAATATAAAAATACTTTTGGAAAACATGGACACAATACTTCCGGTCATTAGCTTTGACATAGAGAAGGCATTCATATTAGAAATTTTTGAAAGTTTGCATGAAGTGGTTATTTATGAACGAATAAAACCTATGCAATATTAATGCTAGGATCAATTTAAGTATAGGATTTTAATTTCATTGTAAGTCATTCTATGTAATATAAGAATTATTATATGGCAGTAGTTGATTAGAAAATATAATTTATCTAACATTTATTTGATAGATGTAAATGATGAAGATGTTTTAGTCTGGTTTAAGGTAGTAATTACTATATTTGAAGTCAATGTAGTTGGCTGGATTTCTTTTAAATCCTTTTAGAATACATTTTATGGTGAAAAGCTAACGTATTTTTTTATTTTGGTGGGCCGTGTAGGATTCGAACCTACGACCAATGGATTAAAAGTCCACTGCTCTACCAGCTGAGCTAACGGCCCTCGAGATGAATTTGGCATTATACCGAATTGATATCAAGCGTCAAGTTAAAGTATGCCATGAATTATACAGAGAATAATTTAGTATGGTAAACTAAAAACTTGCTATTTTACTTACCTGGTATATTTTCCCATAGCACTTTATGTAACTGTATTTAAAATCTTGTTGATAAATTATCTTATAAAATCCAATCAGCTAATTTTCTAGCAGGATCTTCATCATAACATGGAGATAACAAAATTTCACATAACGATGCTGATTGATATCGTATTAATAGATTTTTTGTTCATTCATCATCAATATGATCACAAATCACTACCTTAAGTTGATCTGTTGCTTTCAGAGATGGTAAGTTTTTGTAATGATTTTTATGGGATACATCTGATCTAGGAGTTTTAGAGTCCATTACTTTTTCGAGGATTAACAGTGCTTAAGTCGATTGCTCCACTTTTTTCTAAAGAAACCTGATATCATGCATCACAAAGTGCAGTTAATAAAAGATAAATTTTTTGGGTCAGTGTCTTACCTCCTGTCACCATAACATGGGAAGTTTGATAACTTGCTACTTGTTTAAGTAAAATATCTATTGGGATTTGTCCCGCCATTAAATGCAAAAGTGGTATCACAATATTGACATTGTAAAGGATAACCGGTTAACCGTATAAATACAGTTGAAAGTCCTACTGTCCGTGTTTTGCCTTGTGAGGACAAAATACTTCAGTGATTCGCAATGTATTATCAATTTAAGTTGTTATAAATAAAATCAAATAGAAAAGTCAAAAATACTTACCCTAGTTTTAAAATTGATATTAAAAGAAGAAAGACATCAGTTGAGCATCTATCTTACCAGCTTATTTAAGTTCGTGAGAGTAATTTGCCAATTTTGCAGTGCAAAAAACTATTCTGTCAAACCTTGCTCTTTTAATTGCTGTATTCTAGCTTCAGCAATTCGCGTTCTGGAAGAGTTAGGATGTTCATGTATTAATTGTGTTAGATAATTTTTAGCAGCAGTCCAATTTTCCTTATCGATTTCAATTAATCCTAGCTTAAGTAATGAGTCAATCGCTTTATGATGCTTAGCATAACAAGACGTTATCGTCTTAAAAGAGCTGATCGCTTTATCTAAATTCAATTGGTTAGTTTTGTCAATTTGCCATTGTGTTAAATAAATTTCCCCAATCCAGTAATGTGCATTCGGGCTATACTGTCCTTTTGGAAACTGCCACAGGAAATCTTGAAAAGCAATTAGTGCATCTTGGTAACGCTTTTGCTCAATAAATTGATAAGCTATTTCATATACGGACTGTTCAGATAGTTTTTCCTTTTGTGGGTTATATAGTTGTTGCTCTTTTTTTGAAGTTAGCGGTTTTGGTATACTAAAAGAATCAACAGCAGGGACGATATTTGTTGTAACTGTTTTTTTGATCTGTATTTTAAATAAGTGAGATAATCTATTGTCAAAATCTACATAGCGCTGCTCATGGCACTTATGTAGCAATTCCAGTTGATGTTGGTATTCGTTTTATTTATATAAGACAATATGATTTTATTGAATTTGATATCTTCTTCCCAAAATTCAAGTCATCTTATTTTAATCGCAAATTGGAAATCTTCAT
>PVBE010670876.1_pt1 | contig 24124 bp, 23 predicted proteins | sample 1631181 | NCBI WGS metagenome assembly PVBE01 (sample SAMN08397723, study PRJNA350692) | Marine metagenome, whole genome shotgun sequencing project. | isolation source: water | place: Pacific Ocean | collected 2012-04 | reverse complement strand
TGGGCGCATTCAAGGTTACAGCGCCGGGTCAGGTTGAGCGCGACCAGGAACGGGGCTTCGGGGGCCATGGCCGTCAAGGATCAGTCCTCCCCGTCCACCGTTTTGGTATGACCGCCTGCGAGCATGGCCTCGTGCATGGCCTTACGGGCCTCTTCCAGACCGGCCTCGACGATTTCCAGGGTGATGTCGGTGACGCCCCTTTCCCTCGCGACTTCTTCAATACGGGTCTTGGTCTTCTCGCGCATGCCATCGGGAACCCGCGAAATGCGCGCCAGAGACGCCGCCTGCCAATTGAAGTCATCGGTCTTTTCAATCTTCTTGTTCAGGAATGGCGTGACGTGTTCGACCCCGATTTCCAAAGACCCTTCCCGACGCGCTTTCTTTTCGGCGCGCAACATGATGCCTGCGGCAATGTCGTTATCGCCCGTAGCATCGACCAAAGCCATAGCTTCGGGATTCCACTTCAATGCCTCCTCACCGGTTTCCTTCGCCCTGTGGGCAGGGCAGCCTTTGGGCATCAAGGCTTGCGAGACTACCTCGACAATGTCCTTTGTGATGAAGGTGTGACCATGTTCCTGTGCATGGCGAATGACGGCTTTGCGGGCCATGCCGCGAGCGAACTCCGGCGCGCGGTTCAAATAATCTTCAGCTGCATTGCTCCAGGAAATGGTTTCTTCGGCGACGACTTCAAACGGTGGCTTGAAAGTCGTCTGACCCAGCCAGACATGACACGGGGCAGTGCGTAGAAGATTTTCCGCATTGCCACCAATGTCCAGGTCCGCATCAACATGAATGCCGGTCTTGCCGATAACCAGCAGGCTGGCACCCACTTCATCCAGGTAATCATTAACCGCCCTGAACACTTTGCCATCGAGCAATTTGGTTTTCAGCTCGACACCCAGATCAGAGGCGACGCGCTGGGCGATTTCCAGATGGGACTGGTAAATCTTGGCGATGCCGTCGTCGATCAGTTCTTCATGCAGTTGTTCCTGCTCCTTGAATCGGAAAACCTTGCCTGCTTCATCGCTCAATACGGTGGCGATCTTGTTGAAGGCGACATAGTGGTAATAGGGATCGTATGCGGCGACCGCGTGGACCTCGACGCCAAGACGCCGACCAATATCCAGCGCCGTCTTCAAGGCGCCATTGGAAAGTTCCGAGCCATCGATACCGACGACAATCGGGCCATCGCCGATGGCGCGCCGGGTGTCCCTGATCACCAGGGTATCGATGGGGCTGCGGCGTACGACGCGCTCACACACGGTGCCGATCAGGCTGCCTGGAACCGCGCCGAGGCCCAAGGCCCCCAGCGCCAGAACGTCAAAATCGCCTGTTTTTGTGGCCTCGACGATCTTGGCATAATTTTTCCCTTCCGGGCTCAGACGATGAAACGGTAAATCGGCTTTCTTGCAGATTTCTTCGCCAACATCGTGATAGCTGTCGGAAATGATGTTCAGGCCCTTGGTGATCAGGCTGTCATGGACATCACGCTGATACATCATTTCTTCTTCTTCCAGATAGCGTTCAGGCAAGCCGCCTTCCATCTGTTTGAAGCGACGGTCATGCAGCATGGCCGCGTAGGCATGGATACCGGTGATCTCGCCATCAGCTGTTTTGGCAAGACGAACGGATTCTTCCAGGGCCCGGCCGGAATATTCCGAAGCGTCGAGAGCAACCAGCACACGACCCAGCTTGCAGGCTCCGACGCCAAGCGCATCGTCGCTCACTTCCACGCTTCGAGATTGAGTTTGTGGCACCATGGAACAATCCCCCATTTCGTAAATCGTACTTAACGAATCTTATCAGGGCGCTGGTGTTGGCGTTGTGTCATCGCGGGACTTGGCTGCTCCCCTCGCCGCACCCACTGCATAAAAGGCGATGCCGACCCCCAGGATCAGCATCTGCCATAAACTCGCCTCCAGGCTTCCGCGCCAAGAGACCATCAAGTTAAGTGAAGCCAGAATAATCAGGGAAACCCCAAACAGCTTTGTCTTCACGCCCTTTGGCGGGGAAAACTCAGTCATGAGGCTTCCTGGTCCTCACGGCGAGCGGCGCCGCGTGCCCACCAGGCGAGGCCACCGAAGATAATTCCAGCGACAAGCAATGCAAATATGTACGGCCTTGCACTATCGGCTGGTTTTAACAACAACCAGTACCAAGTGGTGCGGGTATGCCTGGTTCCAGTTTCACTGTTGGAACCGTCCCAGTTGACAAACGCAATGGGAATGAAACGCCCCTCGACGAGTTGCAGGTCGTTTTCGGCGTCAGACGTCGTAAGTGGCCGTTTCATGACCACACGCCATGTGCCATCCTTATAGGCGCTCTTGGCGGTCAGCCCCATTGAGGCGGCATCGCGCATCTCAATGTTTTCCGATCCTGCCCCATTGGCGATGCTGACGGACTCTTTGGCGTCAACGGTACCACTGCGCCAGGTCAACAGATTGACCGGGTTGGAGGTATCGCCATTGATGAAGTACGGCTTTTGCGTGCCTTCCGGAATCGTCACAGGCAACTGAACGGAAACCATATCTTCAAAGGGCACCTTGTCGGCTATCTTGTCGATGTCTGGATTGCCCGGAATGCTCTTGGTGCGATCATCCCATTCCAGCAACATGGCGATTTCGGTTTCGTTATAAAAGGCGCTGAGCGTCACCGTGTCGTTGGCATAGGTGAACACGCGGTCTTTCTCGAATATCTGCGGAACCAGCATGAAGGTGGTTAGTTCCGCCGTATCCCATGCGGGATCATTCGGGTTCGACGGTACATCGCCTTCGATACGGTTGGCCTTGACCACGGTGTTTTCCGCCCTGACCGTCTTGTCGGTCTTGGCGAGAGACTGGACGTAGTTGGAGACATGCCAGCGCTCCTCGACAGACAACATTACCTTGCTCTTGGGGTTGGCGAAGGCGGGCATCTGGGTGCCGGGTATGCCGGTCGAAACGCGGGTGAAGATGTCCTTGGGATCGCTCGAGGCGCGAAACGTCCACGGCTTGGTCAAATTGCGCGGCCAGGTCCGTTCTCCGTTGTCGCCCTTAAGCTTCTTGATGCCATCACCCTTGCCATCCTGTCCGTGACATTCCGAGCAACGATCGCCTTCATGGAACAATTTCTTGCCTTTGGCGATGCTGTCTTCGGACGTGGTCACCTGGGTTCCGTAATCGACGCTGACACCGGGCTCTTCTTCAAGCTCGGCAAAGTACTTGATATAGGCGACAAGGTCCCAACGATCCTGCTCGTCTTTAATAATGTCTTTCCAGCCCGGCATATCGGTTCCCGGCATGCCGTCCGTGATCATCCGGAAAAGATCGACGTCATTGGGGAAATCTTCGTCAAACGGCGTCGACTTGATTTTGTAAAGCCCGGAGGTGAAATCACGCGGCGGTGGTACCAGCAAATCACCGGCCGGGCCGTCACCTTCCCCTTCTTCACCATGACACCAGACACAGCGTTTCATATAAATTTTTTCGCCGTTTTCCACGTCACCGGGGGCGGCCGATACCGGTGTAGCGCAAATGATACCGGCCAACAGGGCCGATGTGGCCAATCCATTGAATAATTTAAAAATCATGGGGTTTCTCATTATTCGTGCTCCCAGGATCGCGGCGAATAGCCGGTGTAGTCATAAAGGAACAGAATGACCTTCCAGACTTCTTCTTCACTGATGAAGTCTTCCCAAACCGGCATCGCCGAAAGCCACGGCGTCGCCTCCTTGGGCAGGCCGGGTCCGCCGGTGGTGATACGCCAGAACAGATAGGCCTCTTGAAGCTGGGCGATGGTGCCGACATCCTGGAAGTTCAGCGGCACCGGGTTCAGGCCCTGCGCGTAAGGTCCCTGACCATCCAGCTTGTCACCATGACAGTACGAGCAGTTCTTGATGTAAACCGCACCGCCTTCGGCGACCAGTTCGGCGAACTTTTCCGGGTTTTCCTTTTCAAACTTGCGATAAGGATTTTCCAGAGTCAGCAGGTTGTAGCGCTTGCCGTACACCTTGACGGCAGCCGGTGGCGCCGGGTGAATGGTGCGCAACTCCAAAGGCGCCTCGAAACTGGGTTTCATCTGCTCGTAGGTGAACCAGCCGAAGAACAGCGGCAACACCACGAAGACGACGTTGCGCATCATCTTTTTGGACGGGTCTTCGACCAGCGCCCTTATGGGTGCGACAATCTCCTCGGTGCTTTCCTCGCTAAAGGTAAACACCATGAACGTTCCAGCAACGACAAAGAACATGTACATGTTCAGCAAACTGGACGGAATGACCTGCCCAAGGATGACATCGAAGACCAACACGAAAGCCCAATATACGCCCGCAAGGACGAGAACGGCTTGCAGTAATCTAGGTATTCTCACCGCATTCTCCTCCTATTTGAGTCCGGCCAGGTAATCAGTGATACGTTCGACTTCGACAGCGAACATTGTGTCGCCCAGATCATCCGGCATGACGTCGGTTTCGAAGCCTTCGGTTACTTCTGCATTTGGGTAAAGTATCGCGCGGCGCAGGAATTCACGGTCCCTCGTCGCCCCGATGGTCGTCAGGTCCGGCCCCAGATCGCCTTCATCCTCGCCGATCTTGTGACAGGTACCGCAACCGAATTCAGCGGCAATTTCAAGCGGATCCTCAATCGGCTCGCGCTCTTCGGCCTCTTCTTCCCCGTTCGCCGCGTCGCCGACGTCGCTGGGGATTTCAACAGTGACCTCGGCCCCGCCAGAATCCTGCAAGTAGGCGACGATAGCGAGAAGTTCTGCCTCCGACAAGCCTATTGATCCGGCCGAAACATCGGGCATCGGGCTGACCGTGTCGTTAGAGCCAGCTTTACCAAAACCGGCGACCACGTAGGCCGAAGGATCAATCATGGATTCCATAATGTAAGAGGCCAAGTCGTCAGATTCGCCTTCATATTTGGCGTCCGCCAGACGCAATTCGGTGTTGGGAATGATCTTTTCCAGCATCGGCGCACGGCCCAGGTCGTTATGACACAGCTTGCACGTACCCTTGCCGTCAAGAACCCTTTCGCCCAGGGCGATGAACTGGTCCATGGTCATGGCGCCAAGATCGATCTTTTCCTCGACCGGCGGCGGCGCTGGTTCAATGCGCGGGATGCCAAAATTTGAAAAGCCGTTAAATCCGGCAATGGTCAAAAGCGAAAATCCAATCACTATCAGGAACTGTTTCATCTTGCTATTCCTTCCAGTAACTGGAGGCTTCCGTCTTTTGGCCGCTGATTTGCGCTAGCCAGAAGACGAAAATAACCATCGCCATAAACATGATTGTCGCTACCGATATGACGTTCGTCGCGTAGCCCAAAGACGGCGTGAAGGCATCGGCAGAATTATCGCGGAATACATCGACCACATGCCAATGCTGGCGAATGCCGGACCGGATATAGCCCATCAACCCCATCAACCAGGTGAACGAGACCGCCAGCAGGAAAAGTGCGTACTGGGAACGTGGTGGCATTCGACCCCAGCGCTGCGGCGCTACCTCTTTGGCGTTTTTATATATGAATGAGTCGATAACCGTCGATAAGACGATGACACTCAACGTTGTCAGCACCTGCGGGATCGACGCCGCCACCTTGTACACCGTGTTGGTGAAGTAGCCGTGATAGATACCAAGGAAGAAAATATTGGCAATCGCCACGACAAACAGGGCAATTTGCGCAGCATTACCTGCCTTGACCCAGTCCACGGTCGCCACCTTGTTGGCCCGCCTGTAGAACAGGAAGCTTAAATAGGTCATCAGGATCATGATGTTCACGGCGGTGTTTTTCGCCGGCATGATGCCAAGGGGGCCCAGATATTTATGATAAGGCCCGCCCAGCGCTTTCAATTCCTCGTTGGTCAGCACCAGCGTGTGCGGGGTGAACCAGACCAGGAATGCGGCGACGATGGCGAATGCCAGATACTTCATATACTTGTAATAACGAACCCCGCCCTCAGAGCGGCCCAGGCCGCACCACAAATAGTAGTTGGCCGACAGGAACAAGGTGCCGATCAGCACCGCCTGAATAATAAACAACCAGGCGAAAATGCCGCCCATCAGGGTGATGCCCATCTGCTGGCTGTAGGCATACATTTCGGCGACCAGATAGTATCCAGCAAACGGCAGGGGCAGCAGTCCCGCAACGGCGACAAAGTTGGCGTTGTAACCCATCCAGTCGTAATGGGCCTTTTCTTCCTTGGTCCGTGCGCTGAGGAATTTATAGGCCGCGTAAGCGCCGATGATGGAGCCGCCGTAAGCGATGTTGGCGATGAAGCGGTGCAGGTTGATCGGGTTCCACAAGAAGTTATGCATGGCGTCCCAAATTTCGCCGTTGAAAACGCCGCCGGCGTCGACGCCGGCCGGGCTCATCATGAAGGTCAGCCACGAATTGGCAAGCAGCATCAATACCGTGCCCACCGCGTTAAGAAGCAAGCCGATGGTCAGGTGGACCCATTTGCGGAAAGGTCCCTGCAACCAGTGCCAGCCGTAGTAATAGATGTAAAGACAGGCGCTTTCGGCGAAGAACAAAAGCGCGTAATAGATCATCGACTCCTTAAAGATCGTCGTCAGATACCCCATCACATGGGGATAGAAGACGAAAAGACCGAGCGTCATCAAGCCGCCGACGATGGCGGTCAGCGAATATGCCGTCAGGCTGACCTTGATAAACTCGTAAGCCATGTTGTCGTAGCGTTTATCCCGGGTCTTCATGCCGATGGCTTCGATGATAAAGACGAAGATCGGAACGGCCAGAACGAAGGCGGCGAACCAAAGATGCAACTGGGCGGCAATCCAGACAAAAATTCGCCCGTTGAAACCCATAATGGTCGGGTAATCTTTCTCGGTCAGTTTTGGCGCCGGCTGATAAGGAGATACCTCCTCGCCTGCGGCGGCGGCCTCGTCACCTGCAGGGGCTTCCTCGGCGGCAAACGCCGTCCTGCCATCAAAACCAAAATCATCAATGCCCGGTAATCCCACCGGGTTCAGCACCAGGCCGACAAGAAGAACCAGGAACGCTCCCGCAAATTTTGTTTTTAAACTCAGCCTCATTATTTTTCCTTTTGCACCGTTATAAGTTCCCGGGCCTTAACCATGGAAGAACAGGGTTAGCCCCTGAGCACTCATCAGTGCGTAATCAAGAGCGAAGAAAAGCGCGCCAAAAGCACAGGCGGCGGCAGCAAAGGCGACAAAAGAGTTGCTCACGGTTTTCTCCTTAAGCTCGTTAGTGAATTACAAAAGCCAAATGAAAAACGCCAGACAGGCGCATGCGACAGAAGTAAAAAGCAGCGGTCCCGCCCAAGGATATTTGTTTTCTGGTTCTGCGTTCATCATCTTCCTCGTTCAATAATTTCAAGACAATCCACTTTGTGATGTTGACCCGGCGGAATTTCACCCGTAGTTTCCGTGTCCATGAAAATGGATAAAAAAACCCGCTTCGCAAATGGCTTCATCTTGTTCGGAATGACGATCAACGTCGCCGTTATCGTCCTGATCCTCGTCTTTTACGTTTTTTGATCTAGCTGAAGCTTTACCGCCTCTGCCCCTAAACCCGTCCTAGCCCTGCTTGCCCTCACACTGGCAAAGCTCGCGCAACATTTTGACCAGTCCGTCGATGTCGGCATCGCTCAGGGTCTTGCCCCACGGCGGCATCATTTCAGACTTTGAGACGATCGGACCACCTTCGCGAATAACATTGCGAAGATCGGCGTCGGTCAGTTTGTTCATTTCCTTGGCGTTGTTAAAGGCCCGTGGCGTTACCGGGAAGTCCTCGGTCACGTTAATGCCCTTGCCATCGCCGTTATCGCCGTGACATTGGGCGCAATAAAACTTGTAGACCTTTTCGGTGTCTTCGGCCCAGGCCACAGTGGAGTCAAGCGTGGCGCTGACAACAAGAGCAGATGCAATAATAATGCTTTTGATTTTCATCGGTTTGTACCCCTTACTTCTTCGGCTTGAAATTGGCGACAAAGCGAGAAACGTTCAGCATGTCCTTGTCGCTTAAAATGCCGACGAAATTAGGCATGTCCTTAATCGGTTTGAACACTTGAGGGTTCTTCAAATAGGCCAGAATCCAGTCCGGGTTCAGGCGTGCCTTCGCGTTAACCAGCGACGGGCCGCTTAAGCCGCCCTTAACGCCTTTCTTGCGATCAGGATACTGATGACAGCCGGAACAGGGCATCTTCTTGGTGAAAATCAATTTACCCTTGGGGTTCTTCTTCGGTTTAACAACGCCAGCTTCAACAGCATCCGAAGTCAAGCTCATCAGGAAGTCTTTAACAGACGCCGCATCTCCTGCGGGCAGTTTCGGATGATTACCCGGGTTCATGTCTTTGAGGGAATTATAGGCAACCAGGCGGATCGGCTGCGGATCGGACAGCCAGGCGCCAAGCCAGTCAGCATTGAATTTGGATCCCGCATACCAAAGTTCCGGGCCTTTTTTGCCCAGCACGTCATCAATGGTCTTTTCCTTCGCAGGACCATCGGTGTAGTGACATTCAACGCACTTGTTAGCCTCAAAGGCCGCCTTGCCAGCGGCCGCGTCGGCCCGGGCAGAGGGCATGGCCAAAACAGAAAAGGTTGCAAAAAGAAACAATCCGAAGGGTAGTCTCATGGCATGCTCCACAATGAAAAATCACATCAACAAAAACGAGGCAAATGGAAGAGCATGTAGCTATCCCCCGAACAGTATTGCCTATATAGTTTCTCCTACATAGTATTTTTAACTTATTATTATTTGATAAAAAACGGTGGTCTTCGTCAAGCTAAAGGGTTACCAATTCCATCGCGTTACTTTAGAACCATCACACTAGGTTCAATCTGGAATTTCATTGATCCCGGTTCGACGCTTTTCAACATCTACTACCAGGTCACTGTCGGGTAGAACCAATGTTCGACCATCCATTGTGAATTATCGTTCTTCGGTTCTTTAATCCTGTCCTTAAAAGCTTTGGGTGGCACCCCAATGCCGGTGCCCATGGATATGTTGTGGCATGAATTACATCCAAGAGTTGGAGATTGATGCACACCAGTGAATACCAGTCCGAACATCGCCCCTGCTATGAGGATGGCCACGATAAAAGAAACGCCCTTTCGCAAGAAGGCTCGTTTAAAGATGTGTCCGAATAAATGGCGAGATTCCTTGAATACGAAGTCCCCACCAGGTTCATGCTTTTCGGATTTGAATTGATGGTTTTTGAAGAAAAAGGGAAGAACCGTCAACAACAGGAACAGAACAAGCGGCACATAGAGCACCAGAATAGCAGCAATTGTTTCCTCGAAGTACATGAATGGCAGCAGGAAGATCAAATAGAACCATTCCGGTTCTGGAATATTGATCCCCTCCAGGGGCATTGGGATGATTTCCGGATCCTCGGTCGGCATCGGGATATACATCGCCAGCACGGCAATGATAATAAAAAACGGAATGGTAATCAGGGAATGTTTGAGCAGATACTTTGGAATGCCTCCTTTTCTTCTGCGCAATTTGGCGAAGATGTGAAAATCAAAAAGGATAATCGTAATGACCGGGAAGATCACCACATGGGCGACGAAATTCCGGTTCATGGTGAAGGCGTCGATCAGGAACTTTTTTACCTGCTCTCCGACAAATGGAATGGTGCCTAGATGATTGGGCACCATCTCCATGAACCAATACCCTTTCCATTCCCACGGCAAAATGAAACCGGTGATAAACAACATCATCACAGGGACCAGTAAAAGCGAACCGGTAAGCCATATAGTCTTTTTTTCGTAATTCATGAACTCTTTGCGAAGCAGGCTTCGGATGATGTGCATGACGATGGCCGAACCGATAAAGAAAGCAATCCAGCGGTGGGCGTCGCGAAACCATGCGCCAACGCTAAAATCTTTGTAAAGGGATTGGACGGCACCGTAGGCCTCAAGCAAATGAGGCTGGTAAAACAATGTCAGAAAAATGCCTGTAATAAGCTGGAGGATAAGAAGAATTAAGGCAAACCCGCCAAAATAATGAAACCAGTGATATCGTTCTATTTTCATTGTTGTTAAATGCTCTCAATTAATCTTTGGTTATGGTCGAAGCAACACGAACTTCATACCCGATTGGTCGCCTTCGACCCTATAAAAAAACGGTTTCTTGATCTGCTCGCCACTATTGGACCAGTGACTGGAACCGGTTATTCCTTTGATTTTCCTGGTGTTTAACATGGCGTTGCGAATATCGGAACTTTTCAGAGAGTCGGCCTTTTTCAAGGCTTCGGTAAACTGGATGATGGCGTCAAAGGCTAAAGCGGCGAATCTGTTGGGACGCAAGTTCCTTCTTTCAAGGTAATTTTTTACGAATTGCACAGTCAGGGGGAAGTCGTCATCCGGAGAAAATGCTGTGTAAAAAAGGGTGCCCCTTACGGTTTCTCCTCCCAGATTCAGGAATTTCTCGGAGAACAAATCTTCACCTCCGACGAGGGGAAGACTCACGCCACTGTCCTTCATCGCCCGGGCGAGGAGCGCCGCTTCTTCGGCTTCACCAGTGAATATGAGGGCATGCATTTCCTTGGGAGCATCCTTCAAAGAGGTGACGACGCCTTGCAAATCTCTTTTTCCGGTATAGGTGTTATAGGTATCGGCCTCCGCAACAATTTGGCCACCGCTTTTTGAGATCGCCTGTTTGAATACGGAACTGATACTCAAGGAGTAGTCATAAGACGAGGATGTCACCAAGGCATAATTCCGGTATCCCAAATTATTGACGGAATATTTCAACATATCTTCGATGGCGATCTCATCGGACAGAGAGAATTGGAAGATGTATTTGCCGCTTCTGCCAATCTTCCTGCGTGTTCCTATGGAAATAAAGATAGTATCGGATGCGTTTATCAGTTGGGTTGGGGCAAAGGTTGACGAACCTGTGGGGGCGGAAAAAATAGCCGCCACGTTCTGGGTAATCAAATCCGATGTAATGCTTCGGGCCTGCGCGGGGCCGCCACTGTTGTCGTAGTGGACAATCTCTATTTTCTTACCACCCAATCCGCCGCCTGCGTTGATATGTTTGACGCCCAGGCGAATGCCTTCCAGAACGGAAAGGCCATAGTCGGCGTTCTCACCAGTTTCGGGACCGATTACCCCTACCTTGAGGGCCCTTTCCCTTTCTTTCTTCTTTACTTTTTTCTCTGGCTGGGGGTCCGCCATCCATGATGGGTTTTTGGGTGATTCCGGCTGTGGCGACGGCGCTTCCTTGCCACCATTGACAATAAAGAAGGCTACAACGCCCCCTAATGCGATACCGCCAACAAAAATCAAAGCCTTTCTAATCATGATAAATCTCTATGCAATGCGTATCCCGTGATTTTCCCGCTCAACGCTGAAATGATCGTGTGCCCGGAACGATCAGGTCTTTTCTTCAGGTTCCTTCCAGATATCCTTGTTTGCGAGGAGCTTCTTGACCAGGCTTTCCTCAATGGTGACGACGTTCTGCATCCCCTTGTTTTTGGCGAAGTAGCCCCGGTTAGTTCTGTCCTTGTCACCGATGTTCAGGGTCTGGGGTTCTTTCTTTCCCTTTTCCATAACCGTTAAAGTAATTCTGGGCACATCCAGACCGTAAGGCTTCAGGTCCATTGGAGTTTCATTTATGAATGCTTTCACGGGCGTATCCTTGATTTCGTACAAAACCTCCAGCACCTTGATTTGACTCGCCCGCGACGGTTCGGGTTCGATCATGTCCCACCGCCCCCGGTCGTGCACGATCATTACAGTATCACTGCCTCGTCGATCAATTTCGAGGCTGCTCAATTGCAACGGATCAATTGCAAAAATGGATTTATCTCTCAAGGCATAGACGGTTGTATCTGCTTCCGTGCGTACGTCGGAATGAACGCGGTAGACCTTGGTATCCCCCTTGAACATGGCATAGGTGACATTGAGCGTTGGTCCCTTATCACCGAACAGGATGGTAGTGGCTGCGTTGGCGGTCTTAAAGGTGATTTCAAGTTTTGGTGACTCCAATCCCAATTCTTTCAATTTGGAAGGTTCCGGATTTTCAAACAAGACCGCATCTTTCCTTGACTTGACAACGTTCTTCAGCATTTTGCCGATAGCCTCATCATCCCCCTTCGCTCTCAGGGGCCGGGCCAGCCACCATTCACCCTTTTCCTTTTTGGCGCGTGCCCGGACACCTTCGTCCGGGGTGACGATCTGAAACTCGGTGATGTCGTCGATATCAATGGAAATAAGTTTAAGGTTTTCTTCCTCGACGCGTTCCGCCTCCTTGACCCGGTCGTCGGTTAGAAAAAAAGCGCCGCCAAGGACGACGAGGATGATGAACCAGAAAACTGTTTTCCTGAAATGTCTCAAGTTGCCCGCCTTCTGCGAGCGACCACTCCGACGCCGATCGCCAGCGCCAAAGATGGACCAATAATCACAGAAAGCCAAAACACAAGGTTGCCTTGTGTATCGGTCAGCGTTAACGGTGTCAGGCCGGTTTCCTTTTTCCTCACCGAGATAAGCGAAGCTTCCTCGGCCAGCCAGCTAACCAAATTCAAAAAGAAGTCCTTGTTTCCCATCAGTTTAAGATGGGCGTTGCCGGCAAAGTCCGAATCCCCGACGACGATGATCTTTCCCCAGCGGTTTTCCCCTTCTTTCAGTTTTCCATCCGGCGTTTCCTGAGTTGCCACGGAAGTTTCCTTGGCCGTCGCGAGCGCTGCTTCGGACTCTTTGACCTTGAAGACGGCGACGGCGGCCAAATTAATCGGGCCGCGCTGGTCGTTGGCTGGGTCAAACTTCACCTCGTCATCATCAAGCCTGCCTTTGCTCTTCGCCCAGCTGCTGGAGCCGGTCTTGGCGAGGTTAAAACTACCTTTGGCGGGATTTTCCTTAACCTCAACGGAGCGGGCAACCGGAAAGAAGGTGACAAAATCAAAGTCGCGACCAATTGCGTGCTTTTGGTTGTACTCCATTGCAACCGGCGTCAGGTAGTTGGCACCGATCATCTGGCTTTGTTTATCGATGATGATATCGTTGCCGATACTAAATCCGTGATCTTTCAAAAACTTGGAGATTTCAGGTGTCCGCCCCGGATCAAGCAGAAACAGGACGCTGCCACCGTTTTCAACGTAGCGGGTAATTTTTTCGAGTTCGCTAGGCAGGATATCCGCCTTGGGGCCGGCGATGACCAGGATAGCGGCGTCATTCGGTACCTGTTCTTCACTAACCAGCAATAGCTCCTGAACCTTGTGGTTTTCCTTTTCAATGGCCTGCCTGGCCAGCATGTAGCCGGTTTTCTGATCGTCTTCGAGGCCATTTTCCCCATGACCTTTCAGGAAGTAAATCGATTTCACTTCATCCTTGATGACTTTTAACAGTGCGTTTGTAACTTTCTCTTCGGATTCAAACCCGACAATTTCCTGCTTGCCGCCACTGCGTATCAAGGTCGTCCTGTAAGACGTGACGCCATATTTCGCTGTTTCAACGGGGCGCTTGTCGGGATCGACAAACCAGAATTTGAAATTGGGAGAGTAGTACGAATATTCCTTGAGGAGATCGACCATGGACTGCCTGGTTCTTTCGTCGCTGCGGTAAAATGCGACGGCCTCGACATCATTCTCCAGGGATTTCAAAATTTTCACCGTTTGCGGCGACAGCGAATATCTCCCGGTTTCGGTCAGATCGACGCGGACTTTGTAGCGAACCGACATTGCTCCGACCATACCAATAATGACCAGGAAAATGGTGATCATCACCGACATGTTTGCGCCGTGCTTGGTGGAGCGTCGGGAAAAAACCCCTCTGATTTCAGAAAAATTGGTATAGGCGAAAATCAAAAGCGATAGCAGTCCCGCCCATGTCAACGAGATCGGGATAGCACTGAATTCCCGCGTAATGGCGTAAATAGAGCCCCCGGCGGCAACAAGGATGACACCGGCAAGGCCAAGCAAAATGAACAGCCTATTGTTTTTCATCCACGCCACCTGTTGGATTCAAGGGAACGCAGGGTCAGGAACAGAAAAAGTATGGTAAAACTAAGATAATAGATAAAATCCTCGGTATCGACGACGCCCTTGGCAAGACTTTCAAGATGTTCGTTGATGGCGAGGTAAGAAATAATCTGGCCGATGCCGGGGGAAACGAACATAATGGAATAACTCATCATCCAGAACAGGAACAATATCCCCACCGACAGCGAGGCGGCGATGATCTGGTTCTCGGTAATTGAGGATGTGAAAATACCAAGTGAGATAAAGGCGGCCCCCATCAGAAACAGCCCGATATAACCTGTGACAATAGGAAGAATTTCGGGATCACCCAGATAGACAAGAAGGGCCGGGTAGGTCACAGTGGATAGCAGCATTGTCGTGAAAACCGTAAGGCAGGCGAGGAACTTGCCAAGCACCACTTCAGAGTCCCTGACCGGGTAGGTAAGAAGCAGTTCCATCGTTCCCGACTTTTTCTCATCAGCCAACAACTTCATCGTCAACATTGGCAACATCAACAACATAACCATACTGATGTTGCCGAAAAGAGGCCGCACGACGGTCTCGTTGACATTCAACAAGTTGTATTGCTTGGCCACCATCGGGTTCGCCTGGGCCTGGAAACTGAGGACCGAAAAGCTGGCGATGAGATTGTAAAAAAGATATCCCGTTACCACCAGGAAGATGGCGATGACCGCATAGGCGATGAATGAATTGAAATAGGACTTAAGATCTTTTCTGTAGACCAGACCAATGTTTGTTGGACTCATTGCTGGCCCTCGTTGGTCACCAGTTGAATAAAGACATCCTCCAGATTGGCGTCCAAAGAGCGCATCTCGATTAAATTCCAGTTGTTGCTGATGATAACGGGAGGAATGCTCTGCGCGACATTGGTCCCTTTGGTAAGGCTGACAATAAAGCCGTTGGAATCGTTGGTGGCCACCGATTGGTCTCTTTCAACATTGTTTATGCCTTTGATCTTATCCAGCGCCCGAACGATTTCATGCGGGTTTCCGGAAATCTGAAGGAACATCTTCGATGTTTCCTTGACGTGAGAAGTCAGGTTTTCGGGAGTATCCATGGCCACCAATTTGCCATTGTTGATGATCACGATTTTTCTGCAAACCATGCTGACCTCAGGCAGGATATGGCTGCTAAGAATTACCGTGCGCTGGTTAGCTAATTGTGTAATTAGCTTTCGGATTTCCTTGATTTGCGATGGATCTAGGCCGTTGGTCGGTTCATCGAGAATAAGAATTTCGGGATCATTGACCAGAGCCTGAGCCAACCCTACACGCTGTCTGTAGCCTTTGGAAAGCTCGCCAATCAACCGTCCGGATACAGCCTCAAGGCCGCAGTCACCCATTGTATGGATGATTTTATTTCGTATTTTCTTAGCCTCGATTCCCTTGATGCCGGCAACAAAAGACAGGTATTCCTCAACGACCATGTCCTTGTAAAGCGGCACGTTCTCAGGCAGGTAGCCAATCCTCTTGCGGACCTCGAAGGAATCCTCGAAACAGTCGTAGCCGGCAACAATGGCCTTGCCGCTGGTAGCCGGAAAGAAACAGGTAAGGATACGCATGGTGGTCGTCTTCCCAGCCCCGTTGGGGCCAAGAAATCCCATCACTTCGCCTTTTTCCGCAGAGAAGGTTAAGCCGTCTATACCCCTATGAGAACCATAGTCTTTTGTTAAATCTTCGACTTCAATCATGAGGGTTTATCGATCGTGCCAATGCCATAACGCTCGTAGGAACCGGGGGCTTTCTTTCCTTCAAGGGCCGCTTCAATAAGCCTGTGTTTTAGCGGAGTCTCAAGCAGACTAATTAACGCTGTGTCACTTTCCAGGAGCTTTCGTATATCCTTTTTCGGCCAGTCGCCCTCCCAATTGCCAATCAGCGCGTTCCACACCTGGGTAATGGCGACGATTTCCGCGTCTGTAAATTGGTCAAGGTTAATTTCTTTGTTCCGGGAATTCATAAGATCGACGTAGCGTCTCATATTGTGGGTAACAACGATGAACGGAGGTCCACAACGGGTACAATACTTAAGTATCTTCTCTTCCGAATGGCAGACAGAACATCTCTGATAAGCAAGTTCGGTTGCCTCTTCGGAAGTGTATGAGACTAAACCCAAGGCTTTAGCTTCCTTGATGATCTTGCCGCCTAATGGATTGGGAATTAGAACCACCATCGCGGTAACACTGATGATGGTCAGAAAAAACACCCCAATAGTGGCCGGGCCCTTCTTCATTATTCTTTACCTAACACCTGAGGGGAACCATACTAATCAAGGATTGCGATCTTCATTAATTGAAAAACTGCAATCAATATTAAAGGCCCATCCATGGCCAATCAAGGCACTCAAGACACAAGCAATCAGTAAAATGCTTTCCAGATTGATGCGTTTACCCCCTTGATGGATAGAAAAATAAAAGGGACCGGTGATATATACCCTTCCGGCCCCTCTTACATTTTAATTACGCCATATCCAGAAATCAAAAAATCTTCGATTTGTCGATCAAGGCGTGACTGGATGTCAGAATCCCTGTGAAACCTTGGAATCCACATCCCCGGCTTTCTTCCTCAGGCCGCCTTCAACGTATCCGCCGCCCGTGAGAGCTCCGGAATCCGCACGTCCGGCTACCCCAAGTTCAAGCATTTCCTGGGCTTCCTCGAAGTCCTCGTTCTTAAGAGCATTCAATGCGGTGACGTCACCGGCAATCGGCTTGAAGGTAGATTTCGGGTTCAGGTATTCTTCAAGGGTCGTTGGGTTGGCATCGGCCATGGCGCGTATCCAGGCGACGACGTTCCAGATATCCTGATCCTGAAGATAATTACCCCATGATGGCATTGAAGAAGACAGGCTGACCGCCTCACCCCCGCCCTTGATAACGGAGAACAGCTGCAGATTGGACTTCTTGTTCATATAGCTGCCCTCGGTCAGGATGCGAGGTTTGGGATCAATCTGCTCGGCGCTGGGACCATCGCCCTTAAGCCCCCAACCGTGACAGGTGATGCAATAGACGTAGTACCACTGCTTTCCTTCGTTGGGGTCAGCCCCGGGAACCAGGGTCTCTTTAAAGCTTGGCGACCAATTGTTGGTCCACTGGTTGTAAATAGATTCGCCTTCTTTTGGTGCATTCACGCGATTCCACAACTCGGTTTTACCGCCCCGACCGCCATAGCCGCTGACGCCTTCACCCAATTCTGAAATGGATTTTTTGCCGGACGAGTCGTAAACCTTGCCAACGCCTGTCAAATAGTCGAATGGCGCGACGCCGTAGGTGCTTCCCGATTTTCCGGCCGTCATATCACTGGCTTCCTGATCATATGATTTTGAGGCCGCCGCCAGTTCCGCATCCGTGCGAACAGGGCATATGACTTTACTGCCGTCGTGAAGGACACACCTTGCCGTCTCCGCCGATGAAATTGAAGAGTTAGAAACCACCATGGCGGCGCTTAAGGCCGCTATGCTCACGATCATTTTTTGTAGCCGCATTTTTTTCCCCTCTGTTCTGCTGAAATATTCACCCCGGATTTGAAGATTTAAACACCAATACAAGCCGTATCCGTACCTTTTCCTGACAACATAGATGGCTGAATATTCGCCTTCCCTTTTCGAAAAACAAAAAAACAAACAAAATCAATAACCCAAAGAAATAAGGAGGTACCACGTGACCTCACTTAAGATCACAAAACTATATTGGAGATAGATACGTTATATGGACTTGCGCAATCACGGCCTCAACACGGCTTCAGATGAACCGTTCGCGCACGATAAACGTCGCCTCTCTTTTTTCCTCTTGCTACGAGTATAAACGTTGTAGGGGAGACGGGCAATCCCCTCTTTGACCTAGGTCAAGAGAAATCAAGGAAACATAATACTGGAAAATTGACCATTTTAGAACCGGATCATGCCACGAGACGGCAAAAACTCATCCAAAATACTGAGTAAAATCTGTGATCCCTTATTGTTTTCCCCCTACTAATGGAGCATCAGGCACTAGCCTCATCAAGGAAATTCCGTTTTATTTCATCCATAAATCAACAAGTTGTTTTCCATCAACTTTGATGAGTGCATTCTGGGAGATATCCGCGAACCAGATGTTGCCTTCTGGATCTACTTCAATGTCATTTGGCTCACTATCGCCATAAACAACCTTTAACTCGAGGAATTCCTTCGAAACTATATCCATGGTCCCAATCCGACCGGCATGACCCAGCGAAAATATAATGTTACCCGCTTTATCAATGGCCAACCCCTCTATGACCCCATTTACGGGAAGGGAGAACCCGTCAAAACTTCCGTTTGAGGGATCGAACATCATCAGCTTTTTGTTTCTTCGCCCACCGAACCAAATGCCCCCGTCGCGGCCAAAAACGATGTCTTTGGGGACCAGGAAGGGCTCTGGTAAGATGTACTCCTTGATTTTTCCGCTCTCGGGATCAAGTTGGCCCAGCTTGTTTCCCTTGGTCTCAATGAACCATACGATTCCCTTCGGGCCGATGGCGATGCCGACCGGCTGGCTGTTTGCGGTGGGAATGGAATATTCCGTAAAGGTTTCTGTTCCGGGATCAAATCTAGCAATTTTGTTGCCATAAAATTCCGTGAACCAGACGAAGCCATTTTCATCGCAGGCAATCCGGCGCGGGAGGCTGTCAATGGATGGGATGTCGAATTCCTTAAAGGCACCTGTTTTGGGGTCAAACATGCCCAACTGGTTGGAATCCTGTTCGGTGAACCACAGAACGCCCGCTCCATCAAGTGCGATATCGGACGGGAAACTACGGTACGTCGGAATGTCGTATTCCGCGAACACCTTCTCTTTTGGATCAAATTTGCCCAGTTTGTTGGCGTTAGCTTCAAGTACCCAAATAGCGTCGTTACCATCGACTACGATTCTAGATGGAAGCGCGTTTTGGGTAGGCACCTTGAAGATTTCGAATTTCCGGCCAATCTCCCCGGCGCTGGCGGATACCCAAAAAAAGAGCACGACAAAGGCCGTACAAACGAAGAGCGCTTTCCTCACATTTTTCTCCTAAACCGCAAGAAAAAAACAACGAAAGTGCCAAATACCGTGACCATCAAGGCCAGACCAATGTAAGGGGCCGTGAACGATACCCCCCCGGAAGATTTCTTTGAAGCATCCGGCATCTCGTTTTCTGAGGTGCCCGAAGCCAACGTTCCGTCACTTGAAAATACGGCTTCGATGGACAGCATTCCCAATTTTTTTGCTTCCGTATTGGTTTCGGAGAACCAAAGACGCCCCCGTTCGATATCTATTACCATATCCCCGGGAAGACTCCCGGGAGTTGGGATTGTAAACTCCTTAAAGCGGGACTGCGTGGGCTCGAAAAGGCCGATTTTGTTGGCCATATACTCCAGGAACCAGATTTTTCCACTGCCGTCGGTGGCGATAGCATTGGGCATACTTCCTTTGGTCGGAAGCAAAGCCTCGTCGAACCTGATCAAGTCCGGATAAAAAACACCGATCCGGTTGGCGCTCATTTCGACGAACCACACCTTGCCTGCGCCATCCACGGCTATCATCCCCGGATTGGCGAAGGCTGTCGGAATTTCGTATTCGTTAAACTTCATGAATGAAGGATCAAATTTTCCGATTTTGTTTTCATTGGCCTCCGAGAACCAGATATTTCCCGCCTGATCGACGGCAATTCCTCTTGGGTAGCAGTTTGGCGTTGGGATAGTGAACCCCCTGAGGCCCGCCCCGCTTGTATCGAAGCTGTATAGCTTGTTTTCATTGGGCGAGAGGAACCATACCACGCCGTTACCATCAACTAACAGATCCTCGGGTTTGACTTCTATCGCATCACTGCGCGAAACCTCTCCTTCATCGTTGGAGAGAGGGTGCTTGCGAAAAGAACCGGTAACAGGATCGAATTGACCGAGAAAATTGGCATCGTCTTCCGAAGCAGCCCATCGGCGGACACTGAACCAAACCGTCCCGTTGGGGCCTGAAGCAACCAGGGAAGGAGCCACATTGCCCCAATTTGAAGGAAGCTGGTAAACCTTGAATGCCTTTTTGGCGGGATCGAACATGGTCAAATTCTTTCCCACCTTCTCAGCGAACCAAACATTCCCGGACGGATCGACAGTGATTGAATGAGGAGAACTCGTCTCGTCGGGAACCACGAATTCCCGGATCAGCGAGTCTGCTGCTCGAACATGCCCCGAACTCGTCATCAAGATCACGACAAAAGAAAGGGGCAGAAAAAGAAATTTCAGGCTTGATTGGAAGAGATTTCGCATTTTTAAGTTAGATCAATCGCCCTGTTCCAATATTTGTGAATTCTACCACGTCATGGTGGGTTCGTCGAAATGGCGAAGTTGCCAGTTAGCGTCTTTATAGGATTGCCCAACGCCAGTGCCGATTCTGTATTTGCCGATTTATATCTGGTTCTTGCGCGCTTCGCGGTAGTATTTAGCAATATCGGCTGGTGGCAGGGCTTGAGCCTTTTTGCGTCTCACAGATTCCTTAAAGCCAGTCCGCCCGTCCAGCCAGTCGGTGACTTTTGAAATCATTTTTCCGAATCCTTGGCTGTGACCAAATCGGATTTTGTCTCCACATATTCTTTTGCAATTTTGTCTTTGTCCTGGTCATCCGTATCCCCCCTGAAGTCAATTTTCCAGGTGTTCGTTTCCTCATCCACGTTCAATAGGATAACGGAACTGACCTTATATGTGCCTCCAAACGAGGACGCCATCATGTATTCGATGGTAACCTCAGCACGGCTCTCTAGAATATCGGTTTTAGTGATGGCAGCTTTGAAGCCGGAGGGGTACCTATTGATGACTTCCAGGAATTTGGCCTGACCATAGTGCGATTGCTCGCCGTTTGTTAGCTTAAAGGCCTCGCGTATAAGCAGGGTTCCCCCACGAATTCTGGATTCTGAAATATACTCGTAGAACTTCTCAACAACCGTATCAGGGCCCTGTTCCGGGAGAGGTTTATCCCCAAAATCACAGCCAGCGACGGTCAACACCAGGAAGAAGCTCGCGATCAAGCCTCTTAAACCTGATATCAAAAAAGGACCCCGAGATTTCCCCATTACAATTTCCCTAAGACTTCCGTCCGGAGTCACCGTTTATGCCACGCAAATCGAAACTAGCCACGTTTCTTATCAGCCGTTGACACTTAAAGAACACTTCGGACCAACAACCTTCTTTTTCGTGCCGGAAAAAAATATCCCACCCCCCTTTTTTTGGAGGGTGAGATAGTAACAATCGTCGAACAAGAGCTATAAAGACTTACAGTCCCTGAGCCCTTGGTGCTATTTCAAGACCCTCTTCGAGCAGGCCTTCAAGTTCTTGGGCCTTGTTATAATCGCCAACCGACAGATTGGAGCGATCACCTTTCGGATCATCAACGAAGAACGAGCCACGCATTTCAAGGTGCAAGGGACCACAGAAATGCGAGCAGAATATAGCGTACTCGCCCGTTACATCCGCTTCGAACTCGGCGACCGCCGTTACACCACGGGGAAGATCCATATTGGTTCTGAACCCGTAGGGGCCGTAAATCAGGAGACCCATGGTAACGTCGGGGTTCTTGGTAATTCCCGCAGCCCGATCGATATTGGTAGCGAAGAGGCGTACTTTATCGCCTTTGTTAACCCGAATTTGACGGGGAATATAGCCGTAACTAAAGGCTTTGACGTGAACTTCCTTGACCCCATCAGCGGTCGTCCGCACACCGGGTTTCTCTTTCGACTTGGGCAGGAAATAGAGCTTCGTCTTTGCTCTGTGAGCCGGGTAAAGAGCCGGCATGGAAGCTTTTATCAGGCCACCCGTCGTTGCATTGCCCATATTCCAACGCTTGACTTGATAGGCATGGATAGACTTGGCGTTATGGGGTTCGCCGTCCACTGGAACCAGTTTCAGGGTTTTGCCGTAAGTTGGGCTTTTTTCCCGCGCGTCCCATAGCTCGAAGTTCACCGGATATACGATGCCCGTCGGGCTGAACAGGCCAGTCGAGAATTTGTTCAACGCCATAACATAACTGTTGTCGGCGCTGATGGCGATATGACCGGTCCTGTAATGAGTCGGGATTTCGTCCACAACCTCAAGCTTTTTCAGGTCAATCTTCACGTTGGCGTCAGCCACGAAGCAACTCTCGTAGGCATATTTTGAAGTCAGGCCTTCCGGACTGTCCTTGCCGGGTTCGTAAACGCCGCCATCCTTGTCATAGACATCCATTACCGAGTGCAGTGGACCGGCGCAGGTGGGAAGCACCTTTTTGACCGCCAGTTTTTCTACGTCAATCACGGTCATGGTCGCCGACAGCTTATCGCTGACGAGAACCATTGTACTCTCGGGGATCACGTCGGTGCCGTGAGGGTTCTTACCCACGGGGATTTCCTTGATGTATTTGAACGGGCTGGTGGAGAACACACCCACCGTCGAATGATAGTAGTTGCCCGAAAAGACGTAACGGCCCTTCTTATCGACATCCAGATAATCCGGGGCGCTAGGTGCCGGACCCCAATCGATGACCTCGGTCTTGCCAGTGGCAATCTCGGTCTTCGACATCTTTCCAGAATATTCACCCGATCCATAAAGGAACTTTCCGGTATCATCCAGCGAGATGTGATGGACGCCGAACGGGAACGGCAGGGCGATCAGTCTTTCCAAAAAACCGGTCTGAAGATTAATAACGCCTATGGTGTTAGCGCCCTTGTCGTTGACGTAAACGTATTTACCGTCTGGCGACAGGTTCTTGTTGCCGGCGTTGGTGCCGCTGAAGACCGTCTCGTGCAAATCGACGCCAACATCAATGTGACGATACGTCCTCATGCTCGGAATCCCCATGACCGCGACCTTTCCGTCAAGGCCGCCGGCGACGTAAAGAAGCATGGGATCCTCTGTCGCATTGTCGGTGGGATTCGTTGCCGCATGCTGCCAATCAGGCAGTTCGTCCGCCGCCGATGAAATTGAAGAGTTAGAAACCACCATGGCGGCGCTTAAGGCCGCTATGCTTACGATCATTTTTTGTAGCCGCATTTTTTTCCCCTCTGTTCTGCTGAAATATTCACCCCGGATTTGAAGATTTAAACACTAATACAAGCCGTATCCGTACCTTTTCCTAACAACATAGATGGCTGAATATTCGCCTTCTCTTTTCGAAAAACAAAAAAATCAATAACCCAAAGAAATAAGGAGGAACCACATGATCTCACTTAAGATCACAAAACCATATTGGAGATAGCCACGCTATATGAACTTGCGCAATCACGGCTTCAGATGAACCGTTCGCGCACAATAAACGTCGCCTCTCTTTTTTCCTCTTGCTACGAGTATAAACGTTGTAAGGGAGACGGGCAATCCCCTCTTTGACCTAGGTCAAGAGAAATCAAGGAAACATAAGGCTGGAATCCGAAAAGGTGCTGTAATACGGGCACAATAATTGTTCACCTCTGTTGGCTTGCGGACGGGTATCTCTTTTTTTTCATGCGAATCATGGGCAGTATAATAATTCTTCAGGGTTTTTGATATCGAATTTCCTCGGCATGTCACGCCGCAGGAGACCGTTTGTGTTTTCAATTGTCCCGCGCTGCCATGGGGAATGTGGATCGCAGAAGTAGACTGGCATGTTCAATGCGTCCTCCATATTGGAATGGCGCTCGAACTCACTACCGTTATCATAGGTTAAGGATTTGCGCGCCGCTTGTGGCAAGCACCGGAGTCCCCGGATACGGCAACGAGACATGCGATCCGGTCGGCGGAGCCTGGCTTGTACTCGCCTCTCGGCAGCGCATTACGACGCAGTTCACGGCTGATTGTGGATGCGGACCGGCCCATCATACGACAATCTCCTGAAGAAATGTATCGGCCTGATGTAGACGATAGATCTCGTAACGCTCATCAATATCGAGCTGATCATAGTTCTTTCCCATTGCAACTCCGAAGCATAACGGTGTTGCACTTGGAATAAGAATTATCTACAGGAAAAAAATGCTCCGCAATTGTGGATCTACGGTACTCAAGATAAGTTGACCACTCTGTTCTAGTCTTGATTTCATCAAAAAATATTCGTCAGTAAATTTGCTGGTTGTGGACAAGCACCATCACGGAATAATGAGAAAAAGAACTTTTTCTGAAAAGGCAGAAATGGTTAAAGGGATTGATGACTTTCTTAATAAACTAGGCATGATGTAATGGATTCTGTTCCCGCCACCGGGCA
>PVBE010973231.1_pt1 | contig 24125 bp, 24 predicted proteins | sample 1631181 | NCBI WGS metagenome assembly PVBE01 (sample SAMN08397723, study PRJNA350692) | Marine metagenome, whole genome shotgun sequencing project. | isolation source: water | place: Pacific Ocean | collected 2012-04 | reverse complement strand
GGTCCAACCACTAGGAATGGCGCTATTAGATAGACCCAGCGCTCGGCCTTCGCCGGAGTGAGACTTTCCTTCATCAGCAACTTGATCGCGTCGGCGGGCGCCTGAAACAGTCCCATCGGACCGACATGCCAAGGTCCCATACGTCGCTGCATCCTCCCAAGCAGTTTGCGTTCCCCGTATTGGAAGACGAGGGCGATCAAAGGAGCCAGGAGAAGAAGTACGAGCACCTTTACGATGGCCATCACGACATCGGTTAGGGTCATCTGTCCACTTCCCCCATCACGACATCTGTAGAGCCCACGATCAGGACGGCGTCAGCGATATAGGCTCCCGGCAACAAAGCCTCCAGCGCGCCGGCCGCGACGAATGCCGGGGAACGGATCTTCACCCTGTAGGCCGAAGCGTCGCCGCTGCCCACGAGATACATGCACAGATCCCCGCGCGGGCTCTCCGTGCGAGAGTACGCCTCGCCTTCCGGCAGACGCAAAACCCTGGGCGCCTGCCCCCGGATGGATCCTTCATCGGGCATGCTTTCCAGCGCCTGCCGGACAATGCGCACGGACTGTTCCATTTCCAGCATCCGCACCTTGTAACGATCGAATAGATCTCCGTTTTCGCCGACCGGAATCTCGAAATCGAACCTATCGTAGATCGAGTACGAAAGCAGCTTGCGCAGGTCCCGGGGAAGACCGGCCGCACGCAGCATGGGCCCAGTCAGGCCGAGCCGCGCAGCCTCATCGACGCTGAGCGGATTGACGCCTTTCGTGCGGGCCTGGAATACCTCGCTGTCGGTTATCAGGCCGTTGCACTGATCGATGCCCTTTTCGACCTCGGGCAATAGGCCCGCGACCGTGTCCTTGAAGTCCGGTGGAAGGTCCATCCGCAATCCGCCCACCGCAAGGTAGTTGTGGAGAAGGCGCGCGCCGGTCACGGCCTCAAAGACGTCCTGAATCGCCTCTCGAGTCCACCATCCGAACATTGTTGGCGATGTAAAACCGACGTCGAGACCGAAGGAAGCGTAGAACATGAAGTGACTGGCGAGCCGGTTCAGTTCGGCCAGAATGACCCGCGCGTACTCCGCCCGCTCGGGGACCTCTGTTCCCCATAGTTCCTCGGCGGCAAGCATCAGGCCGAATTCGGTTGTAAACGCCGACAGGTAATCAGCGCGGTCGGCCATCACCGGGACCTGCCGGAACGTCCACGTCTCGCAGATCTTCTCGATGCCGCGGTGCAGGAAGCCTATGTCGGGGATGGCCTTCGTTATCAATTCGCCGTCGATCGTCAGAATCAGCCGGAGGACCCCGTGCGTGCTAGGGTGCTGAGGCCCCATGTTGACAGTAAGCTCTTGAACGGCGAGATCCGTGGGTGACGGCTGGTCAGTCATCGCTCACCCCATTCCCGGTAGGCGTGACCTCGTCCCGGACAGGATTCCACAATCGAAATGGCTTTCCTACGCGTTCCTGGAATCGGGCTGGGATGTCCGGCGCGTTCCGAACCTGCTGCGTCTTCAAGAGCGCCCCCTGCAACTCGTCTTCGTCGAGCAGGAGTGGCTCTGGATAGGGGTGCCCCTCGAAAACTATGCCGAACATGTCCATCGTTTCGCGCTCGTGCCAATTAGCGGCAGGCCAGTCGGCGGTGATAGACGGGAGGCGAGGGCGGTCCTGAGGCACCCGCGTCCGCAATGCCAGGCAGTCGGGATGCGTCAGACCGGCGAAGTGATACACAATCTCGATCTCTTCGTCGTCGGGCCAATGGACTCCGATAACGTCGTACAAGATTTTGAAATCGAAGTCCTCGGAAACTCGTAATACGTTGGCGGCGGCGCCTATGTTTCCGGGCGGCAGAATGACCTCTACAAGGGGTCGGCCTTCAATTATCTGTCCGTCGAGAGGCTTGAAATGCCGGTTTGCAAGTTCGATTGTAGCCACACGGCGGGGGTCAGGCAGGGGCAGGGCTACTTCTTCTTGTGCCATACCCCTTCTTTGGCCTCAGCCATTATCTTTTCCTGGAGCTTCAGGATTCCGTCTATCAGCGCTTCGGGCCGCGGAGGGCATCCCGGTACATACACGTCGACCGGAATAACCTTGTCGACCCCTTCTATGACGTTCATATAGGGGTAGAACGGCCCACCGCATACGGCGCACGAGCCCATCGCTATGCACCATTTCGGCATCGGCATCTGTTCCCACAGAAGCTTGGTCGTCTTTGCCATTTTCCGGTTGACCGTGCCGGCGACGATCATCACGTCTGACTGTCTGGGAGAGGGCCAAGTAACGACGCCGAAGCGGTCAAAGTCGTAGTTGGCCATGTAGGTGCCGATCATCTCGATTGCGCAGCACGCTATTCCGTAGGTCAGCGGCCACAGCGACGACTTCCGCGCCCAGGCGAAGAGCTGGTCGGTTTTGAGCGTTATGACGTTCGGGGGAGTCTGGTAATAGAGGTTTTCCATGGGGGCCGCGTCGGTCTGCGGCGGCAGAGGCGTGTCATGGATAAGCGGCTCTCCATCCTCGGCCAAGGGCTCGGGGAAGTCCGGATCTACCACCAATCCAAGGCCCCTTTCTTCCATGCATAGACGAGTCCGAAAAACAGAATTCCCATAAACACCAGCATTTCCACGAAGGCGAAGGTACCAATGTCCCGCACGACGACGGTCCACGGGAAGATGAACACGGTCTCAACCGCGAAAATCACGAACAAGATGGCATAGAGGTAGTACCGCATATGCATTTGCCGCCAGGAGTTGCCCTGGGACTGCATCCCGCACTCGTAGATGGTGCGCTTCAGCCTGGAGAACTGCTTGGGCGCCAGAACCATTGAGAGCACCAATGAAACGGCTACGAACCCGGTCGCTGCTATTACAGCAACGAACAGAGGGAGATAGCTCTCTAGGTACTCAGCCTGCAAGCACGTCCCTTTCCGCGGACCTGATGCCGGGGGTGATCATCGAAAAATGTTCCAACGAGTATGGCATTGAATAAATGCCCGTTCAATGTACTCGGCGACCGACCCTGCCGGAACGCTCAATGAGCCGGCAAAAGGCTAACCGATGCGCCGATGGCGCATCGTGCACCCGCACGGGAATTAGGATGTTTTCGTGTCCGAGATCCCCCGATCCCCCTCCCGTGGACGGGCGTGACACGGCTACTGAAAACCCCCTCCAAGCACTTTGTCGCCCGTGGGTCCCAGACTGCCCTCGGCCGGCTCCACGGTCATGCCAAACGATTGGAACTCAGATGTGGGCATCGGGCTTCTCACAATTAACAATGCAAATCCATAGTAATCGGCGTTGACCACGCCTCCGCTCAGTTTTTGATCGGAGTTGGTGAGCCATAGCTGATAGGCGTGGTCAGAAGAAAGCCTTTTTCAAGCCGCTGCAAACCAGGATGGCGACATTGTCGTCCGGAGTCATGAGAAGGAATGCGCTGGCACCCGGGGCGTTCTTGGTTCCCGAAAGCCGGATGGCAGCCTGCCGATCATCGACGAGAGATTGCAAAACGGCCACTTCCTGCGACGTGCGCTCGCTTCCCAATTCCGCCCTGCGTTCCAGTTCAGCAATGCGACCGCCCAGCATTACCGCGATAATCGCGGCGGCCACAACGGCGGAGGCGGCCACCCCGCCAAACAGCAATGAAACGCGGTTTCTCCAGCTCGCCGCCTGGGGCGGCAGCTCCTGGAGGCCAACAGCTCGGGCCCGGGTTAATACCGCTTCGCGAACCTCGGGCCGCGGCGGAGCCGGTTCTACGCCGTATGCGAGGAGGGCGGCAGTTTCATGGAGATCGTATAGCTCGTCACGGATCGACGGGTTTTCGGCCAGCGCCCTATCGAGTTCCGCCGTTTCGGACTCGTCAAGACGGCCCAGCGCGTCGACAGCGAGTAGTTCCTGAAGTCTCTCGTCGTTCATGCAGCTAGCCCGAAAGATCTCGATCGGCCATAAGGTCGCGAAGTTTGAACAGCGCGGCTCGAGTTCTCGTCTTGACCGTCCCCAACGGAATGCTCAGTTCCTGCGCGATTTCGGCTTACGTCAAACCGCCAAAATACGCGAGCGCCACGACCGAACGCTGGTCGCTCGAAAGCTCGTTGCATGCCGCCCTCACCGCTGCTCTCAGTTCGATTTGCCAAACCTGCTCGTCCGGCCCGGGCTCGGTACGTTCGCCCGCAACTTCGACGGTTTCCCATAGGAGACGCCTGGGTGCGGGGCGACTCTTCCGGCGGCGGAGTTCATCGATGATGAGGTTTTTCGCGATTCGCATCACCCACGCGTTGAGGCTCCCTTTTTCAGGAGAATAGGTGACTCTCTGGACCAGACTCGCAAGAAGGTCTCTTGCACAATTTCCTCGGCTGCAGCGTCGCCCAGAGCACGACGAGCGACGCCGTTTACGATTCCGGCGAACCAGTCGTAAAACTCTGCAAGTGCGCTTTCGTCACCAATTCCGATCCGGTCCAATAGAAGACCGTCATTCACGTTTCGTAAATGGACATCACTTCTGAAAGCGCGGGACGACCGATCGCTGAGTCGATTTTCAACGTAGGATAGGCTCAGTTCACGTTCCAAGGCGACGACGCCAACGGGAAACCGCCACTCGTCTTTTGCCGCAGAACTTTGCGCCGCGAACGTTAGCACACTACCCCCGTCATACGAACCCTTACTTCAGTATTTGGGCCAGGCGGCCCAGCCTGAGCGACAACATCTTGGCTGACCCAACTATCGCCGCAACGCGCGCAACCTAGCCCAATTGTGAATACGCTAGCTCGGTTCACCCGGATTTACCGCCGAATCGGTGACGAAGCGATGGAATCGCGCGAGGACTGACAGCGCTTCCGGTGGCCAGGTTCCTCACCCGGGCAAAACGCCGAGATTGATGCGAGGCCCCGCGGCTACAGAAACAGCGACGCTCCACGACCGCCGGCCGCCATTGAAATTCGTCCCCTGGATCTACCAGGTGGGTGCCCGCGGCCGACCGAAACGACCGATACGGTCGATGCAGCCACCAGCCAAGCTCCCTTGTTAGAAATGTTGGAACGCAACCCACATGACGTACCGAGCGGCGTCGAGCGTCGTCTCTATTATTGCTCGCAGTGGCCGAGTCGTGAATATGGCCCGGATACAAATCCGATCCGCTCGTTTGCCGCCAGGTCGATTTGTGAGGTGAAAACGCGCGGGGTATTGCGCGCAGTCACTCACCGCCGGAGGTCAGTCTCCATAGGAGATCGGCTCCGGTTCATCGCCGAGCCGCAAACCCAACTCATCAAGCTGTTCGGCCGTTACTGCCGACGGAGCTCGCTGCGCAAGATCAACGCCCTCCTGAGTTTTCGGGAAGGCAACGATCTCGCGGAGATTATCCGTATCCAGCAGCAACATCGCGAGCCGATCTATACCCATCGCGATGCCGCCGTGAGGCGGCGCGCCGAAATCAAACGCTCGCAGCATTCCGCCAAACTGCTCGTCGATCTGCTCGTCGGAATAGCCGAGCAAGCGAAAGATTTTGCGCTGCAGCCGAGCATCGTGGATCCGGATGCTGCCACCGCCAAGTTCCAAGCCGTTGCAGACGAGATCGTATTGCTTCGACCCGGCTGACAACGGGTCTGTGTCAAGCAATCCTTCGTCGCCATCGGCAACACCGCAGAACGGATTGTGCGAGAAGGTGAATTTATCTTCGCCTTCGACGGCTTCCAATACGGAAAATCCGACAATCCATGCAAATGCCATTTCGCTTTTGTCCCGCAGGCCTAGCCGATCGCCCATTGTCTCGCGCAACATGCCGAGAGAAGCATTGGCGACTGCTTCCTTGTCGGCCACCATCAACGCCAAGTCTCCGTCGTCGAGGTTCAACGCAGATGTCATCGCTCCAAAGAGGCTATCGCCAAGAGCTGATTTGACCGGGCTCCGGTAGTCGGTTCCGATGCGTGAAATCGAAATCTGGCCTTTGGCTCCGAACTTTCTGAGGATTTCGGCAAGTTCATCGATCTGTCCACGAGAAAACTCCGCGCATCCGGGCAGCGCAATGGCCTTGACGACTCCACCATCATTCAAAACCTGGTCGAACACACGAAATCCACCGTCGTGCACAGCGTCGCTGATGTCCTTGAGCTTCATATCGAAACGAAGATCAGGATTGTCCTTGCCGTAATAGGCGAGCGCATCGCGCAAAGGAATCGTCGGAAACGGCTTCTCGCGAATCGTCTTGTCGCTCAATTCCTCGACTATGCGGTACTGAAGTTCCTCGATCGTCTCCATTACATCCGATTCGTCGACGAACGCCATCTCCACATCGAGCTGCGTGTGTTCGAGCGAACGGTCGGCCCTGGGGTCCTCGTCCCGGAAACAGCGAGCGATCTGGTAATACCTGTCGAATCCCGCGATCATCAGAATCTGCTTCATTTGTTGCGGAGATTGGGGCAGGGCATAGAAAGTCCCTTTGTGGACGCGACTCGGGACAATGAAATCGCGGGAACCCTCAGGAGTGCTCTTGACCAATATTGGCGTCTCGATGTCGAGAAAGTCGCGCTCGTTCATGTAGTCGCGAATCAGCCTGACGAGCCGATGTCTCAGCACGATGTTTTCCCGTTGCCGGGCTCTGCGAAGATCAAGGTATCTGTACTTGAGCCGCACGGATTCATCGACATCGACTTCTTCGTTTATATAGAACGGAGGAGTTTCCGATTCCGCAATGATCTCAATCCGGGCTGCCTGCAGTTCGACATCGCCCGTGGCCAGTTCGGGATTCAGTGTGCCGAGCGGCCGCTCGGCAACTATGCCGCGTACCGCGATGACATACTCGGCGCGAAGCTCTTGGGCAATTGTGTGCGCTTCCGGAGAGCGTTTGGGACTGAAAACCACCTGGGTGATGCCGTATCGATCACGCAGATCGATGAAGATAAGACCGCCGTGATCGCGCCGCCGGTGGACCCAGCCGTTCAGAACGACCTCGTCACCGCCGCAGTCGGCGCGCAGCTCCCCGCAGGTAACGGTACGCTTCATCCGCATGTCCAACTCCCTTCAGCCTGGGTATCTCTAAACAAACAAAAAAGCCCGGCCACTGAACCGGACTTGAGGCGGAAGCCGGCAGACCGGCTAGCCCCCGTCTACGTGATATTGAAGAGCTTTGACATAGAAATCTCGGCGCTCACGGGCTTTCCCACCCTTTCCAAGCTCGGATTCGCTCTTTACCAGATCGTTTAGCGCGGCGGTTCGCGATTCCAATAATAGCCTTACCTTGAGGACCGCATACGCATAGTCCGGATGCGATTCAGACAAGTATCGAAAAACAGATCCGGACGTGCGTTCGAATCTGGCGGTTACGGCCGAATTGCTGAGCAGTCTCTCGAGCTCCTTCAATGGCCTGTGCCATCCGCCGCCAAATTCGGTATCGATGGCATCCATTTCGTAGCCATGCTCGCCGAGGATGGATCGGAGACGGAGGGCGAGTTCGTCGTAGCTGAGATCGTGCACTTTTGTTTTGGGCTTTTCGACAAGGGAATCGAGCGCTTGCCAATCAACGTCGAGATCGGGATAGAGAGCGTCGAATTCGAGTTTGAGATCCTTCGTGACGCTCGGATTCGCCCCGAGATAGGCCAAGTAGCGGACACCCTCGCCGTCCACGTCTTCACCAACGATCCACGCGACCTGGCGCACATAAGTTCCGCCGCCGCCAGGTTTGGGGACTTCCTCGTCATGCCAGCGGATATCGACTCGCAACGAACTTAGACCTTCCGATACAGCCACGTTTTGGTGAATCGAAGAAACGCGCTCGAGCGTGGCAGCACCGCGAGCATATTACTTACCGGATGACGCGCCGCGTGTTGGAGAGAGGATAATGCTGATCTGGTCCGAACGTTCCGCCGAAACGGGCCGCTCCACCGTTGACAGATCCTTGAGCTTGTCAACGACCTTCGTCAAAAGACCCGCGGCCAGTTCTGGATGTATGCGCTCACGACCGCGCATTCGAACGGTTACCTTGACTTTGTTGCCAGCCTTCAGAAACTTCGTCATCGTCCGGACTTTGAAGTCCACGTCGTGATCGCTCGTGAGCGGGCGGAAGCGAATCTCCTTGACTTCACCGGCCTTCTGGTGCTTCCGGTTTTCCCTATCCTTTCGGTTTTGCTCGTATTTGAATTTTCCGTAGTCGAGCATTTTTGCAACTGGAGGGCGCTGGTTTGGGGAAATCTCGACGAGATCCAGACCCCGTTCACGTGCCATTATCAGGGCCTCGTCGGTGGGCACCGTTCCAATTGAGACGTTTTGATCATCAATCAGATGGACCTGCCGAATATGGATCCGCTCGTTCACTCGAAGTTCCTTGTCGTCCTTAGCTATCGCGTCCTCCTCGTAGCAGCCCGTAATCTCTCGGGTGCCTCTATTTCACTTTGAACCATACATGACATGCAATCGACACGATCGTAAGAGCAACGACCGCTCGTGGACGTACACACATCCGAGAAACAATGCAACGATATCAAATGCTGTCAATGAATCCGATAGACGCGCTGATACCTTTGAAAACGGTGTGGCGGTATACTTCGCGCAGGCTTGGGAGGCACGGCTCCGTTGTGGGGCTGGGCCGGGGAAATCCGAATAACTAGTCGACGGTTCAGCATTTGGAATTCGCGCAGGCGAGCTACGTTCATAGCCAGTCCAAGCTTGCAAGCTCAAGAATAAGAATTGCGGAGGCTCCGCCTTCCCGCAGTTCTCTTGGCGATCTCTATCTTGTGCTCGAAGGCGGAAACGAGCGGCTATGCTCGAGTTTTACAGACGCCGCCGTCCGTGCCTACTACTCCAACGACACCGCCAGCGCCATATCGGGCCTGATGCGATGCATGCGCGCCGGTTCGAGCGCGGCGGCGGCGGCCGCAGGTCCAGACGAAGAACGACTCGATCTGGGAAGCACGGGCGTTGTGGTGCGCGGCAGCGACTTATTCATCGCGCAGCTTCCGCCGGCGCAATTATTCATTTTCCGCGGTAACGAGCTGAATTCGCGCCCCGAGCCCGGCGCCGACGCTGAGACCCCACAGAACGGCCTCCCGTTCGACAAGGAAATAGAAATACTCCGGGCGAATCTCGCTGATGACGATACCATCGTATTGACGTCGTCCGTCGTAGCTCGGACTCTTCACGAGCGGGAAATCCGCGGGCTTCTCGTCCGGTACGCGCCGGAAGATTCCGCCTACCAGATAGCCGCGCTGGCCGCTCAACGGGGCGCGCCGAACTGCGACGTGCTTATTTTGAAGGCGGATCCCGCGCTCAGTTCGGATGCGCCCACCCCACGGAAGACGCGAGCATTGCAACAATCAAACGGTTCCGAAGCATCGGCGGCAGCATCCAAAGGCGGCTCGGCCGCTCGAGAACCTGATTGGCGCGCCGCCGAGTTGGACGCCGCCGCCACTGTGGCGCAGCGCGCGCCGAAAAGCGCTCTGGGGGAGATCGGCGACTTCGCGATTGGCGTCGGTCTGCTGATCCTTGTGTTACCCGCAATGGTGGTCAAGGGCATCGTCCGAATTCTTGTTCCGAATTCCAACAGGGGCCCCGAGCCGCTGGGAGGTAGCGACTCAACTGCGATGGGCGAGGCGCCTGACTCAGACTACGAGCGGCGACGACGAGCCATAGCCAGCGGTCCCGCGGAGTTGGACGAACTCAATCGCAATGCCCTCGATTCCAAGGGGGAGTCGGTGCTGAGACCGTGGCCCGAGGCAGAGGATTCGCAAGGGAATGGAATTCAGGGGATCTGGGCGTCGCTGTTCGGTGGTCGTGATCCATTGGCCTCCAGAAACCGCTCGAGATCGCGCTTTGGACCGGGTTCGGCAATCCTTCTTTTCTCGGTAGTAGCGCTCGTCGTGGTACTCCTGATACTGGCGATTCGAAGGGAAGAATCTCCGGCCGTCGCGACAGGTCAGCCGACACCGGCAGAGGGACAGGCCGAAACCGAGGTGGAGCCGGCGCGGTCTCCGGCAGCGGCCAGCGCTGCGAATGCCTTCGCCGACGCCAAACGTCAATTCGACGCGGCGATCCGCGAAAGCGAACGAGTGCCGGCTCTGGCGGGCCTGCAGGATGCTATCGAAGCGGCCAACCAGGCGATCAATGCCGGCTACAACGAGGCCGAGGTCAACCGTCTTCTCGCACAAATCCAGACCGAGCAAGACCGCTTGAACCAGGTTTACCGGCTGGTGACCAGCGCGACGATCGATGAGTTCAATGAGACGGGCGTTGGGATATCAAGAATCGTCCCTCAACTCGAGGTCCGGCAGGACGTCCAATACGTAATTGACGCCGTGGAGAAGCGACTCATTGAATATCGGGTTGCCAAACGTGGGGCGGTCGTGCTGAGAGAAGGGGAGCAGGTTGGACAGGTCGCCGTTAACGACATTATCGGTGTGGTAGCGCGTGACCTCAGCCTATTGGCGATCGACAGCGAATTTAATGTTTTCAGCATCGTGCCCGATCGTCCCGTGCAGCTGCTTAGAGTAAGCGGAGCCGAACAGTGGAAGCTACCGGTTGCCATGGACAACTTCAACAACAATCTGTACATCCTCGATCCCGCCGCCAACCGCATTCACAAGTATCAGCCGACGGCAAACGGGTACGAGGTCGAGCCGATCGACTACTTCGATCCGTCGCAGGATGTAAACGTAAGTACCGCGATCGACATGGCCATAGACGGCGACGTCTTCGTGCTGCTCTCAGACAGCACGATCGAGCAATACCGAGCAGGCAAGAAATTGCGATTTGATATTCGCGGGCTAGACCGTCCGATCAGCAAGGCTACCCGCATATACACGGATGTAGATGCCGAAAGTCTTTATGTAGTCGATGACGGGAACGACCGGATCGTCGAGATCGACAAACGGGGCGGCAACGAAGGGCAGTTTGTGCGCCAGTTTCTATACCGCGGCGCCGACAACTTTTTTGGGGACATTCGCGCACTCTGGATTAGTGAGCTAGACGGCAGATTGCTTGTGCTGGGAGCTGAATCACTGCGGCAGTTCGTATTGCCGAAAAGAGCCGATTAGAGAGCGAGTCCCGAGAGCTTTCCTCGGAGCGGGTAGCGGGAATCGAACCCGCATTTCAACCTTGGGAAGGTTGCGTTCTGCCATTGAACCATACCCGCGACGGTGAATCTGAGCGTAGACCTCCGCGTGAACGGTGTCAAAGATTGCGAGGAACCACGGCCACCGAGAAGTCTGGCGTGGCGTTGACGGAGCCGGGATCCCCCGAAGCACGGGATGACGGTGCGAGTTGGAGATAGGTGCTCTCACGTCGGCTCTCTCCCACCGGGAGAGAGGGCGTATCGGCGAGCAGAACCATGCCGCGATCTCCATCGTCGCAATGAGGATTTCGGTCAACCCGCTAGAATGCGCGATGTCAATCCTGAGCTAGCTTGAGCTAGTTCATCAATCACTTCGCGTTAATTCCCGGGGGCACCGATGCAAGATATTCGCAACGTCGCGCGAGAAGTAATTGAAAACGTCGAGAAAGTTATTTTGGGAAAGCCCGACGTAGTTGAAATGGTGCTTATTGCCCTTGTCTCCCGGGGGCATATTCTCATCGAAGACGTGCCAGGCGTCGGAAAAACGACGCTGGCAAAGGCCATAGCGCAGTCGATCGGGTGCACATTCAAGCGCGTCCAGTTCACGCCGGACATACTCCCCAGCGACGTATCAGGGGTATCGATGTTTAACCAGAAGACGCTCGAGTTTGAGTTTCGGCCGGGACCGATAATGGCCCAGATCGTACTTGCCGACGAGATAAATCGAGCTACGCCGAAAACTCAGTCGTCCCTCCTTGAAGCGATGGAAGAACAGCAGGTCACAGTGGACGGCGTGACGTACAGCCTTCCCGACCCGTTTCTCGTAATGGCGACGCAAAATCCAATTGAGTACGAGGGCACCTATCCACTGCCCGAGTCGCAACTCGATCGCTTTTTCATGCGCATCAGGATGGGATACACGAGCCGAGACGGCGAACTCGATGTAATCGAATCACACCTCCACACGCAACCGATCGAAGAACTTGAGCAAGTTATCGGGATCGAAGACCTGCTTCGAGTGCAGGAGGAGATCAAAGACATTTACGTGGACGCGTCTCTTCGGGAATACATGGTGGATCTCGTTCGGGCAACGAGAGATCATCGTGAGATTTACCTCGGGGCAAGTACGAGGGGAAGTCTCGCTTTGTTCAGGGGCACTCAAGTTCTAGCCAGCTTTCGAGGACGAGATTACGTGATTCCAGATGACGTAAAGCACCTGTGCGTCGCAACGCTGGCCCACCGATTGATAGTCAGTCCGGCGGCCCGAATTCGAAACGTCGACACCCGCGACATAATTCAGGAGATCCTGGACACGGTAGCCGTTCCGGGCGCTACGGCCGCGTGAGCGTGGCTGGAACAAGGACGGACCTGAGCCCGATGGCCGTCGACTATCTCGACGGTTGGGGGTGGTGCGGGGTGGCGGCTGATTCGGGTCGCGTTATTGCTTCAACCATCGGGCAACCAAGCGCAGCCGCCGCGTCGAGTGCGCTGGAAAAAAGTTTGAGGGGACTGCGAGGACTCGACATCGATCTGGCGCGAGCGTGGCTCGAGCGGTTGCACGATCGGCTAAGTGGCGCGGCAGGAAACGATCCCGAACTTGATCTGATGGGGACGGACTTCCAGAACAGAATCTGGCAAGCTTGTCGCGATGTCCCGGTCGGCGAGACGCGGGCTTACGGCTGGATCGCGCGATCGGCTGGATATTCAGAGCGCCGTTACGCCAGGGCGGTCGGAGCGGCACTCGGCGCGAATCCAGCTCTGGTTTTTGTACCTTGTCACCGCGTAGTTTCGGCGAACGGCGATCTTGGCGGCTACGCCGCAGGACGCGATCTAAAGCGAAAGTTACTTACTATGGAGCGAATTCAGGCGGCAGACGCCTAGTCTTCTTCTATTCCTGACCGTTTGCTTCGCCACGCTCGCGGCGCCGATGTTCCGCGAGGAATTCGTCGGTGTAAAAACCAACTTCCTTACCCTGATAGACCGTTACGTAGAAGTCGTCTCGCGAAGATTCGGCCGATAGCACGATGTGCTCGTCGATTTCTTCGATGAGGCTCAATGTCTCCGCTTCGTCGGCTTCCCGAATCAACACGAGCGTGGCGAATACCGATTCGAATCCGAAATGTAAATCGACCCGCCCGAACTCATCACCGCCCTTGCGCAATAGGTAGCCCTCGGAAGCGGGCGTTCTGTACTGCCGGGTGAATCCAAAGTCAGTCATTTGTCGGCCCGTCGATCTGGCGAATATCCAAACCAATGTCGAGCGCGGTCACCGAGTGCGTCAGCGATCCGACCGATATGTAATCGACGCCGGTCTCGGCGATTTCCCTGACGTTTTGAAGGGTAACGTTGCCCGACGCCTCAAGCTTAGCCCGTCCGGCGGCAAGCTTCACGGCAGGCGCCATCTCATCAGGGGTCATGTTGTCGAGCAATATCAAGTCAACGCCAAGCTCAAGACATTCGCCTACCTGATCGACCGTCTCGCACTCGACCTCAAGAAATCGGACACCGTCGCTAATGGAGCGTCGAACTCGCGTTACGGCCTCGCGAATGGAGCCCGCCGCCGCGATGTGGTTGTCCTTTACCAGGACACCGTCAAACAGCCCGACTCGGTGATTTGCACCCCCTCCGACCCGCACCGAGTACTTATCGAACATTCGAAGCCCGGGAACTGTCTTTCTCGTGTCGAGGATCGTCGCACCGGTGCCGCTCACCGCCTTGACGTACTCGGCGGTTGCAGTCGCAATTCCGCACATACGCTGGAGGAAATTCAGGGCGACCCGCTCGGCCGTGAGTATCGATCTCGCATTGCCCGATACCTCAGCGAGCGTTTCCCCGACGCCGAACGATCCGCCGTCGGGAATCGGTAATCGGTTCCGTACTTCAGCCGAGACGTGCCGAAACACGGCTCCGAAGACGTCGATACCAGCCAGTACGCCGGGTTGGCGGGCGACTGCGCGGGCCTCGACACGAGCGGATTCAGGTACGGCTCCCTCAGCAGTAGCGTCGCCAGATCCAACGTCCTCAGCGAGCGCAGCGGCGACCGACCTGACGATCGATCCGTCGTCCAGTTCAACTCGCGCGCCAAGCGAATCCAGACGCTCAGGATGGCCCGCCACGGACCTGACCATAGGGATCTCCTGGTTCAGAAACAGTCTGGATTGCGACCATAGAATTGTAGGAGAGATCGCGACGTTTTAGTCGAAGACTCAATAACGCGGGTTCCGAGTCGATCGGATTCGTGCATCCATCTTCGAAACGCAGCCGCCGGAATCCATTCTGAAACTTGCTTTGACGATGCGGTTTGCGAATCCGCTAGGAGCGAGAGAGCGCGGTCAAACGCGATGACCGTCTTCATCAAGCCGGGCCTTAGCCAGCATTGCCTTTGTGAATTGTCCTCTGTGCGTTGAAACGAATTCCGCCGTTTCGCGGGGCGCGGCGGCAGCCAGCACGCGCAACGCCCAACCGATGCCGAGCCGGATGAAATGGCGCGTGTCGTGAATGCTGGATTCCAAAAGTTCAAGGGTCAGGGGCGGACGCGGAGCGCAGGCCAATTTCGGTACCCGTCCCAGCCTCTTCAACTGTGCCCGTGTCGGTCCGCCCAATCCTCCGTTGAGCGATGTCGTGGCCACGATTGCGATGCGCCGGTACCAGAATGGGTCCTCGCGCCGAGCCCATTCACGCAGCAAATCCTCGTCGATCACTTCGTCTTCCAGATGTCCCGCCACCAGGATCGTTGATATCGGATCAGCCAAAACCCATGTGTCCGGTGCGAAACACCATCTCTCCGCGACAGCCCACGTCGCCGCGGAATACGCCGGCTGGGCCGCGAGAAACCTGACTGCACACGCCGCTTCCTCGAGGCTGGCCCCAAACCAACCGTCAATGACAGTCAAATCGCTTGGCAACCCGAAGTCCCGCACGTACCGGACGGCGATCTTATGAATGGACGAAACATCGACGCCCAAGTTCTCGCGTTCCTCGAGCTTCAGGTATTTTGCTTCGCCGGCGGCTCTTTCCGGCGTGGCCGCCGCCTCCAGCATCTCCCTGAGCGGATTCCCTGACGTTGTCACGGTCGGTTCCACAATCAAGAGACCAGCCGCGCCGCGACATCGACGGCGTCGGTCAGCGCTTTACGATCGGTCCATCCCATGTGCCCGATGCGGAAAATCATGCCTCTAAGTTCGCCCTCGCCCCCAGCAAAGATCGTGTTGTATTCATCTTTCGCCCGAGCCATAAACGCTAGAGGATCTGTGGCCTCCGGAAATCGCACGGCCGTAACAGTATTCGATGCCGAATCGTCCCGAGCAAACAACTCCAACCCGGCTTCAGCGACGCGCTGTCTCACAATATCGCCATACTCTCGATGCCGAGCAAACACGATCTCCAGACCTTCCGCCGCAATTCGTCTCATCGCAGCGCGGAGAGCGAAACAAACGGACAGAGGCGGCGTCCACGGAGATTGGCCGCGATCCCGGGCATCGCGGATGGCACGGAGGTCGAAGTAGAAACGGGGGCAGGTGGCTTTTTCATTGAATCGCCAGGCCCGCTCGGTCACCGCAAGTAGAGCAGCCCCTGGCGGAGACATGAGCGCCTTCTGAGACGCAGTGAACGCGACGTCGACGCGCCAGCCGTCCATATCAAGTGGAATGGCACCGACGGAACTGACGCCATCAACGACGAAAAGCAGGCCCCGACCTTCTATGACATCGCCTACGCCCCGCACATCGTTCGTTACCCCGGTCGATGTCTCGTTTTGGGTAAGAAAAACCCCGCGATATTCGACTGCATCAAGTTTCGCTTCTACCTTTTCAGGATCGACGGGCTGCCCGGCCTCGACTTCAAGCACATTCACCTGCAAGCCGAAGGCCGTCGCCAGCGCCCGGACGCGATTCGCGAAGACGCCTCCGACGATCGCCAGAACACGATCGCCAGGAGAAAAGAAATTCACCACCGACGCCTCCATAGCTCCGGTACCAGAGCTAGCGAGAAGGAATACGTCGCCGCTCGTTCCGAAAAACTCGCGAGCCCCATCGGTGATTTCGCGAAGGAGTTTGGCGAAGTCCGGGCCTCGATGATTGATCATCTGCCGGGAGCACTCGATGAGGATCTCTTCGGGAATCTGGGTCGGCCCGGGTATGCGCAAATTCGTAGCGGGCATGTCCCTCTCCGACTGATTGGGCGGCACTGCAGACCGCCGAGAAGCCGGAACAGGCTATTTCAAGCTCGCGGCTTCCTCAAGTGCGCGTCTCTACGCGGGCGAACGAATCTGAGCAGTTGATAAGATTGATTCGCCCGGATTACTCGGATCAATCAAGGACCGGTCTGCGATCCAAACTTCGAGTCCGGCGGGGTAATCCGGGTGCGTAGTGAACCGGCGAGACCGTCGTCCGTATACAGATATAGGAGCCGAAAGCCGAGAGTGCGCCACGCCAACGGAGACCGATCTTGAGGGGACCGACATTATCTCGCCGGCGGATCGTAGCGGCGTTTCTCTTAGCCTTGTCGGTTGCGGTTGCCGGCTGTCAAGAATCCGGTCGCCAGTCGACGATCGACGTCCAGAATCTCGCGGACCCGTCGTCGAAGGTCGAACCGGCGGTAAGCGTTCAGCTCGCGGTGCAATCCGCCCCGCCGGTGGCAAACGGTGACCAAGGGTCGGTAGGAGCGAACGGGCGAGCGGTCGAGACTCGGGCGCTCACGGTACCCGACCTCGTAAAGATGATTTCGCCCGCCGTCGTCCATATCTCGACCAGACAGCTTGCGGTGGACACTTTGGGCCGACCTGTCCCAGAGGGGGGCGTAGGCACGGGCTTCATCATCGACGAATTCGGACATGTCCTGACGAACAATCATGTGGTCGCCGATGCAAAGCGGATACTGGTGACCACCTCCGACGGTCGAGCCATAGAGGCTGACCTCATCGGACGCGATCCGCAGACCGACGTTGCGGTGCTTCAGATCGATCCGGAGGATATTGCCGTCGTCCAACTCGGGGAATCCGCGGGACTAGAAGTTGGCGAGCAGGTTGTTGCCGTGGGTCACGCCCTGGATCTACCGGGAGGCCCGACCGTGACGGTTGGAGTGGTCAGCGCGCTGGACCGCACACTGACGGACGTGGACGGCGCCGGGCAGACTTTGAGCGCCCTAATCCAGACTGATGCGTTCATCAATCCGGGGAACAGCGGGGGGCCGCTGACAAATATGTCGGGCAAGGTCGTCGGAATCAACACGGCCGGAATCATTGGAAGCCAAAACGTAGGATTTGCGATCTCCATCGACAGCCTGAAGCCGATCATCGATGAGCTCATTACCAACGGGCGCATCGAGCGCGGTTTTCTCGGAATAGTCACCGCGACAATCACTCGGTTTATAGCGCGGCAAAACGAGCTACCCGTGGAGTACGGAGTTTATGTGGTCGAGGTGAGTCCGGGCACCGGGGCGGCCAGGGCAGGACTTCGGCGGGGCGACATCATTATCGAGCTTGCCGGTGACGAGGTGAGCGACGCCGGAGACCTCAGCCGCATACTCGCCCAGCATAAGCCGGGATCGACAGTTGATGTGCGGTTTCACCGAAGCGATGATACCCGTGTCCGGACGGTGGAAGTAACGCTGGGGACGCGACCGGACCAGTAGTCGAATCGCCGGGATTGGGGTGGCAAAGCTTGGACCCATCTGCCTACGTCGACTTTTCCGGAACAGTGAGCGAAAACGTCGGCAAGGTCATAGTTGGAAAGTCGGCGGAGATCGAAAGGATTCTCGTCGCCCTGATTTGCAGGGGCCACGTGCTCCTCGAAGATCTCCCCGGAACGGGCAAGACCATGCTCGCCCGAGCGCTGGCGATTTCGCTCGGCGGGACGTTCAAGCGCATTCAGTTCACCCCCGACTTGCTGCCCAACGACGTGACAGGAGTCTCTGTTTTCAACAGCAAATCGTCCGAGTTTGAATTCAAAGAGGGGCCCGTGTTCGCCAACGTTCTACTTGCGGACGAAATCAACCGCGCTACTCCGAGAACGCAGTCGGCGATGCTCGAATGCATGGGCGAGGATCAGGTGACGGCAGACGGCGTGACCTACGCACTCGCCCGACCGTTTCTTGTGATGGCGACGCAAAACCCAATTGAGTACGAGGGCACGTTCCCACTTCCGGAGGCCCAGCTCGATAGGTTTTTCATGAAGCTGAGTCTCGGTTACCCAGAGACCGACGACGAGAAGCGAATCCTTTACGATCAAGCCTCAGGGCATCCGATTCACTCGATCGAAGCCATAACCGACACGAGGGCGTTGGTGGAATTGCAGGATCGCGTCGGCGACGTTCACGTGGACGACACGGTCGCGGACTACATCGTCACGCTGACGCGATCGACACGGAACCATCCCGACGTAGCTCTGGGATCGAGCACGCGGGGCTCACTTGCGCTGTTCAGGGCGTCGCAAGGTATCGCGGCTGTGCGCGGGCGGGATTACGTCCTGCCGGACGATGTGAAGGAAGTCGCGCGAGACATCCTCACACACCGCATCCTGGTAGACCCGGAAAGTGTACTTCGGGGAATCTCCGCGGAAGACATAACCAACACGGTGCTCGCCGAAACCGAAGTAGTACTGGCGACCTAGGCAATGGCCGGCATCCTGGTGTCGGCGGTTGCCCTGCTTGCCGCGGGGCTGGTAACAGGTCTCGACGTTTTTTTCGTCCTCGCTTATGTGATCGTCGGAATCTACGGGGCGAGCAAGTTCTGGATATGGAGCATCGGCCGCGGGCTTCGCCTGAGCAGAAATCTGCCGGCAAGGGCATTCTTGGGCGAGACGATACCGGTGACGATTTCGCTGCGAAACACGAGTTTCCTTCCCATACCGTGGCTCAATGTGCGCGAGACGCTGCCCCATGAGCTCGCCACATACGAGGTATTGCGTCGAGTGATCGCGATCAAGCCACGATCTCACATGGACATCCGTTACGAGCTGTCGGGCAGCCGGAGGGGCTACCACCCGGTGGGACCACTACAGGCCCGGTATGGGGACGTATTTGGTTTCGCGCAGCGCGAAGTTGGCCTCGATCGGCCGGTGAACGTGATCGTCTATCCGGAAATCGTGCCCCTCGGCAAATTGGGGCTTCCGTCTACCACGCCGTTTGGCACCGTTAAGACGCCAAAGATTCTTTATCAGGATCCGTCGAGAGTGATCGGTTGCCGGGAATATAAACCTTCCGACAGTCCAAGGATGATCAATTGGAAGGTGTCGGCCAAAACGGGAACTATTCATGTTCGGCAGCTTGAGCCGGCAGTCAGTCACGAAGTGACGATATTCGTCGATCTAAACCCCGGTGGATATTCCACGGAGTGGATCAATTTCGCCAGCGAACTCGGCATAGTTGTAGCAGCGTCGCTCGCGTCAGCATTGATATCCGGTAGGCAATCCGTAGGCTTGGTGGTCAACGGCCTCGACAGAGTGTTGGTGGGCGGTCGAGCCCTTCCGAGCGGGAGAGCACGCAGGATCCGTGGATCGCGCCGGCCGCAAGTGACCGTCGGCAAAGGGCGTCAGCATCTCATGGAAATACTGGCTTTGCTCGCGCGAGTCGGATTGCTCGAAGGCGAGGCGATCGGAGACGAAGTGCGGGCGGGCTCGCTGAAGCTTTCATGGGGCTCGACTCTGGTGGTCGTTACCGGCAAAGGCGGCCCGGAACTCATACGGTCTCTTCTCGACAGAAAGAAAGCAGGTCACAATGTTGCGGCCGTATTCACGGACGCGCTCGGGGCGGCCAAGTCGACAGCACTAGCCACGGCGGCCGGTATCGAAGCGCATACGGTTACGGGGCGGGAGGGAATGAATGTCTGGCGAGACGGTCGAGCGGCCTCGTAGCAGACTGATTCTCGCATCGCTGGCATCGATCTGCTTTTTGATGTTGGCGTTGGGCATTGCCTTCGCTTTTATCCGAATGGGCGTTTCATCCCAACAGTCCTGGCTGGCATTCACGCTGATGCTCAGCAACTTCCTCATAGGCCTATTTATTTTCATGAGAGGACAGGGTGCGCGGGGCGAAAAACCGGGATGGAAGGACTGGTTGGTGTTCGCGGTGCCGTCGCTATTGATCTTGCGCGGGATGGGAATAGTTCAAGAGGGTACAGGCGTCAATTTTGAGGAAAGCGGTTGGTTTATCGGATCATTTGCCACTGTCATGAGTGTCTCCACGATGGTTATGGCGGTGATCCTCGCGGGTATCTGGCAGACAGCTTCATTTCTGGCACGCAACATCGAGGAGCTGCATCCTCAACAGAGCGAGATTCCGCCGTCGGTGAATTCGCCCGAGTACTACGGATGGATGACGAGCAGCGCGCGCTGGATCGACCGAAGCGCCGCCGTCGGCAAGATCACAACCGGAGGAATACTGGGAGGGGGGCTACTCACAGCAACAACCGCGGTAACGGCAGGCGGACTGGCCGGCAGCGGTGCCGACGCGATCTCGCCTGCAGCCCCGCTGACGATTCTTGTCTTCTATTTCATCGGACTTCTGGTCCTACACAGCTACGCGAGCCTCGTCCGCCAAACTTCCACATGGTCGATGCAACTCGCCCAGCAGGCCACCGGGATTACGGAGAATTGGGTCCGTTCAAGCTTGCTGGTTCTCGGCTTCGCATTGTTGATCGCCATCTTCATCCCCGCCTTCCACGTACCGGATGCCTACGGATTCTGGGCAACTCTGGCTCGAATCGTTGTCGTGATGTGGCAGATCATGATGCTGCCTGTCCTGGCTGTGATCGCCTTGCTCGCGAAGTTTTTTTCATTGCTGCAATTCGGCGCTTCCTCAGCAGAGTCCCCTCCACCGGCGCAGCAGATATCGGAGATCGAACAGGTAGACGATTCTCCGCTTGAGTTTCTGCAAGCGGGATTGATGTGGGTGGTACTGGCTTTTACGGCCTATCTCATCTACAAGCGGCTCACGAACAGCCGCCCCAACTGGAAAACTGGCAGGCTCGCAAAAATTGCGCTGGCCACAATCGGAGCGTTTTTCAAGTCCATCATGCTCGGGCTGGCCTCGCTGATCCAGCTATCGGGCGATGTGGCAAAGTTGCTGACAGTCCAAACAGTGGCCAGGGCATTAGCCGCCGTCGGACTCCGAAAAGCACAAGCGTTCTCAGGAGATGAACAGACCGAGGCGCTGTCCAACCGCGAGCACGTTTGGCAGACCTACTTGAACACCTTGCGCGAGGCTGAGAGAGTGGGGATCGATAGAACCCCGAATCAGACTGCGATCGAGTATCAGAGGAATCTTCTGGAAGTTTTTGGGCCGGAGAAATCTGACGTGACCGAACTCACCCTGGCGTTCATCCGAGCGAGGTATATGCGAGCGCCCATCGACGACGAACTCGTGGCCGGTGTGCGCGGGAATGGAGATCGAATCAGAGCGTTCTTACGAGCGCTTCGATGAATCCGGACCTGTTTGACCATGCGTCGGCCGAGGCGAAACAGAAATCCGCGCCTCTCGCGGCCCGAATGCGCCCCCGGACTCTGGATGAGTTCGTGGGGCAGGAGCAACTTCTGGACCCGAACCGGCCACTCTGGATCGCCCTTAACCGAGATCGATTATGGTCGGCGCTGTTGTGGGGACCGCCGGGGAGCGGCAAGACAACGCTCGCGACGCTGACGGCGGAATTCACCAAAAGCAACTTCATACCTCTCAGCGCAGTCACCTCCGGCGTAGCGGACATCAAGGCCGCGGCCAAATCAGCGGCGGACGAGTTCAAGCTGCACCGTCGCGGCACGCTGCTATTCGTCGACGAAGTCCATCGATTCAACAAGTCCCAGCAAGACGCGCTGCTTCCGCACGTTGAAGACGGGACCGTGGTGTTTTGGGGAGCGACAACCGAGAACCCCTATTTCGAGGTCATTGCGCCGCTGCTGAGCCGAGTGCGGGTTCTGAAGCTGAATCCTCTCTCTCCAGAGCAGATCGAGCAAATTCTTGAGCGAGCACTTTCGGAAAAAAAACGGGGATTGGGTGAAATCAGATTGACGGTTAGCGACGACGCGAAGACGTTCATGGTGGATCGCTGCGGAGGCGACGCGCGCATCGCTCTAAACTGGCTGGAGGCGGCCGCGGAACTCGCTATGGATGACGGCGTCCGGGCTATCGATCTCGGCACGGTAGAACGATCAGTTCTGGTACGGCAAGTTCGGTACGATCGCAGAGCCGACGAACACTACGACACGATTTCGGCCTTCATCAAAAGCATCCGCGGGTCAGATCCCGACGCGAGCGTCCTATGGCTGGCAAAAATGCTGCACGCCGGAGAGCAGCCTGAGTTCATTGCTCGGCGACTGCTCATTTTGGCGTCGGAGGACATCGGAAATGCCGATCCTCAAGCGATATCAGTTGCCCTGGCCGCTTATCAGTCAGTCGAGCGACTGGGCCTTCCAGAGGCTACGTTTGCCCTCGCTCAAGCAACCATCTATTTGGCGACCGCTCCGAAGAGTAATTCCGCCGGATCGGCTTTAGATGCGGCGCGGGCCGCGATCGACGCGGGCGCCGATTTGACGGTACCGCTCCATTTACGAAACGAATCATTTTCCGGCGCGAAGGCGTTGGGATATGGACGGGACTACAAGTACGCACATGACTATCCCGACAACTTCGTGGAGCAGGATTTCACGCCCGAATCTTTGAAAGGGACCCGTATTTACAATCCGTCATCGAACGGATACGAGTCACAAATTGCCGACCGGATGGCCCGGTTACGAAGCCGGAGCTACGACGATTCCGACTCGGACGACGACGGCGCGCGGAAGTAGCGCTTGATAACGTTCAGCAGCGCCTGCTGCTGAACGTTATTGACGAATATGTCCACACGCCGGGGCTTTTCGCCTTTAGTCTCAAACTGAATCCGGCCCGCCCCGACGCGATAGCGCTTGAAATCCTTCCAGGGCATTATTCGTCCACGTCCCAAGGCAAAGCCCTCAGCGGTAAATCGATATCGAGTCGGCAAGACGATCGCCAGGATGACCAAGAGGATGACCAGCACGGTGCCATTCGCGGGCATGCTCGGGATTGAGTCGCCCAAACTACCCAGATTTACGATCCCGAGCACGATTAAAAGATGCCATCGATGAACCATTAACTTTTGAATGAATCCGAGTTTTGTCGAGTGAACTTCGACACCCGGAGGCGGCTTGGCGAACGGCACCCAGATTTTCGCGAACATCATGGCGAGAACGAAGCCGGTAATAGCGGTAATGATCAGGGGAGCCAACTGACTAGAGTCCACAGAATCCCAGCCGTTCTAAAGCCGCGCTCAGGTGAGTCCGGCAGATTTCGAGCGCTCTCCACTAAAGTAAAATTTGAAACCGGATACCAATATAAAGGATATCAAGGGCGGTTAACTAAGTCAGATGTCTGGGCACTCGAAATGGTCCACCATAAAGCGTCAAAAGGCCGCGACCGACGCCAAGCGGGGGGCTGCGTTTTCAAAATTGTCCAAGGAAATTACCGTCGCGGCGAGATTGGGGGGCCCTGACACGGACTCCAACTATCGGCTCCGGCTGGCGGTGCAAAAGGCTCGAGCGGGCAATATGCCCGGCGACAACATCGAAAGAGCCGTTAAGCGAGGCATCGGGGAGGACAAGGACGCCCCCGAGATGCTAGAGCTTTCGTACGAGGGCTACGGCCCGGGCGGAATCGCACTCTTCATCGACGTGTTGACGGACAACCGGAATCGATCCGTCGCCCAAATTCGTAATGTCCTCGATAACTCAGGCGGTCATATGGGCGACTCAGGAAGCGTTGCCTGGATGTTCGAGCGTCGAGGCGAAATAGTGGTGAAAGCCAACGGAAAGAATCCGGACGCAATATTCATGGTCGCCGCGGAATCGGGCGCAGAGGACGCCGAAATCGACGATTCGGTGGTTTACGTTTGGACCAAACCCGAAAGGCTGGACGAGGTTCGAACAAGGCTAGTCAACGAGGGATTGGAAATCGATCAGGCGGAGTTGGGACGAATCGCGTCGAGTCCCGTGAACGCGGAAGAGCGCGGCGCATTGCAAGTGCTAAGGCTTGTTTCGAATCTTGAAGAGCTTGAAGACGTCCGCCAAGTGGATACAAATCTAAACATCACAGAAGACCTCGTAG
>PVBE011751239.1_pt1 | contig 24131 bp, 20 predicted proteins | sample 1631181 | NCBI WGS metagenome assembly PVBE01 (sample SAMN08397723, study PRJNA350692) | Marine metagenome, whole genome shotgun sequencing project. | isolation source: water | place: Pacific Ocean | collected 2012-04 | reverse complement strand
CCATTGCAATCATATCGGAATTATTTGAGAAGAAACCGACCACGCTCGGGGAAGCCTTCTTTACCGCAAAGAACAGCCTACTGGAAATAGATAAATCCTCTCTCCGCAAAACAGCGGATCAGTTGGCGGGTCTGGTTCAGGGAACCAGAAATCTCGCCCCGATGAGAAAAGATGGAATACTCCACTACACACTTCTGGGGGACCCGGCTCTGGAAATTCGGAAACCGGAAGAGACGGTCACTCTTTCGTGCCCATCAGAAACCCGGGCGGGGGACAAACTGAATGTGACAGGGACCTCCCCTTTCGCAGAGGGAAAAATCACGATCCAACTCGATTGCCTACGAGATGATTTTGCAGAGACCCTCCCCGAGATTGATGAAGAATCTCCCAATTTTCAGGAAACGATCTCGGAGAGATACCGGGCGGCCAACACGAAGAAAATCACTTCCGTCACGATGGAATTCCGCGATGGAAAATTTGCGATCGCCTTACCAATCCCATCTTCCCTGAAAGCTCGTTCCTATTACCTGAAAGCGACCGTAACGAGCCCGGAGGGCACCGGAGTCGCCTGGACCCCCGTGGAGTGCGTTGAGGGCGATTAAAGCATCGCGGCGGCAAAACCCGGAAAGCCACGCCTGCGACGAAGCGCGGTTTCTACAATCCGCAAACAGAGTGTCGGGAAATCGATGCCCGCAGCCTGTGCCGCCTGGGGAAGCAGGCTTCTTTCCGTTAATCCAGGAATCGTATTCACTTCCAGAACAACCGCTTCATGATTGGGCGTAAAAATAATGTCGACCCGACTAAATCCAGAGCATTCTAAAGTACGATGAGATTGTAACGCCGACTCCTGGATCCGACTTCGATCGAGTGCACTAAAGGGGGGATCGACGAGATAAAGCGTATCTGGGTCTTCGTACTTCGCCGAGAAATCGAAGAAATCTCTCGCAGAACGCAACTCCATAATCGGAAGGGGGCTGCCATCCAGGATACTGACGGTCACTTCCCGCCCGGGGATAAACTTTTCGATGAGGATCGTCCCGTCATACCGAAACGCTTCTCTCATCCCCGCTTGGAGAGTGGAAGGATCTCGATGAAGAGAAACACCGATACTCGACCCTTGCGCCCGCGGTTTTACGATCACGGGGTATCCGAGAGAATGAGCCCAACGGCCCCACTCCTCTTTTCCATCTTCATGGGAGATAATGGCGTGGGAAGGGGTTTTGATTCCAACGCGCTCCAACTTCTTCTTCGATTCGATCTTGTCCATCGCAATCTGGGAGGAACTCGAACCGGAACCGGTAAAAGGAATCCCCTTCTTTTCCAAAAGACGTTGAATCGTCCCATCTTCGCCGAATCGCCCATGCAGTGCGAGAAAGGCGACATCACATTGGAGTTTATCCAGTTCCGAACCGGTTTCGGTCTGAATATCAACGGGAAGGACTTCGCACTCCCGGGAAGAAAGAGCCCGAACGACCGCTTCCCCGGAACGCAGAGAGATCTCTCTCTCCTCGGAAATGCCTCCCATCAATACCGCTATTTTCTTGTTTTTCATTTTCTTCCCTACCAAATCTGAACTTCGAGTTTGAGATCGATTCCAAAACTTTTTCGGACCCCGTTCTGAACAAGATCCACCAGACGCAAAACATCATCGGAGGAAGCACCTCCGTCATTGATCATAAAATTGGCATGCTTCTGCGAAACATGGACCTGATTCACCCGCGCACCACAAAGACCCGAATCTTGAATCAGTTTTCCGGCACTTTCTCCGGGAGGATTCTTGAACATGCATCCTGCATTGGGAGATCCCAGAGGTTGCGTCGATTTCTTTCCAGCAAGGATTTCATCGTATCGATCTTTCACATCGGAAAGAGGTTTCAGATCGAACTCGACCCCCAACACGATCCGATCTCCCAGGGAAGTCGATCGGTATTGGAAACCAACCTCTTCCCGAGTCAACCGTTCGACTTCTCCCTCATGAAAAACATCGACAAAGCGAACGGAATCACAGATCTCCCCATGCTTCCCCCCGGCATTCATATAGATCGCGCCCCCAACGGAAGCGGGAACACCGGCGAGGCATTCGAGACCGGACAACCCTTCTGAAACGGTCTCCTTGATTAATCGAGTAAGACTCATTCCGGATTCCACATAAAGACCGGAACGTTTCTTCAGTTTCGAAAGTCGAAGAACGATTCCCCGGACACCTTCATCCCGAACAAGAAGATTGGCGCCACATCCAAGTACGCGGAAAGGGAGTGAACAGGAAGCGATCGCCCGGACCTGTTCAATAGATGTGGGTTCGAGGAAAAGGTCTGCGGCCCCTCCTACCTTTAAGGTGGTAAAAGGAGCGATCAAAACCCTGGACTTCACATCCAGACCGCTCTCGCGAAGATATGTTTCGGCCGTTGCCGTCGACATCCCAAAAACCCTCCCTCTCCATGTATATTACAATATGTAAATTATAAAATACAACTAAATAATGAAATTCTGGCACAAAAGAGACTCATTCCCGATATCCAGACAGAGGAGAGCTTTCCCGCAAATTTACCTCCGAGTTTCAGGCAAAGTTTCCTGTTCTCTGCAACAAAGGCGGGAATATTGCGATATATGTTACAGGAGAAGTAGCACGATTTTCTCTGTGTATGGAATTGGGTGGAAACCCGTATGATGCGATCAAAACCGATGCGGTTTTTCTCCTGGCTTCGCTGGAAAAAGATATGGAGGTCTCTGGTCCGAGCGAAGGCACATCGGACCGCGCGCGTGCGTCCGACAGGGTTCCGATCGATACGATAATAATCTTCGAGGGAAAAGAGCTCTCCCCTCTCCCTGAAAGAGAGGGGAATTCGGCCTAAATCAATTCGTAAAGAGGACGCCCTTATCGATCTCTTCTACATCTCCAATCCTGGCCAGGGCTTTCATATCAATCTTGTCCCGGTCCCCCACGATCATAAAGGTCAACGGCTGACTGGCTACCTTTGCTTTAATGAAACCAAACAAGCGATCGAGATCGACCTGATTCAACCGGGAAAACCGCCCGGCCCGGGGATCTGAGTCAAAACCCTTTTTCGCCCACGCATCGACCACACCGAGAAGCTGATCGTATGTAATCGAGCTCGTACGGTACTTGTTATCGAGTAATTTCCTCGCCCGGTCAAAATGGTTCTGGGAACGGGGAGGAGTCCTCATCAATTCGATGAAAAGTGTCAAAGCATCGATACTCTTGTCCGCCTGCGTCCCGATGTAGGCGATCATCTGGTCTTGATCCCCAAGGCGGGATCCCTGGTAAAAATAGGACCAGGTGGAATAGGCCAGAGCGCGCGATTCGCGCACCTCTTGGAACATAATGGCGCCCATGCCCCCATCCATATACGCGTTGTAATACTCGGCCATCAAGGTGTCCGACGGCGCAAACAACTCTCCGGGGATCACGAGGTCAATATGGCTCTGCGCGCCCTTGTTATGCAGAAAATAGATCTGAACAGGCTTCTCATGACGATGAACCAGTTTCAATTCGGGAGCCTTCCGGGCATGGAGAAGGGGAACCTGGGTATCGGCTCGAGGATGGTATTTCCAAAGAAGACCTTTCACCTTTTCGGCATCGAGTTGCCCCGAATAAGAGACTTTGAAGTTCTGCTTCTTCAATTGATCGCGATAGCGGGGATAGTCCGCGACATTTTGGGACTGGAGGAAAGCGGCGGCCGGTCGATCCAGGTAAGGGCTGTCTTCGCCATAGCGCACATAGTTTCGCAACGCCTGCCGGAGCGTCTTTCCGTTCTTCGCCTGGTCCTCCCTGCTGGCGAGAACATTGTCCACCTTCGCCCGGAAGCGCTTCTCATCCAGAGTCGCGTTCCAGAGCACCTGTTCGGCGAGAACCAGGGCTTTTTCGAGTTGACTGTCGAGACCGGACAAACTCATGACAAAACTGTATTTCCCGGCCGCAAATTTTGCTGTGACACCCATTTCGAAAAACTTCTGCGTCACCTCACCGGCCGAAAGATCCCCTGTACCGGCATTGTTCAGTTCCCCCATGACGTTGGAGAATCCGGGGGCATGTTTGTCTCCAAAGTCGTACTGAATGCTCAGAGAAAACAGATCGTTGTTTGGATTGCGAACGTGGCGATAAAGAACCCCGGGCGCGAGCGAACTGACCTGATAGTCTTTTTGATAATCGAGCCATTGAGGCGTGATCGGTTCCGTAGATGCGTTCTCGATATCGCGGGCGAAATCGGAACTTTTGTTCGGATTGAGTTTCATTTTCTCCAATTCGGGCTTACTGATCTTGGGAAACTCGTACGAAGCGTCTTCGCGCCACCCCGAAACATAATCCCCCTGGAAATACTTGTTGGCGACACGAATGATTTCCTCCCGGCTGACCTCTTTGAGCCTTTGGGGAAGCTGGAGATGCTCTTGAATACTCTCTTCATGACAAAAAGAGTCGACCATGATTTCGACGCGCCCCTTGTTCGTTTCCAGCTTTTTCTTGGTCGACATTTCGAAATCGAGCACAATCCCCCGAAGGATTTCATCGGAGAACCGCCCGTCTTTGATCACTTCAATCTGGGAAAGGAGAAGCTGTTCGGCTTCTTCCAAAGACTGCCCTTTCCGGGGAATCGCCCAGAGAAACTGCGCCCCCTGGTCTTCCAGGATGTACGGATAAGAGCCCGCCGACCTCAGCTTTTGGGGCTGGACCAGGTTGAGCTTGATCAGTCCCGCTTCGCCACTGTCGAGCAGCATGTCCACCAGGGTCAATGCATAACGGTCCTTCGCGTGATACTTGTCGGTACGGAAGGCCAACAACACCTTCTCCTCTCCCAAGTATTTGGTCTTCACCCTTTCCACCCCTTTCAGAGGGGATTCTTCGGGCGCGACAAAAGGGTTGAGAGGCTTTTTCGACCAACCGCTGAAATACTTCGTCAGAATTCGCTTCGACTCCCCGATATCAAGATCCCCGCTGATAACGAGAGCCATATTATTGGGAATATAGTAGCGGTGATAAAACTCATACATCTTCTTCAAGGAGGGATTCTTCAGATGATCTACAGACCCCAGGATCGTTTGCGTTCCGTACGGATGAACCTTGTAGAGTTGCCTGTGAACCGCATTGAATAAAATACTGTCCCGGTTATCCATACTCCGGTTCTTCTCTTCATAGACCGTCTCCAGTTCCGACTGGAAGAGGCGGAAGACCGGATCTTTGAAACGCTCGCTTTCCACTCTGGCCCACTGTTCCAGTCGATTTTTGGGAAAGCTGCCCAAGTAGACCGTTTTCTCAAAGGAAGTATAGGCGTTGAGCCCCTGCACACCGAGACGGGAATAGAGGGAATCGAACTCACCCGGAATCGCATATTGACTCGCTTCTACAGAGAGTTGATTGATCTGCTTCTGCAAAGCCATTCGTTTCTCTTCATCCGTTTCGACAAAGTGTTGCTCAAAAAGCTCTGTAATCTGATCAAGAAGTACCTTCTCCCTGGGGAAATCCTGTGTACCGAGTTCGTCCGTGCCCTTAAAAAGCATATGCTCAAGATAGTGGGCGATCCCCGTTGCGTCGGCGGGATCGTTTTTGCCGCCCGCCCGGACAACGATCTGGGAATGAAAACGGGGAGCCTGTGGGTTGACGTTCAGATAAATACGAAGCCCATTCGGAAGAGTGAACTGTTCCACCTCGAATTGGACGGAAGACTCCTCCTCCTGGACAATCAAGGCTGGCGTAGGCTGGGGCAATCCACACAAGAGGAACGCGACTGCACAAATCATAAAAAGTTTTCGCTTCATGGGAGTCTTCCTGAATGTTGTTTCGTTCTTACTGTTCTTTATCAATACGACGCTCCCCCACCAACCGTTTGAGAAGGAAAGGGGTTGTCAAAAAAGAAGGTTTTACGGGGCCGGAATCCTACTTCGCGAGGACCTTCCGTGCGATCTCATCCACGTTTCCGGCTCCCATGGTGAGAATAAGACACTCTTCATTCGCCTTATTCTTGAGAAAAGAGACCACGTCCTCGAAATTGGGAAGGAAAAGAGCCGCTTTTCCATTCTCATCGAGAAGACGAGCCAGATCCACACTCGAGATGCCACTCCTCTTCCCCGTATCCCGTGCTTCATACACTTCAGGAAGAAGCACGAGCGCCGCATCACTAAAGGAACGGGCAAACTCATTTGCGAACACTTTCGTTCTTGAATACTGATGAGGCTGAAATACACACCAGATTTTCCGGTTGGGATACCGCTCTTTCGCCGCCTTAAGCGTCGCTTGGATCTCGGTCGGGTGATGACCGTAATCATCCACAACGACCGCTCCATTATGTTCGCCAAGCACCTGGAATCGACGTTCCACGCCCGTAAACTCCGCCAAGGCGAGTTGAATAATCTCATGCCCCACCCCAGCCCAACTGGTCGCCGCAATCGCCGCCAACGCGTTCGAAACGTTATGATGCCCTGGAATCGCCAGCTCAAATTCTCCGAGGGATCGGCCATATTTCAAAACTTCAAAGGTCCATATTCCATCCCGTATTTCGATATTGTTGGCTCTCCAATCAGCCTCTTTTTCGATCGAATACCCCTCATCAGTCCCCTTTCGATCGGTAACGATCGCAGCGGTTCGGGGACTGTCGATCGATCCGATCACGATCTCACTTGCGTTGGAAGCGTAAGACTGGAAGGCCGCACTGATCTCTTCAATATCCTTGTAATAGTCGAGATGATCTTCTTCGATGTTGGTGATCACCGAGCAGTTGGGGCGAAGAGCCAGAAAAGAGCGATCGAACTCACACGCCTCCGCCACAAAGGGGGCCCCTTTGCCGATCGAAGCATTCCCCCCCAGTTGGGGAATAACCCCTCCGATCACATACCCGGGCTCAAAACCGGCCCGCTCAAGAATATAAGCGATCATTCCTGCGGTGGTCGACTTGCCATGGCACCCCGCCACCGCAATCCCGATACGCCCTTCCATAAAGGTTGCGAGATATTCTGAATATTTGACAACGGGAAGCCCCTTCTCCTGGGCGGCCACCACTTCCACATTATCATCCGGGATCGCAGCCGATCGCACCGCCATCTGCGCATCCCCCAGATGAGAAGCGTCATGCCCGATCGAAACGGGAAAGTCGAGTTGATCAACCAATGGAGTTCGAACCAGATCGGACCCCGTGACCTCATCCCCACGGGAACCGAGAAGACGCGCAAGCCCGCTCATCCCTACTCCCCCGACCCCAATCATATGTATCTTCATATCTTTGCTAAGTCTTCCATAATAAGTTTCGCTGCGTCCGGAGACGCGAATCTCTGAAAATCGCGGCTCATATTATGGAGAGCCTCCCCGCCAGAAACAAGCTTTGAAACCCGATCCCCAAGAAGATCCATTTCAGCCTCTTCCACAATACAGACGGCCTCTCCCAACGCCCGCGCATTTGCCCGCTGATGGTCGTGAGCCGCATGAGGATAGGGGATCAAAATTGTGGGTAGTCCAAAAAAGGCGAGTTCCGCGATCGCCATCGCCCCCGCCCGAGAAATCGCCAGATCGGCCGCAGAGTAGGCAAACTCCATATCATCCAGGTACTCTATAACAACATCTCCGGAAGCGGACTTTCCTTTGCCGGTAATCCGAAGCGTTTGCGCGGGGATCTCTACTTGATTCAAAGCCGCCGCCCCCTGACTCCCTCCCAGGACAAGAACCACCGGACGGTGCGGGTCGAGACCAAACTTACGGCACGCTTCTTCCCGTGGGATCTTCCTCAAACTCGCACGCAGAGGGCTTCCCGTTGCGAGAAGGCTCCCCCTCATTTTCGTCCCCGCCCACTGCACATAAACCCTTCGAGCAAGCCTGGCCAGAAACCGATTCGCCTTTCCGGGAATAATGTTCTGTTCCATAAGAACGAAAGGGATTCCCTGAAAGAAAGCTGCAACCGCTGTTGGAACAGTTCCGTACCCTCCCAAGCCAATCACAACCCTGGGACCGGTTTTTTTCAAGATCTGAGCGGCCTGGCGGCAAGCGCGACCAAAACGGAAAGGAAAGGTAAACCCCAGGCGCGGAGAAGAAAGAGCTTCAAACGATTTTCCGGCCGCCTCCAAAGCTCGACGGTCAAAAGGTCTCTCGGTACAGAGAAAAAGAGACTCTCCCTTGAGTTCATTGGAAAGGGCTATGCCGGGATAGAGATGTCCGCCCGTTCCGCCCCCGGCGAAAACATAGCGGTCAGACTTCTTGAGACTCCGGTGTGGCACCCCTCTCTTCCTCTCCTGCAATCCGCACAAGGATCCCAATCCCGACCATCGTAAACAGCAGGGAACTTCCCCCGTAACTCAAGAGCGGGAGTGGAATTCCCTTGGCCGGCACAAGCGCGGTCGTGACAGCGATATTAATCGCCGCCTGCAGCAGTATATGGGTCGTCAACGCAAACGACAAGAGGAAGCCAAACGGAGAAGAGGCCCGTTTACTGATTCGCCATCCGGCAAAACCAAGAAGAACATACAGCCCCAAAATTCCCAGTGTTCCCGCAAAACCGAGTTCCTCTCCAATAATAGGGAAGAGAAAATCGGCATGAACCTCCGGAAGGAAAAACAGCTTCTGGGTACCCTGCCCCAGGCCTTCCCCCCAGAGCCCTCCGGAACCGAGCGCAATCAAAGATTGGGTTACCTGGTGCCCCTGCCCGAGCGGGTCTGCTTCCGGATGGAGCCAGGTGCTGATCCGGGACTGAACATGTGACATCTGCGTGATGCAGTAGATGGCAAAGGGGGGAGCCGTCACTGCAAAAGCCGGGATCATGTGAACCCACCGAACCCCGGCCACGATCAATGTCACCCCCAAAACCGTCCCGATGAAAATGGCGGTTCCAATATCCCTCTGAAACGCAATCATCAGACAAGCCGTGAGGAGAAGCCCAAATGTGGGGAGAAAACCGGAAAAGAAGCGCTTCAAACGATCCGGCTTCTCCGTCACATAGGAGCAAAGGAAGATACAAAGCGTCAGCTTCGCCATCTCCGAGGGCTGGAATAACCAACCGCCGAGGTCCAGCCACCGCCTCGATCCGTTCCGCTCTTCTCCGATGCCTGGGATATACACCAACGCGAGCAAAACAAATGTAAATATAAGAAGAGGCACCCTCATCCGTGACCATAGAGAAAGGGGTACCTGGGCCGCAATCAGAAGGGCCACAATGGAAAACAGAGTCCAAAGAACCTGTTTTTTAAAAAAGAAGAGCGAATCCGCCTGACGGAAGTCAGACGAAATTGCTGTCGCCGAATAAAGCTCCACCAACCCGATGGATAGAAGAGCTACAACGACGCAGATCAGGAACCCTGACTGTCGTAACATTTCTCCACCCCAGCTAACCATCTGTTACTTCGGCAGGGATGGGTTGGAAGCTGGACTATAAGTGACAAACTGGCTCTAAACAGACCTCTAACCCTCATTTTCGCTCGACAGTTTCGCTTGTTTCCATACAAGACCTGTGCTACGGTCCCGTTGCTTCAACCGCGAGCAAACAAAAATGACACGCTCCGACGACTCCATAACTGAACTTGCTCTCAAAGTGGGCTTTCTTACTGTCGATCAATTGACGGAAATCCGGCGCCTGCAGAAGGTGCTGGAGAAGAATAGAGTCCCAGCAGACATTACGGACATCCTGATCAAGAAGGATTTCCTCACACAAGACCAGATGCGCCTTCTCAACCTGGCAATTTGTCACGACCAAGTCCGGGAGGAGGATGTTGCCCTCGGAAAAATATTGGGAAAAAGCGGAAAAGTGAATCCGGAAAAAATCCGGAAAGCTTTGGCAACACAAGAGACCCTCTGGAAGGAGGGCCGGACTTTCCCCCGTCTTGAAGAACTCCTGGTGAAAATGAATGAGTTCACCCCCCAACTCCTGGAAGAATTCCGCCGGAAAAATATCCCGGGAATGAGCACTCAGAAACTGGTCCGTCCTCAGACCACGGAAACCAGGTCAGATGAAATGCCCACCGTGCGAATGCCCCCAACAACGAAGAAAAGCGAAAAACTCAGACTGTCTGTTGATCAGTGTCGGGTACAGGTAAAGAAAGTCCCTGTCAAAAAGGGGGATAAAAAGGGCCCTTCCGTTTCCATTCTTGAAATTGATGGGCTCCTTGATGGGCATACCTACAAGCCCTTCGAAGAATTTCTGAATCGACTCATCCTCAACGAAGGCCTTTCGATGCTCGCTCTGAATTGTGAAAAGCTCGACTACCTTTCCAGTTCCGGCATCGGGATCATTGCGAGTGCCGTAAAATTGTCCCGGGACAACCAGGGGGACTTCTGCCTTTATAATGTTCCCGAACGAGTCAAGCGCGTCATTAATCTGGTCGGTCTTCAATCGATGATTCGTATTTATGACCGGGAAACGAGTGCGATCGCTTCGTTTCAACACCTCTAGCACACCGACGAAACCTCAGGAGAACGCACAATGGAAAAAGAGGACACGATTCTTCTTGTCGGCCATGGAGGAGTTCCCTCTGATTTCCCACAACAAGAAACAGGGGAACTGCGAAAACTGGAAGCGCAGAGGGAGTCCCAAGGGTTACCCCACCCGGTCGGTCGGGAAAAGGAACTGGATGACAAAATTCGCCACTGGCCCCGAACCCCACAAAGCGACCCGTACCAGGCAGGACTCGAAAGAGTTGCCGACCATCTGCGCAAACGTCTCCCCCACCAACAGGTTGTCGTTGCCTACAATGAATTCTGTACGCCGAGTGTCGATGTCGCGATCGATGCTCTCGCGAAAGAAGGATCCCAACGAATCATCGTCACCACTACGATGTTCACCCCCGGAGGGTCCCATCCGGAAAGAGAGATTCCCGAAATCCTCGAACGGGCGAGAGAATGACACCCGACTCTTGAGATTCAGTACGCGTGGCCCTTCAATCTCGACCTTGCCGCAGAGTTCCTCGCAAAACAGATGGAAACCTTCCCGGCACAATAAAAAGATTCCCTGTTCGTTTCTCCCCTAGAAAGTGGAGGAATATGAAATGTGGAAATCGAACCTGTTGCCGATACATCTTCTTGTGCTCACATCCATTTTGTTTGCGGGATGCGGGTCTCCCGACGGAGGAACCTCTGATTCGTCCGAAACGGACACACCCTGGTACTCCACGGGGCAACCGGGAGATCTCATGCTTTCGGGCATCGGCTTCAATCAAACCGGAGGCCCCCTTCTCTTCAACCATCCGAAAGGGGTGGATACCGATGGAACGAGGCTCTACCTCGTGGACGGAAACAACAACCGGGTCTTGATCTGGAATACCCTCCCCGATGATGCCGAAGATCTTCCCGATATTGTGCTCGGGCAAGATACCTTCGAAACAAACGATGCCGGGACCGGCCTGAATAACATGAATTGGCCGATGTCGATCTGTATGGCCTCCGAAGAGGGTCCTCTCCTCGTCGCCGACACCTACAACAACCGAATCCTGGTCTGGAACGAAATCCCTACAGAGAGCGGACAGGCGGCCGACTATGCGATCGAAGGTCATGATCGAAACTCGGATCAGCCGATGACCGAATTTACCAAGGGTAATTTTGTCTGGCCGTGGGGCGTGTGGAGTGATGGGACTCGTCTCGTTATCACCAGCACCGCCAGATCCATCTACGGAAGAGTGACCTTTGGAGGCTGGAGCCTCCTCTGGAATCAACTCCCTGCCGGAAATGGAGTCCTCAAGGCGCCGGACGAACCTGTCGCGGGTCATGACACCTGGCCCGAGGCGGACATACTCCTTACCGGAAAGGGAAAAATCGGAACCCCCAGGACGATCACAACCGATGGGGAGACCCTCATGATCGGAGACCATAACGCGGTCGGTCAAACAGAGTCCCACGGAACCTGGGTATGGAAATCGTGGCCCACAGAGGACGAAGAAGAGCCCGACTACTTCCTCACCACCGAAAATGCGGGACACTGGCTCCAGGGAGACTACGCCGACGACGGAAGACTGATCATGACAGGAGGGACAAGAAACGAAGCGATCATGATCTGGAACGAAACCCCCGCTACCGCCGACACTCCTCCCGATATCGCATTGAAAACCTATCCCTACGCCTACCGGGGTGGAGATGGAGTCGACACCGCCATCGGTGGGGGAAAACTGTTTGTATCGGATCCAAACGAAAACCGGGTCCTCGTCTTTCAACCGATCCCCGGCCATGCCGAACAGGAGCCAAAGTTTGCGATCGGAGCACCCGACCTGGAGACAAACACGCTGGACACAAACTATTTCGTAACGAATCCGATCATGGGCTCCAACGGGGAGAGTCTCTTTCTCGCATCCAACTATGACGGAAAACTCATCGGGTGGAAAAAGACCCCGTCTCAAAGTGGCGGCGAACCGGACAGGGAGTACACCGAAAACCTCGAAGCCGCGACACAAGTCGTCGCGCACAAAAACACGCTCGCATTCAGTCGGGGAGGACAATTAATCGGAACCAGCGGTGGAGAGATCCATATCTGGACCGACCTGGACGATTTCTGGAATGAAATGGATCCCGACACCGTCATGACTTCCCTCAACGGAGTCGATCTGAACGAAGTCATGGGAATCGAAATGAACGATCAATACTTCTTCGTAAGCGAAGTGGATGGATCCGGATCCATCCTCCATGTCTTTGAAGGCCTTCCCAGCAATTCGTCAACCCCAAAGTGGAGCCTTCCCCTCGACTATAGCGCAACCCAACTCTCTATAGATGGGTCGATCCTCTTTATGAATAGCGACGAGATGCTCCTCTTCGATCTGGAGACCCTCTCGGCAAGTTCCGTTCCCGAGGCCTTTACTTTGGGAGACTCGGAGCTCTATTCTGAAAATTTCCGTCAGGCGATCATCGCCAACGGGCAGTTCTATCTCGCGGATTTCGGATTCCACCGGGTGTACGCCTGGAAAAGTCTCGAGGATGCAAAAGCCGGTTCGGAACCGGATGCGATCCTCGGCTCTACCGGAGGGGATGATTTCATGCCGGAGGTAGACCAAGACAGCCTTTTCTGGCCAACGAACCTCATGCACGATGGCGAACGCCTCTGGGTGGGAGAATACAAGTTCTCCGGCCGAGTGGTCGGTTACCAAATGAAATAAGAAGCCTTTCATGGCCCGGGACCTGTTCTTCCCCGGGCCATGATTTCCATCACGGTTCCTTGGCGCATTCCTATTCCACGAGTACAATTCCTCCATGGCATTACCCCGAATACCAAAGAGGAAAAAAGATACTCACAAGGGAGACTATGGAAGGGTCCTCATCGTCGCAGGATCTACCGGTATGATGGGCGCCGCCATCATGGCGAGTCAGGCGGCCCTCAGGGCCGGAGCCGGTCTCGTCACCCTTGTCGTTCCCGAAAGCCTCGTAAACGTAGCCTCCTCCCTGCAACTCTGTGCCGTCGTAAAGGGAGTAGACGAAACAGAAGAAAGATCTCTCGCGGGCTCCGCTTCGGCCCAAATTCTCGAGATGCGTGCCGATTCCCTGGTGATCGGTCCGGGACTCGGAACCCATCCGGAAACAGCCCACTGCGTCGCCCAACTGGTCGAAAATGTACAGGTTCCCTTCGTCCTCGATGCAGACGGACTGAATGCTTTTGCCGATGCCCCCGGCCGACTCACTCTTGGGGAATCACCACGAGTTCTCACTCCCCACCCAGGAGAATTGGGGAGAATCCTGGAACTCCCAAAGGAGGATATCCAGGAAAACCGAAAAGGGTTCGCCCAGGAAGCCGCACGCAGGTTCTGGGCGGTCTGTATCCTGAAAGGACACCGGTCCATCATCACGGATGGAGACCAGACCTTCCTGAACCGGACCGGAAATCCTGGAATGGCCACAGGAGGGAGTGGCGACGTCCTCTCGGGAATCATCGGAACCTTCCTTTCTCAAAAATTCTCAACGATCAATGCCGCCCGGCTCGGCACGCATATCCACGGCCTCGCCGGGGATATTGCCGCCCAGAAGAAGGGGGAAATTTCTCTCCTGGCTACGGACGTTATCGATACTCTTCCAGAAGCGTTTAAGAGGTGGACGAAATAATTACTCGGAGGGAATTCATGGCCGGAACGACAGCGGGAATCGCTTCGCTCCATGTTCCCCGCGCCACCACCCTTCCCTGTGTCATCTCCACCTGGTCCTTTGGTAAAAAGGCAAACGCAGAGGCCTGGAAGATTTTGACAAAAGGGGGGAACGCCCTCGAAGCGGTTGAAAAGGGAATCAACAACGCGGAACTCGACCCGACCAACACAAGCGTCGGGTACGGAGGCTATCCAAACCAATCGGGGGAGGTCACCCTCGATGCGGTGCTCATGTGGGGCCCGACACACAAGGCGGGTGGAGTTGGATGTATCAAAAGAATCAAAACTCCCATCAGTGTCGCCCGACGAGTTCTGGAAAAGACAACCCACACCTTTCTGGTGGGAGAAGATGCGACCCGATTCGCTCTGGCCGAAGGATTCCGGGAAGAAAACCTCCTGACCGCCAATGCAAAGCGAGCATGGAAAAAGTGGAAAGCCAATCCCAAACGAAAAGATTTCCGCAATCACGATACGATCGGCATGGTCGCCATTGATAAAAATGGAGATATTTCCGCCGGCTGCTCCACGAGTGGTCTCGCCTGGAAGATTCCTGGAAGAGTCGGAGACTCGCCGATCATTGGATCGGGAACCTATTGTGACAATAAAGTTGGTGGCGCTGCGGCTACGGGAAACGGAGATGTCATGATGCGATTCTGCCCGACCTTTCTCGCCGTAGAATTGATGCGCGAAGGAGCCTCTCCCACCGAAGCGTGTATCCGGAGCCTCGCTCGAATTACGAAAAAAGGGGTCAAACCGAGCGCCTGTCTCGTCGCGGTGAACAAAAAAGGGGAGTTTGGGGCGGCCAAGATCGGCCGATCGGGATTCCCCTACGCCGTTCGAAATACGGACGTAGATGAGGTGAGAGAGAGTCGGTGAGGTACCTCCTTCTGTCCCTGGCCCTTCTTGCCGGATGCACTCCACAGAGATACGAGGATATTCCCACTCGTGAGATCTCCCAGGCCTTTGTAGAAGTGACCTCTTTAAAAGCGTATGCCCGGGTCAGTATTGGGGGATTTGATCAATCCGGAAGTTTCAACGCTCAAATTGTCTGGCGCGCACCGCGAGACCTGAGAGTACGAACCTCTTACTTTGAATTTTCCACGATCGGGAATCGGTTTCAGCTCTGGCTTCCCGATGAAGAGCGCTTTATCACCGGGTCCGTTGAGGAATTCCGAAACTCAGACCATGGAGAGCTCTTCCACCTTTTTACCGCGGCCCTCCCTCAAAAGCCCAAATTCATCGCTTTCATTTCTCGCCCCCGTTGGAACTATGGAATTACCGAAGAGGCGACCTACCGATTTGACGAGGCGACCCCCGTCGATCGCAGGGACGTCGCGTACGTTCGATACGAAGAGGTCCGTGACGGGATTGCCCGAGATCTCCTTGTCCGTCAAAACGGGAAGTCACTCCGGCTCCGGCTTCTAAAAATGACCCAGGATAAAAAGATTCCGGACGAAATCTTCACCATGATCCCGCCCGAAGGGGCAAAATTGGAAGAGTATCGCCCGTGATTTTCGATTGGATCGCCCGCGTCACGAGGGAACATCGAAATTGGGTCATCGCCATTTTCGCCCTGCTCACGGCTATTGCGGCGTACCAGGGCTCGAAACTCCGTTTCGAAGGCGATGTCAGTTCCCTTCTCCCGGAGGAGGATACCCGGCTCTATCGGGAAATCATCGATCAGGTCGGAAGCCAGGCCGACCTCGTGATTCTTCTGGAGGGAGGGGATCCGGAACAACTGGCTCTGGCCGCCGAAAAGTTTCGATCCTCGATGGAAAAGCATCCCAACGTAAAATCCGTTACCTATCGCCCCAGAATGGAAGGACCTCTCCCCGCAGAATACGCACCAAGGTTTTCTCCGGCCGAGATGACAAAAAGGCTCACCGTCGTTCGAGAAAAATTAAAAAAGGGTCTCGTCGATATCGCCATAAAAGAAGATCCTCTCGGAATCAAAGAAGATCTGGCAAAGGAGGCTCGAAAACGTTTCTCCGGATTCCGCTTCGATCTCTCCGATGGAAGGCTCTACTCCCCCGATCGGAAGGCGATTTTGGTCATTGTCGCCGGCCATAAGAAACCTCACGACCTGGAAGCGGCCCGATCCACATACGATCTTGCAACAAGCATATCCGTACCGGTTCGCGTCTCGATGACGGGAGGGTACGCCGTTGCGGTGGTCATGCAGGAAACGATTCGCTCCGATTTTTTCAACACCGGGATTTTCTCGATCGTCGGCGTGACACTCATGTTTCTTTTCGGATTCCGAAGACTTCGCGCCATTCCCTTCGCCGCGATTCCGATCGCAGTGGGAACGATTTTAACCCTTGGATTGACCCAGATTATTTATGAACGATTAACCCCGATCACCATCGTCTTCGCACCAATGTTGGTCGGACTCGGCATCGACTTCCCCATTCATTTTTATAATCGATGGCGGGCGGAAGGGGATATTCACAAAGCCCTCACTGGATTTGGCCCCTCCGTTCTTACCGCGGCATTGACCACCTCTGCCGTCCTCTGGACTCTTGCCCCGTCCCGCCTCAACGCATATCGGGAGTTGGGCGTGATCGCAGGATCGGGAGTCCTTCTCACGTTAACGGCAACCCTCTTCCTCTGTCCGATCATTGGATCCAAATTAAAAAGCGTCCAGGTTCCCCGATTTAATATCACAAGACTCAGCACCCAAGTCTTCCCCCTCGCCATCCTCTTCACCCTCTCCATGTGTGTATTCGCCTCAAAGGGGGTCCATTTCCAGAACGATGCGGCAGGATTAGTGGGGAATTCTCCCGTCTTTCAAACTCAAATCCGTATCGCAAACCTTTTTGGAGGAACCCTCGAATCCGTTTTCTTCGTATCCAGAAGTGATGAAGAGGCACGAGTTCTCAAGCCCAGGTTGCAACAACTTGTCGAGGAAGGAATTCTCTCGGGGGCCTCGCCGGCAACCCCCCCTCTTCGCAGCCCCTCTTTTCAAGACGATTTCGCAAACGCACTCCGCAGTGCAGGATTTCGAGAAGGAGCCTTTCGCTCTTACGCCGATTGGATCACCGAAAGACTCCGGGCAAAGGCTCCGGAACTACTCGTTTCCGTCGGCATGCTGAAAGAGCGGGTAAGAAAAAGAGACCACCGCAACCGGGTGCACACCCGAATCTCAGAAGTAACGGGGATTGAATTTACGGGAGGAACCGTTCTGACAGAATCGCTCGATCGTACCTATCGCGCGGATGCTCGAAGGGCCACATTACACGCCACCATCGCCATCCTTCTCATCACAATGATCCAGTTGAGACGGATCCTCCACACGCTACTCGCCTTCCTTCCCGTGATGATTGGCGCCATCTGGACGCTGGGAATTATGAATCTGATTCAGATCCAGGTGGATCCCCTCAGTGTTACCGTCTTTATGTTGATGGGAGGAATCAGCATTGATCACGGGATTCACATGGTCTCCCGGGCCAAACAGATCGGGGGCGAACACGCCTCTTCCGAACTGTTCCGTCCGGTCATCCTGACTTCGGGGACATCCCTGATCGGATTTGGATCGTTGATGGCCGCGACCCACCCCATGGTTCATTCTTTTGGAACCACCGTCATGATCGGAATCTCAGCAGGCCTTTTCGCGACCATCCTCCTCCTTCCCTTCCTCCTGGCAAAGGTCTTCCCGAGAAAATCAGGATGAAGCGACGAGGAGGTATCTGGAACTCCTATGCAGCCATGATCCCTCTGCGAATTCTGGCCGCCCTCCTCCCCCGAAGAATAGGCCTTCTCCTGGCCATCCATCCCTGGGCCCGCTTTCTAATCGACTTCATGTACCTGTCGCGATGGAAGAAAGAATGGGTCGAGATAGACGGAATCATTCCTCCCCCGCCGTTTTTGATCCTCGGGAAACATGAAGGTCACTGGGAAATGGGAGCCGCTGCTTTGGCACAAAAAGTGCCCCTGAGCGTCGTGGTCGAAGATCATCCGGACCCGAAACTTTTGACCTTTCGAGAGAAGGTTCGACAACGATTCGGGATTGAAACGATCGTCGATCGGGGAGTCGTCGCCCCGAAAATTCTCTCGGCCCTTCGCCGGGGAAGAGCGGTTGCCCTTCTCGTCGATCGGGACCCAAACGCATTTCGAGGAGCAACCGTTCTTGCTCGAAGGGTCGGATGCCCGATCATCCAGGGCGCCGTTCCGATGGAACCTCGCGGACAGTATCGCCTGGTGCTCTCCAGGGAAGAATTTGACCCATCCCCCTCTTTTTAAATGCGGTGAAGAAGCGACCCTGATATGGTAATCCGCATGATCATCGGAGCCCTCATTCTTTCCCTTCTTGGAACACAGGAGGATCTCGACGGAATCCTCGAGAAAATGCGGATCAGCACTTCCACAATCAAAACGATGAGGTCCACCTATGAACAAACCAAAACGATGTCCCTCCTCGAGGACGAGGTAAAGACAGGCGGAACGCTCTTCTACGACAGGGCAAAGGATTCCACCCGGTGGCAGTCGGAGGACGGTACCATCCAGCAGGTAAACCGGGACCGATATATTGCCGTTTTCCCTGGGTTAAAAGAGGTGGAGATCTACCCTCTCAAAGAGAGGGGCAAAGCCTTTCGAACGATCATGGGGTCCCCCGACCCGGATCAGATGAAAAAGGAGTTCGAAGTCACTCTCGTCTCTTCCGCCGAAGAGTCCATTCAATTGAAACTACGTCCCAAAAGCGACTTTCTCAAGAAGAGGATTCGGGAGGCTCACCTTCAGATCGATTCCGAAACCTATCTGATCACGGGAGTCCGGTACACGGAAACAAATGGCGATACGGTTCGGATTCTCTTCCGAAACAGGGTGATCAATCCTGACCTCCCCGCAGGAACTTTCAAGCTTGACCTCGACGCGCTTCGGACAAAAGGGTATAACATCCGGGAACACGAATGACTACATCACTACCTGAAAATCTGAAGATTTCCCTCCACCAGGGTGATATTGGGGCTCTTGATGTCGATGCAATCGTCATCTCGATGAATAATGACCTCATCCTGGGCGCAGGGGTCTCGGGACGTATCCGCCGGGAAGGGGGAGACTCCATCCAGGAGGAATGCCACAAAATCGGAACCATACCGCTTGGGGAGGTCGCCGTCTCCACCTCGGGAAACCTGCGTTCCGGGAAGATCATTCATGCCGCTGTCAATCCTCTCGGACTCTGGGCCGATCAAAACTCGATCCGTACGGCGTCCACAAATGCCCTGAAGAAGGCCCAAGAACTGAAATTCAAATCTTTGGCGATGATCCCGATCGGATGTGATGCGGGAGCCTTTTCGCTCGATCAATGTGCAGAAATCATGATCGATCTTTTCGGAACGGTCATTGAAAAGAACTCCTCCCTGGAAGAGATCATCTTTGCTCTTTATGACGAAAAGGAGTTTGAGATTTTCGCTTCCCACTGGAAGGAAAAATTCCCAGAAACCGACTTCACCCCCCCCTCTTCGCCCGTCCGGGTCGAGGAAGTCTCCTCCGAAACAGATTAAGGGCGGAATCGAACATTCCGAAATTCGATCGGAATCACCTTCTCATGACTCCCTTTGTATATCGACATTTCCAATCGATCCACAACCATCCCCGGCGTCCGTTCGAACGTGACTTCATAGGATTGCCAGGAGATCCCCTGGCCAAAGGTCGTTTGAGAACCGGTCATCCGCCCCTCTATCGTCTGACCCTTTTTGGTCACAAGATGCATCTTTGGCATTTTCCGCCGGGTTTGACCTGTCACTTTTACTTTGATATGAAACTTCCCCTTGGTCCTCTCCACCTCTTGAAGTTCCGCCTGAAAAGTAGTCCCGGATCCGATAGACCCCTTCTGTACGTCCTCACGGGAAAATGACACCAGATCGGTATCTCGCGGAAAGGTGACAACAAAATCTCCCGCGACCTTGGCAAATACCTTCACTTCGGGAGGAGGCGGTGTTTGGAAAAGAACGGGGTGTGAATAGAAGGACCCCGGGGTCGATGCAAAAGAAAGCGCAGAAGTCCGCCCCCTGACTTGAAGATGATCGAGAAGAGAGTTTCCCTTCTCATCCGTCAAGGACTTCAACCGAAAGCTCACCGATGTCGGAACCGTATCCGGTTCCCATGCGGACTGAAGAATCAACTTTCCCGATTTGTTTTCGCCCCGCCCAAAATTGATCCTTTCGGTCATTTGGATCTCCGAAATCCAGAGCATGAACTGATCCTGGAAGAGCCTCGGTTTCGGAGTGTAGGGTCTCTTCTCCAGAATCAGTTTCCATCGTTTTTCCAGATTGGCATTGCGAAACGAAGAACGAAGAACCGTATCCCGCAAAGGAACCACCTGAAAATCGAGATTCCCATCAAGCCTGCAAATTTGATCGATGGCTTGAAAAAGAGGAAGGCGATCAATCTTGACCGAAAGCAGGTAAGGATCCCCCCTATACTGAAGATCAACGTTCGGACGGAGTTGGGACGAAATTTCAGAGAGGAGATCCTCCATCTCGATCGATTCTTCGGAAAGGGTCAAGAAAGAGGGCCCTGGATTAAACCTCTTGGCCCACTCCAATCTCCGAATCAGGAGGATGACCTCTTCCAAACGAGCGCGCACTTCCTCCTCCTGGTGGGAAGATCTCTCCTCAAGGGTTTCCACAATGGAAATCCCCTGTTGGATCAACTTCCTTTCGGCTTCATCACGAACATCAATCCGGTCATCGGAAAGATCTTCGATCAGTTGCGAAAGGTCCGGTTCGTCCTGCCCAACCGCCAACAGGAAGAAAAGAGATATCAGGAACAGTTTCATTCGATGAGAACATCTTGAAACGAAAAATAGACGGGGCGGACATACGTCTCCGTTACAACAGAGAAGGAGATCTTCTTCGGATCTCCCTGATTATTTACATTCAGATAGGTGATCTCATACTTCCGCTCAGAGGGTCCCTCCGAACGAGAACTCCTCTTGTAGGAACGATAGGAGAAGCCTGCATCGTCCAGAACCTGGATTCGATCTTCTTCTGGAAAGAGGACTCCCGCCTGTGATGAATGCAGAGAAAGAGACAAGGAGAGCCTTCGGTTCCGGTACGACAGGTCCTCTACGACCGCCGTAATCCCATCCTTTTCCATTCGGATCGACTCCCCATCAAACCGGGGCGTCACCTCAAACAAAACCGACTTTAAAGGAAGAACAACCGGAACAAACCCACGGACAAGACCAATCTTCCTCTCCGCCAAGGCCCCAGGCGTAATCGCGATCTCAAAGGAATGAAGAGCGACATCTCGGTATCGATTTCTTGCCAAATCTGACCTGGACCGCAAGGGAACCTGTTTAAATTCCCGACCAGGAGAAGAAAAACCTCGTGCCAAAGAAGGATCTTTAATCGACAAAATCCGATTGCGCGGGTCCGAACGGATTGAAAATTGAAGGCTCGTCTGTCCGGAAGGGGGAGATTGGAACGAAGTATGGGTAGAGCGGATGAAGGACTCCAGACGAACTTCGTAATTTCGAGAAAGGCTTCGAATGGGAGTTCCCCCGTTTCCGGGAACAATCCGGTAGGTCCCCCCCATCCCCTCAACAATATCGAGTTCCGCTTTCGCTCCGAGTTCCTTTAGAATTTCAAACCAGGACCCTTCTTTTCTTTTGAGGACGATCTCTGCCGAAACAAGAGATCGGCGCTCCAAGGTAATCCCTGCTTTTTCGGCAAGGTCCCCTGCGATGCGGGCCCCCTCCCCCGACCAGACCCCAAGCTCTACCCGAATCGGTTCCGGATAACTCTTTCCGGCCTTCCGCCGTGCCGTCCATTCGGCCAGAGCAATCCCTTTCCACCAAGGGTCAGAACAACGTTCAATCTCCTCGGCCCCATCTTCCCCGAGTTTGGATAGATGTTCTACGGCCTCCCATCGCTCCCTTTCACTCCCGGAGGAGAGGCGATCTCCCCACGAAAACGGGTCTTGCAGCAGGAATAATAAGAGAATCAATTTCATGCGGCGTTCATTCTATGCCTCTGGACAGAGGGAAACAAGGGGAGTAGAGTCACGGCATGAGTGACTGCCTTTTCTGTAAGATCGTTGCGGGTGAGATCCCCTCTGATACGGTCGACGAGGGCGAAAACTGGGTTGCCTTCCGTGATATCAATCCACAGGCACCCACGCACATTCTCATCATTCCGAGGAAGCACTTCTCTACGGTAAACGATATGGATGGAGAATCAGCAGGGGTCCTTGTGGAAGCGGCAAAGAAGATCGCGGCGGCCGAGGGGCTTTCTGAAGCGGGATACCGCCTGGTCTTCAACGTCCAGGCGGGCGCAGGACAGACCGTATTTCATGTCCACCTCCATCTCCTCGGAGGAAGATCCCTCACCTGGCCTCCGGGCTAAAACATCGGAATCAATAAAGAAAACCCCCGGGTCCTTTCGGATCCGGGGGTTTTTTGTGTACCTGGTTGGTGGGAGGACTAGAAGTCCATTCCGCCCATTCCGCCCATTCCACCCATTCCGCCCATGCCGCCCATGCCGCCCATGTCGGGAGCACCGGCAGCCGCTGCTTCTTTCTTCTCCGGGATATCGGAGATGAGAGCATCGGTGGTGAGCAGGAGGCTCGAAACGCTGGCCGCGTTCTGCAGAGCGCTTCGGACGACCTTCGTGGGGTCGATCACGCCGAACTTGAACATGTTCCCGTACTGGAGAGACTCCGCGTCAAATCCCCATCCGGCGTCCTTGCTGTTGTCAAGAACCCGGTCGAGGACGATCGCACCGTCGATGCCGGAGTTTTCGGCGATCTGACGGATCGGAGCTTCTACCGCACGACGGATGATGTCGATGCCGATCTTCTCATCTTCGTCCTTGGTACGAAGCTTCTTGAGGATTTCCGCAGCACGGACAAGCGCCACGCCGCCGCCAGGAAGGATTCCTTCCTGAACCGCCGCACGAGTCGCAAACATCGCATCTTCGACGCGCATTTTCCGTTCCTTCATCTCGACTTCGGTCGCCGCACAGACATTCACCTGGGCAACACCGCCGGAGAGCTTCGCGAGCCGCTCCTGCAGTTTTTCGACGTCGTAGTCGGATGTGGTGGTTTCGATTTCCTTTTTGATCTGAGCGATCCGGCCACTGATTTCCTTCGTGTTTCCGGCGCCTTCCACGATCGTGGTGTTTTCCTTGTCGATGACAACCTTCTTGGCCCGTCCGAGAACGGTCAGGTCGACCTTCTCGATGTCGATGCCGAGGTCTTCAAAGATGGCCCGGCCACCGGTGAGAACCGCGATGTCTTCCATCATGGCTTTCCGACGGTCGCCATATCCAGGAGCCTTGACGGCACATACCTGGAGGGTGCCACGGAGTTTGTTCACGACCAGCGTCGCAAGAGCGTCGCCTTCGAGGTCCTCAGAGAGGATGAGGAGAGGCTTGCCAGTCTTGGCAACCTTTTCCAGAAGCGGCACAATGTCCTTCACCGCAGTGATTTTCTTTTCGTGGATGAGGATGTAGGGGTCTTTGAGGACGGCCTTCATCTCTTCCGGGTGGGTCACGAAGTAGGGGGAGACGTAGCCCTTGTCGAACTGCATTCCCTCGACCCATTCGACGTTGGTCTCGAGGCCCTTGCCCTCTTCGACCGTGATCACGCCGTCTTTTCCAACCTTGTCCATGGCGTCGGCGATCATTTTTCCGATTTTCACATCGCCACCGGCCGCGATTGTTCCGACGTGCTGGATGTCTTCCTTGCCCTTGATCGGCTTGGAGGTCTTTTTGAGTTCGTCACAGATGGACTCGACAGCCTTTTCGATGCCGCGACGAAGCGCGATCGGGTTGGCGCCGGCGGTGACGTTCTTGAGTCCTTCCTCGTAGATGGCTTCGGCGAGGACCGTGGCGGTGGTGGTTCCGTCGCCCGCGACATCATTCGTCTTGGAAGCGACTTCTTTCACCATCTGGGCGCCCATGTTCTCGAACTTATCCTTAAGCTCAATCTCTTTAGCGACCGTCACACCGTCTTTGGTGATTCGTGGAACGCCAAATGATTTGTCCAAGACCACATTGCGGCCTCGGGGACCCAAAGTCACTTTGACCGAGTTGGCCAGGATATCAACACCACGCAGCATGCGCTGACGCGCCTCGCTTGAAAATTTT
>PVBE010285763.1_pt1 | contig 24131 bp, 16 predicted proteins | sample 1631181 | NCBI WGS metagenome assembly PVBE01 (sample SAMN08397723, study PRJNA350692) | Marine metagenome, whole genome shotgun sequencing project. | isolation source: water | place: Pacific Ocean | collected 2012-04 | reverse complement strand
CGCATGAGCTTACCCCTTTTAGATGATCTGTCAAAACTGGATGTAATGGCCTTATTTGAGTATAAAGCAAATCGGCGGCATTGCAAGGAATTTGCGGGACGGGTTTTACACCCTGAATTCCTCGTTTTCGCTCGTTTTCTCACAGCCGACGAGAGAAAGACTGGGGGTGGGCTCAGTTGGGCCGTAGAGAGCCGCCAAGCGGAGGGCACGGGATTCGAACCCGCAACCGGTTGCCCGGCACCTCATTTCCAGTGAGGCCGCTAGCCAATTCGCTTACCCTCCCGGTGTCGCGCGCGACGCTGTTGCGATTCTAACACAGCACCCCGCTGTCTTGGGAGAGTGGCCGTAGAATCGCGCTAACAAAGAATGAACCGCTGCCCGGGGAATGCAGAGACAACGCGGAGAAAAACATCGGCAGCCGGGAACACGACTCAGTCCACGGCCTTCGCAGCGCTGATCAACTCAATAAATTCAGCGTTGGTTTTGAATTTGCCCAGTTTTTGCGTGAGTTGTTCCATGGCGTCTACGTGGTCCATGGTGGAAAGAGTCCGCCTGAGCATGGTGATCGCATGCAGTGTCTCGGCGTCGAGCAGTTTCTCCTCTCGGCGCGTTCCACTCTGGCTGATATCGATCGCAGGCCAGACCCGTCGATCGGCAAGCTTGCGATCGAGGACCAATTCCATGTTGCCCGTTCCCTTGAACTCCTGGAAAATAAGCTCATCCATCCGACTGCCCGTGTCGATCAACGCGGTTGCCACAATGGTCAGCGAACCACCTTCCTCAAAAACGCGGGCAGTGGCAAAAAGCTTTTTGGGAATATCGAGCGCTTTGATGTCGACACCACCACTCATCGTCCGACCGGTATTGCCGACCCATTTGTTAAAAGCCCTGGCCATGCGGGTTATCGAGTCCATGAGCAGGAAGACATCTTTGCCCTCTTCTGCAAGTCGTTTACAGCGTTCTACGACCAGTTGGGAGAGGCGGACATGGCTTTCCACGTCGCGGTCCAGACTGCTGGCCACAACCTCGCCCTTAACCGCCCGTTTCATGTCGGTCACTTCCTCAGGACGCTCGTCCACCAACAAGACCACCAGCGTGATATCGGGGTGGTTGGCTGTGATGGCCTGTGAGATATGCTGAAGCATGATTGTTTTTCCGCTCCGCGGCGGCGCTACAATCAAGGCCCGCTGCCCTCTGCCCAACGGAGTGAGCAGATCCATAACGCGGGTCGTCAAAGGTTCCGGGCCGGTCTCCAGTGGCAGCCAAGATTCCGGGTTGATCGGCGTGAGCTGATCAAAATTCTTGGTGTGGGAATACGCTTCGGGGTCGATCCCATTAACAGTTTCAATTTCCTTGATGCGTGGTCCCTGTTTGCCGCGGCCATGCTGCACAATGCCACGGACGAGAACTCCCTCGCGGAGATTGAATTTATCGATCATGGTGCCGGGGACAAACGGATCGCTTCGTTCCCGCTGGTAGTTGTTGTCGGGGTTTCGGAGGAAACCATAGCCATTCGGGTGCATTTCCAGCACGCCACCACCCGGCTCATCTGGCAAGGGTTCGCCATTCTCTTGGGTTTCATGATTGCCGCCGGGACGCTTGCCCCCGCCGACTCGATTCCCGCGGCGTCGCCCCCCACGGGATCGATCTCCGCGTGAACGGCCTTTACCACCACCACCACCACCACCGTACTTTTTTGCCATAACGTACCTTGCGACTGGCACCGCCTGCCTTGAGCCCGAAAGGGCCCAAATACCAGGGTCGGTCCTATACATTCGTGGGTTCGATTTCCTAAAACCCTATCCAGAAATCAGGGTCGTCACACCGACAACTCCAGAATTCGGTCTTGTGGGTAACCTGTGATCGGTCCCCTTTGCCAGATCAACAATTTGGTCGTTGCCAGACCGCCGATCCGGAATGATTTTTCGCGGGCCACGGACCCGAAATTGCCCCAAATTCAGCCAATATGAGGCCGATTGGAAAGCCACCAGAATAACAAATTCAACGCCCTCGCTGGGCGTAATCAACATCCCTGAAGCCAATAATGGGCGACTCAGAAACCAATGAGAAGATCAGACGATGATGCGCTTGGAGCTGCCAAAGCAAATCTATTCGATGCAGATATCGAGCGATCGAAATGGCCCCACAGAATTTATCATCGTGGACCGAAGCGCGACTGCCTAATCTATTCTAGCAGTAATTCAACTCTGTATGCCAATCATAAGAACCTTTTGAGCCATGTCAAGCCATGAGTGCGCAAGAGCCTGGCGAAAATTCATGCCAAAAGCGGCACGCGCATGCCCAATTCGTCGGTTTTGGAGTCCCACAGCCGAGGCAATAACGGCCTAATTTTTTTCGGATGCTTGGGCGGAATAAGGGGTTTGTGGGCCTCGCTATCATGCAAATCCAAAAAATCGGAATTCTTGAGGTAATCGTTAATTTTATACCATTTTACCTCGACCGCTTGCCGATAACGTTCTGTATGCCTGCCGTGATTGCTCCATACATCCCCTGAATATTTCAAAAGATCCCCTGGATATTTCACATGAAGTCTTCAACGATTTGCGGTATCGCCATAGCGGCCCTGCTGCTAGCAGGCCGGTCCGATGGTGGAGAAATTCAATGGCAGACCGATATCGAACAGGGGCGTCAATTGGCAGCACAAACGGGAAAACGCGTACTGGTGCACTTTTGGTCCACGAGTTGTCCTCCCTGTCGCCGCCTTGAGTCGCAGGTCTATAGTCGCCGGGACGTCGCAGAAAAAATTGCCGCTACCTTTATCCCCGTAAAGATCGATGCCGCTAGCAATGCCTCGTTGCTGCAGCATTACCAGATTCGACTTCTGCCCACAGATCTGATCATGGAACCGGATGGTAGCGTACTATCGGTACAGCGATGTCCACTCGAAGCCACCGCATACCTTGCGGGTTTGACGCGGTTCGCTGCCAACGCAAAACTGGCAACAGAACCAGCCGAGGTACTGCAAAGAGCAGCACCGCTATCGCACAGAGCAGGGCCACTCTCGCCCGCAGCGTCTGCAAACCTTGGGCCGCGATATGCGGGACTACAACAACCAATCTATGCCGCCGCCAATAGCACTCCCCCGGTCGCCCCCGTCTATGCCTTTGAAAAGTCGGTACCACCAACCGTCGTTGCTCCGACTCCGAGCATGGTCGAAAATCCAACCGTGGTGCCCTCTGCCGGCAGGGTTGGGCTCAACCAGACAATGTACGAGCCGACGAACGTTGCCCCTGCCGTTGCATCTGCCGTTGCCCCACCGGTACCGGCACCGCCAACGAGGACAGCACGAGCGGCATTGCCAAACCAATATCGATCAGAGCCGGTGCGGCCGCAGGCTCCGGTGCACGCTCCGATACCGATTCGGCCACCAGTACCCTCAACCGAACCGGTGCTTGAGAGCATGTGTGTGGTGCAACTGGTCGAAAATGAGAAGTGGGTGGCAGGCGATCGGCGATGGGGCGCTTTTCACCGCGGGCGACTGCATCTGTTTTCCGGCGAACAACAGCAACGCCGCTTTCTGTCGAATCCCGATTTCTACAGCCCGGTACTTTCCGGAGACGATCCGGTCCTCGCGTATGAAACGCGTCAGCTCGTTCCGGGAAAGAGACAACATGGCGTCTTTTATAATCATCGCATTTATCTCTTCTCGAGTGAGCAGACACTTACTCGCTTCTATCGGAATCCAACAAAATATAGTGAGCCTGTCCTGAAGGCCGAAGCAGCAACTGCGCCTCGAAGATAGACCTCCATCTCCCCCGACGGGGAAGCGACGCTCTCCGGTGGTCGCACTTTAAGACGCTCTCGCCTTTGCGGTCGAGGGGGGATCGACTTCGAACCGGGAGCGTATCCGATGAAATGCGGAATCACGCATCGGCCGGGACTGCCCATCTGCGGGACCGCTCGACGGCGAGATGCCATCGGTTGTAGTGGACGTCCCGTTCCTCTGCCGACATCGTCGGTGAAAATTCCCGGTCGAGCTGCCAGCAATTCGCAACCTCATCGAGGTCCTGCCAGTAGCCAACGGCCAGACCGGCGAGAAATGCCGCGCCGAGCGCGGTTGTCTCCGCGACCGCCGGCCGCCGAATCCGAACGGCCAGGATATCGGCCTGAAATTGCATCAGTTGGTTGTTTGCCGATGCGCCACCATCGACTTTCAAATCAGCGAGCTTCCTGCCGGCATCTTTTTCCATCGCTTCGAGTAGATCGCGTGACTGGAGTGCCATCGATTCGACTGCGGCCCGCGCAATGTGGCCCGCTGTTGTGCCGCGTGTGATCCCGAGAATGGTGCCCCGTGCATAGGGGTCCCAGTAGGGAGCACCGAGCCCGACAAAGGCAGGTACCAACGAAATGCCCCCTGCATCGGGTACGCTCGCTGCGAGCGACTCCACCTCCGACGATGATTTGATGATGCCGAGCCCGTCCCGCAACCACTGCACGACGGCGCCACCAATAAAGACCGAGCCTTCTAGACAATACGTGACCTCTGAGCCGATTTGCCAGCCGATCGTGGTCAGTAAATTATTTTGTGACGCCTTTGCTTCCGATCCGGTGTTCATCAGCATGAAACAGCCGGTCCCATAGGTGTTCTTTACATTGCCCGGTTCAAAACAGGCCTGTCCGAAGGTAGCTGCCTGCTGGTCTCCCGCCGCTCCGGAAATCGGAATGGCAGCACCAAACAACTCGCTCGAGGTTTCGCCATACACTTCACTCGAAGATCGAACCTCGGGCAACATAGCATGGGGAATGTTCAGGAGTTTGAGCAACGCATCATCCCACTCTCGAGAATGGATGTTAAAGAGCAAGGTCCGGCTGGCATTGCTGATGTCGGTTGCATGTATTTTTCCGCCCGTAAGCCGCCAGATGAGAAAAGAGTCGACGGTTCCAAAGAGAACCTCTCCACGCTCCGCCCGGGCCTGAAGTTCCGAGTCGCGATCGAGCAGATAACGGATTTTTGTTCCTGAGAAATAGGGGTCGAGCAACAACCCTGTTTTTTCATGAAAGACGGATTCGAGACCGTCTGCCTTGAGCCGCTCGCAGATTGTTTCGCTCGCGCGGCTCTGCCAGACGATCGCATTGGCGAGGGGTCGGCCGGTTTCGCGATCCCAGAGGATGGTGGTTTCTCGCTGGTTGGTAATCCCGATGCCCGCTACGCGGGAGGCGGGAATTTCGGCCTTTGCCAGGGCTTGTTGTGCTACCTGCAACTGCGTTGCCCAGATGTCTTCCGCGTCATGTTCCACAAGGCCAGGCGCGGGCATGTGCTGGGGAAACTCTTGCTGGGACATGGAAAGGGGCTGGCCATCGCGGCCAAAAACAATGGCTCGGCTCGATGTGGTGCCCTGATCGAGCGCAAGGATGGCCTCAGACATGGCAGTATGTTCCCGTTGGCGTGCTTTAGTGCGTTCGCGATCTGGTACCAAATTCTAACGGGATGGTTTTTTCGGTTCAAGCAAGGTCGTTGTGGCGCGCGATAAAGAGGGCGCCTGAAACCGCCGGCGCTTTTTCCCCGTTGGAAAACCCCGCGTCAGTCACCGAGTGATTTCCGCAAGTAGATGACCTTGGCACGCACCCCTTCTAGGTTCGCATTGATTTTCAAAGCCTTGTGATAGCAGTCGAGTGCCGAAATCAGGTCATCGAGTTCTACGTGAGAGTGGCCCATGCGAACGGCACTTTCAAAATGGAAGGGATTGAGTTCCAGCGTGCGGCAGCAGTCGCGAATGGAATCGGTATAAAACTTGCGTTCATAATAGGCACGCGCACGTTGATTCCAGACTTCGGCAAACCAGGGAGCCTGTTCGATCAGTTCGGAGGCCAACGAGAGGGCATCCATGCAATGCCCCTGTTGATTGAGCTGAATGATCGTTCTCAATACTGTCCTTTGTTTTTGACTGCCCATGCGTTGCCACACCTGCGGGATGCCTTTTTCCGCAGCGCGGCGCACGCCGCGATCTGCGTCGAGCAGCGCAGCGCCCATGATCGGGTTGGATTCGTAATCGCCCAGCAAACCGAGAGCGATCACCGCCGCGCGGCGGCACTGGCAGTCGCCGGTCTTTGCCATCCGCTCGAGTGTCGCCGGTGAGTAGTGGCTCTCGACCCGCCTCGCATAGACTTGAAGGGTACGGTGTTTGAGGTAATCCTTGTACAACGACAGAAGGAGAGGAGCACTTTGTGGTTCTTCCCGAATTCTTCGTTCTTGCATCGGTGAATTCCAGATTGGCTTAGCAGGCATTGTAAAAATGCACCCCGGCAGCACTGCTGCACGGAAGCGGCCCCTCCGAATCTCCCAGTGTAATTGCGGGAAAAACGGCCGGGTAAAAAAAGTTGCCCGTTGTTGGTTTTCGAGATGGAGTTGGCAAGGCCGCTATGTCAAAATGGCAATGAATACAGCGGTATAGGAGTGGGTGTTGCCGATGCACTCCGCAGCGGCGCTTTGGTCAGATCGGGGGATGGGATGTTCCGGTTGTTTTTGGTCTCTCTTGCGGCCACGGTCTGTCTGCTCGCCGCTTCTGCAGCCGAGCAGACCGAAACACGCCCTGCCGGTGACCGGTTTGAGTGGAGAGTCGCACAGCCTGTTTCGGTGACCATTCGGGGAAGGTCCTTGCGGGAGACGCTGCGGAGTCTTGCAAGAGAGTACCGGGTGGCAGTCATGCTCGATCGCCGTCTCGACGGCGAGCAGAATGTCGATCTGGTGGCGAGAGATGTGTCGCTACGTGAACTGTTTGATGATCTGGCCGGACAACTTAACATTGGAGTAACGGTGTTGGGGCCGGTCGTCTACTTTGGTCCACCCGAAGAGGTGCGGCAGTTGCGGACCGTGCTTGCAAATCGGCTAGAAGATCTCCGCCCCCTTTCCCGAGATGCCCAGAAGCGCCTCCTGCGGCCCTCGGCGCTGCGATGGGATGCGCTGAGCACGCCCCGAGACATTTTCGCAGATGTTGCGCAGAGATACCGCATGCAAATCGACAATCCCCAGTTTGTTGCCCACGATCTGTGGACCGCCAGGGAACTGCCTCCACTCGATGCGGCTACGCAGCTAACATTGTTGGGCGCTGGCTTTCACACCACATTTGAATTCCTCGACGGAGGCAAAAAGATCCGTCTCGTCCCCATCCCTTCGCGGCCGACCATTGAGCGGATCTATTCGGTCGAGGCGAATCAACTTAGCCGCAGGCTCCGGCAACTGGCCGAAAAAATACCCCAAGCCCAACTGCACCGCTCCGGTAGCCAGATCCGCCTGCGGGGCCGCATTGAGGATCATGAAGTGGCAGCGGCGTTGCTCTCGGGAGAGTCGAAAGAGCAGCCCTCGCCCGGCAAAAAAAACGCGCAGCGCCCACCTGCCGGCAGTCAGGTGTACTCGCTCAAGGTGGAGGCTCCTCTGCGGGCCATCCTTTCGGGTCTCTCCCGCCAGGTCGGTTTCAAGTTGCAGTTGCACTCCGAGGCGATTGCGGCAAAGAGTATCGATCTCGATCAGATCATTTCAGTAGACGTTCAGGAGCTGCCGCTCCGGTCCCTGCTCAAATCGATTCTCGAGCCCGCCCGGCTCGACTTCCGCCAAGAGGACGGTCTGATTGAAATCTTTCCCGATGCGCGCTGATCGGGTTGCAGTCGTACTATGCCAGGGCCACTATGCCAGGCCACTATGCCAGCGCCACTATGCCAGGGCCTCAGTGAGCGCGGTGCGGATATCCTGCTCAATGCGACCACGGAACAGCATTGCGGCGAACGGAAGCGTACCGTCGAGCACGACGTGTGTCTCCTCTACCGTAAGAATTCCCTTGGTTTTGAAGCCTTTGGCAGAAAAGGAATAATGGAGTGCATGACCATCCCAGGTTTCCTCGAGATCTTTGACGTGATCTCCATAGAGATGTTTTTTGTCCTCGATAAAACGCTGTAGTCTTTCTCGAGCACCTTCTTTGTCGATTTGGTGCGACACCGTAACTTGAAGAGTAGGCATGATTGTTTCTTGTAATGTGTTTACTATTTTTCAGAGAATGTTTTGTAGCTAACGGCGTCGAAAAATCTTTTTAGTTTCCTCGAGTGCCGTTCCCAGCTTATCGATTTCGTCCAGCGTGTTGTAGAAGTAAAAACTGGCCCGGGTGGTGGCGGTTAACCCCAGTCTCTTGTGCAGTGGCATGGTGCAGTGGTGCCCTGCCCTCACAGCGATTCCGTATCGATCCAGAATTTGGGCAATATCGTGGGCATGGATTCCTCGCATCACAAAACTCACAATGCCGATCTTGTCCCGGGGTGACGGTCCGATGATCCGGACATCTCCCACCGCTTGCAGGACTTCGTGGGCCCGGGTGGTGAGCATCTGTTCGTATTGGTGGATCGCCGGCAGGCCGACCCGATCGAGGTAGTCAATCGCGACCCCGAGGCCAATGGCTTCGACGATAGGTGGCGTTCCTGCTTCAAATTTCAGCGGTAGGTCAGCCGGTTCAAATCCATCTTTGCGTACGCGGCGAATCATCCCACCGCCACCGATGAAGGGAGGCATCGCTTTGAGCAACTTGCTGCGACCATAAAGGACACCAATGCCAGTCGGCCCGAGCATTTTGTGCCCGCCGAAAACCACAAAATCGGCTCCCAGTTGCCGCACATCCACGCCTCGATGGGCGACGCTTTGCGCTGCATCGAGCAGCACCAAGATCCCCTGCGCATGGGCGCGCTCGATCAGTTCCGCTACAGGATTAATGGTACCCAGGACGTTCGATATTTCAGTGACTGCCAACAGTCGCGTCCGGGGCCCGAGATACGATTCCAGGTTGTCGAGTGCCAGGTGTCCCTCGTCGGTGATCGGTAGCCAGCGGATGATGGCTCCCGTTCTCTCGGCAAGTTGTTGCCACGGCACAATGTTGGCGTGGTGTTCCATCTCGGTGAGAAGAATTTCGTCGCCAGCACGTATATTCGCATCGCCCCAACTTCGCGCCACAAGGTTGATGCCCTCTGTGGTCCCTCGGGTAAAGATGATTTCCCGAGAGTCGGCCGCATTGATGAATTTGCTGACTTTGTTGCGAGCCTCTTCGTACAGATTGGTGCTTTGTTCGCTGAGCCAGTGGATTCCGCGATGGACATTGGCATTTTTGGTTTCATAGACATCCACCATCGAGTCGATGACCTGGCGTGGTCGTTGGGTGGTCGCTGCATTGTCGAGATAGACGAGTGGCCATTTCTCATGTACCAATGTCGAAAGGATGGGAAAGTCGGCCCGCAGTCCGAGAGGATCGAGTCCTGGTATCTTTTTACCAGTCGTCGCCTCGGGGGTAATCTTTAGAGCCTTATCCATCATCACGAATCCTCGAGAAGGCCGGGGTTGGTCGAGGGCCGATCAGACTCCCCTGCTGGCATGTTCTGATCACACGATGAATAGATCGCAGACTGGAGAACTTGCCATGAGAGCAGGCAACACTTCTGGCGGTTTGCCGTTAGTTTGGCCCCAAAGAGTTCGAGCATATCATTGGCGGTCAACTCCTTGATGAAATCGATGTTCTTGCCGTCAATCTTTTCCATCAGCATGGATGCCGATGCCTGACTGATACAACAACCCTCCCCTTCGAACCGGGCATCGCGAATGGTGCCGCCAGCGTCGATGGCCAGATCGATGGCGACCACATCACCACAGAGTGGATTGTCATCCTGGTGGTGGTGTGTGGGATGCTCGATTCGGCCCCGATGGTACGGGTCTTCATAATGGTCCAGGACGTGTTCCTGGTAGATTTCTTCTTCGCTCAATGACATGCTGAGTAATCGTTGCTCCGTGGCGGGCAGTTGCACAGGATCGTCGATGCGGACCGACCCGGTCCGCATCCAGTGTACGGCGTCTCGACTTGGGGAACAACTTCCTCTGCCCGGACTTTCCTCTGTCCGGACTATTGCGGTAGCCTCTCGGAATTCACCCGAGGGAGCGGACCGCTGCAGGCCTTCATGAATGCCACGAGATCTGCCTTGTCCTGCGGTGAAAGATTGAGCTTGACGATATCTTTGCTCAGCCACGGATTGGGGGTGCCACCGATGGCATAATGCTCAACGACGTCCTCGAGTGTGGCGAGACTGCCATCGTGCATGTAGGGGGCAGAGCTTGCAACATTCCGGACCGTTGGTGTCTTAAAAGCGCCCTTATCCTTAGGGTCTTTCGTGACAGTAAATCGTCCCATCTTGGGTATGCTTGCATCCATGCCAATGCCAATATTGTGAAAACTCTCATCGGTGAGGTTTGCCCCAACGTGGCACGCCGAGCAATTTGCCCGGTCGCTGAAAAAGAGATCGCGTCCCCGTCGGGCCGATTCCGACATCGGGTTCGCAGCTGCGGCAGCTTTCAATCTTGTGTAACGGGCAAACTCTTTGGGATCGTCGCTTTTCATCTCCTCGAAATCCGCTGCATCGTAATTGGCATAGGGTTTGAGCGCTTCGGCAAAATCAAAGGGGGATGGGGCGGTTACCAGAGTCCGCTCAAAAGTTGCGATCGATTTTCCAATGTTGTCGATCGTAACACCTTCATTCGGGTAGATGGCGTCAAACTGTTTTTTGTAGCCGTCGTTTGCCTTGACGGTGGCAACGGCTTGTTCGTGGGTGTTGCCCATTTCAATGGGCGCGGCGATTGGGCCTACCGCCTGATCCTCAAGCGATGCTGCCCGGCCATCCCAAAACTGTCTGGAACTGAGAATCCGGTTGTACGCGACCGGCGAATTGACGTCGCCAGTCTGGCCGTCAACCCCGACGCCGAAGCGTGTCGCTGCCGCGTAGCCATGTCCAGGCTGATGGCACGATGCACAACTGATGGTATTGTCCGAAGAGAGTCTTTTGTCAAAGAAAAGTTGCCTGCCGAGTTCGATTTTCGCACGCGTCAGTGGGTTGCTCTTAACGCCCTGAACATCTCCCTTGCCGGCGGCCAGGCCGAGAGGCAACTTAAAATCAAGCGGAACGTGATTGGCAGGGTTGTTGATCCATTTTGAAAGTTGTGCTCCGGTGAGTGGTCCGGTACCGGGGATGCCTGCCGTCAGACTCGGATCCCCGAGTCGCACCCGCCGCTTAGATGATTTGTCTGCAGCGGTTGCTCTGTCTATAAAGGCGGACGCGACCAACGTGAGCAAGACGATGCATAGAACCGATGTGACGGAACGATGCGATGGAACGTTTTTTAAGGGCCGGGCGAGCTGCAATCTAGAGTGCCGGGCGGAAGGATGAAAACGTTCAGACAAAAAAAGGAGGGTAGGGTCGTCATTGCAAGAAAACATGGAATGAATGCCTTTCTTCAAGCCGCAACGAGACGGCGTCTTTAGGGGGGGCGTCCGCAGGAGGTAGCAGTTGCCCATCCGGCAGGAGGTTTTAAATATATCGCCTGAGAGATGAGCGTACTAGTATGTTGTGCGGACAAACAGATCGAAAAATTGCATGCGATTTTTGGGTCTTTTGCTGCAATTCTTCTCGGCGGTGCCGGATACAACGAAGCTTGTTGCTGAAGGGGAAATTGCGGGCCGCCATGATTCATCAGGTGCCGCGCGAGTCGCTTCGGCGTGTCCCTTATTTTTCCCGCCACCACCGTTCCGATGGCAGGTCAAAATCGCTGTTGGCCGATTCAATGTCTCGGCGCATTCTTTCAGCGTCCGCCGGGTATCCGGCGGTGGGTCGTATTTGCGGTATTTTTTCGCGCCAATACGTATTGAAGGCCCGCATCGCAAGCTCACGAAGGTACTTGGAGGCGAGCGAGGCAAGTGCGGTGGGAAGAAACGATTCGCCTCCCACCTGGAAGCGAATCTCGATGCGATGCTCGGGCGGGCCGAATTGATACGCGCTCAACGCTCGTGATTCGCATAGGACTTCTACAAAATGATCCGGGAATTGTGGTTGCAGCGCAGGAAGATAGTAGTTTCGGCCACCATGTTTGTCGCAGATGATGAGTGCCTCATCAGGGGGCAATTCGTCGAGGATATGCGCTATCAACTCGAGCGTCGTCGTCGAAAGAGTTGCTCCCTTGCTGCCGAGTTGGCCGGTAATGCGGTTGAATTGTTCAGGGAACAAAGCAACACTTCGCAGTCTCAAGAGTTTTGTCTCTGTCTTTTCAAGTGCGCTCTGCAGTTGTTCTTTGAGATGTTGAATCGCGTTCGGGCGTATGTCCACCGGTAGCGGTTCGTTGTAGTGCTGGTACCAGGGCAGATTCTGCTGGAGAGCGCCCGAATCGCCCGCCAACACCTCCCAGAGGGTCCGCCAGTCGCGCGGCTCTTTTCCCAAACACGAAAGAGCTGGGAAAATGGCGCGTTCCAGACCGGCCAGCGAACCGTGGGATTTGTAAAGCACCTTTGAATCGGCGATCGCAATCTTGTCGGTCTCTGCCGTTTTCGATGGGGTGATCGCCGTATCGAGTCGCCCGTAGAGCTCAACGTCACTGGGTGGGCCCTCCACATGCCAGACAGAAATCGAAACCACAAGTGGCCCGAGGCGGGGACCGTAACCGGCTTCATCGGTGCCGATCAGATAAGGCATGGGCATCGACCTCTTGAGGCGATTGAGAATCGGTTTGCCCACGTGGCGGGCAGAGGGACCGAAACATCCGTTCTCGATGTGCCGGCTCTTCGGCAGCACATTTGGAAAACCTGTTGTGGCCCACACCTTACCGCATCGACTAAGGTAGCTGAAGATGGCCAAACCGGGAGGGATTCATTTGCTCGTCAGCCGCATCGGTCCAAGACGCACCACCCCAAGAGAGAATACCGACGCCCGGGATCGTCCTCTGAACACCGAGAACCCAACGCCGCTTCTCTGCGGTCGGATCGGTCGTCAGTTCTTTGAGCGGAATTGCGACCTCACAGGTCCAGGAGTTCTCCGTGGCGTGGGATGCAACAAACCACTCGGGATTCCAACTCGGGTCGTTCCAGCAGGCGTCATAGGTTCGCCCATTGGCGTCCACGGAAAACTGATAGTAAGTCGCATAGTCGCGATCGATATCGATCCATAGATCGACGCGATCCTCATCGCCAAGCAGTGCATCACGGATGCGCGGGGATGTGTCGCGGGGATAGTCTCTCCCGGGTGCTTTGTGGCACTCGATCGCAAAATAGAGATACTCGTTATCGCAGCAGGCCTGAATCGTTGTCGGAACGTCCCTTTGCCCGGTGGTGCGACCGACAAGCGCGAGACGCGTTTGTTCAGAACCACGCTTCTCGGATTCGGAACGTACCCAGCAGGCTTCTTTCAGATGTCCATCTAAAAATGGTTTTTCATTTGCCCTCGAGCAGATCCAGAGTGGCGTTTGGGATGTTTTCTGCGTTTTGCCGGCCGGTCCCGCCACGGACAGTTCATGAGCACCACAGGAGGACCACGCGCCGAGCCAAGGGGACGCTTTGATGTTACGGTAGATTGTTTGGGCGTGCCGCGGTTTGCCGGTTTGCCGATGGGCGGCCGCTAAGGGAAACTGGATGCTCGGATCGGCATGCAAGTTGGGGTTTGTTTTTCTCAAATGTGCTCCCCACTGAAGGGCAGTTGTCGACTGCTGCACCGAACGAAGTTGCGCGTTCTTCGGCGAAATATTTTCGGGTGGCCGCACAACGGCGCCTGCTCCGACGGGCAACTCCACGCGGACTTGCCGGGCTGTTGCGCCACGCTTCGCGGTGGCGCGCCGATGTGCTTCACCGCTGGCGTGATACTGGATGAGCCATTGCAGGGCCCTGCCAGAGAGCGGATGATCCGGGCATTGGTCGATCATAAGAGCGAGGGTTTGTGCCGCAAGAGCCCACTCCCCGCGTTGGTGGTACCCGTCGGCCAGATCAAAAAACACTTCTCCGCAGAGTGCCGGTGGCAGGTCGCGGGCCACTCGATGGATCTGGCCAATCCATGCACTGTTTGACGGTTGGCCACGTCCGGCCGAGGAGACGATTCCCCGCAGCGTTTCGGCCAATTTTGCGGACTGCCTATAGTGCGCGATGTCCATCGGCATGTCCGGCATTGTTCGACGCGCATCGCCGCCGGGCAAAAGATTCAAGCCACTGAAGAAATCGCGATTCCCGTTTACGGGTAAGGTACAGATCAGCCGCGTAAAGCCGAGGTGTGATTCCTGAGGTTCGTGCTGCGTATGGAGGTATGAGTGGGCTCTGGCAACATACTCGTCGAGTGAGGCTCCAAGGCGCGGAATCAACTGAGATCCCGAAAGTTGCAATGATCCGACCGAGCGCGGGGGAAGTGCGGTATAGACTTTGCTTACCTGCCACGGTTGTACCCCGAGCGGACTGGCATCCGCAGATGCCGCCTTTTTGACCGCTTGAAGGAGGATCTGGTTCAGGAGAGTCGCAAAATGGTCTTCTCCCCGCGGCCGCGCCTCCATCGTAACGATGATGTCGGGTCGCCAGATCCGTATCTGCTGCACAAGATACGCTTGGAGCATGCGCTCGGCATGTTGCCCATCTCGGAGCGGCCAGTTGCGGCAGATCTCTTCGGCAGGAAGATTCAGTCCTCGAGTCGGGAGAGGGAATCGCGGGGCCCGATCGACGGCCGTGACCCCACTTTGGATCAATGCATCGCGAGTACGCTGTTCGGGAATGTCGAAAGGAGTAGAGACCAACGTGGGTGCATCGCGACCGATTAACGCCACACTGCTCCGATAGCCTTCCCCCGCGGAAAGTTTGGCAAACAGTTTTAAGGGAACGTCCCGAGCGGTTGGAAAAACACCCAGAATCGCAGCCCGCTTGGGATCGCCTTTTTGCAGTTTCCAGGTCTTGCCGCCATCTTTTGTTGCCACGATCGTGCCCATCGCCCCCACCGCCCACCCCTTCTGTTGGTCTGCGAAATGAAGATCGTGAAGTGGAAGCCGCTGGCCGGTTTCCTGAAATTCCCAATGGCTACCGCCATCGGGACTATGCAGGATGCGGGTGCCGGGCGATCCTGCAATCCAGATAAGCGGGCCTTGCGAAGTTACAGTGTGGGCCGAAAAAGATGTCGGCAACCGATCGAAAAACGGGCTGTTGTTTGGTTGCCAATGGAGCCCGCCGTCACGGGTTGCAAATAATTTCCCGTTGTCCCCCACGGCATAGGCGATGTTTTCGTCGTTATAATGGATGGATCGCAAAGCACTGCCGGCCGAATCGGTAACCTCTGCAGGCAGAAAGGCTCCCTTACGCATGGCGGCAGCAACACCGCCGGCCGCCGAAAGGGACCCATGGGCCGGATCGCGAAAGTCGCCATCGAGCCAGCGGTACGGTTGGTCGTCCGGAGGTGCGGTCCAACTCCGACCACCATCGTTCGTCAGCAGCAGCCCCTGCGGATACATTGCCGAGGAGCCTCCAATCGCATATCCCTGCTGCATGTTGAAAAACTCAATTTTTGAGAGTGACGGCAGCGGGTTGCGTTGCCACTCGACCCAATGTGCGCCCCCGTCGTCCGTTCGTAGCACGATTCCGCTCGTTACATGTGTGTAGCGGTGCGAGACACCGCCCACAGCCCATCCGGTACGTTGGTTCAGAAAATAGACCGACCGTATCGAACAGCGGACCGGAGCGTGTTGGGGATGCCAGTGCTCTCCGCCGTTTGCGGTATGCCAGATGGCGCCATGATCGCCAACGGCCCAGCCATGCAGCGCATCGACAAAGGTGACGTCCGCCAGTTCCGCATCGCGGCGCCAGGAAGCGTGCAGCGATGATGGACTGCCCGGATCGGGGTGTTGGGCGCCGGTGTTGGTTGCCCATCCCGCCACGAGTAGCCCCCATAGCAGCAGGGCCGCACGCATAAAGTGATATCGACTCGACATGTCCCTCTACCTGATTTGGTGACGTCAGCGTTCCAGCCGATCTGTGGCGGGCTCGAGCGAAACGTGGATCCCTCGGGGGAGGACCCTCTTGGAGGGCGACGCATTGTACCGTGACCGCCCACCGCCACCTATGTCAAACGGCGAGGCTCCGGAGGCTTTGTAAAGCGTCTGAGACCGCTTGCAACATTTCCTCGCTGTGATCGTAGGTGACACTCAGCCGAAGGCAACATTCGCCGTCGGGAACCGATGGAGGTCGAATTGCGGGTACGAAGAATCCTTCTTCGCTCAACGCTCTGCTGGCGGCTACCGCCCGCTTGGCCGAGCCGATCTGTATCGGAATGATCTGGCTCTCTGAAGTTCCCAGATCCCATCCCTGGGATGTTAGCCTCTCTCGCATCGAGGTAGATTTTGCGAGTAGATCGCTGCGACGGAATGGTTCCTCCTGGATGATCTGAACCGCCGCATCGGCGGCCGCTGCAGTTGCCGCCGGATGGCTGGTAGAAAAAATATAACTTCGAGCGCGGTTGATCAGCCACTCGATCAGGGATGCAGACCCGCAGACAAATCCCCCAGCGCATCCGACAGCTTTGCTGAGGGTTCCCACCTTGATATCGACAGCACTCTCCACGCCAAGCAATTCTGAAATGCCGCGCCCGTTCGGACCGAACACACCCGTTGCATGTGCTTCGTCGACCAGCAGCATGCATCCATAACGCTCGCGGAGCGCGGCAATCTCCACCAGCGGCGCAAAATCGCCATCCATGCTGAAAAGGCTATCGGTGACAATCAGACGACGACGTGCCTCGGGAGCATTGCGAAGCAGGGATTCCAAATGCTGCACATCGCAATGTTCGTAGATCGAAATTGTGGCTCGTGACAGCCGGCAGGCATCGATCAGGCTAGCATGATTCTTGCTGTCGGCAAAAATAATATCCGATGCATTCACCAGGGTCGGTATGGTTCCGGCATTTGCGGCAAAACCAGAGACGAACAGGCATGCCGCTTCGGTCCCTTCGAATGTTGCAAGATGGTTTTCAAGGGTTTTGTGATAGTCCGTATGGCCGGTGATTAAAGGGCTTGCCCCGGTGCCCCAACCTACGGTTGCCAGAGAGTCACGAACCGCATCGGTGATCCGCGCATCGGCAGCAAGTCCGAGATAGTCGTTGGAACCAAAATGAACAAACGACCTGCCGTCGAGTTCAATGGTTGCTCTTTGCGGACCGCATCGCGTCCGAAGATGCCTTCTCAGCCCGTCGGCATCGAGTGATTCTAAGGCGTCCTGGACCCAATGCAGGGGCGTGTCGTTCGGGGTAGTCATGGTCCATTGTGCCAGGCCACCGGCGCGCCTGGTCGGTGCTAGGCATTGCTTAGGGCGAATCTGGTTCTACCGGCGGTTTGTTCGGCTTCGATTTTGGCAACTTGGCGTTGACTCCCAACAGCCATTTGGAAAGCATCATATCCAACTGTTTGGCGCGATCCGGCATGCTTTCGGCGAGGTTGTGCTCTTCCCCAAGATCCTCTTTAAGGTCGTACAGTTCCAATTGGCCATCTTCGTAAAAACGGATTAGTTTGTGGTTGCCGCTGCGAACAATTCCATAGGGAGTTGCATCGCCTCCACGGTAGTGGGGAAAATGCCAATAGATCGCTTCCCGCCCGAGTTCCTCATCGCCCTCAAGAATGCCCAAAAGGCTTTTTCCATCAATCATCGGATCGTCAAACAGCGGGATCCCGGCGATATCAAGAACCGTGGGGAAAATATCGATACTGCTAACCGGCACGTTCGATTCGCTGCCCGCCTGAACGACGTCCGGCCAACGAACGATGAGCGGTACGCGGATTCCACCTTCATACGGTGTTCCTTTACCGGCTCGAAGGGGCGCGTTGTTGGTGACCGATGCAAGTCCGCCGTTGTCGGAGGTGAGTAGTATGACGGTCTGATCCGAAAGGCCCAGGGAATCGAGTTCTTTGAGAACCTTTCCAACGGATTGATCGACGCTATCGATCATGGCAGCATAGGCGGCATTGTTCTGGTCGGATGCTTCTTTCGCCTTATATTTGCGGGTCAGTTCAGGCTTCGCCTGAATTGGGGTATGGACCGCATAATGGGCCAGATAAAGAAAGAAAGGATTGTCTTTGTTTTTGCGGATAAACCGAACGGCCTCCTCCGCTTCCCGATCGGTCAGGTATTCACCATCCTTTCCCTTTTCTAATCCGGAGAGCAACTTTGTGGGAGATTGTGAGTACGGGAAAAAATAGTGCGGAGGTTGGCCTAAATCGCTTCCACCACGATGAAAAGTGAATCCCTGCTTATCGGGGTACCACGGCTGAGCACCGAGGTGCCATTTGCCGATTTGTGCCGTTGCATAACCGGCTCGCTGGAGAAGTTCGGCAAGGGTTTCCTCTTCGAGATCCATCCAGAAAGGATTTTTTGGTGTGATCAGTTTCTCGCCGACATCTTCGTACGCATCATCCGGAAACGCATCGGCGGGTGTTGGATGCTTTTGGGGGGCTTGCCGCATCCAATCGGTAATTCCGATCCTCGCAGGATAACGACCGGTTATCAAAGCCGCTCGTGTCGGTGAGCATACCGCTGCTGCAGCGTAGGCATCGGTAAAGCGCATGACCTCACCTGCCAAACGGTCGATATTGCGCGATTCGTAGTAGGTTGCCCCGTAACAGCCGAGATCGGACCAGCCGAGGTCATCGACGAGGATCAGAACAAAATTGAGCGGCGGATCGGAATCCTGCTCGGCGCCGTTTGCCGGAAGATGTGAAAAAACGATCAAACTGGCAAGTGTAAGCCAGCGAGCCAAACAAGTTCGCCTCATGGGAAAACATCTCCGCCGTACGACATGGGAACCTGCTGACAGTATCTCTTTCCGCGGCGATACTGACAACCATCTGCTGTGCCAATTGTGGCCGGTTCTACCGAGGGGTGGGACTGGAAGGCGGATGAGAGAGCCTTTGCCAATCCCACGGTTTGAATCAGCGTTTAGAGCGATGGATGGGCCAAAAAAGTGGCCAGCGCCGGAATGCTAAAGAGAAGAAATGCTTTTTTCACTTGCTCGAAGATCCAAATAAAAAACTCGGCCTGCCGGAATCGAGATGAAACCAGCAGGCCGAGATTACTTTTTAGCAACACAAGAGTGCGTTAGCACTACTTGGCGGCAAACATTCCACGGTTTCCGAGCATCGCGGAAGCATCGGGCTTCGGCGTGGGAGGCATCCGTGTTTGAGGTGGCTGCGGAACGGTATCGCTACCGGCGGCACCACAGCCACATGCGGGCTCAGCACCACAACCAGGGGCAGCGTCACAACCGTTGTTGTCGCAACCGCACTTGTTGCAACGGCTTTTGCAGCAGCGGCTTTTGCAGCAGCGGCTCTTGCAGCGGCTTTTGCAGCAGCGGCTTTTGTCGCAACCACACTTGTTGTCGCAACCACACTTGTTGTCGCAACCACACTTGTTGCAGCGACTTTTGCAGCAGCGGCTTTTGCAGCAGCGGCTCTTGCAGCAGCGGCTCTTGCAGCCACAGCTTTTCGCAGCGTCACAACCGCAAGCGGCGGGTGCAGCGTCGCATCCAGCGGGAGCAGCGTCACAGCCTTTGTTGTCACAACCACACTTGTTGTCACAACCACAGCTGTCACATGAGGATTTCTTGCAGCAACCACGATGGCAGCGGAAGAAGTCCATGAAACCACAACTCTTACAGCAACTCTTATCACAACCACAGGACTTGGCAGCATCGCAGCCGCATGCTGGTGCAGCGTCGCAACCGGCGTCGCAACCACACGTAGCATCACAACCACAGCTGTCGCAACCAGAGTTCAGGCCCAGGACATGGTCCAATAACTCGAAACCGTAACTATGGTTGCTGGTGCATAGGCTTACACTCAGTACGAGCGCGCCGACAAATATGCTCCATTTCATAGAACTACAACTCCTTTACGATTCGAACCACGAGTCTAAATACTGTCTGCGAATCACTCAGGAGAATATGAGAAGTATTATCTCACATCCTTGTGAGCTGCCTCTACGCTCGCTGTGGGTCAACAGCAAATTCGTGAAGGCCAATACAGAACAGGTTGGCTGGGTGGGAACCCCGAGGTTCATTTGGTGGATCACGGCAGGGTCGAGCTAGCCATTCCTTGGCTCGCATAAAACGAGTCACCCCGACGCTTAAAATTGTCTTGCCACTCGCAGGACACGTTGATCCGTGACTAAGCGACACCTACCGTATCGGCTCTGCTGAATAACCGCCTTGAACGTTCCGAACCCTTTTTTTGGAAATGGCTTACAGCAAGTATTAGGGTGAGTTTGTGGGCTTCGTAAGGTGGTCAAGGAATAACGATTGTAACGCCCAGGAGCCTCACCGGCACGAGATGGCGGGGCATGAATGTCCTCGCCAAAACAAGCGATAACCATTCAAAAACAGCTGTTTGCTTAGTTTTTTGCGCAGATTTCTAGGGATGTCGTAAAACGTTCGCGACTCGCGGCGCTCGAGCCGGTGGCGAGTCGTTACCCATGAAAAACATTTAGAAAGGTGTGGTGCCGGTAGGCACAGATACCTGGTCGACTGCCGCTTGCATCGCTTTCCGGTCGATTTCGTGAACATTAATCGGGTTGGAGATGCTCCGAAGCATCGTGACCGTTAGACGACCACCTAGGTGTTGGCGAAACTCCTCGAGTCCGGCGAGCAGCGTGTTTTGGTCATAGGGAAAGTTGGCGTGGAGTGTGAATCCAAGGTCTTTGAGGCACTTAAGGACCCTGCGGGCATCGGCCTTGGGAAACCCGAGTACCATTGAAGAGTAGATCGTGTCGATGGCCAGTCCGATGGCGACTGCCTCGCCATGTCGCATCGAAAAATCGCTCATCGCTTCCAGTTTATGTGCAGACCAGTGGCCAAAATCGAGGGGTCGTGCTTCGCACGCCTCAAACGGATCGCCGCCTGCGGTGATGTGGCGGAGATGCCATTGGGCACTTTTTCGGATAATGGCAGCAGCAGAGGCGTCATTTCGTGAGCGGATGCCGCTTGCGTGTTGACAAATATGGTCAAACATCTCCGCATCCTTGAGGAGCGCGACTTTCACGGTTTCCGAAAATCCACAGATATAGTCGCGATCGCTAAGCGTTGTGAGTAATTTGGCGTCATTGATTACACCCCACGGCACGGCAAAAGATCCGATCCAATTCTTTTTGCCGAAAAGATTGACGGCGTTTTTGACACCGACGCCGGAATCCGCCTGTGCAAGTGTGGTTGTCGGCAGGCGAACTAATCGAATACCACGATGTGCTATCGCTGCGGCAAAGCCAACGGCATCGAGAACGGCGCCACCCCCAATAACAACCACATAGCTGCGCCGATCGAGGTCGGAGGCATGAAAGCTTTTGAGCATTTGTTCCAGGATGTGAATGTCATTTTTTATTGTCTCCCCACCAGGTACTTTCTGGATGTTTCCAATGCGAAGAATCTGATCAGCATAGCAGTCCGAAAAACTACGAATCTTTTCCAAAAGTTCGGTGTCGGCGTGGGCAACATCTTCATCGATCCAAAACTGGACTCTAGGTGGTCGATTGCCGGAGGGTGTGAGGATCTCAGCTAATGTGGCTTGGTCTTTCCCGAGCACATCGTCAGTGAATCGTACGCGATGCACAAACTTGGCAGAGAAAGAAACATCCAGATTCTTTGTTTCGTGGTTGTCGGTCATGGGGTTGCACAGCAGGGTGATTGGAAGGGGACGAAAAGAATGGCTTAAAGTTGAGGTCTTTCTTGAGTCCCCACTGGGAGTCACTCGACAGAATACATACGATGATGACTCTTGATTTTACCACGGGTCAAAAGGAAGATATCCTGGATCTTTCGCGGGCCATTGTAATATTTGTGTTTGACGGTATTCCTAATTTAATTATTGATGATGCCGTTGGATTTCGCAATCATGCTGCCTCGACTGATGAACAGGGAACAATATATATGATGCTTGAGTATCTTGAACCGGCCACCCCAGATGCCATTTTAGGGCTTAATGAGGCCTATAATAACGACCCGAATCCGGCAAAGATCAATCTTAGCGTTGGGGTTTACAAGGATGCCAGCGGCACAACTCCGGTCCTTTCTACGGTCAAAGAGGCCGAGACCCGATTGCACAGCAGCGAAGTGTCCAAGTCGTACTTGCCGATGACGGGCTTGGCTGCATTTAACAAAACTGTCCAGACCTTGCTATTCGGTTCGGATTGTGAGCTGATCGGCAGTGGTCGCATTGCGACCGCACAAACGCCCGGTGGCACCGGAGCATTGCGGGTAGCAGGTGATTTTCTGCACACGATGTTCCCGGATGCGACCGTTTGGCTCAGTGAGCCGACCTGGCCCAATCATCCAGGTATTTTTGCTGCCGCCGGGATCGAGGTCCAGACCTATCCCTATTTTGATGCGACTTCCAATAGCCTCGCGTTTGACGCCATGATCGACAGGTTCCATACCATTCCCGCAGGCGATATCGTTCTTTTGCACGGGTGTTGTCATAACCCAACCGGTGTTGACCCGAGTCCCGCGCAATGGGAAACAATTGCCGAAGTGATCCGCAGTCGAGCGTTGCTCCCTCTGGTTGACTTTGCGTATCAGGGGTTCGGTGACGGGATGGAGCAGGATGCCACCGGTCTACGGACGCTCTCTCGCCACGTTGATGAGATGCTGATTTGTAACTCATTCTCGAAGAACTTTTCTCTATACAACGAACGGGTCGGGGCACTGACGCTGATCGCCCGGTCGGCCCAGGAGGCAGAGACGGCGATGGGGCACATCAAGTTGCGAATTCGGACGAATTATTCGAATCCGCCTGCCCACGGTGGTGGTATTGTAGCTGCAGTACTGGCGGATGAAGGATTGAAGGCACAATGGCACCTGGAAGTCGATTCCATGCGAGAAAGAATTCGCTCGATGAGAGAGTTGTTTGTGCGGACTCTCGCCAAAAAAGGGGCGGAGCAGGACTTTTCTTTCATGCAGCAACAGCGAGGGATGTTTTCCTTTTCAGGGTTGACCCCACCGCAAGTCGCCAAGCTTCGGAAAGAGTATTCGATCTATATTGTCACCTCCGGTCGCGTGAATGTTGCGGGGATGACCGAATCCAACATGGATACGCTCTGCGAAGCGATCGTCGCAGTCCTCGATTAGGGGTACTCCATGGTGGTCTCCCGTTGCAGGCACCTGCTTCTTGATCCGGTCCGGCTGCCATTTCCCGCCCGCCTCCGGTAAAAGGTGCCCTGCTCCACTGGGAGGTAACTTGAGCAAGCGGTTTTTGTAGACTATTGTCGTGGGTGTTTGAAGTTTCCCCACAGCAAGAATTTTGTTAAAAAACCTATCGTTGCTGTTGTATCGCAGCCCTTTTTTGAGGGGCGTCCCTTGAATATTCTTTTTGCCACGAGCGAAGTCGTTCCATTCGCCAAAACGGGCGGTCTGGCAGATGTCTGCGGCGCCTTGCCGCTGGAGTTGGCCGCCTTAGGCCACCAAGTCGCCGTGATCGTTCCCGCCTATCGGGGCGTTGCCGTCTGCGGTGAGCCGCTTGAGTCGATGGACATCACCTTTGAGGTGCCGGTCGGTGGCAAGACTATTGAGGGGAGCCTGCTCGTCGGTCGCTTGCCTGGGAGTGAGGTGCCGGTCTATTTTGTCCGCCAAGACAACTATTTTGACCGCGAGGGCATCTATGGCTACGGGGGCGTGGACTACGAAGACAACTGCGAACGATTTGTCTTTTTCTCCCGTGCCGTCCTGGAAGTGATCCAGCGTTTGCAATGGGATGTGGATTTGCTGCATGTTCACGATTGGACGACCTGTTTGATACCGGCGTATCTAAAAGTTGAAAGCGTCACCGTGCCACAGCTCGCAAAAATCGCTTCTCTGGTAACGGTACACAATGTCGCCTACCAGGGCACATTCTGGCATTGGGATATGTTGTTAACGGGTCTGGACTGGAAGTATTTCAACTGGCACCAGATGGAATTTCATGGCGATTTGAATTTTTTGAAGACAGGCCTGGTTTTTGCAGATGCCATCAATACCGTCAGCCCCCGCTATGCTGAGGAAATTCAAACTTTGCCATTGGGCTGTGGACTCCAGGAAGTCCTGACCGAACGTCGAGATGTCCTTTCGGGGATCATCAATGGCGTCGACTACACAAAGTGGAATCCTGCCACCGATCGTGTTCTGGCCACAAACTACACCTCCTCCGATTTTGTTTCGGGCAAAAAAGTCTGCAAACGTGCCCTGCAGCGGGAGTTCGGTCTTTCGGAGGAGGTGGTCTGTCCCCTGGTCGGTTTTGTCGGACGTTTGGCAGGACAGAAAGGACTCGATATCGTGATTCCCGTGATTCGCGAGTGGGTTGCCGCCGG
>PVBE010132405.1_pt1 | contig 24148 bp, 25 predicted proteins | sample 1631181 | NCBI WGS metagenome assembly PVBE01 (sample SAMN08397723, study PRJNA350692) | Marine metagenome, whole genome shotgun sequencing project. | isolation source: water | place: Pacific Ocean | collected 2012-04 | reverse complement strand
TGAGGTAGCCAAGGTAGTTTCGACCAAAAAAGAAGCTCAGGCAGCTGTGGATTGTGTTTTATCAAATATTACGGAAGCTCTTAGGAACAAAGAAACAGTGCAAATTGCAGGGTTCGGTAGCTTTAAGGTGAGCAAAAGAGAGGCCAGAAAGGGCAGGAATCCACAGACTGGAGAGGAGATCGATATTGAAGCGAGAATGGTGCCGAAGTTCGTTTCCGGGAAGGCATTGAAGGATGCGGTAAAATAGCATAGTATCAGATAACGCTCCATAATTACAATCTGTAACCCCATAATCACTTGTTAGAAGCTACGAGCGAAGTGCAAGTGATACAATAAAGTAGCTGCAATGAAGATTAGCTTACTTGGCGTAACGTTTAATGGTGACGGTACAACCCCAGAAGAAGAGAACCCGGCAAAAGTTTTTTGCAATACCGGGCTGACTACTTTGTTGAAATCAAAGGGACACTCCGTTACGGATTATGGCGATATTGCAATTCCGAAACCAGAAGGCTAGCGAGACAAACAGACATGCATTTTGAATCTAAGCGCATTGCAAGAGACTGCCCGTCGGCTTGCAGCAAAACTCAATGAAACTCTGGGCCCAAACGAGTTCTCAATTGTGCTCGGCGGTAACTGCGCAATCCTCATCGGTATTTTTGGCGCTTTCGCGGCCAGGGACATTAGTGTCGGTCTTATATTTTTTGACGGCCCTGCAGATTTTCACAGCAAAGAAACATCGCCAACAGGTGAGGCTGCTGATTGCGAACTCGCATTTTTAACAGGTCGTGGATCTGAAGAAATCACCGCGCTATTTGAAAAATGCCCATTAATATCTGACGAAAATATAATAGTTTATGGTTTGCGCGAGCCAGATCTCATCGCTGAATCAAATCTACAGGTCTACACCAAAGAACAGATGGTTCAAATCGGCATCACACAATCAGCCAAAGAAGGATTGAGTCACCTGGTAACTTCCGAACTGCCTTTGTGGCCGCATTTCGACGTAGACGTCATTGACCCGAGTCTTGTGCCGGTTCTCATCCCAACTTCAAATGGCTTGACTTTTGAGCAAACTCAAGACTTCTTATTTCAGCTATTGTGTACAGGTTTTTTTGGAATGAGTATCGCCTGTTATCATCCAAAGCTTGACACAACTGGCGAAGCAGGAAGACTAATGTAGGCTATAATTTCTAATGTCGTTCAAGCAATGGATCAATACAATAGCTTTTAACAATGCATCAACCTGACGCGAAAGCGATTGTGCGATTTCAGAGTTCAGGGCATTCGCAGAGTTTCGTGGTTTATCGACATTCAGTGCTCTTGCCTTTCGCGCAGGTTATGCTCAAGTTAATTAAGATATCTCCAACATACCTAAGTTTTTTCATCCTCCAGAAAACCTGACATATCCATTCCGTATCGTAACTCAGCGTGTTGTCAGGTCAAATTGTATCTTAAATTTGGAAAATGAAAAATTGAATCTTGGTCATTGTATTTTAAAAAATATGAAGGGATAGTTACAACTGAGTTTTCAGACAAGAGACTGCGGTAAGTTCGTGGGCGATTTCCATTATACATATTTGGGTCAGAATCGATTCCAAGCGATTCTTTTAATTGGTCATAGATATTGTTAACTTTGCCTGTTGCTTCTTTTTCATCAATCATCCTAATGGCAGCCATCTTGATTCTCCTTTATCGGATTTTTGTCTAAAAGGTTAGGTTCGGGATCGTTCAAACCGCGCGGCAACAATACCAGTTACGAATCCACAAAGATGGCCCTCCCATGAAATCCAGGAGTAAGTGGGCAGCAGGCCCCATATTAAACCACCATAGGCAAAAACAGTAATTAAAGAAACGATGAGCGAACTGAAGCTCTTTTTAAGGATTCCCCTCGAAACCAAGTATCCAAAATATCCAAAAATTAAACCACTTGCCCCTACATGATAGGATGATCTTCCGATTATCCATAGCCCCAGTCCACCGACCAAAATAATGAAGAATGTTTTTTTCAGGAATATCCATTTGCCTCGCCAACAGATGAGGCCTCCAAGGATGACGATGGGACCCGTATTCAAAATAAGATGCATTATACCGGTATGAATGAAAGGACTAAGGGGTATGCCCATAAGGCCTTTCACGGTCCTTGGGAGTATGCCCCACCTGATAAACTCGTGACCGGTTACAAAATTAACCGCCTCCACCGCCCAAAGCGTGGCAGCAAAATAAATAATTAGTGAAAATGAGCGGTTGGCCCCCTGATCGTTCATTGATCTACCCTTCTTCTAAACAGAAACATTTAAAGAAAATTGTCTTCCATATTCAAAACATTTTGCCATACTTTCACTATCAGGGTTCCACATTACTCGCAAACCTTCACCGCCAACATCAAATCCGAATTCCTTTAATAACGGACTGATAATCTTGACCGATTCTCCACTCCACCCATAACAACCGAAACCAAGATTCCTCTGTTGATAGTTGGGGACCCAACTAGAATCGCCTTGGATTTGGAGACTTCAGTGATAAGATCGTTCTTATCTGTTTGCGACAAATTAAATAGCTTTAGGCTGACCTCTGAATCGTTGGTTTGTATTCCCTCGGCAATATTTTCGGCCATCACTCGAGTGCTGTTCCACATGGTGTCATAAATAACGGCAATTTGGTTTTCTTGATAATTACCAGCCCATTCCAGGTACTGTTCAACGATCTGCCCGGGGGTTATCCCGCCATATTACCCCGTGACCGGTGCAGATGATATCCAAGGGGCGATTAAAGCCGAGGACTTTTTTTCCTTTTTAATAAACATGGGACTGAAGGGGGTTAGTATATTCGCATAATATTTAATACACTCATTGAACAACTCCGATTGATCAACAAGCTCATTGAACATATATTCAGAAGCATAGTGCTGCCCGAACTCATCATTGCCGAAGAGAATATTATCTTCGGTCAAACAGCAAAACATGCTGTCCGGCCAATGGAGCATCGGGGCTTCAATGAAAATCAGTTCTTTTGGCCCCAAGCTCAGGCTATTGCCGGTTTTCACAACATTAAAATTCCAATCCTGATGATAATGTCCCTTCAATGAATTGATGCCGTTTTTCGTACTATATATTGGCGTGTCGGGAATATATTGCATTAATTCTGGAAGCGCGTCTCTGTGATCGATCTCTGCATGGTTGGCTATCACATAGTCAATTTTCCTAAGGTCGATTTCCTTGACAGATTGGTTATAAATTCCTTCGAAAAAGGCGCCCGAACAGTATCGATCAGAGCCACTTTTTCCTCTTTAATTAAGCATGGATTGTAGGTCGATCCCCGATGGGTGGACCACTCGTCACCATTGAATTTTCTAAGCTCCCAATCGATTTTACTTGCCCAGTAAACATCATTTTTGACACATAGACTCATTTCCCCTCCTCACGTTACAATAGTTTGCATCCTTTGGAATTTATTACCCCTAATCTGTCTCACAGCCAGTGGTGGCGGCACGTGAAAAGGTGACTGCCCGGTGGTAAGCGCTGCAAAGTCGTCATTTTATTTTTCTTGAGCTCTTTAAAGCCGGACTTTTTGCATCTGAGGTGGAAAAAAGACCCTTCCGGTCATATTGATCTTTAAAGTCAGGCGAAAATATCAAATGACAAGACGTGTCAAGACGCGAACCCCTCTACCCAAGTTAACAATATCTTGACAACAATCTTTCAGTTTAATACGCTGGTTTTCCTCTATATAAGCTTTGCATCGTTTCCATACTTTAATACAGAAAGGATGACAAAATGAAAATACTGGTGGGTTATGACGGTTCTAAGGTAGCCGAAGATGCTCTGAAGATAGCTCAAAAACATGCGAATGCCTTTAAGGCCGATATTTTTATAGTAACCTCACTGGACCAAAGTCATACGTTGCAAAAAGAAGATATTGATAAAGCGGAAGGCAAGCTGGAAGATCTGAAAACATCCTTCAACACAGATGATATTTCATGTGAAACACATGCATCCGTTAATTACCTGTCTCCAGGAGAAGATCTGGTTCAATGCGCGAAAGACAACGCTATTGATGAAATTATTATCGGAGTTAGAAGAAGATCAAAAGTCGGCAAATTAATCCTCGGTTCCACTGCTCAGTATGTCATCCTGAATGCGCCATGCTTGGTGGTTACAGTCAAATGATTGGACTGAACATTGGTTTTGAAAAACTTTTCTCAATTTCAGCACCCATTATTGACCGACCGCCACCGGTTTTTGGAGACGCTCTGAAGCATCCGGCACATGGATTACGGGCTCCACCTTGCTTAACTCTTCGATCGGTATATGGCATTTGATGACGTGCCGATCTACCACGACCTGCTCCGGCGGCGGATCATTATCACAAATATCGCCAATTCTCCGCGGGCAGCGGGTACAAAATGGGCAGCCTTTGGGAGGGTTTATAGAGCTGGGCAGGTTTCCTTCCAGCACAATTTTACGCTTGGTCACTTATTGAAAATCTTCTAAAAACATGGAGCGTTGGATTCGAAAAAAACCGGGGTGGAGGAAAAATATGAATGCCCGGGGTTTGACAATCTTTGGAACCCCGAAAAACGTCCGGAAGTTCCCGAAAGTTATTACGACAGGGCTGAAAAAGATATGATCCACATCTGCGGTGAATTTTACCAAAAACACCCCAGTATCGCTGCCCTCCTAATCGAATGCACCGGCATGGAGCCGTTTGCCGGCGCTGTGCACCAGGTTGGGGTGATCGGCCGAATCTACACAAACATCTTTACATCGAGCTCTTCGTCTTTGTGACGAGTATCGGCCAGTTCACAGATGCGGCTCAGCTCCTTGTAGGTTGCTTCGTTCAGGAGAGGCTCTGTTTCGGTCTCCAGTATTTTGATCACTCGATCGTGGACCCGTTCGCCGTAACGTTTGCTTCCGCAGTGGGTCCAGTCCTCCCAATTTTGACGATCAATCAGCTTCGGCCGCCAAATTTCGTTCTTAAAGTGGTTGTAGGTGTGATTGTGTTCCATAAAATGGCCACTCGGGCCAACAGCATCCATCACATCCAGGGCCATTGTGTCGTCGTTCACAGGAATGCCCCGCAAAATGCGCTTCACCATATCAATGATCTCGTCGGCAGCGATCATCTGCTCCATTGAGCTGGTCAAGCCCGAGTCAAGATAACCCACATCATGAATCATGTTGCCACCGATGAGAGCGGCGGTGGAGATGTTGATCGTCGCCTCCATCACCGATTGCTCGTCGAAAAGCTTGGCATCGGAGCATCCGGCTGTTTCATACATCGGCACTCGCAGCCATTTGGTGATATCGGTGTAACCGGCGCTCATCAGGGCCATCTCCGGGGAGCCGTATGTATAGGTGGCGGTTTTCATATCCATGTTTGACATCAAACCGCCGATGATGATCTGAGCCCCTGGTTTTCGTATCTGGCTGATCACAATACCGAACAGGCTTTCAGCCAGGGATTGTACCAGTAAACCAGCCAAAGTGGTTGGTGCCGTCGCACCGGCAAGTGGACAGGGCGTATAGACACAGGGAATGTCGTTGTCGGTGGCAAACAGAAGTTTTTGCACGACCTCTTTAGTGTGGCTCAACGGCGATACAGGCTCGATATAAATTGAAAATGTCGGGCCTTTCCGCCACTCTTCCTTGCCGCCCACCAGGATGTGAGCCATTTCAAGGATATCACCCAGGCCTTCGGCGTCTATAGCGGTGACATTGATCGGCTTGCTGGTCCCCTCTACCATGGCCAAATATTGCCAGCGGTCGTATGTACTTACAGCGGTGTCCTGGGTAATCCCCAAGGACATGTGGAAGTTTAAGTTGGGTAACGCCTGCGCCAGCCGAGCAATATTTTTCACATCTCGGTACGTAGTACGTCGCCGTTTTCCTGTGTAAGGATCAAGGGTAAACGGTGTGTCTGAGCCACCTCCAAAATAGATCTGGTTTTTGTAAAGTTCCATACGGTACTTTCGGTCGAATCCAGCGAGAACTACCTTGCTCGGCACGGTGACCCGCGCCTTTTCTACCAGCCAATGCGGAATTTGTACCAAGTTACTCTCATCGGTTTTAGCCTCCACAATTGCGCCACCGGAATAGGCAACTTCAACGCCTTCTTTGTCATATACGCGAACCCCTGTTTCATATAACACCCGTAGAGCAGCATAATAGATAGCTTCGATCTGATCTTCGGTAAGTACTTGGAGCGTTGGCGTTTCGTTTATCTGATAATTCGTCCTGTGTACTTGCATAATCGGCTCTCCTTATGTTCCTTACGCCTTATTGACGTATGAATTGTTCCTGTCGGATCTCTCCACCAGACGGAATGATTACAAAATTGTCGTCAGTTTTGTCTGTCATGCTAGCCACATCGACCAGACAGCGCACATATTCATCGGCGCCGAGGATCTCTTCGTAGTGCAGACCCTACTGCTCATAATAGTGAGCAACTTTTTGTGCTTGAGGCCGATATGCTTCTAGTTCGTTCTGGCTGTTGTCGTCTGCTCCCATAGGCTAGGCTACGTCTAATAGACGCTTTACCAATTTAACCGCAGTGGGTCCATTGTAGGCATACCCATCAGCGCCGATCCGCTCGACAGTTTCGGAATCGACGGGAGCACCACCAACGATCACTTTTACCGAATCGCGCAGATTCGCCTCTTTTAAGGCTTTAATGGTATAACCCATGGTGATCATCGTTGTGGTCAGCATCGCTGACATGCCAATGATATCCGGCTGATTTTCCTTGACAGCCTCTATAAATTTCTCGGGGTCTACATCAAAGCCCAGATTAATCACTTCAAAGCCAGCACCTTCGCACATCATGCCGACCAAGTTTTTACCGATATCGTGGATGTCGCCTTTTACGGTGCCCAGAACAATCCTACCGATCGGCTTGGTTCCGGTAGCAATCAGATGGGGTCGTAACACTTCTAAACCGTCATGCATAGCTTTGGCCGCCAACAGCACTTCGGGTACAAACATTTCCTCTTGTTCGAATCGGCGGCTCACTTTGTTCATTCCAAGAAGAAGCCCATTGTCCAGGATTTCTACGGGTGCCAATCCCTGATCCAATGCTTTTCGGACTAACTCGGGAGTCTTCTTTTCATCTCCATCAATGATGGACGTTGACAATTGCTGATAAATTGTACTCATTGTAATTCTCCTTTTGATTCGAGTCCGATACAGGCCCCTAGGCGGATTTCTTAACCCGGTCTTCAGCTGCTGCCAGAACCTCCCTGATCGCCGCCTCTGTGTCCGGTTTAATGGGAGAGGTTTGATGAGTGTCCAGGATGTCTTGAACCCGCGTAATGACCCTATCGCGCATGGTTGTACGCCCCTTCTTTTCCCACTCCTCAAAACTGTGCCGATCACATAGATTGGGGTACCAGTACTCACTCTTGAAATGTCGGCGCGTGTGTTTTTCATACAAATAGTGCCCATTGGGACCGACCTTATGGATGACGTTGGTGGCTAATGTTTCGTCGTTAACATCGATACCCCGTGTTATACGGCGCGAATAGCCGATTGCTTCGTCCATCATTGCTGTTTGTAAAATAGAGCCGGTCATTCCGCTCTCGGTGTATCCAACGTCGTGGCACAGATCGCCGCCTGTCAGTGCAGAAAAAAAGCAAGAAAGTGAGCCTTCGAGCGCAGCCTGTTCGTCGAGCACTTTAGAATCAGTGCAGCCCCCTGTTTGCCAAAGAGGGATACCGGCGTAATGGGCCAATTCGGTACTGCCGGCCATCATCAGGGACAGTTCGGGTGCACCATAGGAAAGTATCATGTCACTCATATCCATTACCGATAGAACCCCTCCCATGAAAAAAGGGATGCCGGGTTGGATGGTCTGGGAAAGAACCAGCCCCATCCATGATTCGGCCGTTGACTGGATGATGATGCCGGCCGCTGTCACCGGTGCAGTCCCTCCGGCCAAGGGACACGGGGTAAATATCAGAGGTACCCGATGTCTGACCGCAAAAATGAGTTTGTCAACCGCCTCGAACGTACTCACCAGCGGTGACAGCGGTTCACAGTAATGGATATAGTTGGGACGTTTTTCAAATGTTTCCTGCCCCCCTGCCTCGGCAACGGCGATTTTATGGATGTCCTCCGAATCGTCCCACCCGTAGGACCAGGCCACGATCGGTTTGCTGGTATTGGGAAACATTTCTGCAAATTCATAGCTGGCTGCCAGTTCAAATTGAACGTCACTGATCGTACCCAGCGACTCACAAAAATCGATGTTTGGAAGGGCATCCACCACTTTTGCTACAATGCGTGCATCGGATTTTAGGAAGGGTCGTCGCTCCAGGGTCTCTACATCAATGAAATTGGGGGGGGTCGGGCCCGGACCAAAGTATGCCCGGCCTGGGCCGATGTGAATATCGTGATCGGGATTTCCATCGCGTGCAAAGATGGTGAAGCTCCGGGGTGCCATCTGCAAAGCGCGTTTCACCAGATAGGCAGGTATGCGTACTCTGAGACCTTCTATTGTTGCGCCGGATTTCTGGAGAATGTCACGCGCTTCTTCGTGATGTACGTCAAGACCGGTGTACTCCAGAAGGTGAAGCACGCCATCAAATAAGGCCTGCAATTGATCTTTTGACAACACGTTGAATCGTATCCCTGAATTGATTCGATAGTTTGTTCTCATTTAACAATCTCCTTTCCAGATGTACTCATACAACTTGTTCAGATCATTGTAGATTCTATGTCGATAAGATTCACGAGATGTTTCAAGCCGATTAAAAATATAATCCCGGATAATCTGAAGAAAATGATGAAAAAAAGACATGATCCGATTACTCTCCGGTCGATGATTCGTCGAACAGATCGCACAATTATACAAACTGATGTAACATCGTTTTAAAATTTTAGCACCCATCGCGGTTTGAGGGCAAGGGAAAATATGAACCATTGTGAAGCTTTATTCTTGACACTCAAAGTGTGTTTTTCTATATTTTATTTAATAAAATTAAAAAGATATAACGGAAAAACTGAACCCGTAAGCAGTCTATTAGTCATCCGAAATGAGCTTTGTGATATTGAAAAATTCCTTGTCCACTCTGGGTAGACTGACCGTCTTAAAAATTCGAGAGCTTGGAAGTGTTGCCGTCTTTTTTTTTCAGGGCTTTTTCTATATTTTTTCTTTTCCCTTGCAGATTGTAAAGACCGTTCAACAGATTTATTTTATTGGGACGAAATCGATTTTCGTCATCATTTTGACCGGTACATTCACGGGAATGGTACTTGGATTCCAGGGATATTACACTCTGGTGCAATTTGGCTCTGAGGGGTTGCTCGGTGCGGCCGTGGCCCTTTCGCTGATCCGCGAAATGGGGCCGGTGATGACTGCAATTATGGTGATTGCAAGAGCCGGGTCGTCCATAGCCGCGGAAATTGGAATCATGAGAATCTCTGAACAGATCGATGCCCTCGAAACCATGGACATCAACCCGATACGGTATCTGGTCAGCCCCAGGTTCGCTGCTGCGGTGGTCAGTTTTCCCTTATTGACCGCCCTTTTTAACGTGGTGGGCATTTTCGGCGGGTATGTCAGCGGTTCGGTTTTGCTCGGCATCAATCCCGGCACCTATTTTTTCAGGGTTGAATCCGCTGTTTTGATGGAGGACATTGCCAGCGGTTTCATCAAATCGATTGTTTTTGGCGCCGTGGTTGTCACGGTATGCTGTTTTCAGGGGTTTTTTACCCACACCCGGGCGAAATTCGGCGCTGAGGGGGTTAGCAGTGCGACAACCGCCGCCGTGGTGACTTCCTGTGTCCTAATCCTTATAGTCGATTATATATTGACATCCTTTTTTCTGTAAGAGATGATGAAACAACCACTGATTCAATTTCAAAATGTCTTTAAGAAATTTGGTGGCCAGCCTGTTTTGCAAGGAACCGATCTCAGTATTTTTCAGGGGGAGATTGCCACCATCATCGGGAAAAGCGGGGTGGGGAAGAGCGTCCTGCTCAAACACATCATCGGTCTCATCGAGCCGGATTCAGGCAAAATCCTTTTTCGTGGAAAGACGTTTTCCGAGATGAATAACCGTGCGAAAAGGAAGCTGAAGCATAAATTCAGTTACCTGTTCCAGAGTACGGCTCTTTTCGATTCGCTGGATATTTTTGATAATATCGCACTCCCCTTGAGGGCGAGGGGAGCATTTTCCGAACAGGCGGTTCACCAGCGAGTAAAGAAAAGAATGAAACAGCTCGACCTGGGTAGGATTGACCACAAATTTCCTTCCGAGGTTTCAGGGGGGATGAAAAAAAGGATCGCCATGGCAAGGGCGCTGGTCACGGATCCGGAGATTATCCTTTTTGACGAACCGACCACCGGCCTCGACCCGATCCGCAAAACAACCGTGCACCACATGATTTCCGATTATCAGAAAAAGTTTGGATTTACCGGCGTGATGGTCAGCCATGAGATACCGGATATTTTCTACATTTCACAACGGATCGCCATGTTGAATGAGGGCCGGATCGTCTTTGAAGGAACCCCGGAAGCAATCGGTAATACTTCGGATCCGGTTGTGCGGAATTTTATCCGGGGTTTGGACACCCCAAAGGACGGGCTGACCGGAATGCCCACCCAGCTCCAGATGGAAAAAAAGTTCAGGGAAGAAGTGGCTCGGATGCTCCGGCATAACACCTTCTTTTCCCTGGTTCTTTTTAAATTGGAAAATCTAAATGAAATTTCTCAGGAAATGGGGCATCTCGCTGCTCAAACCGTACTGATAAATTTTGCCACACAGGTTAAGAATCGCATCCGTATTTCCGACGCCTGTTCCCGGGCAGGCCGGGATAAAATTATGGTTATTCTCCCCAACACGAGCTTGAAACAGGCCCGGATGTTCTGCGCTAAATTGGCTGACCAGTTGAAGGGGAATGAAATTTTGGAGGTTCAGCCCTATCCTGGATTCTGCTTTACGGTCACCGCGGGCTATGAGGAGATAAAAAAAGAAAAAACCATCGGCGATGTGCTTGCCAGCGCAGAGTCGATAACGAATTCATTTTATGAGTTCATTGTTAGTTAGGCTTGGGAGGCGTTATGAAAAAAACGACCATTGATACATGTGTCGGTATTTTCGTTTTGATCGGCATCACATGTGTCGGATACCTGACCGTCAAGCTGGGGCAAATGGATTGGATCGGCCAAAATCACTATTCTATCTTCGCCAACTTCGATTCTATTACCGGCCTCAGAAAAGGCGGCCAAATAGAAATGGCAGGGGTTCAGATTGGTCATATTGCCGACATCTCACTGGATCTCGAAAAGCAGATTGCCGTTGTTGAGATGAAAATACAAAATGAAGTGGTTTTAACCGACGATGTGATCGCCTCGGTCAAAACGGCCGGATTAATCGGAGACAAGTATATCAAACTTTCGTTGGGTGGGTCCGATGAGATTCTTAAACCCGGAGACCTGATAACTGAAACCGAGTCCGCCCTTGACTTGGAAGAGATGGTCAGCAAATATGTGTTTGGCGGGGTTTAATAACTCGAGCCACCCGTAACACAGCAACAGGAGGTTCAATGATCACGAAATGGCTTGGGCTATCACTGGTTCTGATGCTTGTCGGAATGACGACATTGGTCCATGGCACACCGCCGATGGAAACGCTGCAGAAACCGATGAATGAAATCGTCCGCATCCTAAAAGACCCCCAATACCGTGAAAAAGACAAAAAAGAGGTCCAGCGGGAAGAACTGTGGAAGATCATACGGGGGATCTTTGATTTTCGGGAGATGTCCAAGCGATCTCTGGCCCGCAACTGGAAGCGTTTTAATTCCGGGCAACGGGATCAGTTTACTGATGTTTTTTCCACACTCCTCGGCAACATTTATCTGAACAAGGTACAGGGAGAGTACCATGATGAAAGGGTGGTCTATCTGGGTGAGGCAATTATAAAAGATAAAAAGGCGATTGTAAAAACCGAAATCGTCCGGGAAAACGGTAAAATCCCGATGAACTACCACCTGCGTCTGCACGGGAAAAAATGGAAGATCTACGATGTTATCATCGAGGGGGTGGGACTGGTGAAAAACTACCGGACCCAGTTTAAAAAAATCCTTCGAAAAGTATCCCCCGATCAATTAATCGAACGTCTGAAAAAGAAAAATGAGGCGCAACAAAAGAAAACCGCACAACAATAAGAGACCGGTGGAAAAAGAAATCGCTTATATCCCTGCTAATTAATAATTGATATGAGGAGCGTCACATCCCTTGAAACATCAAATCGTGTTCTTTTCTTTTCTTTTCTCATTCCTGATTGGATGTGCCCTTGTTCCTGAAAACCCTCCGCCATCTCTTGCAGATCCATCCTTGCATCAAATTCAAAACCTGCTGGCTTCTACGGGAGATTCAATGTTGTCAACAAATCCCGCAGAGGATGATGCGGCTGATCAAAACAACGACTCTGATAGTTTTGACGATGATGAATACGAAGATGAAGATGAGATCTCTGTTCCGGATCCTCTATCGCTCTGGAACAAAGGGATGTTTCACTTCAACGACAAATTTTACTTCTGGATACTCAAGCCTGTTACAAAGACATATAAGGTAGTAGTTCCAAAACTTGTCCGAATCGGCGTCAGTAATTTTTTCACCAACCTAACCACCCCCATTCGTTTGGCCAATTGCATCCTCCAAGGAAAGTGGCAATCTGCTCATGCGGAAATCGATCGGTTTCTGTTGAACAGCATCTTCGGTATTCTCGGCTTTGGAAATCCGGCAAAGAGATATCCTCGTTTAAAACCAAGTGAGGAGGATCTGGGTCAAACCTTAGGTGTCTATGGAATCGGAGAGGGTGTGTATATCGTTTGGCCTTTTCTGGGCCCATCCACCCTGCGCGATTCAGTGGGTTTGCTTGGAGACAGCTTCATCAACCCACTTTCCTATGTGGAACCGGTTGAAGCCGCGGTTGGTATCTATGGTTACAGGATCGTAAACGATATCTCCTTCCGACTGGGTGACTACGAGTCCTTGAAAGAAGCTGCAATTGATCCCTATGAGGCGCTCCGGGATGCGTATATTCAACACCGGAAAAGCAAGGTGGAAGAATGAAAAAGGGTTTTTTTCAGACATCGGGCAAAATGTTTGAGGATAAGCCCAATCCGTCCACAAGGACAGATTTGTATGCCGTAAAGAGATCGTCTTTTATATTGTTTTTCGGTTTTGGAGATGTCTGCACGATCATAAGGCCGCTTTTAAGAAAGCTACCTTGCACGCCTTCGGATACCTCGAAAGTAATCCCAAAAGGGCTGGAACTTTTTACAGACAAACTTTTTTCTTTTAGAACAGCATCCAGACGTTCAATGTCAATTTCAATCCTTTCCCTGGGGGAAATGATAAAATTTCTCATTCCATCCTTTGCGCACGTTTCCACAAATAGGTTGTCCGTCAAACGTTCCGGCGGTCCGGCAGGTTTGATTCCACATACAGGGCAGTTTTGTGAGGAAGAGATGTCAATGGTATCGAACGCCAACTCTTGAAGGTCGATATATAAAAGCTTATTGAGCAACTTCGGGTCCTTGCCGGTCAAGAATCTCACCGCCTCTGCAACCTGAATCGCTGTGACCAAACCCAAAACAGACGGATGAACACCGACGACACCACATGACGGAAGGTCCTCATCTTTTAAACCCGGCATAAAACACTCCAGACAGAACGTTTTATCCGGCACGATGGTAGAGACATTTCCAAAAGTCTCAATGGCAGAACCAAAGACATAGGGTATCTTGAAATGGTTGCAGGTTCGATTTACCAGGTAACGGGTTTGGGGACTGTCCAGACCGTCAAGAACGATGTCCACGCCATCTATCAACGCTTTGGCATTGGATGAATTCATAGATTCCGGAACCGGATCGAGCTCCACATCTGGATTTAAGCGGTTCAGTTTTTGTAAAGCGGCTTCGACTTTTGGTTGTCCCACAACATCAACATCGTATAGGTACTGTCGGTGCAAATCTGATCGTGAAACGATATCCCTGTCAACCATACGGAGGTAGCCGATCCCCATTCCAACCAGTTTAAAAGCAATCTGTGTCCCCAGACCACCCATCCCGATGATACAGACCTTGGCGTTTTTGAGTTTCAACTGTCCACTATAACCGATGCCAGCCAGGACGACCTGTCTGGAATAGGTCTCCAGTTCAGCGTTCGTAAGATTTTCTTTCATTTTTGTAATAAATTAGTTTTACACATTTTTGTTTTCATAATTCTGGATCGCCTTGGCGAGGGCATCAGCACCAAGATTGGAGCAATGCAGCTTTTGCTTTGGAAGACCGTCAAGCGAGGATGCAACGCTTTTGTTGCTTATCTTTTTGGCTTCTTTTAACGTACATCCTTCTGCCATCTCGCTAACCATGCTCGACACTGCTATTGCGGCAACACACCCGAAGGTTTTGAATTTTATCTCGGAAATTTTATCATCTTTGACCTTGATATAAAATGTCATCATGTCACCGCAGACCGGGTTGCCGATCTCGCCGATACCGTCGGCATCCTCGATGCTCCCAGCATTTCGCGGATTTGAGAAATGATCCATCACTTTGTCTGAATACATGATTCACCCCCTTTTATCGAGTCGCCGCCTTTCCCATCCAAATGGGAGAAAGTGCACGAAGCTTTGCAACATCACCTTGAAATTTTTCCAGCACATATTCCAACTCTTCAACCGCATGGTTCCCATTGAGAGTAAATACGACAGAGCCCTGGGCGAGTTCCGGACGAACACCGATGGCCACCAGAACCGGAGATGTTTTAAGGGCTTTTGAAGCACAGGCTGAACCGGTATTTGCGTAGATACCATCTTGACTGAGCATAAAGGTTAGGGCTTCTCCCTCGATCGCTTCAACACAAAAGCTGGCGTGACCTGGGAGTCGTTTGTCCGGGTGGCCGGTCAATGTAACAAATTCCAACCGTTCTCCGATGCCTTTGATTAAAAAGTCCCTCAGGTTCCGCGTGCGGGTCACTTTGCCGGGCAGTTCTTTTGAAATGATTTCGGCTGCCTTGCCTAAACCGACAATACCTGGGATATTCTCGGTTCCTCCCCGCCTCCCCTTTTCCTGGATACCGCCGTGAATTAAAGGCATCAGCCTTAAATGATCCCTGAAATAGAGTGCCCCAACTCCTTTAGGCGCCCCCATTGAAATACCGGAAAAACTCAATAGATCCACATTCAGCTCATTGACGTCGACCGGAATATTCCCAACGGTTGCAACTGCATCGGTATGAAAGACAATTCCTTTTGCTCTGCATATGGCAGAAAGTTCTGAAATCGGCTCGATGGTTCCAATTTCGTTGTTTGCGTGCATGACGGATACCAAAATCGTTTCAGACGTTATCGCCTTAGACAGACGTTCCGGGTCCACCAGGCCGTGTTCATCCACTTGGAGGAGAGTCACCTCGAAATCCATGCGCTCGAAGAATCGAGCGGAGTTGAGAATCGAGTGGTGTTCAATGGCAGAAATGATGATATGTTTCCCTTTTTTCTGTCTGGCAAAAGCGACGCCCTTGATCGCAAGATTGTTGGCTTCAGCTCCAGATGAGGTGAAAATGATTTCTTCGGCGTTTGCACCAATGAGCTTTGCTATCTTTAGCCGTTGCTCCTCCATTACCTCTTTGACGTTTGAACCGATGTCATAAACCATCGAGGGATTCCCAAAATGCTGGTCAAAATAAGGAAGCATGGCTTCGATGACTTCTCTCCTCATCGGCGTGGCAGAGGCATGATCCAAATAAACCCGCTTCATATCAAATTCCCTCATTTAACCTTTCGAATGTAGAGTTTGTAACAATCCTCGTCTTCCTCTACACCGATAAATTCCTGTCCACACTTTTCACACCACTTGGGAATATCTTCCAGGGCACCGTCATAATCGGTCAGCACTTCCAAGACCTGTCCCTTTTTTAAGCACTTTAGCCTGTCACCCGGTTCCAAGAGATGGAGAGGACACATACGGCATACCAGGTCTAAAGTGGCGTCAGCTGGCTGTTTCTCAACAAATTTCATCTCCACCCCCTTTTTCCCCACGACGGCTCTGTTGATGAACCGATTTCAAATCACCCGATCGATTATGATTCCCGATGTAGACCAACTCCGGCTTTTTTAACACCACTTTCGTGTCTTGTGGAACGCCTTCTGTGATCCATACGTTTCCACCGATGATCGATCTGGCGCCTATAATTGCCTTTGCGCCCAACAAAGTTGCATTTGAATAGATAATCACATCATCCCCGATGGTGGGATGCCGCTTCTGATTCTTGAATTGATCGATCTTATCCGCCGGGAGGGATAAAGCACCCAGAGTCACGCCCTGGTAGATCCTCACTCGGTTTCCGATTTCCGTGGTTTCACCCACGACCACACCGGTGCCATGATCGATAAAAAAGCGCTGCCCGATTGTTGCACCGGGATGGATATCAATACCAGTGAGACTATGGGCATATTCGGTCATCATTCGCGGCAAAAGTGGTACCTCCATTTCATAGAGGTTGTGCGCCAGGCGGTAAACGGTAATGGCGAACAACCCGGGATAACTGAAAATAATTTCATCGTAACTCTTTGCAGCAGGGTCTCCCGTAAAAGCCGCATCGATGTCTCCGGTCAGTATGACCTTTAAATCAGGCAGTGATTGAATAAATTGAAACGCGGTTTCATGACTACTTTCCAGACATTTCGAGCAGGGCATATCCAAACGGAGGCACTCATGCTGAATGGACAAAACAATCTGTTGTGAAAGCCGATTAAAAAGGGCCATCGCCTCCTGACACAAAAAAGACTCCAAATTGATCGGATCCATCCGGGTTTGGATGAAATATCCCGGAAAGATCAGGCGTCTGGCCTGTTGGATGATCTCAATTACCGAGTCCTGTGACGCAATCGGTGTAATGTCCACGTGTTCGAAAGACAGGGCATCTTCTTCAGATGGGACTAACAGCCGCTGCATGGTCTTGGGGACGGTTTTATAAAAACGGGTTACCGTCGCGGTATCCCTTTTAACTTGCATTGATTTTAAAGATGGAGCGGTCATTTTCAGTTACCTTTTCAATTTTTTATAAAATTTTGATAACGCCAAATCGACTTTCGAATCCATGCAACCTTGACAGATTAAATATATCACAACGTAGTATGAATGTCAACCACCTGAACCCAAATGCCGGGCATATTCTCCATCAGATTTCCGGCGCATAGCGAAGTCTTTGACCAATCTGGGCAGCAGAGCGGATCGTTCTGATCGGATGATATGCCAGCCGGTTACACAACAACAGTTATTTCGATTGAAGTGCCCGTTCAATAATGCCACCGCCAAGCACGGTATCTCCCCTATAAAAGACAGCTGACTGTCCGGGCGCTACCGACATCTGCGGGGTGTTAAATAGTATTTTAGCCCTATCGTTTCCGTGTGGAAACAGCGTGGCGGGAATCTCTTGATGGTTCAACCGGATCTTTGCCCCTATCTTATGCTGCCGGTCAAGCCTATCAATGGCCACCAGGTTAAGGTCCTTTGCGATCAACCCTTGGGAAAAAAGATTCTCCCTGTCACCCACAACGATCCTGTTGTTTTCGGTGTCAATTTTCGTCACATAGAGCGGCCGGTCCGATGCAATCCCCAATCCCCTACGCTGCCCAATTGTGTAATGGATGATCCCTCGATGCCTTCCCAGGAGATTTAAATTTTCATCCACAATATCGCCGCTCTTCACCTCTTCCTCGTTGAAAAGAACCGCATAGTCATTGCTAGCGACAAAGTCCTGACTTTCGGCCCCGTAGGCTGTTTCCAGTTCCATGGACCGTGCAATTTTTCTGACCTTGGCTTTGGTGTATTCGCCAAGGGGAAAGAGGGTACGGGAAAGCTGCTTTCGAGTTAACCGATAAAGAAAATAGGTCTGGTCTTTTGACCGGTCTTCAGCCTTTTTCAGCAGAAATCTTCCGCCGGTTTTTTTCAGCTTTGCGTAGTGCCCGGTGGCAAAAAACTGAAAATCCACTCCTTTTTCTATCGCCTTTTTCAAAAGAAAGCCAAATTTAATCCTTTGGTTGCACACCACGCAGGGATTCGGTGTTCTCCCCAGAAGGTACTCACGCTTGAAATATCCGATAACATGTTTTTTGTACGCTTCTTTCAGGTCGAAAGTGTAATAGGGAATGTCGAGTCTTTTGCAGATCCGTGCAGCCGTTTCAACATCCTCTGTTTCCCCCGGACCATAACATCCGTGTCTTCCAATCTCCTTGAGTTCCCCACAACCATCAAATATTTCCATGGTGACACCGATCAGGTCATAGCCTTTTTCTTTGAGCAGTACTGCAGCAACCGAAGAATCGACCCCTCCGCTAAGCCCGACGGCGATCTTGATTTTGTTACGCGATGTCATCATCTTAAAACGCATCAAGGAACATGATTTTTTTCTCTGCCCCATGTCGGTGGGTAACACGGGCGGTATCCCAAACAGGTGGCGTGGTATATGCAACCAGTTTCCCGAGAGCGGTCTTTAAATCGGTCCCCTGAAGAATCACGGTGGGACCAGAAAAGTCAAACGGAACAAGGAAGTGATCGCTCTCTATCCAGAGATTTCTCAACACGTTGCATTCATTTTCATTGCGTGCGACAATCACCTTGTCGCCATTTTCCAGTCGAAAATGCCTTCCTGTTTTAAGAAGGGGGATATCTCCCATGGATGGATTTTTTGTGAAAATAAAATAATCGCGCATTCTCTCTGAAAAATTTTTGTCGGTCAAAAGACAGCCGCCTGCCGGACAGGGATAGTCACGAATACCCTTCTCAGCGGCAAGGGAGATCTGAGTTTTCCTTGACCGCCCGGTAATCGCCAACAATTTATTCCTATCCACCCACCCTTCCAGCTCCGGAACTGTCGGTTCAAAATGTGCGGCCGAGAGGGGTCGCAAAAGATACTCCGGAAAACCGGATTCTGCTGCGATCATCTGCATCGCCCGCTTGTGTTGGGACATGGGACGCTGGCCCAGGACTTCACCGGTAAACATAAAATCTGCGCCTATTTTGTTCATGTATTCGCCGGCTTTTTTTATTTTCATGATCCTGCAGTCGATACACGGATTCATCTGGGATCCATATCCGTGTTTCGGATGCTTCACCATATCCAGATATTCATCGCGCAACGCGATTTGCTTAAGTGATACGCCGCCCAGACCTTTTACAGCCGTGACAGCCGCCGCACATCCTGCTTTCTTCGGTGTACAGGTGCAAAAGGAGGAAGTAAAGTTGACGGCGCATACCTCAACCCCCTGCTCCTGCATGAGTTTTGCGGCAAGCGTGCTGTCGAGTCCACCGGACAACAGACCGACAGCTTTGGTCTTTATTCTTGTTGCGTGCATCGGTTATCTAATCGAGAAAAATCTCCGGCATTTCATTTGAAAAAACTGGCAGCTATTTCAAAACGCAGAAATTTTGTTTTTGGTTATCGGAATACCATTTTGGTTGTTATTAATCGGATTACGCAACATATTAAACATCAAAACGCTATTTGTAAACTTTATTGTCCGATCAAATCAGAGGGATGGGGCCAAAGTCGCTATATCAAATTTCGGAATAAAATTGAAACATTTTGAACTAAAAACGAAACGGTCTGCCTATTTCACAACCCCATGGCTACCGTGTCGACATCACACCGAATCAGCTTCGCCACGGAAATAGGAGTCTCACCACTCGAACCCGATGAAAAGCGTTGGTCCCTTGAAGGCAAGATCGATTTCCAGGGGCAGGCTTTTAACTTTTGCATCAATATTGATTTGTCGATACCCGGCACCGATATGGAATTGAGGTGTAATTCTGGCCAACACAGACACCTCTAATTCAAGATAATCGGCCTCCACATCACTAATTTCCCAGGTGCCGCCCAGCAGTGAAGCACGCAATCTGAGAAATGAAAAAGGGTCACTCTCTACAAAACCTCCAAAAAACAGCAAGCCGGTATCGGCATCCGCTTTTGCGGGTTCACTCCGACCAGGGGCGGCTTGCGTCTCGATGGCGAGATATTCCCCTCCGATCATCAACCCGCCGTGGAATGCTTCAGGGCCGATATTAAAACGGTAAAGACCTTGCATCACGGTCATTTCGATGGAACTTGAAATATTCTCATTTATGGTAAACTCCTCACCCCCGAAATAAATAGTACGATTGATGGAATTGCGTGCTGAAGCGGCCAGTTTGAAAATGGAGAGGCCGAACTGATGGGTGTTACCCATAATAATCAGGACGCCAGGAACCGTTTCAATGTCTCCGTATCCAAAATCATTCTCAAGATCTATCTTTGTTCCTTCAAGGCCATAGTTGCCGACCGAAGCCTGACCTTCGGGTTTCATTAACCAGAAAAAACCCTCTATCTCCACCAAAGCCCAGGCCGGGACTGAACAAAATATCCAAACAACACAAATAGCTATTATTTTATGCATGAGATATTCTCCTCCTTTTCATTGGTTCCGATATTTCAACGGGCGCTTCTTCGCACAAGCTTTCCATCATATAAATGTTGATATGTTTGATTGAGCCAAAGCGCCGTTAATGAATCGAATGAATGGGGGGAGCGCTTTTATCACCTGCTGAAATCCTCTGCTTCTACAATCTTCATTTCCAAGTCCAAGAAAAAAGCAAAGGAATGCTAATTACAGCTTTGGGGGCTTAGCGCCAAAAAAATCAGCGTTCCCTTTTATCGATTGGGAGATACTTCATTTTTTTGGATCCCACGTAAATCTGCCGGGGCCGGCCGAGCTTCCAGTTGGGGTCATCCGCACTCTCCTTCCACTGGGCGATCCACCCCGGAAGTCGACCGATAGCAAACATGACCGTAAACATATTGATAGGTATACCGATGGCACGGAGAAGGATGCCGCTGTAAAAATCGACGTTTGGATAAAGATTGTGTGAAATAAAATAATCGTCCGTCGATACAACCTCTTCCAGTTCCAGTGCAATGTTGAGCAACGGGTCTTGGATATTGAGTTTTTTAAGAATCTTACCACAGGTCTTTTTCATAATCTTGGCACGGGGGTCATAGGTTTTGTATACCCGGTGGCCAAAACCCATCAGTCGAAAGGGATCTTTTTTGTCCTTTGCCCTTTCAACCGCTCGGGTCACACTGCCACCCTTTTCAGCAATGTCGAAAAACATTTCGATAACCGCCTGATTGGCACCTCCGTGCAGGGGACCCCATAGAGCTGCGATGCCCGCAGAAATGGCAGCGTAAAGATTAACCCGCCCGCTTCCCACCAACCTCACCGCCGAAGTTGAACAATTCTGTTCGTGATCGGCGTGTAAAATCCAAAAAGTGTCCAATGCCCTGACAAGGTCCTTATCGATAATATAGGGTCTGACAGGATTGTCGAACATCATATTCAGAAAGTTCGCACAATATGACAGATCTGGACGGGGATAGACCACTTTATGCCCCCTAGAAATTTTATAAGACATGGCAGCAAGGGTGCGAATTTTTGAAATCAAGCGAGTCACCGTAATGTTGATCTCCTCCTCCACCGTCTGCAGCTCCGGATAAAAGCCCCTCAATGCGTTAACCATCGACGAAAGAATTCCCATGGGGTGGGAACCCCTCGGAAAATTTTGGAAGAAAAACTGCATGTCCGTATGCAGTGTCGATTGGTCGTTCAGAAGAACAGAAAAGTGGCTCAATTCTTTTCGAGTGGGTAAGACACCATTTATCAAGAGAAATGCCGTTTCTGTAAACGTGGACCGCTCCGCGAGTTGCTCAATTGGAATTCCACGGTATCGGAGAATGCCCTTTTCACCATCTACAAAGGTAATGGCGCTGGCACAGCTCCCTGTATTGGCATATCCGGTATCGAACGTGATCAATCCGGTCTCTTGCCGCAGTGAAGTAATATCGATGGCCTTCTCATTTTCCGTACTGGTGATTAGGGGAAGTTGATAAGTTTTCCCCCCATAAACAAGCTTTATATATTCACTCATATTGTACCTCCGCAGCGTCTGGTAGTCCATTTGTTTGGGGAAGGGTTTTTGTCCCGAGCCGGATATGACCGCGAAAAATCTTTTTATATGTCATAAACATTTAAGAGAGTCAAGACGAATGGCGACTTTATTGAAGAGCCATGCGGGCCCCTTTTTTTTTGCGATAATTTTTTTCCCTCTCTTGACATCCGCTAAAGTGTCGTATATGAGACATTAAAAAAATTTTCAGAAACTGGGCACACACTAAAATAATGCTATGTAACCGTCGTCATTTCCTTAAATTCGGAATCTTCTCTGCGATGGCTTCTTTCCAGCCGGCTCTCGCGCTTGCACACGCGAAACGGTCTTTGCCTCCCCGCAGATCGCTTTCCCTTTATAGTACCCAAACCACAGAACGCCTTTTTGCCAACTATTATATTAGAGGAAAGTATCAACTGAATGCGCTGGAAGAGATCAATTATATCCTGCGCGATCATCGCACCGGAGAGATCAAGCCGATAGATATCCGGCTCCTTGACCTGCTTTGTGCCATTTCACTGAAACTCAATACACGTTCACCCTTTCATGTTATTTCCGGATATCGCTCACCGTCCACAAATGCAATGCTGCGCAAGAAAAGTCGGAGAGTAGCTAAAAATAGCATGCATGTATGGGGAAAGGCGGTTGATATTCGCCTACCGAAGTTCAAAACCGCTTTGTTGCGCAGGACAAGCATGAACCTAAAACAGGGGGGAGTGGGATATTATCGACGGTCAAATTTTGTGCATGTCGATGTCGGCCAAGTTCGGTACTGGTGATGCCCAAGCTAAGGTGTGAAACTTGGGTTAATAATAAATTCTTACACCCTTGGTGGTCTTGCCTGATTTCCTTCAAATGATTGCGCTCCGGCATACAAACCTTATTTTGACGATCAGCGGACCCGATCCCTGTACGCAAATGGGTTGCGATCGCCTCTAGCTGTGAGCGCAGGCAGAAGGTGCGGAATGGCCGATCCACTATCTTCCGCGATACTTCTCTTCAAATGTCTTAACCAGGTTGGTCATGGCCATATAAAAGGGTGTTGGGACTCCCTTTGCACGAGCATAATCTACGATCTTTCCTCCTAAAAAATCAATTTCTGTCGGTTTTTTATTTTCGATGTCATGGCACATGGAGTCTTTGTGGCTGCCGACCTTATCTAGGTACCCGAAGGTTTGTTTAAGATAATCCTCTCCCAAGTCGTAACCGACCGCCTTTGAAACAGCCATGGCTTCCTGAAAACAAGCATTTGCTATTTCCCTTGTGGGGAGAAAATCCAAAGCCTCTTTTATGGTCAGGTCGGTAATCGCACAAATGGAGGCCATGGTGCATTTCATGATCATTTTTTTCCATATATAACGCTTGATGTCATTGACGAAATCGGTCTCCAACCCGCAATCGGTGAGCATTTTGGCAATCTGAACCCCCTGTTCTCGATTCTTTTGGGCAAATCCACCCATATGGTTGGGTCGGTTGAAAAAGGCTGCTGTCGCGGCCCCTGGACTTTTCAATGAAACCCCAAAATTTAGTGATATTCGGAAGACGGCTTCAGTGCCGAATCTGTCCGCCACAAGGTCTTCTGTCCCCAGACCATTTTGCGTCGGAATAATCTTCATTCCGGGTCGATAAATGTTCTCAAGTTCCTCAAGGACTTCTTTGAGGTGAAAGGTTTTTGTGGAAAGAAAAATGAGCGTGGGGTTGAAGTGACTCAACGCGCCAATCTGGTTACGATAATTGTTAACCGTTCCCTTCAAAGTCAAGGCTCCTGAAACGTTGACGCCTTCTTTTTTGAGTATCTCACCCTGTTCAGCCCTGTGACCGACAAGAACGGTTTCTGGGTATTTGTCGAGCAACGCCCCCGCCAGGACGCAACCGGTAGCCCCGATCCCCACAATCGCCATCCGGTGATTTTTCATGTTTTTTCTCCTTGTTCAGCCGATCTTTTTATCTTTTAATATTGATTTGAAACAAATGACTGTCTTCCTTATAATAAAACGGGTAGAGGTTTTCATCAAGGTCAAGTTTATTTGAGAGATGGCTTTACGGAGTAGCAGTGGGGTTTTGAACGGACACCTTCTGTAAATCATTTAGGTATGATTTGATCAAATGTATCGTTTCATCTTCAGACGCAATTCGCTTTATCGATTCTCGAAACTTGCTGC
>PVBE011110165.1_pt1 | contig 24150 bp, 26 predicted proteins | sample 1631181 | NCBI WGS metagenome assembly PVBE01 (sample SAMN08397723, study PRJNA350692) | Marine metagenome, whole genome shotgun sequencing project. | isolation source: water | place: Pacific Ocean | collected 2012-04 | reverse complement strand
CGACCAAACAAGAGATCAAAGTCGAGCTCACGTCTGCCACGACGTCGTTTCAGATTCCCTCCAGTTTCTTCGCCAACGGTAGCGGCGAGACCTACAAGCTCAAGATCGGCGTCATAGAATCGAGCGGCAACACAACAGAGTTCGAAAGCTGCTTTCAGGTGAAACCGTCGTGATGTCGCGCAAGCAATCAGGAGTCATCATGTCATGCGAACGTTGCTGATCCTGCCAATTGCCGCCCTGTTGATGGCGACCGCCATACCGATCGGAAAAAGCTGGCGAAATGGTTTCGTCGCAACCGCGGAAGTGTTCTAGGCCGTCTGTGTACCGCCCAGGAGCAGGGCGACTTCCTGACTTTATGATCAACCAGAAAATTTCCAAGGATACGAGCCATGCGCCTCATTGCTCTGGCTTTATTGACCATACTGCTCACGCCTCTACGGGCCGATGCAGACAACGACATCATGCCGCCGATAACCGATCCCCTTGTGAAGAAGGAATGCGGCGAATGCCACTTGGCCTTTCAGCCGCGGTTCCTTCCAGCGCCGTCGTGGCGGAAGATCATGCAGACGCTCGCCGACCATTTTGGCGAGGACGCCAGCCTGGAACCCGAAATTCGCGACAAGGTCGGGTCCTACTTGATCGCCAACGCAGCCAACCGTCGGGTCGATGCCAATAATCCGCCATTGAAGATTACCCAATTGTTCTGGTTTCGCGACGAGCACAACGACCGCGATGCAAAAAGGATGTTGAGAAAACTCAAACTCAAAAGCATCGTCGATTGTGTTGCCTGCCATCGCAATGCTGATCGTGGATATTTCGATTGATAGTAGCGATACGCTTCCCTGTCCCAAGGGTAGTCGGAATGTCGCTGACTTAAAGTGCAACTGGGATCACACCGTGCGAGATCGATGGTAGGCCTACCCCCTTAGCCCGATACTGTTGTTGTCCTTTGGAAGCTGACGGAAGTGTTGTTGTTGCCGATGGCGTTTGGCACTCACCGGAATCACCTGGCCCCTCAGCCTCCTTGACCAACTCATCGCCGATGTCATCGCCCTCGACCTCCCTATCGGCACCGAGAATAGCCTCGTGTCGAAGCTCGACGAACCAGGGCGTGCGCGGAACGTCCGCAGCAAGGTGAATTGCCGACGTGGGAACGCCCGAAATCGGCCCTTGATTCCAGTGCGCTCGCAGGCAGGTCTTTCCCTCGAGCCTAAACCGCACACGATCCTGGCCCGCGCTCCCGCTGACCCCGCGGATAACGAAACGTGCGGGCATCGCGTGACAGAGCCGGAAAATCTTGTAGGTTGCCGGGAGACCTACGGCGCCGCGCTGGCGTGGTTTCGGCGCGGTCAGCGACTCAAGGGGAGAACGTATCGTGGCAAAGGACGCCTCGAAGAGGATTCCGGATCTCAGCTTCCGCGCCGCTCTCCAGCGGCTCGATGAGGCTGGGCTGCTGTTGAAGGTAGAGGACGAAGTCGACACCGACCTCGAGCTTACATCGGTGCTGTTCAGGCAGCCGGAACGGGCGATGTTGTTCAACAATGTTCGCGGATCGGAGAGCCGCGTGGTCGGCAACTTCCTCGGCAGCGAGGAGAACGTGCTTACCATCTACGAGCAGGGTGTCGCCGAGGTGCGCGACTTCATCGCCGAGGGGCTAACCAACCCCATACCGCCCATGCGCGTCGATTCCGGCCCGGTGCAGGCGGTGGTGCGCAACAACCCCGACCTGCTCGAATATCTGCCGCTTCCGCGCTACGCCCCCAATGACGGCGGCCGCTACATCTCCGGCGGAGTGGTCATCGCTAAGGACGCCGACACGGGCGTCTGTAATGCCTCCTATCATCGCTTCATGCATCTCGAAGGCAACCGGCTGGCCATCCAGCTCGATCTGGGGCGTGACCTGCGCGCGCTCTGGGAGACGGCCAAGGCCAAGGGCGAAAAGCTGCCCATCGCCATCGTGATGGGGGCCGATATCGGTACGCTCTACGCCGCCGGCATCATGGGCGCGCAGCTTCCCCGCGACATGGACGAGTACCATGTGGCGTCCGGCATCTGCCGCGCGCCGGTGGAGCTGGTCGACTGCAAGACCGTGCCGCTGCAGGTGCCGGCCAACGCGGAGCTGGTCATGGAGGGCCACATCTCACCCGACGAGGAGATCGACGAAGGGCCGTTCATGGAGTTCATCGGCCTCTACTCCGAGGTCAGCCCGTCTCCGCTGGTCACCGTCGACTGCCTATATCACCGCGAAGATCCCATCTGGCATGTGATCATGACCAAGGAATCGCCCATCCTGCGCAAGCATCTGCTGGAGGGCGCCATCTTGAAGGCGGTGCGCGCCGCCGCGCCTTGCGTCACCGACGTGGCGCTGACCGCCGGCGGGCTCTACCGCTTTCATTTGCATTTGGCGGTGAGAAAGCGCAACGCCGCCGACGAAGGCATGCAGCGCAACGCGGTGTTCGCCGCCATCACCGCGCTCAAGGACCTCGATCTGATCATCATCGTCGACGACGACATCGACATCCGCAATTCGGACGACATCGAATGGGCGTTGGCGACGCGCCTCGACGCCGCCACGGGGCTGATGGTGATGCCCGGCGCGCGTGGCCACGAATACGTGCCGATCTCCGAGAACGGCGTGCGCGCCAAGCTCGTCATGGATGCCTCGCTGCCCTATGGCTTTGCCAAGCGCCATCTGCGCGTTCCCATACCGCCGGCGGATTTGGACGAATACACCACCACTTTGCAGCCGGGCGGAATCTAGTGCGATTTCCGATCAAATTGAATCACCTATCCGCACCCAACCCGTCACCCCCGGACTCGTTCCGGGGGTCCACCGATGCCTGCAATTTTGTTATAATTCAACGGGTTCGTGGATGCCCGGAACAAGTCCGGGCATGACGTCTGTGGGGCGGTGAGGGGGTGCGAAATGATCCAACGAGATCGGAAAATTCGGGATTCTTGGATCCTGTCCGGATAACCGTCATGGCCAACGCCACGACCCGCGATCCCAATCGACCCTATACCGGGCGCCGCGCCTTGAGCGCCGCCGACAGGGTGCCGTCGTCGAGGTAGTCGAGCTCGCCGCCGATGGGGACGCCGTGGGCGAGGCGGGAGACCGTGACGCCGCACTCGGCGAGGCGGTCGGTGACGTAGTGCGCCGTGGTCTGGCCCTCGACGGTGGCGGACGTCGCCAGGATCACCTCCGTCACCTCGGGCGCGGCGGCGCGGACGACCAGCGCGTGGACGTTGAGGTCCTCGGGCCGCCTTCCGTCGAGCGCCGACAGCGTGCCGCCGAGCACGTGATAGCGCCCCTTGAACGATCCGGTGCGGTCGAGCGCCCACAAATCGGCGACGTCCTCGACGACGCAGATGACCGAGGCATCGCGCCTCGGATCGACGCAGATCGCGCACGGATCGGAGGTATCGACGGCGCCGCAGCGCGCGCATACGCGGATCGCATCGGCCGCCGCCCGCATCGCCGACGCCAACGGATCGAGCAGCGCCTCGCGCCGCTTGATGAGGTGGAGCGCCGCCCGCCGGGCCGAGCGCGGCCCGAGGCCGGGCAGCTTGGCGAGGTGCTGGATCAGGCTTTCGATCTCGGAGCCGGTCATCGGCGGGGTCGTCGCGGTGCCGGTGTTCGTTTGATCGCACCGGCCCGCTCCCCCACCTGGCCGCCCACGGGATCGTACGATTGGGGTGGCCGGGCGGGGGAGCGGGCCGGTGCGATCAAACGTGAGTGGATCATGTTCAGAATGGCAGGTTGAAGCCCGGCGGCAGGTCGAGACCGCCGGTCAGCTTGGACATTTCCTCGGCGGCGCGGGCCTCGACCTTGCCCTTGGCGTCGGTGAACGCGGCGACGATCAAATCCTCGACCACCTCGGCCTCCTCGCCGTCGAGCAGCTTGGGGTCGATCTTGACCGAGCGCACCTCGGCCTTGCCGTTCATGGTCACCGTGACCATGCCGGCGCCCGACGAACCGGTGACCTCGAGCTCGGCCAGGCGGCCCTGCATCTCCTGCATCTTGGCCTGCATTTCCTGGGCCTGCTTCATCAACTGGCCGATGTTCTTCATATCGCGTCGTCTCCGTTGTTGGGATCGGGCCCGAGCGCATCGCCGTCGAACGCCGGGGGCGGCTCGACCTGACGGACCTCCTCGACCTCGGCGCCGGGAAAGGCGGCGAGCGCAGCCTGCACTACCGGATCGCTGATCGCCTCGTCGCGCACGACCTGGGCCGCGTCATCGGCCTGGGCGCGCAGCGTCGGCGCCGGCGGATCGCCATCCGTGACCTCGATGGTCCACTTCCCGCCGGTCCACTCGCCGAGCAGCGTGCCGATTTTGGCCGCGAGGTCGGACGGCGCCTCGGGCGTCGTCGTCAGCACGATCCTGCCCGGGGCGAAGCTCACCAAATGGACATGGTTCATCAGATGCGTGCGCAACAGGCCCTCGCGCCGCCCGCCGAACAGATCGACCACGGCCTCGAAGCTGTCGGGCATGGCAGGCGGCGGCTCCGGGGCGGCCTCCGGTGCGGGTAGCGGCGCGGATGCGGGCGGCGGCGCGGACGCGGCCGGAGCCGCCGGCCGGGCGGGCTCGGCGCCGGAGCGCAACGCCCGCACCATCTCGGCCGGGCTTGGCAGCTCGGCGGCGTAGGCGATGCGGACCAGCACCATCTCCAGCGCCTGCATCGGCGACGGCGCGGTCCGCGCCTCGTTGAGCCCCTTGAGCAGCATCTGCCAGGCGCGGGTCAGTTCGGGCATCTGTAGCTTGTCGGCGATGTCGCGGCCGCGCGCGCGCTCGACGTCGGACACCGCCGCCGCCGCCGTGCCGTCGGGCACCGCCTTGAGGCGGGTCAGCCAATGGGACAGCTCCAGCAGGTCCTGGAGGATGACCACCGGATCGGCGCCGGCGTCGTACATTGCATCGGCGCGGCCCATCGCGCCGGCGATATCGCCCGCCATCAGCGCCTCGAACAGGTCGAGGATCTGGACCCGGTCAACCAGGCCCAGCATGTCGGAGACCTCGGCGGCCTCGATGCGACCGCCGGCGGCATGGGCGATCGCCTGGTCGAGCAGCGACAACCCGTCGCGCACCGAGCCGTCGGCGGCGCGCGCGATCAGACGTAGCGCGTCGTCATCGATGTCGACGCTTTCCTTGTCCGCGATGGCGCCGTAATGCGCCACGAGGGTGTCGGCGTCGACCCGCCTGAGGTCGAAGCGCTGGCACCGCGACAGCACCGTCACCGGCACCTTCCGGGTTTCGGTGGTGGCGAAGACGAACTTGACGTGCTCGGGCGGCTCCTCCAGCGTCTTCAGCAGCGCATTGAACGCGCTGGTCGACAGCATGTGCACCTCGTCGATGATATAGACCTTGTAGCGCGCCGAGACGGGGCGGTAGATCGTGCCCTCGATCAGCTCGCGGATGTCGCTCACGCCGGTGCGGCTGGCCGCGTCCATCTCGATCACGTCGACGTGGCGGTCCTCGGCGATGGCGATGCAGCTGTCGCAGGCGCCGCACGGCTCGGCGGTCGGGCCGTCGGCCTCGCCGCCGGTGCAGTTGAGGGCGCGGGCGATGATGCGGGCGGTGGTCGTCTTGCCGACGCCGCGGACGCCGGTCAGGATGAAGGCATGCGCCAGCCGGCCCGAGGCGATGGCGTTCCTCAGCGTGCGCACCATCGCGTCCTGGCCAATGAGCTCGTCGAACCCGCGCGGTCGGTACTTCCGGGCGAGCACGCGATAAGGCGTGGATGGTGCCTCCCCGCTCATGTCAGGCGCATTCCCTCGTCCCTAGGCTCCAAGAGCCTGTCCAAGATACCGGCAAGTGGGAGGCTGGACCGGCGACCCGGGAAGATCTCGTTACGGCTGCTTCCTTCCGGACCTGACCGGGTTGGCGAGGATCCCGTCCGCAGCCAACCTCCCGCCGCCACTATATCAACATTCGTCGTCGTCGCCCAAGCGCCTAGATTGCGTCCGAAGCCGGGCTGTGCCAGTTTCCGGCAAATGAGAAAACCCAACCCCTACGCGGACATCGGGCTCGATCGCGCGTCCGAGCGGCGCGGCGACGCGGCCTGGATCGAGAGCCTGTTCGACGACCCGGCCTCGCGGCTGCTGGCGATCTGGCGATCGAGGAGCTTCATCGTGCCGGGCGAGGCGCCGCGCGCGTCGGTCATCGCGCCCGAGGCGGCGCGGGCGCTGTCGATCATGCCGGCCGACGCGGTTTTTCTCGGCCTCAAGGAAGACATCGCGCATTTCGTCATCGACGTCTCGCATCTCGACGATCCGACGAGCGCGCGGGCGTTCGACGGCCCGGGCGAGTTCGTCGAGCTGAGAAGCGTCGGCCCGCTGCTGAGCCGCGACGAGGGCGGCATCCTGGCCTATGCCAAGGGCATCACCCACTGGCACGCGCGCCACCTTTACTGCGGGGCGTGCGGCAGCGCGACCGAGATGCGCGAGGCCGGCCATGTCAGGGTGTGCCTGAATGCCGATTGCGGCTCGCACCATTTTCCACGCACCGACCCGGCGGTGATCATGCTGGTCAGCCGCGACGATCGCGTCGTCCTCGGCCGCAAGAGCGAGTGGCCCGAGCACATGTACTCGACGCTCGCCGGCTTCGTCGAGCCGGGAGAGAGCCTGGAGGACACCGTCGCCCGCGAGGTCCGCGAGGAGGTCGGCATCGAAGTTGCCAACCCGCGCTACCACTCGTCGCAGCCATGGCCGTTCCCGGCCTCGCTGATGCTCGGGTTCTACGCCGACGCGGTCTCCGAAGACATCGTGTTCGATCGCGACGAGCTCGAGGACGCGCGCTGGTTCACCCGCCAGGAGCTGGCCGACGGCGGCGCCGGCATCAAGCACCGCCCGCGCTCCGATTCGATCGCCCGACGGCTAATCATGGACTGGGTCGCCCAGGGCTGACCAGGCGCCCGGCGTCAAAACTATCCAGCATTTGATCTTTAACGGAACCTTATCGCGCAAACGATAAACCTTGGGCTGTTCCGAGTATGTGGTTTGTCCCATGGTGAAGCCCCCCGCTACGAGCCTTCTTTCCCGCCGAAATTTCCTCGGTGTTGCCGCGGCGGCTTCGCTTTCCAGCCCGCTCGGCGCGCTGGCCGCCACGCCCGGCGAGCATGAGCGCTGGCTGTCGTTCCGACATATCCATACCGGCCAGCGAATCAAGTCGCTCTACTGGGCTGAAGGGGACTACATCCCGGAATCGCTCGGCGAGATCGATTCGTTTCTCGCCGACTTCCGGTCGGGCGACGTTCATCCGATCGACATCGACCTATTGAACCTGCTGCATCGCCTGCGGCTGAAGATGGACAGCGACAGGCCGTTCCATGTCATCTCGGCCTACCGTTCGCCGGCGACCAACGCCGCGCTGCTCGCCAGGGGCCGCGGCGTGCGCAAGAACAGCCTGCATCTGCGCGGCATGGCGATCGACATAAGGCTGCCCGGGCGCGATACCGGCGCCCTGTGGCACGCCGCGATTTCCGAGCGCCGGGGCGGCACCGGGTTCTATCCCAAATACAATTTCGTCCATGTCGACGTCGGCCCGCACTGGCACTGGTGCAAGCCGTCGCGCTGTGACGGCGGCAAGCCGCAGCCCGGCTAGCCTGCAAGGGGAGAGGGAACGAATATCGGCGACGTGGTCATCACTCGCCCATTTTCACTCGCCCGTCATCACTCGCCCTTCATCACTCGCCCTTCATCACTCGAATGTGAGGTAATGTTAGTTGCGGCTCGGCACCGCGCGCGCCGACAATGCGCCAACGCGTCAGGAGGCCGCCATGACCGCTCAGACGATATTTCGCCGCTGCAACCGAAATCCCCTCGCCGCGCTCTTCCTTGGCTTTGCCGTCGTCATCGCCTCGACCGGCTTCGCCGCCGGCCAGTCGATGTTCTGGAAGATGTCGTGGCCCAAGACGGATTTCTCCAAGCATTCCATCGATCTCGACGAGATCATGTCGGGCGGCCCGCCCAAGGACGGCATCCCGTCGATCGACGATCCCAAGTTCGCGCCGCTCGCCAAGATCAAGGAAATGGGCGAGACCGAGCCAGTGATCAGCCTCAAGATCGGCGGCGCGGCCAAGGCCTATCCGCTGCGCATTCTCATCTGGCACGAGATCGTCAACGATACGCTCGCCGGCGTGCCGGTCTCGGTGACGTACTGCCCGCTGTGCAACTCGGCGATCGTGTTCGACCGCCGGCTCGACGGCCGGGTGCTCGATTTCGGTACCACGGGCAAGCTGCGCAACTCGGACCTGGTGATGTACGACCGCCAGACCGAGAGCTGGTGGCAGCAATTCCTCGGCGAGGGCATCGTCGGCGAGATGACCGGCAAGAGGCTCAAAATGCTGCCGGCCCGCGTCGAATCGCTCGCCCGCTTCCGCGCCCGCCATCCCCAGGGCCTGGTCCTGGTTCCGACCCAACCCGGGATGCTCGCCTACGGCGCCAACCCCTATGTCGGATATGACGGCGCCCCGGCGCCGTTCCTCTATCGCGGCTCCATGCCTGAGGGCATCGCGCCCATGGCCTACGTCGTCGCCATCGGCAAGGACGCCTGGCCGCTCGATCTGGTTCAGAAGAACAAGACCGTGACCACCGACCGCTACCGGCTGACCTGGACGCCGGGCCAGAACTCGGCCCTGGACTCGGGCGAGATCGCCAAGGGCCGCGACATCGGCAACCTCGTCGTCGAGACCAACGCCGGCGGCAACTGGACCGACGCGGTGCACGATCTCACCTTCGCCTTCGTGTTCCACGCCTTCGTGCCCGACGGGGTGATCCACAAGCGATAAACCGATACCGGCGCGGAATTGTCGGGTGCGCCCAGCCGGCTTATAATCGATTCGATATCAACCACGAGCCGAGACGTGATGCCGCTCGATATCGTCCATTCGGTCTGCCCGCATGACTGCCCCAGCGCCTGCGCGCTCGACGTCGAGCTCGTCGCGCCCGACCGCATCGGGCGCGTCCGCGGGGCGGAGGACAACCGGTTTACCAAGGGCATCGTCTGCGCCAAGGTGGCGCGCTATGCCGAGCGCGTGCATCATCCCGATCGGCTGACGCAGCCGTTGCGCCGCACCGGCGCCAAGGGCTCGGGACAATTCGAGCCGATCTCGTGGGACGCGGCGCTCGACCAGGTCGCCGAGGCCTTCATCCGCGCAGCCGAGCGCGACGGCGCCGAGGCCGTCTGGCCCTACTACTACGCCGGCACCATGGGTCTGGTGCAGCGCGACGGCATCAACCGGCTGCGCCACGCGATGCGCTATTCGCGCCAGCTCAAGACCATCTGCACCGCGCTCGCCGATGCCGGCTGGGCGGCCGGAATCGGCGCCAAGTACGGCCCCGACTCCTGCGAAATCGCCGTGAGCGACCTGATCGTGGTCTGGGGCGCCAATCCGGTGAACACGCAGGTTAATCTGATGCACCACATCGCGCGCGCGCGCAAGGAACGCGATGCGACACTGGTGGTGGTCGATCCCTACCGCACCGGGACGGCACAGGTCGCCGATCATCATATCGCGCCTCGCCCCGGCACCGACGGCGCGCTCGCCTGCGCCGTGATGCACGTCCTGTTCAAGGAAGGCTACGCCGACCGGGATTACCTGGCGCGCTTCACCGATGCCGGCGAAGAGCTAGAACGCCATCTTAAGCAACGCACGCCGGAATGGGCCGCGGCGATCACCGGCCTCGGGACGGAAGAGATCGTCGAGTTCGCCCGGCTTTATGGCCGCACCAAGCGCGCCATGATCCGCTCGGGCTACGGTTTCGCACGCTCGCGCAACGGCGCCGCCAACGTTCATGCGGTGACCTGCCTGCCAGCTGTCACCGGCGCTTGGCGGCACGAGGGCGGCGGGGCATTCTTTGCCAACTCCCGCATTTACCGGATCGACGCGACGCTGATCGAGGGGCTCGACGCCATCGATCACGATACGCGGGTGCTCGACATGTCGCGCATCGGGCCCATCCTGACCGGCGACGCGGAGGCGTTGAAGAATGGACCACCGGTCACCGCGACGCTGATCCAGAACTGCAACCCGATGGCGGTGGCGCCCGAGACCAGGCTGGTCCGGGCCGGCTTCGAGCGCGACGACCTGTTTGTCTGCGTCCACGAGCATTTCATGACCGAGACCGCGCGGATGGCCGACATCGTGCTGCCGGCGACGACTTTCCTCGAGCATGACGACCTATACACCTCGCAAGGCCACAGCCATCTGCAAATCGGCCCGCGCGTCATTCCGCCGCTCGGCGATGCGCGAAGCAATCACGAGGTTGTGGCGGCGTTGGCCCGGCGGCTCGGCGCCCAACACGCCGGGTTCGAGATGACGGCGTGGGAAATGATCGACCGGACCCTGACCTCGTCCGGCTTCGGCACGGCCGAGGAGCTCGCGAAGAGCCGCTGGATCGACTGCCAGCCCGACTTCGAGACCTCGCATTTCCTCAACGGGTTCCCGCAGCCGGACGGCAAGTTCCATTTCGCGCCCGACTGGAAGGCGGTGGGGCCGGATCACGCGGTCATGCCGCCCTTGCCCGATCACCACGCCATCATCGACGAGGCCGACGCCGAGCACCCGTTCCGGCTGGTCACGGCGCCGTCGCGCGGATTCCTCAATTCGAGCTTCTCCGAGACACCGGGCTCGCGCGCGGTCGAGGGGCGGCCGTCGGCCAAGATCCACCCCGCCGACTGCGCCGCGCTCGGGCTGGACGACGGCGGGCGGGTCCGCCTCGGCAACCGGCGCGGCAGCGTCGTCGTCCATGTCGAGGCGTTCGACGGATTGCAGCGAGGCGTCGTCGTGGTCGAGGGGATCTGGCCCAACGATGCGTTCGAGGAGGGCACGGGAATCAACACCCTGACCAGCGCCGATGCCGGCCCGCCGATCGGCGGCGCGGTGTTCCACGACACCGCCGTGTGGCTCGCGCCGGTCGAGGCCCTTCCGCGCCAGGATACTGGATCGGAGCGGGTAGAGGCATTATCTCAGTCCTGAGAGGGACTTCGATCGATGACCAGCGGACCAGGCGACGACAAGAAGCGAGATCTGACGGCCAAGGCGACGTCGGACGACGTTTCCGCGTTCCTCGACAAGATCGCGCGGACGCCGGCGGTCAAGCCGGCCGGCGGCAAGGGCCGGCTGATCTTCGCCATGGACGCCACGGCGAGCCGCGAGCCGACGTGGGACCGGGCGTGCCACATCCAGGCCGAGATGTTCACCGAGACCGAGGCGCTCGGCGGGCTCGAGGTGCAGCTGGTGTACTATCGCGGCTTCGGCGAATGCAAGGCGAGCCCGTGGGTCCAAACGCCAGCCGAGCTGGTCAAGCGGATGGTCGCGGTGCGCTGCCTTGGCGGTCAGACCCAGATCGGCCGCGTCCTCAAGCACGCCCTCAAGGAGACCGAGAAGAAGAAGGTCAACGCGCTGGTCTTCGTCGGCGACTGCCTGGAGGAGGACGTCGACAAGCTGTGCCATACCGCGGGCAAGCTCGGCCTGCTGGGCGTTCCCGCATTTATGTTCCAGGAGGGCCACGAGCCGGGCGCGACGCAGGGGTTCAGGCAGATCGCCAAGCTGACCAACGGCGCCCACTGCCGCTTCGATTCGTCGTCCGCGCGCCAGCTGCGCGAGCTTCTGAGCGCTGTCGCGGTGTATGCCGCGGGCGGGCGGATCGCGCTCGAGCATTACGGCAAGCGCGCCGGCGAGACGGTGCGCCAGATCACCAGCCAAGTGAGATAGAGAGCGTCGGCGATGCCCTATTTCGTCCTCGGCATAGTAGTGGTGGTCGGCCTGGTGGTCCTGATCCGCGGCCTGTGGGGCGCCGATCCCCGGATCGTCCGCCGCATCTTCAAATGGACCGCGATCGTCATCGGCGTCGCCCTGCTGATCTATCTCATGATCATGGGCCGGGTGGTGACCGCGCTCTGGGTTCTGGGCGCGACACTGCCGTTCATCATGCGATGGCGGGCGGTCAAGCGCATGGTCAAGAACTGGGGCGGCCCGACGCCGGGTCAGGCATCCGACATCGAGACGCCCTATTTACGGATGCGGCTCGATCACGACACCGGCGAGCTCGACGGTACCGTCCTCGACGGACCGTTCAGGGGCCGTCAGCTCGGCGAGCTGGCGCTCGACGATCTGTTGGCGTTGTTGCAGGAATGCCGCGTCAACGACCCACAATCGGCGACGATCCTCGAATCCTATCTCGACCGGGTTCACGGCGGCGAATGGCGCGGGACCGAGGACGCGGCCGGCGCCGGCGCCGGTGGTTCGGGCGCGGCGCCGGGCGGGCGTATGATGACGTTCGAGGAGGCCTATGAGATTCTCGGCCTCCAGCCGGGCGCCGGCAAGGACGACATCCGCGAGGCCCATCGCAAGCTGATGCTCAAGAACCACCCCGATCACGGTGGCTCGACCTACATCGCCGCCAAGATCAACCAGGCGAAGGAGCTGTTGCTCGGCGCCTGAGGCGGGCCGCGCATCAGCGCATTCTATACCCTTGGTTAACGGTAATCGGCGAGGCTGACCCGGATGGCCGACACCGGGTTTCGGCGCCTCGACAACTCGAATTCCAAGGTCCGCGCGGTGAAAATCCTTTCGTTCACGACCCTTTATCCCAACGCCGTCCGGCCGACCCACGGCATATTCGTCGAGAATCGGCTGCGCCACCTCCGGAACACCGGACAGGTCGAGATCAAGGTGATGGCGCCGGTTCCCTGGTTCCCGTTCAAGAACGACCTGTTCGGCGCCTACGCCAAGTTCGCCCGGATCCCGGCCCGGGAAACCCGCCACGGCATCGAGATCCTTCATCCGCGATTTCCGCTGTTGCCCAAGATCGGCATGACCTCGGCGCCCCATCTGATGTATTGGGCGACCCGGCCGGCGATGCGCCGATTAATCGAAAGCGGCAACGATTTCGACCTGATTGACGCCCACTACTTCTATCCCGACGGCGTCGCCGCCATGATGCTGGGCCGCCATTTCGGAAAACCCGTCACCATCACGGCACGCGGAACCGACATCAACCTGATCCCCGAATTCCCCGTCCCGCGCCGGCTGATCCAGGACGCCGCGTCCAGCGCCTCCGGGCTGATCACGGTTTGCCAGGCGCTCAAGGACCGCCTGGTCGAGCTCGGCGTCGCGTCCGACCGCGTCCGGGTGCTGCGCAACGGCGTCGATCTTGAGATGTTCACCCCAATCGACCGCGAGGCCGCGCGTGCCCGGCTCGGCCTGACCCGAACCACCATCCTCTCGGTCGGTTTCCTTATCCCGCGAAAGGGCCACGACCTCATCATCGGCGCGCTGCCCGACCTGCCGGGCGTCGAGCTTCTCATCGCCGGCGACGGCCCGGACGAAGGCGCGCTGCGCTCCCACGCCGAGCGCATGGGCGTCGCCGACCGGGTGCGTTTTCTGGGTCGGCTCGACCATTCCGAGCTCGTGACGTATTACGGCGCCGCCGACGCCCTGGTGCTGGCGTCGAGCCGGGAAGGCTGGGCCAACGTGCTGCTCGAGGCGATGGCCTGCGGCACGCCGGTGGTGGCCACCGACATCTGGGGAACGCCGGAAGTGGTCGCCACGCCGGAGGCGGGCCTGCTGATGCATGAAAGATCGTCGAACGGCGTCACCACAGCGCTGAGTGCGTTGCTCGCCGATCCGCCGAGCCGAACCGCGACCCGGGCCTACGCCGAGAAGTTCAGCTGGGACGACCCGACCGAAGGCCAGCTCCGGCTGTTCGAATCGATCCTCGCCGAAGGGTGACGAGAAACGACCGCTCCGGCGGGCGAAGTTGTCCCGGCGCGCAAACCAAGCCATATTGAACGCATGAGCGATTATCTCGTGCGCCCCGATCCGACCGATGCCCGGCTCACCAGCCGGGTCACCGGCATCGATCACGACGGCAATCCGGTCGAGACCTCGGTCACCGTCGAGCGGCCGCTGACGCTCTATGTCAACAGCCAGGAAGTCGTCACTTTGATGACGGTCGGCGATCATGTCGAGTGCCTGGCGGTCGGCTACCTGATCAACCAGAACATGCTGAAACCCGCGGACGAGATCACCGGCGTCGACTACGACGAGGAGATCGATACCGTCGTCGTCCGCACCGCCACCGAGACCGATTTCGAGGAGCGCCTGAAGAAACGCACCCGGACCTCGGGCTGCGCGCTCGGCACCGTGTTCGGCGACATCATGGAGAGCTTCGAGGGGGTGACGCTGGATCCGGACGCGAAGGTCCGGACGTCGTGGATCTATGCATTGTCGAAGACCATCAACACCACGCCGAGCCTCTATCTCGAGGCCGGCGCGATCCACGGCTGCGTGCTGTGCGAAGAGGACCGGGCGCTGATCTACATGGAGGATGTCGGTCGCCACAACGCGGTCGACAAGATTGCCGGCTACATGCGGCTCAATGGGCTCTCGCCGGCGGGCAAGATGTTCTACACCACCGGCCGGCTGACCAGCGAGATGGTGATCAAGACGGTGCAAATGGAGATTCCGATCCTGATCTCGCGCTCGGGCTTTACCGCCTGGGGGGTCGAGCTCGCGCGCCAGGCCAATCTGACGCTGATCGGGCGCGCCAGGGGCAAGCGCTTCGTCGCGCTGGCCGGCGAGGATCGCATCGTATACGACGCCGATCCGTCCGCCATCGGCGACGAGCCGCGCCACCTCCAGCGCAAGGCGAGCCTCGCCGAGCCGGGCTGACGGCGGCGCGGGCGGGGCACGTTGGACATCATCCTGACCTGGACGGGCGCGATCGGCCCCGGCGCGTTCCCGGAGGACCCGGAGACGCTTGAGACCATGCAGGCGCCCGGGGTCTATCTCAGGGTCAAGACGTACGACAACGATCGCGTCGTCGGATATGTCGGCCAATCCCAGAACGTGCTGTCGCGCATCGACCAGCACCTGACGGGACTGTTGTCATTGCAGCAGACGCTGCGCGACGCGACCGGACGGATCATCGGGCGCGGCGACTTCGGCGACCGGCTCAGGGCCTACAACGACATCGGCCCGGCGATGGCCCTGGCGGCGGAAGAGGCGGCACGCATGCGGTTCTACGTCGCGTTTTGCGACGAGGCGTTCGAGGCCGAGCGGCTCAACATGGTCGAGGGCGCGCTCAAACATCGCATGGAGGAGATCGCGGGTCTCCGCGCGGGGCTGATCGACTGCGAGAACCGCCAGGGTATTCCGGCCGATCCGTTCGACGGCGTGGTCCGGATCGAGAGCGATCCGTCGGCGCTCGACGCCGATCACGCCGGGATCGTCGAACGGCTGATCGGTGCGGATGCGATCGAGATCGCGGAAGCGGCGCTCGGGCTCGGTCATGCCGAATAGGGATCCCTTCGCCGGAATCATTCTCGCCGGCGGCATGTCGCGACGCTTTGGGGGCGGCGACAAATCCTTGCGCGAGCTCGCCGGGCGGACGCTGCTGTCACACGTCGTCGAGCGCGTCCGACCGCAGGTCTCCACACTGCTGCTCAACGCCAATGGCGATCCGGCGCGGTTCGCGGATTTCGACCTGCCGGTCACAGCCGACGCGGTCGCGGGTTACGTCGGCCCGCTGGCGGGTGTGCTGACCGGGCTCGAATGGGCGCGCGAGCATGCGCCCGGCGCGGCGTTCGTCGCGAGCTTCGCCTGCGACGCGCCGTTCATGCCCATGGACCTGGTCGCGCGGTTGGCCGAGGCCGTGACGGACGAGGGCGCCGACATTGCGTGCGCCGCCTCGGATGGGCGCGACCATCCGGTGTTCGCGCTGTGGTCGGTGCGGCTCGCCGACGATCTGCGCCGCGCCCTGGTCGAGGAAGATATCCGCAAGGTCGACGTTTGGACGGCGCGCTACCGCCTCGCCCGAGTCGCATTTTCCGCCGTGCCGATCGATCCGTTCTTCAACGTCAACCATCCCGACGACTTCGCCACAGCCGAGGCGATTCTCGCCACGGGCCCGGACGGCGGACAGGGGGGACGCGAATGACGATGATCGGGGTCCGGATCGCCCACGACGGTGATTTCCCGCCGCTGACGTTCGTCGAGGGCGGGCGAAGCCGCGGGCTGGTCATCGATCTGGCGGTCGACGTGCTGGCGCGGGCCGGCTACGAGCCGGACTTCGTCGCCGTGAAGCTGGCCGATCACGAGACGGCGTTGCGCGCGGGCACCGCGGACGCGGTCGCGTTCAAGGCCATGGTGCCCCGCTTTGCCGCAACCTACGACCAATCCTCGCCGTTGCTGACGACCGGCGCGGCGTGGTTCGCGCCGGCCCGCAACGGCTTGCCGGAAGGCGGTCCACCGGACGGCGCGCGCGTGGTCACACCGGCGAGCGGTCCCCTGGTCGATCTCCTGAAGCACGACTATCCGCGGGTCGATCTCGCGACAGTCGGCACATACGCCGAGGCGCTCGGCTCCGTCGTCGACGGCGCGGCCGACATCGCCGCGCTCAATTTCCACATCGGCGCCTATCTCGCTCGGCGGGATTACCCCGAGGCGTTCGCGATCCCGGCTGCGCCGTTCGATCGCCAGCCGATCGCCTTCTGCGTCCTCAAAGGGCAAAACGGCGAGCTACTCGACGCGTTCGATACCGCGTTGCGCCAAGCGTTGGCCGACGGGCTCGGACGACGCCTCGAACGCCAGTGGCTTGGTGGACACCGCTGATGGCCGGCCGGCATGGTTGAGGCGATCACCGGCGTCTTCACGATCGATCTGGCGCTGGCCGCCGCGGTGGCCATCGTCAGTGGCGTCATTCACGGCTATACCGGGTTCGGCGCGGCGCTGGTGATGGTGCCGCTGCTGGCGCTCATGTACGGACCGGTCGAGGCGATCGCCGTGACCTCGATCGCAGGCCTCATCGGCTCGGCGCAGATCTATCCCGGAGCAGCGCGGATCGCGCTGTGGCGCGAGGTCGCACCGCTCACTCTCGCCGCCGTGGTCGCGACGCCGCTCGGAGTCATGCTGCTGTTCAGCGTCGATCCCGAATGGATCCGCCGCGCGATCGGCGTGTTCGTGCTGCTGGCGGCGTTGCTGATCATGTCGGGCTGGGTCTATCGCGGGCGGCGCGGCGCGGCGGCGAGCGCCGTCACCGGGGCAGTGTGCGGCGCCGTATCCGGAGTCGCCGGCGTCGGCGGCCCGCCGGTCGTGGTGTATTTTCTCGCCGCGCCCGAGGCCGTCGCGGTCCAGCGCGCCAACATCGTCATCTCGATCGGCGTGGTGATCGCATTGGTCCTCGGGGGACTGGTCGTGGGCGGCGGCGTGAACGGCGGAACGGCGGCGCGCGGACTCGTCATCGCGCCGGTCTACATGGCGGGTTTCTGGGCCGGTGTCCGACTGTTTGCGATCGCGCCGCAGACCCTCTACCGCAAGGTGGCGCTATGGCTTCTGATGGCGACGGGATTGGCCGCGCTGGTGTTCTGAGCGGGCCTGGACGCCCGAAGCGCATCCGTGTTCCATTGACGCCGAACCGGATACCCCGAGGAGGCTCCACATGTCCGCACCGCCGCCACGGCTCACCGTCGAGGCCGAGCCCGTCATCCCCTACGTCGCGCCCGACGACTACCCGGAGAGCCTCAGACCGGCGCTCGAGGGCTACGAGGCGCGCATGGGGTTCCTGCCCAACGCGCTCAAGCTTTACATGCACCGGCCCGAGCTGCTGGAGCTGCTGATCCGGCTCAACGACACGGTCATGCGGGGCGAGTCGGGCCACCTCGATCGCGGGCTCAAGCGCCGGCTTGGGGCGCTGTGCTCCAGGCTCAACGGCTGCACCTACTGTACCGCCCACAACTGCGGCACCCTGAAGACGGCGGTCGATGCCGACGCCGAGGGCTGGGGATTCTCGGACGGCGACGTGCGCGATCTGCTCGAAGAGGGCTACGTGCCCGACGCCGAGGCCGAGCGCGCGTGCTTCGACTACGCCCGCGCGGCATCGGAGGACGCCTCCAGCGTGCCGCGAGAGATCCTCGACCGGCTGGCCGCCCACCTGACACCGCCCCAGGTGGTCGAGCTTGCCTGCGTCGTCGGGTTCTGGAAGATGTTCAACACCATCCACGATTCGCTGCACGTGCCGCTCGAGGCGGGGCTGCTCGGCGAATCGGGCTACGTCGACGTCTGAGGATGGGATTTCGTTAACGATTTAACCACCTTTCCTAAAAATTTGTTAATCCGCATCGGCTATTGATGGCGCCATGCCGGTCGCGGGGGCGCCGGCAATGGGGGATCTCGAAACGAACGGAGAATTCGCCATGACCGCCACCACCTTCAATTCGATCCGCACCCAAGCCACCGCCAAGGTCGCACCGCTCGCCCGGCGAACCCGCCGACGGCGGACGGGTGCGAGCCAGGAATTCCGCTCCCTGGTCGCCGAGTTCGATGCCCGAGCGCACGCCGGGCGCGACGATCCCACGGCACTCACCGACGCGCCGGTCCGGCCGCGTCACGTGATCGCCGCGGAAGGCATTCTCGCCCGCATGCGCGAACGCCTCGCCACCGCCGAGGCGCCCAGCTACGACCTCGGCAGCGACGAACCGCGCCATGGGCGAGCCGGGGGCATCGGGCCGGTACACACGTTCAGGGCCGCCAAGCGCATCGTGTTGTCGGGCCTCGATCGGGTCGATTACCGGCTCCAGCAGACGCTGCGCCGTCACGGCTTCGACCGCTTCGAGGTGGCCGAGCTGAGCGATGCGGTCATGTCGGGAATCCCGTATCGGGCCGAGCTCGCGCTCAACCATCTTCCGCTCGCGCCACGCCCGCTGGAGGCGGCCAAGCATCTGTTCGACAACGCGCTCGACAAGATCGCCGACAATCTGGCGGATGCGTTGCGGCGCAATGGCCTCGGCCGCGACCGCATCGCGGAGATCTCGCACATCGTCACCACGGGGATCGACGAGCGCGTCGAGGCGGCGCTCGACGGGCTGGCCGAAAGCTGGAGCCGAACGCGCGGCATCACCGGGACGACGTGAGGGGAAACTCGTGGATAAATTTCCCCACCGGGCCGTGCAAAGCGGGGACAAGTTCCGATCAACCGCCGTGTCGACGGGGTTGGCGACACCGGGAATGTGGAAAACCCTGTGGATCAAACGACCAAGAGAGCCCCTTTAAGTTGTTGGAAAAACACGTGAATTCTTGCTAACCTGGGCCATGCGGCCGGTCTGGTCCGAGCCGTGGAGCGGGAAACGGGGGTAACCGTCACCCATGGCCCAGGTGAGCGAGCCATCGAGTGAGCCGGCCGAAGCGTCGCGGGCGCGCGGCAACGGGATTTTTCCGTCCCAGACCATCGCCGCCTTTCTGCGCGACGGCGAAATTCACGCCGAAGACGGGATCGCGCCCGAACAGGTTCAGCCGGCGAGCCTCGACCTCAGGCTCGGGCGCATCGCCTATCGCGTCCAGGCGAGCTTCCTGCCCGGGCCGGAGACCGCGGTCGAGGACAAGATCCGCGACTTCGAGATGCACGCGATCGATCTCACGGACGGCGCGGTGCTGGAGAAAGGCTGCGTCTACATCGTGCCGCTGATGGAGCGGCTCAGGCTATCGGAGCGCATCTCGGCGTTCGCCAACCCCAAGAGCTCGACCGGCAGGCTCGACGTGTTCACCCGGCTGATCACCGACCGGGCGCGGCGTTTCGACCTGGTGAGCCGGGGCTATCACGGCCCGCTCTATGCCGAGGTCTCGCCCCGGACGTTTTCGATCCTGGTGCGCGCCGGATCGCGCCTGACCCAGCTTCGTCTGCGACGCGGCACCTCGGCCGTTGGGCCGGCGGACCTGTTGCGTCTGCACGAGGCGGTCGGGCTGGTCGATGCCGAAATCGACCGTCAGGAGGTGCGCGAGCACGAGAGCTTGAGCCTCCGACTCGATCTCGCCGGCGCGACGCAAGGCGGTCTCGTCGGCTACCGCGCCAAGAAACACACCGCCGTCGTCGACGTCGATCGGGTCGGCCAATACGAGCCGGCCGACTTCTGGGAGCCGATCATGGCGCGCCCCGGCTCCGGCATCATCCTCAACCCCGACGATTTCTATATCCTGGCGACCCGCGAGGCGATCACGGTGCCGCCCGATCATGCCGCCGAGATGGTCGCCTACGACACCCTGGTCGGCGAGTTCCGGGTTCACTATGCCGGCTTCTTCGATCCCGGCTTCGGCTATGATCCGGCCGGCGGGCCGGGCAGCCGCGCGGTTCTGGAGGTACGCTCACACGACGTGCCGTTCCTGCTGGAGCACGAGCAGATCGTCGGCCGGTTGCGCTACGAGCGCCTGACCGACGTGCCCGACCGGCTCTATGGACCCAGCATCGGCTCGTCCTACCAGGGCCAGGCGCTCGCGCTGTCGAAACAATTCAAGGCCCCGTCATGATCGCGTTCCGGCTCGTTGCCATCCTGATATTGGTTGCCGTCGGCGCGTCGGCACTGGCCGCGGATCGCATCGAGATGACCGTCACCCGCGACAAGGAGCCGATCGGGACGCACAGCGTTTCGTTCATCAAGGACGGCGCCCGGCTTCACGTCGACACAAAGGTGGAGATCGCCGTCAAGCTCGCCTTCGTCACCGTCTACCGCATGCTCAAGACCAGTCGCGAAACCTGGAAGAACGGACACGTCGTCGCCTACGACGCGACCATCGACGACAACGGAACCGTCACCAAGGTCACCGTGCGCCCGGATGGCAAGAGCATGACGGTCGACGGCCCTGAAGGGCGGGTCACGGCCCCGCTCGGCACCATGGTCTCCGGCTATTGGAGCGAGCGCTGCGTCGGACAGACGCTGTTGATCGATTCGTCGGATGGCGTGGTTCGGCGCGTTTCCACCGGCAAGGCGGCGCGCGAGACGTTGCGCGCCGGAGATCGCGAGATCCCGGTCCGGCGCTACAGCATGACCGGCGATCTGAAGCGCGACCTGTGGTACGGCGGGGACGGACGGCTGGTCCGGATGCGCGAGGTCGCGCGCGACGGCTCGGTGATCGTGACCGAGCTCACGAGCCTCGCTCGAAAAGATTGAGCTGGCTGCCGCCCGCGGCCAATTCCTCGCTGTCACGCAGTTCCTCTTCGGGCTGGAGACGGCCGTCGCCCCGAATATGCACGACGTTCGCGCCTTGCTCGGCGAGCGGCGGCGTCAACAGGAAGCGGCGATGGCAGCGCATCGGATCCTCCTCGGCACAGACCAGCGCGAGGCGCTTGTCGCTAGCGTTGTGGAGCACCTCGGCGAGGGCTTCGTGCAGGGCGGGCCAGCGCCTCAGCTTGTCCCATAGCACCTTGCCGTCGGGGCCATGGAATTCCGGCTCCGTGGGCCGGCCGGACAGCCGATCGCCGAACCACAGATAGTCGATGCCGCGCTCGGCGAGGGCGTCCTTGAAGCGCTCTCGATTGTATTGCGGGTTGAAACGCGAGAAGGGCTGGCCTCGGACATCAACGACCAGCGTGATGTCGTGCAGCCGGGCGAGATCGATGAACGCCTCAATGGCATGGCGCGAATGGCCGAGAGTGTAGACGGTGACGCCTTCCCCTGAAGCCGCCATGGCCTCTCCTATTGCGACACGTCGATGACCAGCACGTCGCTGTCCTCGAGCGCGGTGATCGAGAACGCGGCGACGTCGTCGACCACCGCGCCATCGCGAAGCCCAAGCTCGGCACCATCGATGGATACGCCGCCATGGGCCGCGAGTACGTAGGCTTGGCGCCCGGGCGCGAGCTCACAGGTCACCGATTGCCCGGTGTTCAGGTCGGCGCCGAGGACGGCGGCGTCCTGATGAATGCGAACGCCGCCCGGCCGGCCCGTCATGCCGGACGCGAGGACCGCCAGGTTCCCTGTCCCACCGCCCTTGGGCGCTATTGAATCCTCGTAGCCGGGATCAAGGCCGGGCGCGTCCGGAGCGATCCAGAGCTGGTACATGCGGACGCGGTCCGCCTCCTCGTTGATCTCGGAGTGCAGGATGCCGGTGCCTGTGGTCATCACCTGGGCGTCGCCCGGCCCGAGCCGGCCATGGTTGCTGAGCGTGTCCTGGTGGGTCAGCGTGCCCTCACAGACATAGCTCACGATCTCCATGTCGCGGTGGGCGTGCATGGGAAAGCCGGCGTGGCCCTCGATCGTGGTGTCGGCCAGCGTGCGCAGCGGGCCTAAGCTAAAGTGCGGCCCGCCCTGGTTCTCGGGCGTCATGCGGAAGTGGTCGCGGACGACGATGCCGGGGCCGGAAAAGCCGCCGAGTACCGCGTACGGGACGACGCGGATCATGACGTCAGTCCCGTCACACGCCGAGATAGCGGTGCTGGATGTTCTCGTCGGCGCGGAGCTCGTCCGAGCGGCCCTGCCACACCACCTGGCCGCGCTCGACGATGAAATGGCGGTCGCCGATGCGCGTCAGCGCATCGACGTTCTTGTCGATCACCAGGATCGACTGGCCCTCGGCCTTGAGGTTCGCCAGGCACTTCCAGATCTCGGCCCGGATCAGCGGCGCGAGGCCCTCGGTCGCCTCGTCGAGGATCAGCAGCTTGGGGTTGGTCATCAGCGCGCGCCCGATCGCCAGCATCTGCTGCTCGCCGCCCGATGGCTGGTTGCCCATGTTGCTCGCGCGCTCGGCGAGGCCGGGGAACATGTCGTAGACTCGCTCCACCGTCCACGGATTGTCCGCGCCGAACCGGTCGGCGGCGGTGGCGACTAGGTTCTCGCGCACCGTGAGGTTGGGGAAGATCTGGCGCCCCTCGAGCACAAGGCCGAAACCGAGCTGGGCGATCTTGTAGTCGACCAAGTCGCGAATCTCCTGGCCGTCGAATTTGATCGAGCCGCCACGCGACGGGATCATGCCCATGATCGAGCGAATTGTCGTGGTTTTCCCCATGCCGTTCCGGCCCAACAGGCTTACGACCTCGCCATCGTCGACCTCCAGGTGCATGCCGAACAGCACCTGGCTCTCGCCGTAAGCGGCCTCGAGATCCTTAATCTCAAGCATAAGCGGATTCGTCCTCGCCGAGATAGGCGGCCTTGACGGCGTCATTGGCGCGGATCTCGGACGGCGTTCCGGTCGCAATCGCCTTGCCGTAGACCAGGACCGTGATGCGGTCAGCGAGCGAGAACACGGTGTCCATGTCGTGCTCGATCAGGAGCATCGAGTACTCGCCCTTGAGCCCGCCGAGGAAGCCACGGATGCGCTCCGAATCCTCGGCACCCATGCCGGCCGTCGGCTCGTCGAGGAGGAGCATCTTGGGATCGGTGGCGAGCGCCATGGCGATCTCGAGCTGGCGTTGCTCGCCGTGCGCGAGATTGCCCGAAATGACTTGGGCACGTTCGCCCAGTCCGAGAACGTCCAACAGCTTCTGTGCCGGGCCCGTCAGCGCGGGATCGGTCATGGCCGGCCGCCAGAACCGGAAACTATGGCCGCGATGCGCCTGTATCGAGATGGCGACATTCTCGAGCGTCGTGAAACCCTTGAAGATGCTGGTGACTTGGAACGACCGCGCGAGACCGAGATGCGAGCGATCGGCCGCGGAACGATGGGTGATGTCGTTTCCGTCGAAAACAATTTTTCCCGAATCGGGCTTGAGCATTCCGGACAGCTGGGCGACGAACGTGGTCTTGCCAGCGCCATTGGGTCCGATGACCGCGTGGATCTCGCCGGGCAGAACGTCGAAATAGAGGTTTTCGGTGGCAGATACGCCGCCGAAATGCTTGTTCAATCCTTCGACCATCAGGATCGGGTCAGTCATCCGCCCGCCTCCCTCCGGGAATGAAGCCCCACAGGCCCTGTTTTGCGAACACGACGAGGATGATGAGAATAGGCCCGAAGATGATCATCCAGTGCTGCGTGATATCCGAGATAACTTCCTCGAACAGAAGATACGCGGCGGCGCCGAACAACGGCCCGAACAGTGTTCCCATGCCGCCGACCAGGACCATGATCATGATCTCGCCGGAGCGGAACCAGTGCATGTACTCGGGCGTCACGAACTCGGTCAGATTGGCGAGCAGGAAACCGGCGACGCCGCACATCGCGCCGGAGATGACGAACGCGAGAAGCTTATATCGGAACGTCGGAAAACCGATCGCCTGCATACGCGCCTCATTGGAGTGGCTGCCCCGAATGACCATGCCGAACCGCGAATTGATCAGCCGGTGCGCAATAAAGGCGCACACCGCGAGAGCCACCAGGATGAAATAATACAGGTTGAGCGGCTCGTTGAGGTCGTACCACGAAACAAACGCGCTCCGATCGGT
>PVBE011173508.1_pt1 | contig 24156 bp, 20 predicted proteins | sample 1631181 | NCBI WGS metagenome assembly PVBE01 (sample SAMN08397723, study PRJNA350692) | Marine metagenome, whole genome shotgun sequencing project. | isolation source: water | place: Pacific Ocean | collected 2012-04 | reverse complement strand
TATGATGTGAGAAAAACGAACTGAAAGTTCCAATATCGCCGAACGTTCCCGCCTTTTGGCCGTTTAATTCAGCGTCCATTGATTCACAATTATCTTCAAAGAAGATTAAGCCGTGACTGTTCGCAAAGGCGCGCATGATATCCAGGGCCGCCGGGTTACCTAGTACACTGACACCAACAATCATATTCGTCTCCGGCGTCAAAGCCTGCTCGAGTTGGCTGACATCCACATTCAGCGTATCGAGGTCGACGTCGACGAAGCGGAGCTTAAGACCGTATTGCTGGAGAGGGTTATAGGTCGTGCTCCAGGAAATCGCCGGCACGATTACCTCATCACCGCGTTTGAGTGGATTTTCCCGGCGGTAAAACAGACTGGCTACCCCTACCAGATTTGCGGAGGAACCCGAATTCACCATGACGGCAAACTTACGGCCGAAATAATCTGCAAAAGCGGCCTCAAACTCAGCCACCTTCGGTCCCATGGTTAGACGGCCAGACAGTATAACTTGATCGATGGCGGCCTTTTCTTCGGCGCCCCAGCTATCCGCCGCAAGATCGTAGAACATGGTCATTGTTATTCGCTGTATTCAGCGGGTACCGGAGTTCCGTCCAAAACGCCTTCCTCTTGAAGTTCGTTAAATACCTGGTTGATACATTCCAGCAGACCCTGGCCAAAATCGATACTTGGATTATTGACCAGTTTGACGCCGATCGACGGTGTGAAAGAATAAGGGGTCAAGACATAGTGACCTTTGTAATCCCGGCCAAGCATCTCGATATCAATTTCATCATTCATCATCTCCTTAATAAAGGAAAGCAGGTCGGTATACTTAAATCTTTCAATGCCGGTCAAAATAACGTTTTGCTTCAAATACTTATCACTTTCCAGAACATCTGTGCTCAATTTGGCGGCATCACGCCCATGGATATACTCCCGCTCTTCCGAACCGTCGCCAGGAAAGGTGATTTTTCCTTCGGTGAGAGCCTGGCGCAAAATTCGGTAAATTCGGTTATTGGCATCGCCCCGTTCTCCGTAGACTGATCCGTACCTGATAACGGTGTAGCCCAAATCGTACTGCTGCCCATATTGCTCAACGATTAGCTCGGATGATTTTTTGGAAGCGCCGTAAAAAGCACCCTTATGGGAAAAGACGTAGAGAGAACTGGCATAGATAAATCGGTTAACTTTTTCATGCCGGCAAGCTTCGAGAATATTGAGGTTCCCCATGACATTCAGTTGAACCGTTTCCACTGGCTTATCAATTGAATCATTGAGGTCGGCCAAACCGGCAAAATTATAGACGGCATCCTGGCCGGCAACAGCTGCTCTCACAGAATCTTCGTCAAGAATACTACCGACGATCGTTCGAGCGTCACCGTTGGCGTATAGAGAATCCAGCAAGTCGAACACGGCCACCTCATAGCCACGATTCACCAATTCATCGACCACATAGCTTCCCAGGAAGCCCGCACCGCCAAATACTAAAACCTTCATGTTATCACCCTCCCCCTCCAGGAGCTCAATAAAAGACGGCGTTATACATTAAAATAATTGACCAAATGGTAAATGGCGCTGCGGCCCATCGCAAGAATGGACTCTTCCGCCGATCCCCCAGTGTGGGGCGTGCAATAAAGATTGGGCAGTTTCATAAATACTTCGTCGCAGCACGGTTCTTCTTCAAATACATCCAGCGCCGCGCCGGCAATGATATCATTTATTAATGCATGTTTGAGATCTTCTTGAACGACCAAGCCGCCCCGGGCAGCATTTATGAGAAATGCGGTCTCCTTCATTTTTGACAGTACCTCGCCATCAATCATTCCGCTTGTTGATTCGTCCAAAGGTGTGTGAAGAGTAATAATATCAGATTTTTGGTAAACCTCTTCTTTAGTCGACTCGATCAATTCGTTTTCCTCGTAAAATAAATACTGGTCAATGATGTCGTTCACCAGTATTTCACATCCAAAAGGCTTCAGAAGTTTGACCAAATCCTGGCCGATAAAACCAACGCCAATGATCCCGACTGTTTTCCCGCTCAGTTGTCTCCCGCCGATCTTTTCCCAATCGCCATGATTGCGCAGGTTTCTCTCCGACCAGAAAAGGTTCCGGTTCAATCCAAGCATAAATCCGAGCGTCATTTCGGCGACGCCACGCCGGTTGACGCCGCCGGTCCAACCGACCACCACATCGTGCCGCCGGCAGGCGTCCTGATCAACGCTGTCCAGCCCGACCCCGTACTTGGCAACGATTTTAACATTCTGCATGCTGGATAAAGTCGGTTCATTGATGGGTTCCAGACCGACAACGATGCCTTCCGCATCACCGACGAAGGCCGGTAGGGAAGATTCGTCAAACGTCAATCCTTCATCGTTAAATTCGGCATTAGGAAAGGCGGCGATCAATTCCTGACGCAGGATTTTGTTTTTTGAAAAACTGCGGGATGCCGCCTTGATTTTCGTCTCGGGCATTTACACTTTACCCACAAGCTCAACTGCCGCCTCGACGATCTGCGGCGTGTCAATACCATACAGGTCGTGCAGCGTATCCCGGTCGCCGTTAACCACTTCAAATCCGTCACATAATCCAAGGCGCCGCATGGTTTTGATACCATCATTGTCGATCAACGCTTCTGCAACAGCGCTGCCCATACCGCCCTCCAGGAGTTGCTCCTCTACAGTCAAAACCGCTTTGTAGCCGCCGACGGCTTCCGAAAGCGCGGCGCCGTCCATAGGTTTCACGCAGAACAAGTCGATTATCCCAGCATCGATACCCTCCTCTTTCAATACGTCACGCGCCCGCATGGCTTTATGAGTCATATAGCCGCAAGCGACGATAACCAGATGACGGCCTTCGGCGATATGTCCAAATCCGTTCGCCAGAATGTTGCCAAACGATCCATTATAGATCGGGTCCTGAGGTTGGCGTTCCAGCCGGATATAGCGGAATGCAGGGTCGGCAATGGCTATTTCAGCGATGGTTTTAGCTGCCTCAGTGTCACTAGGCGTTACCACTTCAATGCCGTTCAAAGCGCGCATGCAGGCAATATCTTCCGGCGTGAAATGGGTAAGCGTGGCGTGGTCATAACCGAGACCGACACCGACGGCGATCAGCGTAATGGGCAAATTCATTGAGGATACGACGCACTTCACCTGCTCATAGCATCGGGCGGTAATAAATGGCGCCATGGCATAAAGGAAAACCTTCTTGCCACTCAAGGCTAAACCAGACGCCAGATCGACCATATTCTGTTCAGAGATACCGGCATGAATAAACTGGTCAGGCAAATCTTCGCGAAAGGCGTCTAAAGCCGCAGCGCCTAAATCGGCGCTGATAAACAGCAAGTCTTTATCCTTTTGGGCAGCTTCATAGATAGTATCGATAACCGCATCCCGCATTAGCTTGGGTTTCAAGCTCATCTTCAGCCCTCCATGCCGAGTTCGTTACGAGCCAGAGCGATCTGTTCGTCGCTGGGCATTCTATTGTGCCACTCCGAACGGCCTTCCATAAAAGAAATACCTTTGCCCTTTACGGTATTGGCGATAATGGCGAGCGGATTACCGTCTGAGTTTCCGGCCTTGCTGAAGGCATCCAGCAATTCGTCAAAGGAATGGCCGTCGATAGTGATAGCATCCCAGCCGAAACTCCGCCATTTCGCTTCCAGGTCACCCTGATCAAGCAGATCTTCCGTCCGGCCCAGAATACAGAGTTCATTCCGATCAACAATTACCACCAGCTTGTCGAGTTTATGATGCGCCACAAACATAGCTGATTCCCATATAGACCCCTCATAGCACTCGCCGTCGCCTAAAATGACGAACGTATTATAATCAGCACCATCCTGTCGGCCGGCGAGCGCGAACCCTGCGCCCATGCCGATGCCGTGGCCGAGCGAACCGGAAATTCCTTCAATACCGGGAATGCGGAAATCAGCGTACATGCCGAGTAAGCCACCCGGCTGGGTGAAACGTTCCAATTCCTCTTTCGGGTAGTAGCCCAGATCAGCCAATATCGGATATTGCACCATCGCGGCGTGGCCTTTGCTGACAATGATCCGGTCGCGGGATGGATCGTCGGGCTTGCCCGGCGTACATTTTGCGATGCCACCATAATAAAGCGCCACCATGATTTCGGCGCAGGAATAACTGGATGGAATGTGGCCTTTTCGCTGGCGCATCACCATCTCAAAAAGTTCGCGCCGCAACCACAGCGCCTTTTGTTCCAGGTCCTTAATATTCAATTTTATGTTCCGTATATCTAAGCAGCGTTGCTGTCTTCCAAGAGCTTGCGGCGCAAGGGGATCGCCGCCATTCGATTAAGGTGGTCCACAACATCCTGACCGAATTTGTCCCGCACCATATCAAGATAGGGTTGATGAGAAAAATAGGTATCAAACGCGTTGTCGCGGAACTCTAATATTTCTGCCGCGCTGCAGAACTGGTTGGCCAACGGCTTAGCGTTATAGCCGTGCTGCGAAAAATCCTTCCACATGTCGGGTAGCGGTATATTCTGGGCCATCGCCTGATCGTAAAGTGGGGAGCCCGGATAAGCCATCGCCGAGTAAAAATTAGCGAATTCGCAACTGAGTTCCAGCGCCAGATCCAGGGTGCCCTGCATACGTTCCACGCTGTCATCGGGCAGGCCAAAAATATAGTTGCCGATAATATAAATACCCGCCCCTTGAATGCGGTGGACAACATCCTTTATGTCGTCATTACCATATATTTTATCAGCACCGTCCCGTACGTGATCGCTGGCGCTTTCAATGCCGAGACATAGCCAATTGACCCCTGCCGCCTTTAGATTATCCAGGAATTCGTCTTGTACCGAATCAACCCGCGCATAGGCCCAAATATTCACTTCGTAATCGCGGGATTTCAGTAAATCGCAAATTCCCATAACGTGGTTCTTGTTCAAAACAAACATTTCATCGACGAATTTTAGGTTTTTTACACCGTAATTTTCTACTAGGTAATCGATTTCCTTGATGACGCTCTCAGGGCTCCACATGCGGTAAGAGGATTTTCCAAAGGGCGAATTGATACAGCAAAAATTGCATTTGTAGGGACAGCCTAAACTCGTATGGATCGCCGCGTAGGGTGAACGATCATGGATATGATCAAAACTGTGCCAATTGTGGGCCCGGTATTTATCCATGGGCAGTAAATCCCAGGCAATACCCGGCATTTCGTTGTCCAAATCGGTCAATATAGGTTCAGCGCTGGTTGGCCGGACGACCCTGTCGCCATCTCGCCACCACAGGCTCGGAATATCGGAGAAATCTTCCTCACCACCTTTAATCGCCTTTAATGTCTTGAAAATCGTAACCGGGCCCTCAAGGTCGCAGAGGAAATCAATGGCTTCGTCCCGCATGGTTCGTTCCGGCAAAGCGGATGGGTGAGTGCCCAGCATCATAATTTTAGCGGAGGTTCCGGCATCTGAAATCATTCGGGCGATATCACCGGCCGCTGTCATATTCTGGGTCGAAGCCGATGGCTGCAATCCGTAACAGACAATAACGATCAGCTTGGCTGAATAATCCCTGGTGGCTGCCTCTGCCGCTTGTTGGGCACTGACGCCCAAAGCCGGTGCATCGTAAATGGCTGCGCAGCAACCTTTTTGTCGGACGTAAGTGGCATAGAGGCCGGCGAATACCGGCGGCTCTATGGCGGGAAACTCTTCACTCAAATCCTGATAAATTTGCTTTCTGTCACCAGGATTAATAAACAGGACATCGACGCCCTCGGCCATCTGGGTTACTCCCGAGTTTTTTACTTTTTCGCATGATTGAATTATATCAGCCGAAGTACGGAGAATACACGAAAGAGAGTTAATTAAAGGTGACTCGACTGGCCAATATTGCTACCAAACCTTCAATTCATTTACAGCGCGATCTCTGGATAAAATCGAATAAGTTTATGCCGCCAAACCGAAAAAAAAAATTTCTACTGATTTCAGCCATCGCAGTGATTTGTACCCTCAGATTCGCATTTTTTTATGACGCCTATCTGGACAATCCAAATCTTATTGTCGACCCCGATACCAAAAGCTATCTGGATATTTCAAAAAATTTCTATGAAACTGGTCAATATGAACGGATGCCGGGCAAGCCTGAAATTCACCGTCCGCCCGGCTATCCCCTTTACTTGGCTCTAAATTACGCCTTGTTCGGTCAGGACAACCTGCTGGCGCCGGTTATTCTGCATCATGTTCTGTTCTTTTTTATGATGCTGATGGTCGCACGCCTGGCTCGTCAGGTGGGCGGTACAGCAGCTATGATGATGGCCACCGGCTTGTACGCCTTTGATTTCACAACGTTCTATTACGTAAACGAGATCCTAAGTGAATTGTTGTTTACGTTTTTCATTTTGCTGGCCATCACGTTGTTTAATTCTGCCGTCCTGTCAATAAATCGGCAAAAGAGTTGGTTTTTCCTGATGGGGCTGATGCTCACGGTGGCGATATTCGTCCGCCCGGTTGGTCTTTATCTCGTCTATCCAATCACCATATACATTGCCGTGATCGCCTACTTTGATTCGGAGAAAACATCTCATTCTGCCAAATCGGCCGTGATATTCTTTGTTCCTTGGCTGGTGTTGGGCGGGGCCTGGTACCTATACAGTTTTTCTGTATCCGGAAATTTTACGTTTACATCTTATGAAACAGAGGGCGTATTTGATCAACGCCTTGTGGCCGTCCTCAAATCCAGTTTGGGCATCGACCATGACACAGCGTACACGATGGTGAGAGAACGATTGCTGAGCGCCGATAGCCAGACCCGCGCCTTTTTCGTGTTGCTCTGCGAACATCCTTGGGCCGCCTTCAAGGAAACAATTACGGATATGGGGCGACAGTTGCTAAGCCCGAGCCAATGGTACTTAAAATTCTATTTTCCAACAGTTTTTGAGAATCAGGTGCCGATGGAAAAATTTATTTTTACCGGCAATTTTGCAGAACTGGCTTCACAACTGGAAAAACGTCCTGCCCCGTACTTTCCGATTGTTTTGTTTGTCTTTGTCCATTTGGTGGTGGTCTATCTTGGCGTACTGTTATCGGTCTTTGGCATAAGGCGGTTGTCGTTTGAAAATCTCGCGCTCTATGTGGTTATGATCTTATTCATCGGTTACTTTGTCGGCATTACCATCGGCTTCATCGGTCATTCGCGATTTCGAGTACCATTCATGCCAGCATTGGTTATTCTTAGCGGATACGGATTTAGTTTGTTGTTTAGCAGAAATAAATCAAAAATGGATTGGGAGTAAATCGAGAGTTGTCTGTCTATCTGGTAACGGGCGGGGCCGGGTTCATCGGGTCAAAATTGGTAGACGATCTGCTGGCGCGGAAAGATCGCGTCATCGTCCTTGATGCCCTTACTTATTCCGGCCGGCGCGAAAATCTCAGCCAATGTTCTGACAATGAAAATTTTGAATTCGTTAAAGGATCGATATGTGACCTGGAAACAGTACCAACCATCTTCAGCAATTACCGTCCCGCAGCCGTTATCAATGTCGCCGCCGAAACCCACGTCGACCGATCCATTGACCGTCCTTCCGACTTTATCGACACAAATATTAAAGGCACTGATACTCTATTGCATACCAGTCTGAAATATTGGCAGTCTTTGGAACGGTCAGAGAAGGAATCTTTCCGTTACTTACAAATCTCAACAGATGAAGTATACGGCTCAATAGAACAAGACAGCGCCACTGAAAGCGCCCCTTATCGGCCAAATTCCCCCTATGCCGCCTCCAAAGCCGCCGCCGATCATTTGGTCCGGTCCTATAACAAAACCTACGGACTGCCGACCCTGACAACCCACGGCAGCAATACCTATGGTCCACGGCAGTTTCCCGAAAAACTCATTCCCCTGATAATTCTTAGAGCGCTGTCCGGACAATCTCTGCCCGTCTATGGTGACGGCAGACAAATCCGGGAATGGATCCACGTCGACGACCATGTAACCGCTATCCTGACCGTGTTGGAAAAAGGCTTGATTGGGGAAAGCTACAATATTGGTAGCGGGATCGTGTTGGAAAACATAGAACTGGTGAAAACCCTTTGCAGAATATTAGATAAGAGCCGGACCAAAAATTCGGAGAGCGACCTGGCGGGTAAGATTCAATTTGTTCAAGATCGCCCGGGGCATGATCACCGATATTTCATGGACGGCGCAAAAGCGCAGAAAAAGCTTGGATGGTGTAGTAAGATTGAACTTTACGAAGGATTAGTTGATACAATCGATTGGTACTTGAATAATACCGAATGGTGGGAGCCGATCACCAACAACCAATATAATCTCGACCGGCTCGGCGCACCTGACTCTTAGAGGTAATGATTTAAAGCATGCGAAAAGGAATAGTTTTAGCAGGCGGCACAGGTTCGCGGCTTTATCCTTTGACGTATCCGGTAAGCAAACAACTATTGCCGGTGTACGATAAACCGATGGTTTACTATGGGTTATCGACTTTAATGCTCGCCGGTATTAAAGATATACTTCTCATTTCAAGCACTAAAGATATCGGACATTTCCAAAATCTGTTCGAAGATGGGTCCGAGCTAGGATTGAAGATCAGCTACGCCACCCAAACCGAGCCACGCGGTATCGCCGAAGCCTTTATCATCGGAGAAGACTTTATGGCAGAGGATCCGGTCACGCTTATATTGGGTGACAATTTACTGTTTGGTGATGGGCTAGCGAAGCGGCTTCAGAGTGCGGCACAGTTTGACGGGGCTGTCATCTTTTCCTATCAGGTTAAAAATCCCGGTGAATATGGCGTTGTGGAAATAGATGACACCGGCAAAGCACTTTCCATTGAGGAAAAACCGACGAAACCAAAATCCTCGCTCGCCGCTACCGGGCTGTATTTTTATCCCAACGATGTAATCGATATCGCCAAGAGTCTTTCCCCTTCAGCCCGCGGCGAACTGGAAATTACCAAGATCAATCAAATCTATCTGCAGCGCGGCCAGCTTGACGTGCAGCAATTGAGCCGCGGATATGCCTGGCTTGACGCTGGCACCGAAAGCGATCTACTGGAAGCCGCCAACTTTATCGCAACCATCGAAAGACGCCAGGGCGTCCGGATCGGCTGCATCGAAGAGGTGGCGTGGCGCATGGGCTTGATATCCGCCGAGCAATTGACGCTGTTGGGACGGAAATTGGAAAATTCCGCTTATGGCCAATACATCCTTTCATTGAGCGAATGAAGTCATGAAGGCCCATGACACGACCCTGCCCGGCGTTATCTTGATCGAGACTCAATCTTTTGATGACCAACGCGGCTATTTCCGTGAGAACTATCAGCAGAAAAAGTTTGCCGACCTCGGTATCAATGGAACCTTCGTCCAAGACAATCTATCGCGGTCAAAACAGGGGGTGTTGCGGGGACTGCATTTTCAGGAACCGGCCACCCAGGGAAAATTGATTCAGGTGATCACCGGTGAGATATTTGATGTTGCGGTGGATGTCAGGAAAGGTTCACCATTTTTTGGGCAATGGCTGGGTATTAATCTAAGTGATCAGGTTGGCGCCATGCTGTGGATTCCAGAGGGTTTCGCTCACGGCTTTGTCGTGCTGTCGGATGTGGCCAATATTATCTACAAAGTGACCGAATTCTGGTCACCCGAATATGAGCAGGTTATTTGCTGGAACGATCCCGCCATCGGCATCACCTGGCCGATCAAGAACCCGATCCTAGCGGATAAAGATACTGCGGCTCCAAGTCTGGCGGACGCGCCGACCCTGCCGGAATACCGACCTCTAAATCTGGATTAGCAATGAAGATCGTTTTATTTGGAAGGAACGGCCAGTTAGGACGCCGCTTGCTATCGGCGCTTTCATCTCTCGGTCCCATTACCGCTTTCGACCGGAAGTCCTGTGACATAAGTGACCGTTCGCAGGTGAAAAGCGCCCTCACCCAGGCATCCCCTGATTTAGTCATCAACGCCGCGGCCTTTACCCGAGTAGATGAAGCGGAAATAAATCCAGAGGCCTGCCGTCTGTCAAACGTCGATGGTCCGAAAAACATTGCCCTTGAAGCCGCGGTGGTGGGCGCCGCACTGATCCATTATTCAACCGATTATGTATTCGATGGCTTCTCTTCCAAACCATATATAGAAACTGATGCGCCAAATCCTCAAAATGTATACGGCAGAAGAAAACTGGACGGAGAATTAGCTATTCAGGAGACTGGGCTACCGCACATCATCCTGCGAATTGGCTGGCTCTATTCTTCTGACAGCAGCAGCTTCCTATCCCGCGTGATACAACAGTTCAGGGAAAAGGATGAGGTCTCGGTCATCGACGACCAGATTGGCGCGCCAACCTCAGCCGATTTTGTCGCGGAGATGACATATCGTCTACTGGAAAAATCGGATCAGAATCCAGCTGCATATATCAGTGATAAGGGCGGGCTTTATCATCTGGGATGCCGTGGCGAAGCAACTTGGTTCGAATTTGCCGGCGAAATTCTAAAAACCATGAAGCAAAACGAACTACCGGTCGCGACGACAAACCTTAGGGCAATCTCGTCAGACACTTATCCGTCAACCGTGAAACGCCCAGCCTATTCCAAGCTCAATGTTGATAAATGGCTGAAAATGTTTGAACTTGAACCCATGCAGTGGCAGGACGACCTATCCAGGATCATGGAACACCTAGAATGACCAAAAGCGTTCTAATCTTTATCGTCGCCTACAACCATGAAAAAACGATTCAAGAGGTTTTGGGCCGGATTCCCGATGATCTCGACCGATACGATACTGAAGTTCTGATCATTGACGACGCCTCGGGCGACAATACCTTTCGTCAATCTGCAGCGGTGGCAGAGACCGACCAATTTCCGTTCAGGCTCACCGTTCTGAAAAACCCCACCAACCAGGGTTACGGCGGCAATCAAAAAATCGGCTTTTTTTATGCCATGGAGAATAACTTCGATGTGGTGGCGCTGGTTCACGGCGATGGCCAATATGCGCCGGAAATATTGCCAAACCTGTTAAAGCCAGCCATTGAGGAAAAGGCGGATGCGGTATTCGGATCCCGCATGATGGAGAGCGGCGCTGCCTTAAAAGGCGGCATGCCCCTTTATAAATTCGTCGGCAATAAAATCCTGACCTTTTTTCAGAATGCCATCCTGAAGGCCAATCTGACGGAATTCCACTCGGGTTATCGCATTTATCGGGTGAATTCGCTCCGGCAAATTCCCTTTCATCTCAACACCAATGATTTTCATTTTGATACGGAAATCATCATCCAGTTGATACTGGCCGGAAAATCAATCAAGGAACTACCCATTCCCACATACTATGGTGATGAAATTTGCAATGTAGACGGGTTGAAATACGCCAAGGATGTGTTGCGGGTCACATCCCTGGTGCCGTTCCAGAAGCTTGGGGTGTTTTATCAGCGCAAGTATGACCTGAGGCCTGAAAATCAGGAGGGCTCCCTCTATCAGGCCAAACTCGATTTTGACAGTTCACACACGCGCGCCTTAGATCTGGTATCTCAAAATTCCAAGGTCTTGGATGTGGGTTGCGGCCCGACGGTAGTGACCAAGGCACTTAAGGCGAAAGGCTGCACTATTACTGGTATCGATGCGGCTCCACCGCCCTACAAGGATGACCTGGACTCCTTTATTCAGGCAGATTTGGATGCGGACAAATTGCCGGAGGATATCGGAAAATACGATCACATTTTATTGCTGGATGTTATCGAGCACCTAAAGCGGCCCGAAGATTTCGTTGAACAGCTTCATGCTAAAACGCAATCGGGGCGCGATACGGAATTGATTGTAAGCACCGGCAACGTGGCCTTTTTCCTTGTGCGTATGATGTTGACCTTGGGAAGTTTCAATTATGGCAAACGGGGCATTCTCGATTTAGACCACAAACGCCTGTTCACTTTTTCAACGTTTAGAAAGCTGTTCGAAAATCGCGGCTTCGAAATAATGGATGTACAGGGAATTCCGGCGCCTTACGCCTTGGCTATCGGGAACAACTGGCTGGAGAAACTATTGTCTGGGTTGAACAGAATCTTGATTCAACTGTCCAAAGGCCTGTTTTCCTATCAAATCCTTTTCCGCTTGAAGACCAGACCGTCTCTCGCCTGGCTACTGGCGCAAGCCGAAAAAAAAGCTCAGGAAGAATCCCGCTTAGACGTCTAGGAGAGGCGGCAATTCAGACAAATCGCTGATGGTATGCACTGGTTTACCGGGAAGGCGTTCCACGCTTTGGCCAAAACGGTTCACCCAGACTACCTGAAAGCCGAAATTTGCGGCACCGGCGACATCCCAGGCGTTTGATGACATGAAGCAGATTCGCTCTTTTTCGACGCCGAGTTCATCAACCCCCAATTGATAGACCGAGGGATGGGGCTTATAGACCTTCAAACTATTGACCGAAATAACATCGTCTAATAGATCGGCGATTCCGGCGCCGTGGACCGCCGATGCCAACATTTTTTCCGATCCGTTTGATAAGATTGCCGTGGTAATACCCTGGCCTTTCAAATCTTTCAAAACGTCCGGAACTTCCGCGTATGCATCCAGCTCCTCATACAAAGCAAGTAGTTTATTGCGCAGGGATTGATCGCTTATCGCCAAAGTATCCAGCGCAAAATCCAGCGCATCTTCGGTGACCTGCCAGAAGTCTTTGTATTCATTCATGAGACTACGGAGCCAGGTGTAGTTGAGTTGTTTGGTACGCCATATTTCAGCCAATGGCTCCCAATTGTCACCGAGGTCATCTTTGCAATGGGCGGCAGCGGCGGCCACGTCGAAACACGTGCCATAAGCGTCAAATACACAGGCTTTTACATCTGCCATTTTTTCAGCTATTCCTATTCCTCTTTTTTGTCGAACAGGGTCATGATGGCACCGATATCATCATCACCGAACCCGTCAGCCACGACTCTGCGCAATGTCTCAGCAGTTAAACCGGTCATGGGAAGGGGTACCACGTTGTTCATACCGAATTCAACGGCCGTATCCAGGTCTTTAAGCATGGTATGGACCTCTCCCAGTACTGGTTCCATCTGACGTGTGGCAAAACGGGGAGCCAAAATCTGAAACGGTTGTGAATCCGCCCAGCCGCCTTTGAGCGCCTCGGTCAACAGCTTGGTGTCCACGCCGGTTTTCTCGGCCAGGCTGACGGCTTCGGCGATGGTGGCAATACAGCTGCCAACGATCACCTGGTTGCACAGCTTGGTCATTTGCCCAGCCCCCGATGGTCCCATATGGGTCACCCGTTGACTGAAATGGGTGGCGACTGCCTGCACGCGTTCGACATCCGCTGCGTCACCGCCGGCGAAGATAGCTAGGGTCCCCTCTTCCGCCCCTTTGACACCACCGGATACGGGTACATCAATCCACTTCATACCGCACGCCTCCTCTAGCCTGGCCGAGAGCGTTTTCGTTGTATCGGGGCGCATGCTGGAAAAATCCGCCAATAATTTACCCGGCGCACCGCCTTCGGCAACTCCATTTTCGCCGAAGACAACACTCTCAACTGCCTTGGCGTCGGTCAGACACATCAGGACCACATCGGCGGCAGCCGCAACTTCCGAGGGCGAAACCGCCTCAACGGCGCCTCGGGCCAGAAACGGTTCCAGCTTATGACGCGACCGGTTCCAAACCGTCAGCTTGTATCCCGCATCCGCCAACCGTCCAGCCATGGGCCCACCCATCAAGCCGAGACCGATATAGCCGAGCTTTGGTTTGGATTTGTTCAAATCGCCTCCTCCACATCCCATTGGACGTTACCGGCATGGGTGACAGCACCCAAGTTGGCCGGGCCGACGGTGGCGGCATATTTCTGTAAGGCCCCAGCGAGTTTCGATTGATCCGGCGGCGTCCAATTGTTGCGCCGCTCAGCCAGTTCATCGTCGGACAGTTTTACGTCAATGGTGCGGGCACCACCGTCTATAAGGATAATATCGCCGGTTTTTATCAATCCGATGGCGCCGCCGGTAGCTGCTTCAGGTGACGCATAGCCGATGCACATGCCCCGCGTAGCCCCGGAGAAGCGACCGTCGGTCAGAAGCGCAACCTTTTCTCCCATGCCCTGGCCATAGATCAATGCCGTAACCCCCAGCATTTCCCGCATCCCCGGACCGCCCTTGGGTCCTTCGTTACGGATGACTATGACCGAACCCTCTTCATAGGCGCGGTCTTTAATTACGGCCATGCAGGCTTCTTCATTTTCGAACACCAGCGCCGGTCCTTCGTGCACAAGATTTTTTAATCCGGCGACTTTGAGCAATGCACCATCCGGGCACAGATTACCTTTGAGAACGGCAACGCCGCCCGTCGGCGATAGAGCATCTGCTGACCTCAGCATAACCTGGCCGTCTGGCGGCGGCGCATCGCCTAAGGCATTCAACAGTTTTTCTCCGCTGACAGTCAGACAATCACCATGAATATGCCCAGCCGAGAGGAGCTCTTTCAAAATCACCGGCACGCCGCCTTTTTCATAAACGTCCTTAGCGTGATAAAGTCCGCCAGGCCGGAGGCTGGCAATCAGGGGTATGCGGTCAAATACCGCCTCCACATCGTCTAGGGTAAAACGAAGACCTGCTTCATGCGCAATGGCCGGGATGTGCAGGGCGGCATTAGTGGAGCCGCCCGTCGCCGCGACAATAGCCGAGGCATTTTCAAGGCTTTCTCTGGTGACCAGATCACGTGGCAACGGCCCATCCCCTAGGATTCCTTTCATCACGATGTCACCGGCCTTACGCCCCAAATTCAGCCGGTCTTCATAGACACCTGGGATCATCGACGACCCCAAAGGTGCTAGGCCCAGCGCTTCGGAAACCATACCCATGGTATTGGCGGTAAATTGACCAGCGCAGGCACCCGTCGTCGGCAGGCAGGCCCGCTCCAATTCATCCAGTTCGTCTTCTTCCATCTGGTTAGTCATCACGGCGCCAACCGCCTCGTAGGCGTCGAGAACGCTGACCTCTTTGCCATGCCAATTGCCGGGCAACGCACTGCCGCCATAAATGAACACCGACGGCACGTTACAGCGCACCATGCCCATCATGATGCCGGGCAGGTTCTTGTCGCAACCACCGAAACCAATGATGCCGTCATAGGCGTGTCCCCTGACAACAAGTTCGACACTGTCGGCAATGACTTCCCTCGAAATCAATGAGAATTTCATGCCTTGATGATTCATGGACAAACCGTCGGAAACCGAAATGGTCGTAAACTCCCTCGGTGTCCCGCCCGCTTCCGCCACCCCGGCTTTTGCCGCGGCCGCCTGTGGCGCCAAATTCATAACGCATGGTGTGGTTTCACCGGATGTCGTCACCACGCCGACAAAAGGCTTGGCGATAGCTTCATCATCCAGCCCCATAGCGCGCAAAAAAGCCCGGTGCGGGGTGCGGTCCAAACCTTTGACGGTCACACGGGAATGAAGCAGTTTTTGATCTTTGCTCATGTTCAATTCGCCTTATACAAACAGCGTTCAAAATCAGCCATGGCACGGCAGCCCAGTTGGTGCATGGCCTGGACGAGATCTGCTTTGAGGATATTTACGGCATGGTCGGCGCCGGCTTCTCCCAATGCTGCTACGGCCAGCATAAATGCACGCCCCAAGAAAACGAAATCCGCTCCCAATGCATAAGCCCGCGCCACGTCAACGCCGGTACGCACACCACTATCCAACATAAGTGACATTCCGTCGCCGACTTCCTGTTTCATTGCCGGCAATATTTCGAGCGGTGACACTGCCGCTTCTATCTGACGACCACCGTGATTGGATAGGATGAGCCCGTCGACGCCGATTTCCTGACATTTTTTTGCATCGGCAAGGCCCAACACACCTTTCACCACAACCGGACCCTTCCAATATACCCGAATATCGGAGAGATGCTGCCACGTCACTTTGCCCGACATAACCGTCTGGATATATTGCGCGACACTTTTTAAATTTGATTTGTCTCCCGAGTAAGGCATCAGGGTTTCAAAACGGGGAATGCCGTTGGCCAATGTTCTAAAAGACCATTCGGGACAAAGAACCGATTGAAAAAAGGTGTTTAACCCCATACGCGGAGGTACCGACAAACCATTTTGCAAGTCCCTTAGCCGGCGGCCGCCAACTGGAATATCCACCGTGACGATTAGGGTTTTATACCCAGCGTCTTTTGCCCGGTCTAAAAGATCACGCTCTTGTTCCTGATCCCTAAAGGGATAAAGCTGAAACCAACCAACATCACCGCATCGCGCGGCGACTTTTTCAATGCTGCTGGTCGCCACGGTGCTGATACAAAACGGCATATCCGCTTTACTTGATGAAGCGGCCAAATATTCGGCCACTTTAGGCCAGATCATCCCGCCAAGTCCAATCGGCGCCACACCGAAAGGGAGACTGTATTTTTGCCCCATAACATTGATCGACAAATCAGGCTCATCGATTGGTTCCAGATAATCAGGAACAAACTGAACATTATCAAATACCCGCCGGTTCCGCGACAAGCCGCTTTCGTCGCCGGCTCCCCCGGCTAAATAGTCGTAGGCAAATTTTGGTATGCGCCTCTTCGCACGTCCTTCCAAGTGGGCGATCGACGGATATTTTCTCATCAATTGATCTGGCGCAGCAGACATTTTAAGTTTCCTTGGAATTATTTTGTATTCAATTTATCGCTTTGGAAGGATACATAATCAAGGTATTTGCGAACGATTCTGCCGTTTCTTTAATAAGATATTCGCCTTTCCACCTTTTTTTTCGTCAAATAGGAATTGACGATAAAGAGATTCGGCGCCAGCGCCACATTGATAGCCAAAGGCTCGGTTAAAGTTCAGTCGGTTGACCATGATATAGCAGCAGAGATGGCTTCGACAGATTCTACTTTTAAAGAGAGATTATATCATTCCTTTCTACTAACCGTTATCCGGCGGCTTCGAGTTATCGATTATCAGATGATCTTTCCCGGATAATCCATTTGATATCGGTCATTTTTTCGTTGCCCAACACGATTTAAAATCCTATTTTTGTCAGAAATTGGAATTGGGCATTTGGTAAAGAACCGCAGGAACAGTCGGAACAACCGGTGGCCGACGGTTAAACGCTGCCGGTGGAGTACTGTTGTTGCCGTTTTCGCGCTCCTGTTTCAAATTAGCATTCAATTTAGCGGCGCCCTCTCAGTCGGGGCCCTCGCTGTCGAATCGGACAACAATCTGCCGCCGTTGATCATTTGTTCTGCCGCCAGCGGTATCGTTCAAATTCTCGGTGATACGGATCAAGACACGCCGGCCAACAGCGAAATGCCGTGTATTTTCTGTCTCGTTTGCCAGGCCAAATTTTTGGGCGGTAGCCTGCTTACTGTTGAGCAACTCGTTCTCGCACCGCCGGAACAAACTGATTTAACCATTTATCAAATTAGTCATGCGAAATTAAATTCACTCGAGATTCGCAATCAAAGTCTGCCGCGCGCTCCGCCTTCTTTTGTATAATTTTTAACATTCACCACCAATACCTTCACAGGAAACATGGCCCGTATTTGATCGGACTCGTTCCTATTGAATGTCGAATAAATTAGACGAAAGGAAGATCAGAGAAATGAAAAATATCTATAAAATATTGACTGTATTCGGCCTGATATTGCTGGCCTTGGCCGACAATTCTCATGCTCAAAATTATCAAGTCGGCCAATTGGAAGTCAGTCGCCCCTGGGCGCGAGCTTCCGCCGGTAAAGCGAAAAACGGCGCTGCCTATATTGACCAGATTATCAACAAGGGGAATACGGCAGACCGCTTTATCGGTGTCTCATCCGATGTCGCCATGAAGACTGAAATCCATAACCATATCCTGGAAGGCGGCATCATGAAAATGCGCCAGGTTAAAGGTGGCATCGAAGTGAAGCCGGGACACCCCGTAATCCTGAAACCCGGCAGCTACCACATCATGATGATGGGCCTCAAAGCTCCGTTGAAATTGGGGGGCACTATTCAAGTTACATTGGAATTTGAAAAAGCCGGAAAAATCCTCGTGAAAGTTCCGGTTTTAAAAGTCGGCGCATCAGGTAAATCCAAAATGAAGCATGACATGAAAATGAAGATGTAACTTTCAATATTTACCTACCCGCTATATTGTTCGGGCGTCCGGAAATGATGCCAAAACAATATAGCCATCTCGAGGTCTAGGCACCAATGGCACGCCGTTCTATTCAAATTTTCATCATCCTCGTTGTCGCCGTGACCGGGTTTTGGCTGTGGAAAAACGAAACCGGATTTAAACTCGCTTCTCTATTTTTACAACAACCCATCCGCCCATTTTCACTGGTGGATCACAATGGCAAGAATGTTACGGATCGCAATTATCTGGGTCAGTACCTGCTTGTTTTTTTTGGTTACACCTACTGTCCCGATATCTGCCCAACCGGGTTGAACACCATGTCCGAGGCCCTCGATCAACTGGGAAAAAACGCAGCAAAGGTCACACCGCTGTTTATCAGTATCGACCCGGCGCGGGATACACCGGAACATCTGAAAGACTATGTAGAGAATTTTCATCCCCGATTGGTGGGACTAACGGGTTCAAACGAACAGATCGCTGTCGTCGCCAAATCCTATAAGGCGCTTTATATTAAAATGGATGATGACGAGAAAGACCCAGAGACTTATCTGATGGGCCATACGGCAACAACCTTCCTGACTGGGCCCAAGGGTTTACCGATCCTGATCTTTAATCGCGAAGTCGGCCCGGAAGAAATGGCGGCGAAGCTGAAAAAATTTATTAAATAATTCTTTCACATCGTCGTATGACGAATCGTGATGACAATTATATAGACCACGAAAGCACCGAGAAAAGTACTTGGCGGCGCCCACCGCCAACTGATGATATGGGGGGTACCTTGGCGACACGGGACATGAATAAATTCGTGCCGGATACGGGTGAGATCTGCGTGCTCAGTCCCCAGCAAGCGAGATAGATTAATCCGACAGTCCAATCGCTGAGACCGATAGATGCAGGTGGCAGGACAGCGGCGAAAAAAATCACGATGATCACCGGATGCAGGCCCATCATGGCGCTCAAAAGAAACGTTAAAATGATGGCCAGGAGCTTTAAGTCTGCACAGCAGATCAAATTGTTGACTGCCGCACTTAAGTCGCCCGCCGGGATCGCGCTGGCCAGCCCCACGCCGAACACATTAGCGGCCACAAACATCATAGCTTCATTGCGCAGCATGCAGGAACCGGCGACAACCTGCACCACCATTGCGCCTGTATGCCTAAGGGCGTTTGGACTGGAACGTTGAATAGCCCAATACCAGACAGCGGAAAATATGGGACCGACAAGTCCCAGGGTAACTGGGATCGAAGTGCTTGCGATCTCCGCTAAAATCATCACCGAAGACATTAGTAGCGCCATGATAACGAAGGCGCGTAACATATCCGATTTCGAAATTATAAATTTTTTGCGAACACCGTCATCTATACCGCGCTGGCGCAGCATGACGCGGTCATAGGCCCAACTGGACACCATCAAAACGGCCGCCAAAGCGGCGCCCCCTGGTGCAACTTGCTGCCAGCTCAATGATGGCAGGGCAACCAGTACGACCACCATACCGATATAAAACGGCGACCACAGGGACGCGCTGGTAAACCCCTGCATCAAAGCCAAAGACAACCGCCGGCGCATAAGCTTATCTTTTTGCTCCTCGACCATCACCGTCAAGAGACTAAGCCCGGCCAAATTCAGGACTGATCCCAAGACATGAACGCCGAAGGAAAGAAAAAGAAAGCGCCGCCCCGATGGCTGATTGATGATCGCTTGGCGGACCGCACGTAAAGCAGGACTACGGCTAACGGGAAACTGCAACCAGGAAACGGCGAAGAACAATAATAGAAAAGCGCGGGATCGGGCGATACCGTCGAGCAGCACATCCTGCCAATCCGAGGAACTAGCGGCGCCGGCAATGCCGACAACAATCAACACCAAGCCGGCTATCTGTTGCCCCCGCGGCAAATTGCCGAACTCGAATACAAGAAACAGGACAATCATCGCCGAGGTCACGTTTTCTAGGATAGGTTGAGGCTGGAAAAAATCGACAATGGTCGACACTGCGATTGCCAAATACAGCCACGCGGTAAAAGTCGAGCGTTCGGGGATCATGAGGGAAGTCTATAATTTCGACCGGAGGGACACAACGCGTGTGTCCTGCTGCCGAATTTAACCACGCACTTTGGGCAGCATGATATAGGACCAGGGGCTGGGAACATCTTCCATGGGGACTTCGATTAAGGTCGGCCCTCCTCGCTCAATTGCCTTTTCGATTTCTTGCTGCAGTGCAGCTGGACTGGCAGCGCGGCAGGACTCGACACCAAAGGCATCCGCCAATTTGACAAAATCTGGACTATTCAAATCACTGGCGATAGTACGACCGTCATAGTCTTCAATCTGAATGCGCCGCACGTTACCAAAAGCATTGTCGTTAAAGACCACGGCAATCACCCCGATATTGTGCCGGATAGCCGTCGCCAATTCCGACGCCGTAAACATAAAGCCACCATCCCCTGAAATAGAAAGAACGACCTTGTCAGGCATAGCCGATTTGGCGCCGAGCGCGCTGGCGAATCCCCAACCCAGGGTTCCCTGATAGCCCGTCGATAGAAAAGTGCGAGGTTCATAAACTGGATAGGCAAACCGGCTAACATAGCCGACTTGCGTCAGTTCATCGACGAAAATACCATCCTCGGGCAGCGCCGTACGAATGGCATTGAGGTAATCATACTGCGGGGTCAGCTTTTCGTATTCCGCCAATTGCAGTGATTTCATTTCAGTCATTTCCGCTTCCCGGCTGGGATGGGGCGGATGGAAGTTCATCGCGTTTAATAAGGCCGGCACGGCCTTTTCCGCACGCGCCAAGATACCAACATCGGGTATACGGATGCGGTGCATTTCCTTCTCGTCCACTTCAATGCGGATAATTTTCAATTTGTCATCACTGCCCCACATTTGGATTTGCGGCTGCAATCGTGTACCGATGCCCAGGACCACATCGCACTCTTTCCAAAGCTTATTACCGAGAGGTGACGTAACCGACAGATAATGCCGCGCATCCATAATTCCTTGACCATTGCGAAAGGCGCTGACCGGCGCCTGCAAATACTCCGCTAAGCGCCGCAAATCAGCACTGGCTTCCCGGGCACCGCCGCCAACAACGATCATCGGATTTTTCGCTCCAGCCAATAAATCCGCCGCCCGTTCGATCGAAGCCAGATCCAAATGCGGATTATTCGGCTTAATGGGCTCCTCCGGTACTTTGACATCTGAACGCTTTGCCCAGCAATCCATGGGCACTTCGATAGCCACCGGGCGGGGCCGCCCGGACAACAAGGCGTCGAAACAAGCGCGCAATTCCGTCACGGCTTCCTCGGGTGACGTCACCCGGGCGGCGTGCTTGGTCAGCGTTTTCATGATCCCAAGCTGATCGGGAATTTCGTGTAAATGACCGAACCCCTTGCCGAGAGCACCCGATCCGATTTGGCTGACCAAGGCAAATACCGGCGCATTGACGGCGTAGGCGGTGGACAAAGCAGCACAGGCATTGAGGAACCCGGGACCTGGTACGACGCAAAATGCCTGTGGCTGGCCGGTGGCCATGGCAGCCCCTAGCGCCATATAAGCTGCGGACTGTTCGTGCCGAACGTGAAGGGGTTTCAGCCGATCCTGATAATCAAAGAGTGCGTTAAAGAAGTTATCACTTTGCACACCCGGCAGGCAGTAGAGGGTATCGATATCGTACAGCAACAACTGCTCGATAATAATTTCAGCAGTGCTTTTATCGGCCATAGCAATCCTCAAAAGGTCAAAGTTGACGATTTGAGTATCAGCGCGATCCCCAGAAGGCCAGCCCCTATGGAGAATAATTTCCTATAGTGAAATAGTATCCCGTCAAAAGGGAGAGCTCGTCTGCGTATTTCGTCTTGTTTACCGGCTCCGCTCTAAAGTCCCATTCGTTTCGCTGTGAGCAACCGCATGATGTCGCTGGTACCACCGCCGATCAGGGGAAAAAAGGAATCCCGCAGATAGCGCTGGGCCGGATATTCCATGGTCAGGCCATACCCACCGAAGATGTTCAACGCTTTCTGGCAGATTTCGCATCCCCCGTCACCGGCAACGATCTTAGCAATCGCCGCTTCTTTGGTGACGTCCTCGCCCCGGTCAGCCATGGCCGCCGTATGGTAGGTGTAGAGATGAGCCTGTTCAAAAGTGGCCAGCATGTCCACCAGCTTGAACTGGACTGCCTGGAAGCTACCGATGGTCCGGCCAAATTGTTCCCGTTCCTTGGCGTATTCAAAGGCTGCATCATAGGCCGCCCGTGCGTTGCCCAGGGCAATGGCCGCCGTAATAATGCGATCAACGGTAAGCATCCGGTAAGCGCTTTTGAAATCGCTATCCTCGCCCCCCAGCCGGCAATCGAAGGGCACTTTCATGTCCGCGAAAAACAACTCACCCGTATCAGAACAATAGGTGGTGAATTTTTCGATTTTGCGACCAACACTGAACCCTGGCGTTTTGGTATCCACCAAAAATAATGCCATCCCCTTGGCGCCCTTGCCATCGCCCACTTTGGCGACCACCGTTATAAAGTCGGCGTTGATACTGTTGGAGATGAAGATCTTGCTGCCGTTGATAACATAGCCGTCATCGGTGCGATCCGCCCGCGTCCTAATATTGGCGGCATCGGAACCGGCTTGTGGTTCCGTAATGGCGAACGCGCAAACCATTTTTCCCTTGAGCGCCGGCACCAGGTATTTTTGTTTCTGTTCTTCCGTACCGTCTTCAAACAGCATATGGGAAGCAGCCGAGCCATGCATGGCGACAGTCGCGGCGAAACCCATGGAACCGCGTGCAAGTTCTTCGCAAAGCATGGTGTAATAGACGTATTTTTCTTCGATTCCCGCGCCGCCGTATTCTTCTGGATACTTGGTGCCGAGATATCCTAATTCTCCCAGTTCTTCGAAAAGATCGCGAGCGAATTCGCTGGTTTCATCCAACTCCTCGGCGCGCGGTATTAGCCGCTCATCGACCCAGCGCGATAAATGCTCTCGAAAAGCCAATTGATCTTCGTTGAATGGATATTCCATGCCGTACCCCTCCGCAGATTTCAGCCTAGAAAGTTAAATTAGTGATCGCTTCTATTTATCCAGCCGCCCTTTTCCGTAACTCGATTTTATCTATCTTGGCGGCTGGCGTTTTTGGCAGCGATTCTTCGATATAGATGGTTGTCGGCACTTTGAATTTGGCGAGTTTTTCCTGGCAGTAGCCAATGATCCCCTCCTCGGTCAAAGTAGCGTCCGGCGCCAGAACGACATAGGCCTGAATCACCTCTCCCTTGTACTCATCAGGCGCGCCAACGGCCGCCGCTTCGATAATACCGGGATGGGCGAAAAGGATTTCATCCACCTCCCGCGGGAAAACGTTGTAGCCGCCGACGATCACCATGTCTTTCTTACGGTCAACGATAAAGATATAGCCTTCTTCATCAAAATGCCCGATGTCCCCGGTATGGATCCAACCGTCGCGGATGGTCTCCGCAGTCTCTTCGGGCCGGTTCAAATAGGCTTCCACCATCTGCGGGCCTTTGACCCTAATCTCTCCGTCTTCACCCGTCGGCAGCACCTTTGTTCCCGTTTCCGTATCAACGATTTCAATTTCAGTGAGCGGACAACCGGTACCCACCGAACCGATTTTATTTTTTACGTATGTTCGGCTGAGCGAGATCGGAGCGCCCTCGGACATGCCATATCCTTCGTAGATAGTATTCCCCGTTATGGCCTGCCAGGCATTGACGGTACCTTCGGCAAAGGGAGACCCACCACCAACACTTAGCCGAAGATTGCTAAGATCGGCCTCTTTCAGATTTGGCACGCTGAGCAAGGCGTTATAAATCGCCGATGGCCCGCCGGCGAATATGGTCGCCTTGGTGCGTACCAAATCGTTAATTACCAGGTCCGGCCTGAACTGAGGCACGATAACCACCGTGTTGCACCCGTAAACAGGGCCCAGCAATGTCATGCACCAGCCCCAGATATGAGACTGCGGAGCCACGTTTAGCCAAACATCCTTGGCGATTTCGGTGGGCCAAGTGGCTTCGATGAACAGGCCCGCCATAAGCAGGGTATTATGCGTATGCACCGCCGCTTTCGGTAATCC
>PVBE010492368.1_pt1 | contig 24163 bp, 20 predicted proteins | sample 1631181 | NCBI WGS metagenome assembly PVBE01 (sample SAMN08397723, study PRJNA350692) | Marine metagenome, whole genome shotgun sequencing project. | isolation source: water | place: Pacific Ocean | collected 2012-04 | reverse complement strand
GGTTGGGGTCGGATTAACCAGGCCCAGTTCGGATTGCCAGTGGGGCGACCCGGCCGGCCCTCGGACCTGATCCCCCGAGGCGTGCAGGACATCCTCATCGCCTGCTGTGACGGCCTCAAGGGCTTCCCTGCTGCCATCGAGGCTACCTTTCCGCACACGACGGTGCAGACCTGCATCGTGCACATGGTGCGCAACAGCCTGCGCTACCGTTCGAGGCGGGGGACAAGCCCCCGCCCTACAAGAAGGAGCCTGCCTCAGCCAGAATGGCTTCCACAGATAACCTGACAGCCCCAGCCGCGAAGCGGCGCTGCTCCCAAAGATCGAACCAGCACCCCATTGAACATTCCTGGTTCCTTGTTCCTAGTTATAAAGCCCCAACCAAAAACGAGCCGCAAAGCGGCGAGGCACAGAGATAGCCCCACCCCCCATTTCAAATTTTGAATTTCATGTTTTGTATTTTTTATTCAGACCAACTCAAGGAACCACCCAAACCCCATCCTTCACCTCAAGCTCCTTCCCATCCACAGCCACCTTCACCCCGCAGCCACCCTCCCGAAAATCGGTGACGATGTCCACGTGCTGGGCCGAGCGGTTGAACTGCCCCTCGTCGAACAGGGCCTCGACGGCCTTGGTCCCCTCGTCGGATCCGGGATCTTCCACGTAGCACTGGGGGTATGACGCGCCGATGGCGATGTGCAGCGTGCCGCCCACCTTCTCCACGAAGAGGGGGTGGGAGAGCACCTTCTGCAGGCCGGGGTTCATGCCCAGGGCGACCTCGCCCAGGCGGTGGGAGCCGCGGTCGGTCTCGATGATGTTGGCCAGCTGCTCGCCGCCCTTCTCCGCCGAGTACTCCACGATCTTCCCCTCCTCCAGGCGCAGGTAGATGCCCTGGATCGACACGCCGCTGTACATCACCGGCAGGTCGAAATAGACCTCGCCGTTGGGCGTGCGGGCGTCGGGGCTGGTGAACACCTCGCCGTCGGGCCAGTTGTGGATGCCGTAGCTCTGCTGGATCAGGCGGTCCTCGATGGACAGCGTCAGAGTCAGGTCCCGGTCCTTGTGGGGACAGCGGGTGACGATCTCCATCTGCTTGGCGCCCTGCATCACCTCGTAGATTGCCTTTTCGTACTGCTTCAATGGCTCGGGGTCGGCCAGCGAGGCGCTGACCACGATATCGGAGTAGTCCTCCAGGGAGAGGCCCTCCATGTCGGCGAAGCCGCTGGTGGGGTACAGCGTCAGGGTCCAGCGCTTGTTGAGGCGCAGGTTCTTGAACGGCTCGTCCACGGCGATGATGGCCTGCTCGGTCTCCCGGGGCAGCCCCGTAAACAGCGACGGCTGCTCGGCGCCGAGCACCTCGATGTACTTGGTCATGGCCTGGTAGCGGGTGATGTACCAGGCCGGCACGCGCTCGATCTGTTCCTGGTTGCCGTGACGCGCCATGGCCGCCCCCCAGACCCGGCCGCGGTCGTTGTCCGGGGGCACCAGCCAGACGTCGGGCACGGCGCCGCCCTGGATCACGCGGTCCTGCAGGGCGCTGATCAGGGGCCAGGCGACGTTCTCACCCCGGATCATCACCACGTCGTCGGGGACCACCCCGCCCAGACAGTGATCGATGACGCGCTCGGCCCAGAGGCTCAACTGTTCTTCGGTGATGGGAGCAGATTCGCCCATGTTCCTCTCCTCAATTGGTGGGTGATGCGACCGTGCATCACGCGGCCGGCATATTATCAATTTTTTATGCCATTTGTTAACAGACCTCCCCATTTCTTGCTCGGTAGTCTTGAACCTTCTCCGGATGTATGCTCACCATTCCGGTCGTGAAAATATCTACTAGAAGCCGATACGGCCTGAGGGCCATGGTGGAGTTGGCGCTGCACTACGGGGAAGGCCCCGTGATGATGCAGTCCATTGCAGACAGTCAGGGCGTATCTCGCAAATACCTGGACACCATTTTTTCTTCCCTCAAGAGCACCGGGCTGGTCCGCAGCTGGCGCGGCATCGGCGGCGGGCACATGCTCGGCAAGGCCCCGGACACCATCCTCCTCGGTGACGTCCTGCGGGCGCTGGAGGGCCCCATCTCCCTCGTGGACTGCGTGGGCTGCCCCGAGATCTGCGACCGCGTCGACCATTGCGTCACCCGCGATGTCTGGCAGGCCGTGGGCAACGCCATCGAGGGCGTGCTCGACGCCATGACGCTGGCCGACCTGGTCGAGAAGCAGAAGGCCCGCTTCAAGAAGCTCAAGGAGATCAACGAAGGAAGTCGATAGTGGCTTTCGATCCCTACGGCCTCCTCGGCGTCCCCACCTCCGCCACCCGTGAGGAGATACGGCAGGCCTACCGCGGCCTGGCCCGTAAGTATCACCCGGACGTCAACGACAGCGCCGAGGCCGTGGAGCTGTTCAAGGAGGTCGGCATGGCCTTTGCCATCCTCAACGACGACCCCAGGCGGGCGCTGTTCGACGAGTTCGGCGAGGAGTCGATGCACATCAACTTCGACCCGGACAAGGCCCGAAAGCGGCGCAGCAGGCGCCCGGCCCAGGCCCAGCACGCGGGGCACACCGGCCGGCCCCAGCGCGCCCCTCGCCCCAGACCACGGCGCAGCACGGTGCCTCCACGGCGCGGCTCAAAGCCGCTGCGGCGGAGCGGCAGGCCCAGGCGGCAGGAGCCAACGCGCCGCCCCGAGCCCGCCCCCCGGGGCAGGCCGCGGCGAGACAGCGGGGCCATGCCCACCAGCGACGCCGGCCGCACCGCCGACGTGGTGGCCCCCCTGGAGATCAACCTCGCCCTGGCGCTGACCGGCGGCGAGGTGCGGATCCCGTCCCCCGTGGGCGGGGCGATGATCTCCGTGCGGGTGCCCCCCAACGTGCAGGGCGGCCACCGCATCCGCCTGGTGGGCCGCGGGCGACCGGGCCGCGACGGCGCGCGCCCCGGAGACCTCTACATGGAGGTCATCGTCGCGCGGCACCCCTACTTCCACCTCGAGGGCGACGACCTGGTGCTGGAGCTGCCCATCACCGTGGGCGAAGCGCACTACGGGGCCGAGGTGGAGATCCCGACCCCCGACGGCTGGCTGCGCATCCGCGTCCCCCGGGGCAGCACCGGCGGCGAGAGCCTGCGCCTGCGGGGCAAGGGCAAGGTGCTCGAAGGCGGCCAGCGCGGGGAGATGTACGTACACCTCTGCGTGCGGCTGCCCAGCAAGGTGGGGGCCGCCACCCGCAGCCTGGACCACATCAACCGGCTCTACCACGACCCGATCCGACACGACCTGAAGCTGTGAGGTAGCCCCAATGTATCTTCTGGGAGTCCGCCGCGAGGACAAGAACCGCTTCGAACGCCGCGCGCCCCTGATCCCCGAGCACGTGGCCCGACTGGCCGAAGACCACGACGTCAAGGTGACGCTGCAGCCGTCGCCCAAGCGCATCTTCTCCGACCAGGAGTACGCCGACGCCGGCGGCCTGATCACCCAGGGCCTGGACGCCTGCCAGGTGATCCTCGGCGTCAAGGAGATCCCCCTCAACAAGCTGCTGCCCTGCAAGACCTACGTCTTCTTCTCCCACACCATCAAGGGGCAGGCCTACAACATGCCGCTGCTGCAGCGCATGATGGACCTGGGCTGCACGCTGATGGACTACGAAAAGATCACCGACGATGAGGGCCAGCGCCTGCTGTTCTTCGGCCGGCACGCCGGCCTGGCCGGGGTCATCGACACCCTCTGGGCCCTGGGCCAGCGCCTGGACATGGAGGGCTTCCACACCCCCCTGGACCGCATCCGGCGGGGCCACGAGTACAACAGCCTGGACGAGGCCAGGGAGCACATCGCCGAGGTGGGCCAGCTGCTGGCCCAGGGGGGCCTGCCGGTGCCGCTGAGCCCCCTGGTCCTCGGCGTCTCCGGCTACGGCAACGTCTCCCGGGGAGCCCAGGAGATGCTCGACCTGCTGCCCGTGCGCGAGGTGGAGCCGGGTGACCTGCGGCACCTGCGCGCCTCGGACGGCCCCCTGGTCAAGGTGGTCTTCCGCGAGGAGCACATGGTGGAGCGCAGCGACGGCGGCGACTTCGACCTGCAGGGCTACTTCGATCACCCCGAGGACTACCGCTCGGTGTTCCACCGCTACCTGCCCCACCTGTCGGTGCTGGTCAACTGCATCTACTGGACGCCGCGCTACCCGCGCCTGGTGACCAAGGATCAGCTGCGCCTGCTCTACGCCGGCGGCGCGCCGCGGCTGCGCGTTATCGGGGACATCTCCTGCGACGTGGGGGGCTCCATCGAGGCCACCATGGAGGCCCGAGGGCCGGGCAACCCGGTCTACGTCTACGACGTGGCCGAGGACCGGGTGGTGGACAGCGTGGGGGTCACCGGCCCGGTGATCATGGCCGTGGAGAACCTGCCGGCCGAGCTGCCGCGGGAGGCGTCCAATACCTTCTCCTCCGCCTTGACGCCCTTTGTCCCCGACCTGGTGAGCGCCGACTTCACCGGCACCTTCGAGCAGAGCAAGCTGCCGGGGCCGCTGCGGCGGGCCACCATCCTCTTTGGGGGAGAGCTGACGCCGGACTACGCGTACCTGCAGCAGCACCTGGATAAACTGGGCGCTCAGGAGCTGGGACGATGAACGATGTATTGCTTCTAGGCGCCGGCCTCGTGGCGCGCCCCCTGGTCGACTACCTCCTGCAGCGGGGCTACTCGCTCACCGTGGCCGACTGCGTGCTTCAGAAGGCCGAGGCCCTGGTGGCCGGCCACGACGCCGGCTGCGCCCGCGGCCTGGACGTGGCGGACCGCGCCGCCCTGGGACAGCTGGTGGGCGACCACCGCCTGACGGTGAGCCTGCTGCCGGCCACGATGCACGCCGACGTGGCCCGCATCTGCCTGGATCTGAAGCGCTCCATGGCCACCGCCTCCTACGTCTCCGACGAGATGTGGGCCCTGGACGCCGAGGCCCAAAAGCTGGGGGTGATCCTGCTCAACGAGCTGGGCGTGGACCCCGGCATCGACCACATGTCGGCGATGCAGATCATCCACCAGGTGCAGGGCGCCGCAGGCGAGGTCACCTCGTTCCGCTCCTACTGCGGCGGGCTGCCCGCGCCGCGTTCCGACGACAACCCCTGGGGCTACAAGTTCTCCTGGAGCCCCATGGCGGTGCTGCGCGCCAGCACCAGCGGGGCCCGCTACCTCAAAAACGGCCAGCTGGTGGAGGTCCCGGCGGAGATGCTCTTCCTCGACACCCACCCGCTGCCCGTGGACGGGGTGGGGGAGCTGGAGGCCTACCCCAACCGGGACTCCCTCGGCTACCGCGAGCTGTACGGCCTGCAGTCGGTGCGCACCATGTTCCGCGGCACCCTGCGCTACCCCGGCTGGTGCCGCACCCTGCGCTCCCTGGGGCAGCTCGGCCTGCTGGACCCACAGCTTTCGGCCAGGCCCGGGGACACCTGGTCCTCGGTGGTGGCCCGGCTGGTGGGCGCCGCCGACACCTCGAGCCTGCGCCGCAAGGTGGCCACGCACCTCTGGCTGCCCGAAGCGCACCACGTGCTGGAGCGCCTGGACTGGCTCGGGCTGCTGGAGGACGGCGAGCTGTCCACCGCGCCGGTCATGGAGCAGCTGGCCGAGCTGATGCAGCGGCGCATGCGCTACGCCGCCGGCGAACAGGACATGATCGTCATGCGCCACGAGTTCACCGCCCGCTACGCGGACCGCAGCGAGCGGATCACCTCCACCATGGTGGACCTCGGCGTGCCCGGCGGCGACTCCTCCATGGCCCGCACGGTGAGCCTACCTTTGGCCATCGCCGCCCGCAGGGTGCTCGACGGTGAGCTGGCCGATACGGGGGTGGTCATCCCGCTTGCGCCCCACGTCTACGAGCCGATCCTCGCCGAGCTGACCGACCTCGGCATCGGCCTCGAGGAAGAGACCTCCCCACTTTAAAGCGGCATGGAGCCTGGCGACTGGTGTTGCCAAACGGCTGCCAGGTTGGCCGCTTTTGTGGCCACTGAAGCTTCCGCCGCGGCCACCGTGGGCGCCAAAGGTCCAGTATCGACAGGCGAATCCGTCCCGCTGTTTTACGGTATCCACTGGCACGTGGCTTGCTGGTCGAGATCCTCACCAACGAGGAGGCGCCGTGAAGAAGATGGATGGAACGTGGAAGTCCGGGCGCCTGATCGGCGCGCTGCTGGTGGCCACCCTCGCCACCCTCACCTTGCACTCCTCTGGCTGCGGCGTGGAGCAGCAGGGCGTCGCGCCGGTGGAGGACATCCCCGTGGGCGGCAAGGGTAAGGCCGACGGTTGTAGCCCGAGGCGCTTCGGCCTGATCATCATCGGCGAGGGCAAAACGCCCGGCGGTCATGGTTCGGGATCGGGCAGCAGCAGCCGGTCCATGGTCAAGGCGCTGTTCGATACCCGGCGCATGGGCATGGACAGGGTGATCATCCTCGACGCCGCGGACGAGGGCTGGCAGCCCGACCGCTGGCTGGTCAAAAACCAGATCAGGGACCTGCACCTCACCGGCTGCGACGAGCTGGTGATCTACTTCTCCGGCCATTCCAATCGGACCAACGGGATGTGGCTCAACAACCTGGACGACACCTTCGACGCCTGGCCCAACAGCGAGTTCATCGACTACGACCAGTGGGCCGAGATCTTCGCGGCGGTCTCCCAGGAGTACAAGCTGAGCAAGGTGATCATGATCCTGGACACCTGCTATGCCGAGCGGGTGACCCAAGGAATCGTCCGGACCTGGACCCAGCGGCACGCGGGCAAGCCGTACGATCACCTCGACCTGATGGCGGTTCACTCGACCAGGGCGGCTGACTATGCCCACTCCAGCTCCACCAAGTATTTCTGGCGCGGCAACGGCAGCTGGTTCACCCAGGTCAAGCTCGGGGAGCTCAAGGAAGCCGCCGAGCGCGAGGAAGGGGAGGGGCGGACCTGGGCCTGGCGCTGGCGCCTGCTGCAGTACAAGATCCGCAACATCACCGGCACCACGCTCTACCGATCGAACCTTCTGCTCGGCGCCATGGAGCAGCAAACCTCGGGGCTCGATGGCTACAACTCCTGGCGCCCTCTTTGCGCCTGCACCTCGCCGTTCTAGCAGCGTTCGGGCCCGATCAAGCAGCCCGGTCCAGCAACCAGGCGCCCTCGTTTGTTGCGCACCCGGGTAGCTTTTCCTATGATCAAGCGTTACAAGTGAGCCGAAATGCCGAGCAAGAAGTCCAAGCCCGCGGTGAAAATATGGTTCGAGGGCCTGCCCCAGCCCATCCCGGCCCGGGCGGAGTCCCTCTCGGACAGCCAGCTGCTCACCGTTGAGCTGCCCTATCTGCGCCGCAACACCGAGGTGTTCATCAGCGACGCCGAGGGGGAGAGCCGCAAGGGCTTCATGACCGAGGTCTCCCTCGTGGCGGGGCCCGAGCCGAAGCTGCAGCTGCTGGTGCAGACCGGCCAGCCGGTGTTCGAGCCCGTGTCGGAGCTGCCGCTGATGTCCGACGAGGGCGGCGGCCTCGAGTCGGTGGAGCTGTCCGAGGAGCCTGCCTCCCTGGAGCCGGACCTCGAGTCGGACCTGGACCACCGCACCAGCACCGTCCCGCTGCTGACGCCCCTGGACGACGTGGCGCCAGCTCCGCGGCCCCGGCGCGCGGTGGAGCCCGGCGCCGACGCACCGCCCGAGCGCCGGCAGGAGGACCGCCGGCAGGAGGACCGCCGGCAGGTGACCACCCGGCTGCACTCGCCGCCCCGGGAGCTGGAGCGCCCGCCCAGCCGCCGCTGGTGGGGCCTGGCCGCCGTGGCCCTGCTCCTGATTGGCGGCGCCGTGATGTACTACCATGGGGAGGCGCGGCAGCCCGCCCTGGGCGTGGCCCAGGCCGCCTCCCGACCGGTGGAGGAGCCCACGCCGGTGCCCGCGCCGATACCCGTGCCGGTGCCCCTGCCGCCCGCCCCGGTGGAGCCCGCGGAGCAAAAGCCCGTGGAGCAAAAGCCCGTGGAGCAAAAGCCCGCGGCGAAGAAGGCCCCGGCCGAGGAGCGGCCGCCCGTGGACCGCAGCGCCCCCCGGGTCTGGCTCGGCGGCAAGCACCCCGTGCTGGTGGTGCCCATCGAGGGCTCCACTCGCGGCGCCGACAGCTACGCCCTGGCCAACCCCGACGGGGTGGCCGTCAACCTGCCCCACGCCCGGCTCAACGGCCTCAAGACCTTCTACCAGTTCGAGGACGGTGCATTCAAACAGCTCAACGTCTGGGGCCGCAAGGGGGGCCTGTACCTGAGGCTGTTCTTCCACGGCAAGCTGCCGCCCCACAAGCTGCACTTCGACAAGGACGCCGTGCGCTGCACGGTGTACCCCAGGTGAGGCGGGGGATGTCCGGCCCCGTGAGCACGTACGAGGAGATGTCATGATCGCACGCCTGCAAACTGTCGCCATTTTGGCCGCGCTCGTTTTCGTCTCCGCGCCTGCCGCCGCCCAGAAAAAGCCCCCGGCCAAGAAGCCGGCGCCGGTCAAAAAGGCGGTCAAGGCCCCGCCCCCCGTGGGCAAGGTGGCCCCGACCCCGGCCGCCACCAGGGCGGTCAAAAAGGGCGCGGACCCGTTCAAGCGCCTCAAGGTGGTCATCCCCAGGGACAAGCTCGACGTGCTCCGCTCGGTGCGCGCCCGCACCAAGCAGGAGGCCGAGGACCGCTCTCGCACGGGGGAGATCCGGGTCAGCATCAGCAGCAAGCCCCAGGGCGCCGCGGTCTACTACGGTGGCCGGCTGCTCGGCACCACGCCCATGGCGCTCAAGGCAGTCCGGGGCAGCACGCCCCTGGACGTGGTGATCAAAAAGAGGGGTTACATGAACCTGCGCACGCGCATCCGGCGCAAGGTGAACCGCGACTACAAGTACCGGCTGACGCCGGCGAAGATCAGGTAGGAAGGCCATCGGACTCGGGGCGGGCGTGGGTTCGGGTGTAATCGTGGCTGCCTGATTATTCCTCTTAGGAATTCAGGAATTCATGAAGGGTAGGTCCGGGCGGACGAGGGTCACGTCCAGACGCACCAGCACGGCCACTACTTCACCCGAACCGTTGCACGTCCAGAAGGCGCCCCCTCCTGCTTTCTTGCCTTCCTAAGAGGCCTCCCTCTCCACCTTGAACACGGTGTCGATCACCGTGCCGTCGACCCACTTGATGATGGACACCGGCCGGTCCATGTCGCGCTTCGGCGCGGCCGGCGTGCCGCAGATGTCCCGGGCGGTCTCGAAGAGCTGCTCGATGGTCACCAGGGGCAGGGCGGTGCCCTTCATGCGGTCGATGAGGTCCTGACGCAGGGGGTTGATGGCGATGCCCCGCTCGGTGACCACCACGTCGATCATCTCCCCCGGCGCGCAGACCGTGGTCACCTGCTCCACGATGATCGGGATGCGCCCGCGAAACAGCGGGAAGGCCAAAATGGAGCAGCCGGCGAAGAGCGAGTTCTGCCAGCCGCCGATGCCGTGGAGCATGTACCCGTCGGAGTGGGTCACCACGTTGCCCTGGAACTTGAGGTCCACCTCGGTGGCGCCCAGCACCGAGACGCCCACCTGGGAGGCGAAGTTTCCCTTGGAGTGGTAGTTGTACGAGGTGAAGGGCGAGGTGGAGACGTGGCGCGGATCGTCGCGCAGCGACGCCACGCCGGTGCGGTCGAAGTTCTGCCCGTCGAGGATGGCGCCGATGAGCCCCTCCTCCAGCATCCTGACCAGGTGCTCGGTGCTGCCGCCCCGGGCGAAGGGTGCGGTGACGCCTGCGGCCCGCATGCGCGCGGCCAGAAACTGGATGTTGGCCAGGGCGATGCCGCCGGCGCCGGCCTGAAACGGCGCGCCCAGCAGCCCCACCTCCTCGATGAACTGCGCCACGTACTCGGCGATGAGCAGCCGCGTGGGGCTGCGGGTCACCCGGGTGGTGCCGGAGACGATCTTGTTCGGGTCGCCCACCCGCTCCACCTCCACCAGGTAGTCCACGTTCTGCCCCTGGATCTCCCAGGGCAGGCAGGGGAAGGGCACCAGGTTGTCGGTGAGCATGATCACCTTGTCGGCGTAGAGGCTGTCAGCCAGGCCGAAGCCCAACGGCCCGCAGGCCGAGTCGCCGTTGACGCCGTTGGCGTTGCCCGTGGCGTCAGCGCAGGGCGCGGGGATGATGCCGATGTCGATGTGCAGGTCGCCGTCCTGGATCGCCTGGTAGCGTCCGCCGTGGCTGCGCAAAATCCCGGTGCCCTTCATGCGCCCCTCGGAGCAGAAGCGCCCGATGGGTCCGTTCATCGAGCCCTCGATGTGGTGGATCACGCCGCTGTCCAAAAGCGGGATCAACGGCTCGTGGCAGGGGAACAGCGCCGAGGGGGCGAGCACCATGTCGGTGCAGCCCATGTCGGCCAGCAGCTCGAACAGCGGCACCACGGTCAGATCGCCGTTGCGGAAGTGGTGGTGGATGCCGATGGTCATCGAGCTGCGCACGCCGCATTTTTCCAGGGCGGTGCGCAGATCAGACACCCGCTTGTCGTTGCCGAAGTCGGCGCACGAGGGGATGGGCGGGCCGACCTTGCTGCCCTCGGGCTTGTATTTGCCCACGCCCATAAACGGCGTCTGGGCGCGGCCGTTGACTTCGGTGGGGACCAGACGTCCCACTGCGTTTTTGACGAGCTCGCTCATGACTGCCTCCCGAACTGGCTGAGGTCCATGTTGTAGAAGTCGGCCAGCTTGAGCACCCGCAGGGCCCTGGCCACCACCGGGGGATCGATCATCTTGGAGCCGATGGAGATGGCCCCGTCGCCGCGGGCCTCGGCCTGCTCCATGGCCTCGGCGACCTTGCAGGCGTAGGCCACGTCCTTTTCCGCCGGGCGGAAGGCCTCGTGGATCACCTGGACCTGGCGCGGGTGGATGCAGCCCTTGCCGTCGAAGCCGAGCATGATCGCCTCGCGGGTGGAGGCGAGCAGGCCGTCGGTGTTGGCCACGTTGGAGTAGACCGTGTCGATGGGCTGCACGCCGGCGGCCCGGGCGGCCAGCACCAGCTGGGAGCGGGCGACGAAGCTCTCGGTCCCCTCCTCGGTGCGCGCCGCGCCGATGTCCTTGGTGAAGTCCTCGGCGCCGAAGGCCAGGGCCACCACCGCCTCGTCGGCCGAGGCGATCTCGTAGGCCTTGATGATGCCCAGGGCGCTCTCCAGGATCGGCATGAGGAAGATCTGGCGGCCGCACAGCTCCTTGACTCGCTGCACCACGGCCTCGATCTGCTCGCCGCTTTCAGCCTTGGGCACCAGGATGGTGTGCACGTTGTGGTCCACGATGAACGGCAGGTCGTCGAGGCCGCCGGGCAGCTGGTTGATGCGCACCATGCGCTCGGCGCCGCCGAAGTCCACGGCCCGCAGCGCGTTGCGCACGAGGTAGCGCGCCGCGTGCTTGTGGGCCGGGGCCACGGCGTCCTCCAGGTCGAGGATCACACCGTCGGGGGAAAACAGCCCCGCGTTGAGCATCAGGTCCGGCTGGTTGCCCGGCAGGTAGAGCCGGCTGCGGCGCATGCGGTCCCGCGCCACGGAGTAGTCGTTGTTGTCGTGCATCCCGGGCAGCGCCGCCTTCGTCAGCGGGCCCAGCTTGGCCGCCGCGGCCTCCACCCGGGCCTGAATCACCCAGTCCAGGGCGCCGCGGTCGGAGACCTTGACGTCCACGTCCGTCAGGCCGAGAGCGGCCACGGTCTCGACGATGAGCCCGCGGGTGTGGTCGCCGTACAGCGCCCCCACCGAGCTGTCCAAAGAGATGTTGACCCCCTCGGCCGGGGTCATCTCCACGATGAGGTCTTCCCTGGCGTCACGTCCAGCGGTGACCGGCTTGTCCATGGCGGCTCCTTTCTTCTATTTCGGGCATAGAGTCGAAAGTCGCGCCGCCTGAGTCAAGGCAAAACGGAGCCCTTGCAAACACCTCGCGGTGCACCCAAGATTCCACGAGGAGATTCGTAGATCAGCACGCCGCCGCCAGAAGTGCCCGGGCGCGGCTCCGGCACCATCGAGAACCTGCTGTCGGAGCGATTCCCGCGCATGCTCATGTTGCAGACCACCTCGGCCTGCAACGCCTCCTGTGTCTTTTGTCCCTTGCCCGGCCTGCGCAAGACCATGCCCCAGGGCAAGATGTCAGAGGCGCTCTTTCGCAGCATCGTGGACCAGGCGGCCGAACACCCCGAGGTGGCCTGCCTCAACCTGTTTTTGATGAACGAGCCGCTCACCGACCGCCGCATCGTCCAGCGGCTGCACTACGCCGGCGAGCGCTGCCCCCGGGCGCAGATCTCGCTGTGGTCCAACGCCGTGGCCCTGCGCCGGGACATGGCCGACCGGCTGCTGGACTCGCCCCTGACCAGCCTCGGCGTGAGCCTGCACGCCCACCACCCAAAGACTTACCAGCGCCTCACCGGGCGCAAGGACCTCTACCGCGTCCTCGCGGACCTGGTCTACTTCGTCGAGCAGCGCCTGGCCCGCCGCCCCGACATCGAGCTAGTGCTGCGCTACGTCGGCGCCAGCGCCATGAGCGACGACGAGAAAGAAGAGCTGCGAGAGTTCTGGCAGGACGGACAGCTCAGGCTGGACGTCGACGACGGGTTCCTCAGCCGGGCGGGCAACCTGCGGGCTCCGGCCGAGGTGACCACGCCCCACCGCTGGATGGCCGGGTGCAAGGCCCTGGGCGGGCCGAAGCAGGCCCACGTGCTCTACACCGGCCAGGTGGTGCTCTGCTGCATGGACTACCAGCGAAAGTCGTTCATCGGGGACCTCAACGAACAGAGCATCACCGAGGTCTGGACCGGACAACAGCGGCGCCGCGTGCTCGAGGCCCTCTACGGACAGCGGCCGGCGGACGAGGAGTTCATCTGCAGCCGCTGCGAGCTGGCCATCCCTGGTTCCGAACCCTCGATGAGGTGACCTGGCGGGCCGAGCGATGATGGTTGCGCGTCCTGCGCCGTTCTCTTTGCCCCTTTTGCGAATATTGGCTAAAATCCGCGCCCATGAAGAAGCGAAGCCATCGTGCCGAGAAGATGGCGCGCGTCTATGACGACGAGATCCTGCCGCTCTGGTCACAGCGGTTCGGCAGGATGCTGCTGCGCGGGCTGGACGTGCCGCCCAAGGCCATGGTGCTGGACTATGGCTGCGGCACCGGCTACCCCTCCGTGGAGATTCTCAAGCGCATGGGGGACTCGGGGCGGCTCATCGCCATCGACCCGGTGGGGGCGCTGCTGGACGTGGCCCGCAAGAAGGCCGGCAACCTGTCGGGCAAGCGCATCTTCTTCCGCTCGGACTCTCTCACCAGCAAGCTGAGCTTCGCCGAGGACGTCTACGACCTGGTCATCTCCAACGTGGCCCTGGCCAAGCTGGAGGAGCCGGCCGAGGTGATCAAGGAGTTCGCCCGGGTGACGCGCCCGGGGGGGCGGGTCATCGTCACGCTGCCGCTGGCCGGTACCTTCGGTGAGTTTTACGACATCTACCGCGAAGTGCTGACCAAGAACGACCGCCACGAGGTGCTCGAGCGGCTGGAGGCCCACATCGCCCGCAACCCCGACGCCGAGGAGGTGAGCGGCTGGTTCGAGGACGCCGGGCTGACCAGCCTCGACTCCGACGTGGAGGACTTCACCCTGCTGTTCAAGACCAGCCGCGAGTTCTTCTTCGCGCCGGTCATCGAGTTCGGTCCGCTGAGCCAGTGGAAGAGCGTCGCCGGCAAGGGCCAGGAGATGCAGGAGATCTTCTGGCACATCAAGGAGTCCATCGACGCCTACTTCGGCAACCGCGCCTTCGAGGTCACGGTCAAGGCCGGCTGCTTCCGGGCGGTGAAGCCCGAGGAGGCCGAGGAGCCCGAGCCCGAGCCGCCCGAGGAGGAGGAGGAGCTTCAGCCACGGGAGGAGATCACCGCCGAGGTGCGGGAGGAGGACGTGGTGGCTGAGCTGGAGGAGGACGAGGAGAGCGGCATCAAGCGGATCAAAAACGACTTCCGCCTCGACGAGGACACCAACAGCTAGAGCCGCCGTGCTGCCCCCTCCGGGCCGCGGCGGTCCCGGCTTCCGCCATTGACTCGCCCCGAAGGGGCATTAACTTCTCTTTGTCGTCCCGGGTGCTATGCTTAAGCCGAGGGAGATGAGCGCGCTGCCCTGGCGTACCATGGGCAGTGCACCACCACCCAAAATCGTGGTGAACGGAAGGCGCGATCATGAAAAAGAAAACGATCCTCACCATTTTTGCCTCCATCTTCATGGTGGCCCTCATCGCCTACGCGGCGCACCTGGAGACCGAGCCCGAGGCGGACCGGGCCGCGGCCGCGGCCTACGCCTCGCCCACCGAGGCCTCGGCCACCGACCGCCTGCTGGTGGACTTCCGTGATCACGCCAGCAAGGAAGAGATCCAGGCGCTGAAGAAAAAGTACGCCCTGGATCTGAAGCAGAACAGCAAGTTCTCCTGGACGCGGCGGCTCTTTGGCGCCGGCGTGGTCAAGGCCAAGGCCCGGGCCCTGCTGCAGAAGCTGCGGGCCGAGCCCCTGGTGGAGGCGGCCGAGCTGGACATGGTCTACGGCATCCCGCCCCACGAGGTGCTCTACACCGCCCTCAGTGAGGAGAAGAAGGCCAGGGTGGCCAAAAAGCAATTCCCCAACGATCCCAAGTTCCAGTACCAGTGGCACCTCAAGCAGATCAACGCCCACGGCGTGTGGCCCAAGGCCACGGGCAAGGGCGTCATCGTGGCGGTCATCGACACCGGCGTGGCCTACATGGACAAGGGCAAGTTCAAGCGCGTGCCCGACCTGGCCAAGACCGAGTTCGTCAAGGGCTACGACTTCGTCAACGACACCGACACCGCACTGGACGACCACGGCCACGGCACCCACGTGGCGGGCACCATCGCCCAGTCCACCAACAACGGCGTCGGCGTGGCCGGCACCGCTTACAACGCCCGCATCATGCCGCTGAAGGTTCTGAGCAAGCGCGGGTTCGGCAACGTGGCCGACATCGCCGAGGCCATCCGCTTCGCGGCCAACAACGGGGCCAAGGTGATCAACATGAGCCTGGGCGGCGGCGGCTCGTCCAAGATCATGAGCTCGGCGGTGAAGTACGCCCGGGACAAGGGCGTGGTGGTGGTCTGCGCCGCGGGTAACGAGGGGCGCGCCAAGGTGAGCTACCCCGCGGCCTACCCCGGCGCCTTCGCCGTTGCCGCCACCCAGTTCGACCGCAGCACCACCTTCTACTCCAACTGGGGCAAGGAGATCGACGTGGCCGCGCCGGGCGGCAACACCCGCGTGGACCAGAACAACGACGGCATGCCCGACGGCGTGCTGCAGAACACCATCCTCCCCGGCCGACCGGACAAGGACGACTACCTGCTCTTCATGGGCACCTCCATGGCCGCGCCCCACGTGGCCGGCGTGGCGGCCCTGATCATGGAGAGCGGGGTCACCGACCCCGACGCGGTGGAGAAGGTCATCAAGAGCACGGCCAACCACCCCAAGGATAAAAAGTGGGACGAGCGCTACGGCGCCGGCATCGTGGACGTGCAGGCCGCGCTGGAAAAGACGTCCACGGTGTGGGGCGGCTACAAGCTCGGCTTCTCCCTCGGCCTGAGCCTGCTGGTGATGCTGCGCCTGCGCTCACGCCAGGTGCTGGGGCTGCGGCCCGGCATCGGCAGCACCGCCGGCCTGCTGCTCGGCTCCTCGGGGCTCTTCTTCCTCTCCTGCATCGGCCAGCACCTGCCGGGGCCCCTGGCGGGCATGCTGACCAACGGCATCCCGGCCTGGGACGCGGCCCTGCTGGGCGCGGGCACCCACGCCAACCCGCTGTTTTACAGCGTGCTGCTGCCCCTGGCTCTGGCCGTGACGCTCTACAGCGTCAAGGGCCTGCGGGGCCTGCTCTTCGGGCTCACCATGGGCGTGGCCGGCCACCTGCTGTTCCACACCTTCTTCTTCACCGCCGACGTGACCTGGATTCCCAACGTCATGGGTCTGGACCGCATCTGGCTGGCAGTCAACGGACTGGCCGGCGTCGCGCTGGGCTACATTCTCGCCAAAAAATAGCTGCGGTCTATTTGTACGGGCTGATCTTCTTTGGCGCGGTGCCCTGCTCCAGGTCCTCGGGCAGGGCCGCCTTGTGGTTCGAGGCCACGCCCCAGCGGCCGGCGCGCCAGCGGGTCTGGTAGATGAGGAAGGTGCTCAGCGCGTCGGTGAGCCAGCGGGCCACCACCGGGTACTTGGCCGACAGGTTGCCGCGCTCCCGCTCCTTGGACGTCAGGTCGAAGAGCCGGGGAGTGCCCTTGCCGCCCACCCGCAGCTTCCACTCCTCCAGGCGGATGGTGTGGGCGAACTCGAGCTGGGTGGCCAGCGACGGCCGGGGGTAGCCGCGACCGAGGCCCTGGGCCAGGGGCAGCAGGGACTCCATCTGCACCTTCTCGGGGATCTTGGCGGCCAGGGCGTCCATGATGGTGGGGAAGATGCTGCCCACGTCCACGCCCTCGGTGACCTTGACCCCGGCGCCGAAAAGGGGCGGGTAGTGAATCACCAGCGGCACGGCCACCAGCTCGTGGCGCAGGGACGCGCCGTGGCCGATCTTGCCGTACTCCCACAGCTCCTCGCCGTGGTCGGCGGTGATGACGATCATGGTCTTGTCGCGGACGCCCTTTTTGGTCAGCGCCTCCAGCACGCGGCCCAGGTGCTTGTCGTTGTAGGAGACGGTGCTGTCGTAGATGGCGCGGATGCGCTTGCGGTCCCGCCTGGACACGGCCAGCTTGCCTGCGGCCATCTTCTCCACTGTCACGCCCATGACGTTGCGCTTGTAGCGGCCGTTGTAGGGCGCGGGGGAGTACTGGTCCAGCCAGGGCTGGCGACCACGCCAGGAGACGTGGGGGTCGATGGTGCCGACGTAGAGGTAGAAGCGCTTGTGGCCGCGCTTGTCGATGAACTTCACCGCGTGATTGGCCAGCAGCTTGGCGGTGAGGCCGCCGCCGTCGTGGAGGGTGTTGCGGAACAGGTCCCAGCCCTCGCCGAAGCCCCAGAACTTGCTGACGAAGCCGTTGGCTATCCAGGCGGCAGTGAACAGGCCAGCCTTGCGGGCGCCCTCGGGGATGGTGACCCAGGCGTGGCTCAGCTTGGCCTTGGGGTCGATGAAGCGGTGCTGGCGCGGGTAGAGCCCGGTCCAGAGAGTGGCGTGGCTCACCCTTGATTCGGTGCCCTGGATGTAGGCCCGGGTGAAGACCGTGCCGGTTCGAATCAGCTCGTCGATGACCGGGGTCTTGACCCGGCTTTTGGGGTTGTAGGCCTTGTAGCGGTCGGCGCGCACGTTGTCGATCATCCAGAAGATGACGTTCTGCGGCGGCGCGGCGCGCTTGATGGTGGGCGCGGCGCCTGGCATGACCACGCTGGCGTCGGTGAGCGCGAGCTCCTTGCATGTCTTGCCGGTGGCCGTGAGCTCCAGCCGGGCCGTCTTGCCCGCCAGCGCCTTGAGGTCGACGAAGGTGTCCACGGACGCGCCGGCGGCCCGGGCCTTTTCAGTGAGCACCACCTCGGTGGGCTCGTCCCCCCTGGTCAGCAAGCGCACCTTGACCCCGCAGCGGGTGGCCGCCGGCTGGGCCTTGAACATCAGCCGCAGCTTGGCCCCCTCGTAGGGGTGGACGTAAAACGCCGCGCCGCCGGACGCTGGCAGGTGCAGCCCGCCATCCTTGAGCGGCGTGGTGTGCACCGCGTCCCTGCCCGTGCTGTCCTTGTCCGTGCTGCTTTTGGTCATACTGCTTTTGTTCTTGCTGTGCAGGTGCATCCACTCCAGGGCGCCCGGGGACTTTCTGCCGTTGATGCGGCCGCGCTGGGACCAGTTGAGCTCCAGCCGGTTTTCGGCCGCGAGGGACGACGGCTCCACGGCCACTGTCACGACCTGCCAGCCCTTCTGCAACTTGGTCGTCTTGAGCCGGGCCTTGTTCATGCGCAGCTTGACCGCCTGGACCTTTACCGGGCTGTAGAGACGCATGGTCAGCTTGGTGGACTCGCGCTGGGTCGCCGACAGCGGGAAGTGCAGCGTGGAGATGGGCCGGGTGGACATGGCCGCCTTGACCCCGCCCACGGTCTGGTTGATTTTCCACGTACGCCACGGCTGGCCGAAGTTCATGTACTTTGCCGTGCCGGGATAGCCCGCAGGGATGAACAGGCCGCCGGCCCTGATCAGGTGGGCCGCCAGGCGGTTGTTCAGCAGGGAGTAGACCGGGTGATGTTGCTTCTCCAGCCGGGGCAGGCCCCTGGGCTTGGGCGGCGGCGCGGGCTTGGCCGGGTCCGCCTTGCCCGCCGCTTTTGTGCCGGGGTCGCCGGGCGCGTCGGTCTTGGAGGGGCAAGCCGCCACGGTCATCAGCAGGATGCCCAGGCCCGCCAGGGCGGTCACATACGAGTATCTATGGGTCATGTCGTCTTTCGTTCGGTGGTCCAGGTAAAGTCCCCGCGCAGGTATCGTCGAAATCCCTCCACGGCGGCGGCGTTGAGCACCACGAAGGTTTTGCTCAGGCGCGACAGCTTGCCGGCGTTTTCCTTTCTCAGCGCTCCGTGGGCGGCCAGCCCGTAGACGGTGACCTGGCCAGCCAGGGTCAAGGCGTACAGCGGCCATCCCGGCGCCCCGGTGACCACCAGCACCACGTTGCTCGCCAGCAGCGTGCTCAGGGCCACCGGACAGGCCAGGCGGAGCACCTTGTGCGAGAAGAACTGGCTGAAGACTCTGTTTTTCCGCGGGTCGAGCAGCTCGGGCAGCTGGCTCATGAGCTGGAAGTTGCCGGCCAGGGTGCGGGCCTTGCGGGCGAACTCTCCGGCCAGCGTCGCCTCGTGGTCAAAGGCTCGGGCCAGGGGCTGGAAGACAACGCGGTAGCCCTGGAGCACCACCTGCATCGGGGTGTACACGTCGTCCAGCAGGCAGTCTGGCGGCAAGGGCTGGAACAGATGGCGGCGGATGGCGTAGAGCGCGCCGGTGGCCCCCACCACCGAGTCCAACCTCGCCTCTGCAGCGCGGATCAGCTTTTCGTATTTCCAGTAGGCGCCCGGGCCGGCGTCTCCCTCGATCATCAGCTCGCCGCTCACCGCTCCGACCTTGGGGTCGGCGAACAGGGGCACCATGGCGCGCAGGGCGTCCTCGGAGATGCGCTGGCGGGTGTCGCAAAAGAGCACGATCTCGCCGCTGGCCCGGGCCACGCCGCGGTTGATGGCCTGGGCCTTGCCTGACGGTCGCTGCTGTCGCTCGAGCACCACGCCGCGCTCCACGAAGCCGCGCACCACGTCGTCGGTGCCGTCGCTGGAGCCGTCGCTGACCACCACCACCTGCAGCTTGTGCGCCGGGTAGTCCAAAGAGAGCAGGTTCTCCAGCTTGCGCCCCACCTGGGCCTCCTCGTTGTGGGCGCACAGCACCACCGATACGGTGGGCTCGATGTCGCCGGTGCGCACCTTCCGGGGGCGGAGGCGCGACAGCAGGTGGATGCCCAGGGGGTAGCCGAGGTAGGTGTATCCCACCACACCCGCCGACGCCCAGTAGAGGATGGAGGACGATAGCCACATGGTCGGTCCCTACGGTACGGCCAAAGCGGTCTTCATGGCAATGCTCGGTTGCGCCCGGCGGCCACCCCCGGTAGAGAGATAATCAGATGGCCACCGTCACGTACATCAAGGGCGCGCCCGTGATCCAGGCCGAGCAGCCCGAGGAGCTCGAGCTGCTGGCCCACGGCCGCGATAATGGCGGCCTGCTGATCCTCGACGGCGCCGAGTACGCCGTTGATCAGCAGCGCCTGCTTTTGCCGGGCGGTTGTTCAGCAGAACAGGCAACGCGAGTCTGCGCAGCCCTGGAGCAGGCTGCACGGAATCACCACCTCGCCTGCACCCGACGCCGCAGCTTCCGCCTTATCTAGCGACGAGGCATCATGGCTGGCATCTTGCCCGAGAGGATGGCGCGGAGGAAGGGCGCCACGGGGTCTCTGGGGTTTGCCGCCAACTTTTGCAGGTAGGCACGGTCCGCGGGCTTTTTCAAATCCAGCAGCTTCTTGGCGGCCAGCATGCGCAGCATCTGGGGATAGCCGGGCTCGCAGTAGCCCCTCAAATTGGCCGGTTTTTTCTGCGCCAGCGTCACCAGGTGCTTGATGGTGGCCATGATGATCTGCGGCCTCGTTACCGGGGATCTGAGGATGGCCATCAGTCCCTGCTCCAGCGAGTCGTCCTTGACCCACGCCAGCGCCACCTTGAGCTTCATCTCCGACTCGGCATGAAATACGCTGTCCAGCACGGCCAGCTGCCTGGCGTCGTATTTCCAGGGCTTGACGCCCTCCTCGGCCTTTTTGATGAAGTCGATCATCGGGCCGAACGGACGCTTTTTGGCCGCGGCCGATGGCTTTGATTTTCCAGGCGCGCCGTGTTCGTGGCCGTGACCATGACCGTGTTCGTGTCCGTGGCCATGACCGTGCGCCTTCTTCTCACCCTTCTTGGGCGCTTTATGCTTGGCAGAGGCCAGCTCCTGACGCATGGCCGCCATGGCCTTTTTGGTGTCCTTGTTGCCGATGATGGCCAGGGCCTCGATGGCGCCGCGGCGCGCGAAGGGCATTTCCTCGTCCCTGGCGAGGTTCGTCAGACCCTCCGGGCGGAACATGTACAGCTGGACCAGGAGGTAGGCGACCATGCCCTTCTTCTTCATCGGCTGGCGTTGGTTCTTGAGCAGACGCTTGAACGCGGGCACAGCCGGCATACCGAGCAAGCCCAGGCGGCGGCTGGCCACCGACCACTGCGTCACCGGCGCCGTGTGCAGATTGTAGAACGCCAAACGAACGGGGCCGGGCCAGGTCTCATCCTCGTCCTTCTTCTTCTTCGGTTTCTTCTTGGCCTCGGCCTTTGCCTTCTTGGCCTCAGCCTCCTTCTCCTTCTTCTTCGCCTCCTGCTGGATTACATGATCCGGCTTTTTGACGGGCTTCTGCTTACATCCAGAAACCAGCAATGGAATAGCGAGCAGCAGGAGCGTTAATGGCCTGTTGTTCCTCATTGCCAAACCTCGTTAAAAACGAATAATATCACATAGTTACAACGGATTGCCGACTATCTTCAATGGTTGTAACACGTTAGCGTGTATGAGACCAGTGGTCAGGCGTAATTATTGGGTCGCCCGTGGGCAGACAGCTATAAGGAGAGCTTTCTAGTCGAAGAGGGCCCGCACGAGCTTACGCATGGCTTTTTGTCGTCTCTCACCGGCCAGGATGACGAGGGTCGTCTTCTTGCCAACCTTGCTCAGAGTCACCCGAACCCCCGAGACGTGGAGCGGGCACACGGCTCTTTTTCCCTGGGACGTGGCGAAGGCCATGTGGCAGAGCAACCTCATGCGGTACAGACCCGGGTTTTTCACCGGAGAGGTTGTCTCCATGGCGATTCCACCTTTTAGGTCTTTGAACACTGTCCATTTGACATCCGACAGGGGGCAACGGACCTTCATCTCTGCTGGCAGACCTGCACATGCAGGGTGAGAGTAACCGTCCAGGTCCAGGGCCTGCCTTCCGTGAGATTCACCGTGGGAAGCGGCAGTGCGCTGGGCGTACCCCAAAATGAGCATCCTGTCGGCCTCGAAGGGCCCCTTGTCCTCGGCATAGCCCTTTGGACGGTCTTCGGCCGCTCTGCGCGGAGGGCTCTTTGGTGAAGAGCTGCTGAAGAACGTGCTCTTCTGCTGCTTGGGCCTTGGACCTGAGCATGACGCAACTGCCATGGTGCAAACAGCAAGGAGAATGATCTGGTTTTTCAGTTTCATCTCACGGCACAGTATGGCTGTTGACGCGGGCAAATGGAAGGGTAATGGTTGTTTTCAGATGAACGCCATCCTTACCAGTATCCAGGCAGAGGAACAGCTCGCCGGACTCGTCTTGACGCCCGCACAGCGGGACGGAATCTGTGCTTACCTGCGCTTGCTTCAAAAGTGGGGGCAGAGGATAAACCTCACCGCGGACCCTTCACCTGAGCGCGTTGTCAGCCGGCATCTACCCGATGCCCTGTATCTGTACCGCAAGATGAGCGGTGATCTGGGCCTGAACTCCACAACTGTTTACCTGGACGTGGGAAGCGGTGCCGGACTTCCCGGGCTTCTCGTGGCCGTTCTTTTACCGGGGCTACAGTGCACGTTGGTCGAGTCCATTGCCAAGAAGTGCACCTTTTTGCGCACCGTTGTCCATGAACTGGGTCTGAGCAGCGTTCAAGTGGTAAACAAGCGTCTCGAACCAGGGGATCTATTCCAGGCCGACATTGTTAGCTCACGGGCCACCTGGTCCCCGGAGACCTGGCTTCAAAGGGCAGCTGGCATGCTTCGTTCTGGTGGGATTGCTGTTGTATTCACGGCGGGTGAGCTTCAATTCGCTCCTGACACCTTTGGATTTAGCCTGTATTCAAAGAGCTGTTATCGTCTCACGGACGGCACCCGTCGCGTTCAGACCTACCTTCGCTACAGTTCTGCCCCTTCCTCCTTGTAGTTTCGTTACTACCTGGTCCTCCTGATCCCAATTCCATTCGGATGGGCCTTGTTTTTTTGTGGTCAGAGTAGGGCGGGGCTTGTCACCCGCCTTGTTTGTGGCGGGGGACAAGCCCCCGCCCTACATTTCTGTTTTTGCGTTGGTCCGTGACACTATTTCTGGATTCAAGTCGATACTTAGGATTTTTCGTCTCATTGGGTGTTGGTTGGGGTGTTTGTTTTCTTCATCGGTCATTGGTTGGGGAGTTTATTTGCAGGTGCATTTTGGGGTGTGCTTTTTTGCTCTTTTCCTATGTTTTTTTTTCGTTTGCTCATCGGTTGGGGTGTTTGTTTTCAGTTCGGTTTGGTCTTTGGTTTTTTCATGTCTTCAACTTTTTTTTCCAGTAGCGCAAATGCGAAGTGCGCATATTCGGTAGCTCAATGTTTCACGTGAAACAGTAACGCATCTCGTCATGGCACTAAGGCGTTGTTTCACGTGAAACAATCCAGATCTTCAACTTTCTGTTTATGCTTTATTTACTACTTATACTTTATTTTCTATTTATACCTGTTTTACCTGTTTTGTTATCCCGGGGGTTAATGGATCACATCTTTGCCGATATACTCACGCCCATGCCTGGATTGTACGTGGTCGGAACTGAACGAAACGCCGGTGCCCACCTGCTGGCCACCTTGTTGGCCCGCGCCCTCCACGCTCGCGGTCTGGATGTGGGGGTGATGAAACCTGTGGAGACCGGCTGTCCCCTTGAGGCCTCCTCTGGCGCAGCCGTCAGCTACGGTGGCCAGGAGCTGACCCTGGACGACGAGACCCTCGGCGCCCTCGAGCGCCTGAGCAAGCTGGCAGGTCCGCCGCCATCCACACACTCGGCCGGCGTACCACGTGAGCACCTCGCCTGTCCCAGGGCCAGTTCCCTCGTCTCAGCCTCAGGCCGCGAGGCGGATCTGGATCTGGTTAACCCCTTTAGATTCGCGCCTGAACTCGAACCCGGCGTCGCCGCGCAGCTGGCAGGCGTCACCCTTGAGATGGCCACCATCGAGCAAAGTTTTTCCGCGCTCTCACGGTCCAGCGACCTGATGGTAGTGGAGGGTTGTCACGGCGTCCTCAGCCCCCTCGACATGCACCTTACCCAGCGGGACCTGATCAAGGCCCTGGGCCTTTCGGTGGTCCTGGTGGCGCCGTCCCGGGTGGGCACCATCAGCCAGTGCCTGATGACGGTGGACGCCCTCGACGCCGAAAAGGTCCCGGTGGCCGGCCTCGTTTTGAACCGCACAGCCGCCGACGCCATCCAGCCCGAGGAGGCGGCCAACCCCCTCTTCATCGAGACCCTCCGCGGAGTCGAGGTTCGGGGTGTGTTACCTCACTTCGAGGACGAGCAGCTGGAGGACGTCGACTACCTCGCCGGCCGTCTCGAGGTCCACGTGGACCTCGAGGGCCTGCTGGATGGGGTGATTTGAACGTTTACAGAACGGCTACGGCGCTAAATATCCATCGGTTTTTGACGTTGAGCGCGTTGTTTGAGATGAAGTTTCTTCGCGGCTCGACCGGGGTCCCCCTCTGAGCACGGTGAACAGGCCGTCCGCGCTAAATATCCAGGTGAACAGGCCGTCCGCGATAAATATCCAGGTGAACAGGCCGTCCGCGCTAAATATCCATCGGTTTTTGACGTTGAGCGCGTTGTTTGAGATGAAGTTTCTTCGCGGCTCGACCGGGGTCCCCCTCTGAGCACGGTGAACAGG